>Ga0335070_10001586_pt1 | contig 26241 bp, 24 predicted proteins | sample Lox_Sample_13_FD_206722 | JGI IMG/M metagenome (GOLD analysis project Ga0335070, IMG submission 206722) | Soil microbial communities from Loxahatchee National Wildlife Refuge, Florida, United States - Lox_Sample_1.3 | ecosystem: Environmental > Terrestrial > Soil > Wetlands | place: USA...
GCTCAATCCGCATGACATTCTGGCCGTGCTGGGCGAGAAAGAACTCCAGGCTTACCTGGTGAACGAAATCCAGGAAGTCTATCGCCTGCAGGGCGTGAACATTTCGGACAAGCACATCGAAGTGATCGTCCGGCAGATGATGCGCTGGGTAAAAGTCGAAGATGTCGGCGACACCCAGTTCCTTCTCGAGCAGCAGGTGGATAAGTTCCGCTTCCGCGAAGAGAACGAACGCGTCATCGCGCAGGGCGGCAAGCCGGCAACAGGCCGTCCGTTGCTGCTGGGCATCACCAAGGCGTCGCTCTCTACCGAGTCGTTCATTTCGGCGGCGTCGTTCCAGGAGACCACGCGCGTGCTCACCGAAGCCTCGATTAACGGCTCGGTGGACCACCTGCGCGGCTTGAAGGAGAACGTCATCGTCGGACGCCTCATTCCTGCCGGCACCGGCATGGAGTACTACCGCAACGTGCGCCTCTCGCCGGAGATGGAAGAGGCTGCGGCGAAGGTGCAGGAAGAGGTCTCCGCTGCCTACGAGGAAGCCGAGCGTGCGCTTGAGCTGATGCGTCAGGAAGGCGAGACCGAAGAACTGACCGCGGAGTAATATAGCTGTGGAAGGAAAGGGGCGGAGCGATCCGCCCCTTTCACTTTGCCGGCGATCCCATGCATGCCACGCCACAACGATTGCACGATCGGGCACGGGGTCCCATTTCCCTGTTGCAGCCGTCTGGCCGGCGCAATACCCTGAAGCCATTGATCCTGCGCTTCTTACGTCTGTTGCGGCTGTCCCTCTGGCGGGCGTTCCAACACGACGCGTTCGCCATCGCCAAGGCGTCGGCCTACTCTTCCATTCTGACTCTCTTTCCTGCGCTGCTCTTGATCGGTTCTGTGCTAGCCACATCGAGGCGAACCGAAGTCTACCTGCGGGAAATCTCCTATGCTGTAGGCAAAATCCTTCCTGCGGGAAGCGGCACCGCTTTGGCGTTCCTGAAGGGAACGACCCAGCACTCGGTGGGCCTCCTGATCAGCGCCTCGCTCATCACTTTGTGGACCGCATCGGGCGTGATGATTTCCTGGATGGAAGGCTTCCGCCGCTGCTACCAGTTGCCCAAGACCTGGGGATTGGTCAAGGAGCGGATGATTGCGTTTGCTCTCGTCGTTCTCGCCGGCATCCCGCTCACCTTCGCGACCGTGCTGGTGGCGTTCGGTACCCGAATTGAGACCCGCATTTTGTTTCACATGGGAAGAGAATTCGGCCCCCTGATTTTCCTGATGTGGACGGCGATCCGCTGGCTGATTGCAACACTGACCAGCATCGCAGTCATCGCGCTCATCTACCACAACGCCGTACCCCGCACCCAGCCGTGGCATAGCGTGCTTCCGGGCGCCACCTTGGGCACCGCACTATGGTTTGGAGCCACGATGTTGTTTGGCTGGTACCTGCAACGATACGCGGACTACAGCATCCTGTATGGTTCACTTGGGGTCGGTATCGCCTTGCTCGTTTGGATGTACATGATTTCGTTGGTCATCCTGATTGGCGCAGAGTTCAACGCCATGCTCTACCCGCGCGCCATGCTGGGCAAAGAGTTGACGGCGGTGGGAACCGTCAACGGGCGCACCTCCGCTTAACGCGGGTCGCGGATTCAAAATTTCGATCAGCTTCATTCCGAGCATAGACCATGGACGACGGCGGGAGCAGGTAGAATAATTCCACCTGTATCCGAAACCACCACCGTGGGGACTCATTGAGACAAGGCAGGCTGGACCTAGTCACAGGCAATATCTCTCAACCTAGTCCGTCGGCGCGCGTTGCTCCTGGCCGTCGCGCCAAAATCATTTGCACCATCGGCCCCTCATGCAACAAAGAACCTGTCCTGCGGGAATTGATGCGACTGGGGATGGACGTGGCCCGTCTGAACTTCTCGCACGGATCGCACGAAGACCACGCCCGCAATATCGAGAGGCTGCGACGGGCGGCGCACCGGGAGCACCGCACCATCTGCATCTTGCAGGACTTGCAGGGGCCAAAGATTCGAACCGGGCAGCTCAGGGAGCATAAGCCGGTCCTGTTGAAAACGGGTTCGCGGATCGTCCTGACCACGCGTGATGTCGAGGGCACTGACAGTCAGATTTCAACCACTTTCAAAGGACTGGTGAAGGAAGTCAGGCCGGGAGCACGCATTCTGCTCTGTGATGGCTTGATCGAGCTGCGCGCGCTTCATGTCCACAGCAACGACATCGACTGTGAGGTGATCAACGGAGGCTCCCTGGCCGAGCATCAAGGCATCAACCTGCCCGGTGCGGCGCTGTCCATTCCCGCCCTGACCGAGAAGGATCACGCCGACCTCGAGTTCGGGCTCAAGCACGGCGTGGACTTCGTAGCTCTTTCTTTTGTGCGCTCTGCTGAGGACGTCAAAGGGGTGAAACAGATCATCGCTAGCCACGGCCACGACGTGCCTGTCATCGCTAAGTTGGAGAAGCCACAAGCCATCGAGCAGCTCGAGGAGATTCTCGAAGTTGCCGATGGGGCGATGGTGGCGCGCGGCGACCTAGGCGTGGAAATGCCGCCCGAAAAGGTCCCGGTGATCCAAAAGCATGTGATCCGCCGCGCGGCGGAGTGGCGAAAGCCGGTGATCATCGCGACGCAAATGCTCGAGTCGATGATCGAGAATCCCCGGCCAACGCGGGCGGAAGCTAGCGACGTAGCGAACGCCATTTTCGATGGGACTGATGCCGTCATGCTCTCTGGCGAAACGGCTAGCGGATGTTACCCGCGCGAAGCGGTGGCCATGATGGCGAAGATTGTGGTCGAGGCCGAGACCAATCTGCCCGACCTCACTCGACGCCGACGCGCCAACCGGCGCTTGAACATTGCCGAAACCATCTGCGAGTCGGTGGCTCACGCCGCCCAGGACCTTCACATGGCTGCGATTGCGGTGTTCACGGAAACCGGCAATACCGCTCGCCTGATTTCCAAGTACCGGCCGCCGGCGGCGATCTACGCCTTTAGCCACGTGCTGCCAGTTTGCAACCGCATGAATCTCTTTTGGGGTGTGCATCCGGTGAAGCGAGAGCAGGCAAATAGCGCCGAGGACATGCTGCGCACCGCTGATCAGGAATTGCTCCGTCAGGGCCGGGTAAGAGTTGGCGACGTGCTGGGAGTGGTGGCAGGGACACAGATGGCCTCCGGCTCGACCAACTTTATGCGCCTGCATGCGATCACCGAAGATGAAACGCGGCATATGGGGCATCGGCGCAAACGCCCACGGCCATACAAGAAATGAACTATTCTTGAGCGGTGGCAGCGACAGATCTCTTCGAACCTTTCTCCGATACTTCGGCTGAACCGGCGGTCCGCGGATTTCTGCACCGCACAATTGACACTACTTGCGTGGGGACGGCCGCCTTCGGCCGTCCGGCCGGGCATAGCTCGGCGGACTTCCCTTATGGCAACGACGCTTTGGTGCTTACCCATGGTGCTGGTGCAGATTGCCAATCTGCGCTTCTGATTGTTGTAGCCTCAGCTTTTGCCGATATCGGCTTCGATGTCCTCCGCTGCGATCTGCCTTACCGCCAGCAGCGGCCCTTTGGCCCCCCTCGTCCCGGCGATGCCACCCGGGACCGTGCGGGCCTGAGGAACGCAGTCAGCGCGTTGCGGAAGATCGCCTCTGGACGTATTTTTCTCGGCGGACATTCCTATGGCGGCCGCCAGGCGTCAATGCTTTGCGCCGAACAGCCAGGGCTTGTCGATGGCCTGTTGTTGCTTTCCTATCCCCTACATCCGCCCCGAAAATCCGCGCAGTTGCGGACCCAACACTTGCCGAATTTGCAGACGCCTGCCCTCTTCGTTCATGGCACGCGAGATCCGTTCGGATCGATCGAAGAGATCGAAGCGGCGCTAAGGCTGATTCCGGCGAAGACTCTGCTGGTGCCAGTCGAGGCAGTCGGGCATGACCTGGGATTCAAAGGGAAGGTGCGAAACGAATCTTTGGCGTCGACGGTTCAAGAGCGGTTCTGCAGCTTCTTCGGGTAACGACGTGGGGACAGCCGCCCCGGCTGTACGGTCGAGCGCAGCTCGACAACCTGTCAGTTCACCCAGCCGGACTTCGAACCGCCGTTTTTCTTGTCGGCATCATCGGGAGGGATGTAGTTACCATGCTCGTCGAAGCTGACGGTGCGGTCGTGCTTGCGCATGTAAACCTCGAACTTGCGGGCGGCGCGGCGCCGCTTCCAGCGATAGTAGGAATTGCGCAATCCGTAGTAGCTCTCGGAGAAGCGGAAGTTCGCGAAGCCTCGGCGAGGCACCCACCTTACATAGACGAAGCCAAAAAAGAGTCCGCCCAGATGGGCTACGTAGGCCACGTTGCCGCCACCTGACAGGGCCAACACCAATTCCACCACGATCAGAATGGCCACGAAATACTTGGCTTTAATGGCCACCGGAAAAGGAATCATGAAGATTTCGTTTTCGCCAAAGACCATGCCAAAGGCGATGAGGATGGCGAATACTCCGCCGGACGCTCCCACCGTCGGCGAATACGGACTCGTTAAAACGTGAGCGTAGGAAACCGCGATCGTAGTGAGCGCGGCGCCGATCACTCCGAAAAAGAAGAGTTCGAGGAATCTCCGCTGCCCCCAGGAATTCTCAAACGCCGAACCAAACATCCAGATACCGATCATGTTGCCGAACCAATGCCAGAAGCCGGCATGAATAAAGCTGTAGGTCACGATCTGCCAGACCCAGCCCTGTTCGATTACCGACGCGGGCCTCAGGCTGAAGTGGTCGAGAATGTACTCGTCGACGCCAAGTCGCGTCAATCCGAGTAGCTCCATCAGCAAGAAAATACCGGTGTTGAGAACGAGCAACCAGATGACCGCTCGCGTGAACGGGGGGAAACTCAATGTCATGCCTCTGCTTCGCACTAGCCTGCTCCGAGGATCGGTATCTGTTAACTAATCTTTCATCTTTCCGGCGCGGGGACAACTGGCAAGCTCTTGTGCCCCTGGTTGTCCAATGAGCGCACCGCAAAAATCACATTATCCTTCGATTCCGGAAAGGTGACGGCGGTTACCTTGCCCACCGCCTGCACGTGTTCCCAATCCGGGCTGGTGGTCGCCCGCCACAGGACCTCGTACAGCGACGCTCCGGCTGAAGGTTCCCAAGTCAGTGTCGAGCCATTTTCCAGTTGCTTGGCGAGAAGGTGCACTTTGGCGGGTGGCGCCGGCGCGGCCGCAAGCGACGCTAAGGTTGCGGCATTCAATCGCGCCACGTCCGCTATGTAGTCGTAGTTCACGAACTTGGGCAGATCGCCGTACTCGATGCCATTCTCAGTGCGCAAACTCTGATGCTGGTGGTCGTAGTCTTCGCGATACTCCGTCAAGCGCACGGCTGCGTAGCCTTGCTGGTTAAACGAATAATGGTCCCCGCCGCGCAGATAGCGGTCGAGGCGGAAGATCAGCATCGGCTTCACTCTGGTCTCGTAGGAGCGGGCAACTTCAGCAACGTAACGGGCCACTTGCCGGGAAGAAGAATCCGATTCACCCCCGAGATTCCGAATGAGACGCAGGTCGCTGTCGCCAGCGGCGGTGGGAACGCCCTCGGAGAAGACTCGCACAAGGTGGGTGTCCTGCTGTGCGCTGCGGTCCCCGCCCACAATATCGTTATTGAGCACGGCTTCGATATCCCAGCCTTGCTCCTTGGCCATTTTGGCGAAGTGGCGGCTGCCATTCAGTCCCTGCTCTTCTCCGGCCACAGTAAGAAAGATGATGGTTGCAGGGAACCTGAGCTGACTCAACACGCGGGCGCATTCCAGGCTCACGGCCGTTCCGCTGCCGTCGTCGTTGGCACCGGGGGCGGCACTTGTGGCATCCAAGGTGTCACTGTTGCGGGAGTCGTAGTGGCCGGTGACCAGAACAATTCGCTTGGCGCCGTCTGGATCGCTGCCCTTCAGCACGGCGTAGATGTTGGTGATTTCGGTGGGCTTGGGGATGCGACCAGCAGGCCCCTCGGTGAAGGTGTCCGTCTTCACTTCCAGGCATCCGCCGCAGTCACGCGAGTAGCGTTCGAATTCGCTCTTGATCCATTCCCGCGCCGCGCCGATGCCGCGCCCCGCCGCAATCGAGGCGGGATCCTGGGCGGAAAGGGTCGAACGTGTATGAAAGCTGACGAGTTTCTCGATGGTGGCTTGGATTCGTCCGGCCGAAATGCTTTTAAGGGCCGCTGCGATCTGCGGATCGGCTTCTCCTTTCGGAGGGTTTTCCGTCCAGGCAAGTGCCGACAGGATCGCCAGAACGAGCCAGGGACAAAGCAATCCGGCAAGGAGGTGGCTGCGTAACCAGCCGTGGAAAATCAAATTGGAAGCCCCCAGTGGTAAGTGAAAACGGCTTCTCCCGGGCGAAGTCAAGACCCGGCAGAAAAAACGTCGAAGCCCTTGACTCAGCGCCGGGGAAACTAAATATTATCAAGTACGTCCTAGGGAACGGAGGCAATTATGGTGTATTGTCCGGAATGCGAAACCAACCTCGACATCGAAGAGGACGAAGTCGACGAGGGCGAGATTATCTCGTGCCCGGAGTGTGGAACCGACTTCGAAGTGGTGACGGTGAATCCTCTCGAGTTGAAGGCGGTGGAAGAAGAAGGATACGTTGACGAGGACGAGGAAGAGGAAACGGAAGACGGTGACTATTCCTAGGCGTAACTGGCATTCGCCGCTCGGATGTTCCCGCCACCTGTTGACCTTAAGCCTCCTGCTCCTCAGCTTGTATCCGTACCAGAATGCGACAGCCTCCGCCAGCGCCTCGCCAAGGGACAAGCGGCAAGAAAAACCTTATGCCCTGATTTTCGGCACCGTCTGGGGACCGGATGATCGGCCTGTCTATGGCGTTCACATCAAGGTCCGGCGGGCCAATGAAAAGAAAGTCCGCTGGGAACTCTTCTCCGACCACAACGGGGAATTCGCCTTGCGCGTACCCGCAGGCCAATCTGACTATGTGTTTTGGGCCGATCTCAAGGACTTCAAGTCATACGACGGCAGGCAGTTGCACGCGGGCAACGAGGTCCAAGTCCACGTCGATTATGACGAGCGCGTGGATACCGGTCTGCATCTAAAGTAACAAACGGCAGAATTGCAGGATGCGACGCAGGCGCCAGGCACCAAGGAGGAAAGCGATGCACAAGCGCATAGCTGGAGTTCTAGGCCTGATGATTATGGCGGGCCTCTTGGCCCTGCCCAGCGCCTATTCCGAGAAGGGCAAGGGCGAGACCAGCCGTTTGCTCACCGGCAAGGTGATGGACTCCGACGAAGCGCCTTTGCCGAATTCCGTGGTCTACCTCACCAATACCCGCACCCATGTGGTGAAAACCTATATCGTTGGGCAGGACGGGCTGTATCACTTCCCGGCGCTCTCGTCGAATATCGACTACGAAGTGTACGCGCAGTTCAAGGGCCGTAAGAGCGACACCAAAACCCTAAGTCAGTTTGACAACCGATATCAGGTAAACATCACTCTGAAAATCGATACGAAGTGATGTGCGCCTTCAGTGGGTGCCAGTTTTCCTGCTGCGTTCTCCTGCAAAAATGAAGGGCCGCCAATCCGGCGGCCCGCGGGATGAATGCCCTAGGTCTTAATTGCCCTCGTTGCCTGCCCGCTTCCAGGAGATTAGCTCGCCGATGGTGGAACTGGTGCTCGACACCGGATGCTTGTAGGCCTCCACTTCGGTGCGTGAGGCTTCTTCTCCGACCGCGCGGATGCTGAGCCCCACCTTTTTTTCCTCCGGATTCATCTTAATGATCTTGAAGTCGAGCTCCTGCCCAGGCTCCAAGTGGACCGGCTGGCCATTGTCATCCACGGCTTCGGAGTTGTGGCAAAGGCCTTCGACTCCTTCCGCAACTTCCACAAAGGCGCCGAAGGTGGCCACGCGCAGCACCTTCCCGCGCAGGACGTCGCCGGTGTGGTGTTGTTCGAAGAAGGTCTGCCAGATATCCGGCTGAAGCTGTTTCACACCCAAGGAGAGACGCCGCTTGTCAGGCTCAATGGCGAGCACGACGGCCTTCACCCGGTCGCCCTTCTTCAGAACTTCCGACGGATGCTTCACACGCTTCGTCCAGCTCAGATTGCTGACGTGCACCAGGCCGTCAATGCCATCTTCAATCTCGATGAACGCGCCAAAGTCAGTCAGGTTGCGCACGCGACCTTCGACAGAAGCACCCACTGGATATTTATCGTGCAAAGCATCCCAAGGATTCGCCGCCAGTTGACGCATGCCCAGGGAAATCCGGCGCTCCTGCGGATTCACATTGAGCACCGCGCATTCCACCTGATCGCCGACATTTACCAGCTTGGACGGGTGTTTCATCCGCTTCGACCAGGTCATCTCGCTCACGTGAACCAGGCCTTCGATGCCCTGCTCCAACTCGACGAACGCCCCGTAGTCGGTCACGCTGATCACGCGGCCGTGCACATGAGCCCCCACTGGGTAACGCTGAGCCGCATCGAGCCAGGGATCGGGAGTAAGCTGCTTGAAACCGAGGGAGACTCGCTGCTTCTCCTTGTCGAACTTCAGCACCTTTACCTGAATCTGATCTCCTACGTTGACCAAGTCTTTCGGGTGAGTAAGACGGCCCCAGGACATGTCGGTGATGTGCAGCAGGCCGTCAATTCCTCCTAAATCCACGAAGGCGCCATACTCGGTCAAGTTCTTGACCACACCGGTCAGGACGGCTCCCTCCTCCAGGTGCCCAAGCGTTTTGGATTTCTTTTCGTTCTGTTCGCCTTCGAGAATCTGTTTCCGGGAAACCACGATGTTGCCGCGCTTCTTGTTCAGCTTGATGACGGCCACTTCCAGCTTCTGGCCTTTCAGAGCGTCCAGATTGCGCACCGGACGCAAGTCTGCCTGTGAGCCGGGCAAAAAGGCCCGGGCCCCGAGAATATCGACTGTCAGGCCGCCCTTGATGCGCTCGATGACCTTAGCGTGAATCGGCTTCTTCTCGTTATGTGCCTTCTCAATCTCGTCCCAGGCGCGCAACTTCTGGGCTTTTTGATGCGAGAGGTTGATGTAACCTTCCTCGGTTTCGCCCTTCTCCCGCATGACGTCGATCTCATCGCCCGGCTGGACGGTGGGCTTTCCTTCGTGATCGAGCACCTCGGCAAGGGGCAACATGCCTTCTGATTTCGCGCCAATATCCACGACTACGTGTGTGGGGGTAAGCTTCAGCACCGTGCCTTTGAGAACGTTGTCCTCACTGACGGCCTCTTCGCTTTCTGTGGTGAAGTTCTCCAGGGCGGCGGCAAAATCTTCGCTCGTCGGGCTGGCGGCCTTGGGTTCCTCGACCTCAGGGGTTTCTGGTTGCGAAGCCGGGGCAGCCTGCGAAGCGGTCGTCCCGGAAGAGTCCGTGCTGAGCTCGGGCTCTTGGGTTGTGACTGCGGATTCCAGATCGTGGGCGGTGCTGTCGTCAAACAAGGTCATGGCCTCTCTGGTGTGCCTCGCACTGGGTGCGGGGAGGATGCGGGCATTTCGCGCGGACTGCTGGCGTGAGTCTTAGGTTGTAGTGAGCCCGCCCTGGCGAGCGAGCTAGGACAATTCCAGCGGCCGGACGTTCCCAAGAAGCGACCCGCCTCCCTAGGGAACTCTTCGACTATAGCAACGGCCTGTAAAGGGTGTCAAACGCCAAAAACCCCTTCCCCTGTGCTCCTTCCGGGAGCCGATCACGAGCTCCGCAGCCACCCGCGGAGCCTGCAAAATGGCTTGACAAATCGGTTGAAGAAAGGGGCTGACGCGCCCCCGCCGACGTTGGTTTGCTTTCACTCTCGCCGAGGAGTAACATCGCCGCCGACATCGGGTGGGGTGCCCGGCATCAAAATTCCCAATCACGCATAGAGGTTCCAGGAGGTCCCCCGTAGGCACGATACTTTCTTCTGCGCAAATTGATCCCCGCGTAACCAGTTTTCTCGAAAGACCGCGGAAAATGCTTGTCAACGGGAAATGGGTTGATTCCGTTTCCGGAAAGACCTTTCCCACATACGATCCCTCCACTGGAGAGGTGCTGGCTCTGGTCGCGGAAGGTGACCGGCCGGACATTGACCTGGCGGTGAAGGCGGCAAGGAAAGCGTTTGAGTCCGGGCCTTGGCGCAAGCTGACGGCGTCTGAGCGCGGCCGCCTGATCTGGAAGCTGGCAGACCTTGTCGAAGCGCACCTCGAAGAGTTTGCTTATCTTGAAAGCCTCGACAACGGCAAGCCTCTGACCATTGCACGTGCCGCTGACGTCCCGCTGGCCGTGGACCTCTTCCGCTACATGGCAGGATGGGCGACGAAGATCGAGGGCCATACCATCCCGATTTCGGTCCCTTACACTCCGGGCGCCAAATATCTCACCTACACACTCCGTGAGCCGGTTGGCGTCGTGGGTCAGATTATCCCCTGGAACTTCCCATTGCTGATGGCCGCCTGGAAACTGGGACCGGCTTTGGCTACGGGTTGCACCGTGGTTCTGAAACCCGCTGAGCAGACCCCGCTCTCGGCGCTGCTTTTGGGCGAACTCATCAATGAAGCCGGATTTCCCGAGGGTGTTGTCAACGTAGTGCCGGGATACGGCGAAACCGCAGGCGCCGCCCTCGCCGCGCACATGGACGTCGACAAGGTGGCCTTCACGGGCTCAACCGAAGTCGGCAAACTCATCGTGCAGGCCGCCAGCGGAAACCTGAAGAAGGTTTCGCTTGAACTCGGCGGAAAGTCCCCCAATGTGATTTTCCAAGACGCCGACCTCGATACCGCTATCCCCGGGGCAGCCAGCGCGATCTTCTTCAATCACGGCCAGTGTTGCTGCGCCGGTTCGCGGCTTTACGTGGAGAAGCCGATCTTCGACAAAGTGGTGGACGGCATCTACCAAGCAGCAAAGCAGATCAAAGTCGGTCCCGGCCTTGATGCAGCCACCGATATGGGTCCGCTGGTTTCCGAAGATCAACTGAAGCGCGTTTGCGGTTACCTTGAATCCGGGTTCTCGCAGGGCGCCAAGGCCACCGTTGGCGGAAGCAAGATCGGTGACCGAGGATACTTTGTCGAACCGACGGTTTTAGTGAATGCCAAGGAAGACATGAAAGTCGTACAGGAAGAGATTTTCGGTCCGGTGGTCGCAGCCATGCCTTTTGAGGAGCCGGAGGAGATCGCCGGTCGCGCCAATGACAACGTGTACGGCTTGGCAGCCGGCGTTTGGACGCGGGATATCAGCAAAGCGCACCGGCTGGCTGAGCAGATCAAAGCCGGAACGGTCTGGATCAATTGCTACAACATCTTTGACGCGGCTCTGCCTTTCGGCGGATACAAGCAATCTGGCTGGGGGCGTGAGATGGGACGGGATGTCCTCGAACTCTATACCCAGACCAAAGCGGTCTGCACCCGAATCTAGCCCGTGTTCCTTCCTGAGGAGGATGGCCCAGCCATCCTCCTTAGTTCTTTAGATATTTTTGCCCTAGATGTCCGATCCGGCAGTCCCCCAAACTCCCGCCAAATCTGCTACTCTCCCGAACCATGGACTACCTGTGGACTCCGTGGCGCTACGCTTACATCACGACTGCCGGGAAAGCTTCGGGGTGTATTTTTTGCGATTTGCCGAAGGAAGGCGACGATGCCAAGGCTGGCATCGTTCATCGCGGCGAGCACTGCTACATTGTCCTCAATAGCTACCCTTATACCTCTGGCCACGTGATGATCGTGCCCTTCGCCCACCTGGACGAACTGCAGAAACTGCCCGTGCCCGCGGCCCACGAAATGATAAACCTGTCTCAGAAAATGGAGACCATGCTTCGCCAGGTCTACAGTCCAGACGGTATCAACGTGGGGATGAACATCGGAAAGGCCGCCGGGGCTGGCGTGGCCGGGCATGTTCACATGCATGTGTTGCCGCGGTGGGTCGCAGACGCGAACTTCGTCTCCGTGATCGGAGAAACGCGCATTCTTCCTGAAACTCTGGAAGTGACCTACCAGAAAATCAAAGACGCACTGGAGAGCTGACCGGCGGTACTCTAGACGCCCAACAGTTCTTGCATTGCTTTTTCGTCGATTACCGCGATCCCCAGTTCGTTCGCCTTGTCGAGCTTCGATCCTGCGTCAGTCCCGGCGACCACATAATCAGTCTTCTTGCTGACGGAGCCTGACACGCGGCCACCGGCGTCCTCGATCAGCTTCTTGGCTTCGCCGCGGCTGTAGTGCGCGAGTGTCCCGGTGAGTACGAAGGTCTTGCCCGCAAGCTTGGTGCCGCGTTCCTTCTTCTTTCCGGAGAAGCTGAGACCGGCTTTGCGGAGCGCTTCCACCAATTCACGATTTTTCTTCTCGGCGAAGAATTCGAGGATACTTTCGGCAATCCGCGGCCCGACTTCGTTCACGGCCTGCAGCTCTTCTTCGCCGGCATTCACCAGCGCATCCATCGATCCGAAGTGCTCTGCCAGAAACTGGGCTGTGCGCTCCCCAACAAAGCGAATTCCCAAGCCGAAAATCACCCGCTCGAACGGGAGCTTCTTCGAGGCTTCGATTTCATCGAGGACATTCTGCGCCGACTTGTCGCCCATGCGCTCCAGCGAGAGCAAATCGGCTTTCGTCAGTTTGTAGATATCGGCGACGTTCTTCACCAGGCTGCGGTCGGTGAGCTGGTTGACCAACGCGTCGCCCATACCCTCGATGTTCATCACGTGGCGGGAAGCGAAATGCAGAATGGTTTCTCGCAGCTTGGCCGGACAATTCGCGTTGACACAGCGATGGTCCGCTTCGCCTTCGGTGCGTACGACCCGCCCGCCGCAAACCGGGCAGCGTTCCGGCATGTGGAACGACTTGTGTCCGCGAGGGTGGGCTTTGTCTTCGACTACGCGGGTCACCTTGGGAATCACATCGCCGCCACGCTCCACTTCCACCCAATCGCCGATCTTCACGCCCAGCCGTTCGATCTCGTCCATGTTGTGCAAGGTGGCGCGGCTCACGGTGGTGCCGCCGATGGGCACGGGCTTCAGTGCGGCCACCGGAGTCAGTTTTCCAGTTCTTCCTACCTGCACCAGAATATCTTCCACTTGGGTGATGGCTCCGCGCGCGGCGTATTTGTAGGCAATTGCCCAGCGAGGGGCTTTCCCGGTATAGCCAAGCTCATCCTGCAACGCGGTGCGATCCACCTTGATGACAATGCCGTCGATTTCGTAGGGCAGGCCTTCGCGTTTGGCCTCCTCCTGCTCGATGAATCTCCAGGTCTCGTCAAAATTCCTGGTTAGTTTCCTGCTGGTGTTGACTTTGAAACCCACAGCATCAAGCGCGTCCAGGGTCTTCCAGTGCCGGTCGAAGTGGGTGCGGCCGTTAACCAGAAGCATGTAGGCGAAATAGTCGAGGCGGCGCTGCGCGGTAATGCTGGGCTCCAGTTGCCGCACTGTTCCCGCAGTTGCATTGCGGGGATTTGCGAACAGGGATAACCCTTGCTGTTCGCGCTCGTCATTCATCCTTTTGAAAGCAGCAAGCGGCATCAGCATTTCGCCGCGGACTTCAAAGTCCGGGGGAATGTCGGCCTTCTTGAGTTTCTCGCCAGAAACAGAAAGAGGAATCGAACGCACCGTCCGCACGTTCAAGGTGACGTCCTCGCCCGTTGTGCCGTCGCCGCGAGTAATGCCGCGTGCCAGCTTGCCGTCTTCGTATCGCAAAGCCAGCGACATGCCGTCGAGCTTCAGTTCGCACACGTACTCCAGGTCTTTGCGCCCGCTCAGCTCATGCACACGCCGTTCCCAGTTGCGCAGGTCCTCTTCGTTGTAGGTGTTGTCCAGCGAGAGCATCGGCAAAGAGTGCGGAACCTTGACGAATTTTTCCCGTGGCTTGCCGCCGACGCGCTGAGTCGGCGAATCAGAGGTGATCAATTCCGGGTGCTCAGCTTCAAGCGCCTTCAGATCGTTCATCAGCCGGTCAAACTGGGCGTCGCTGATCTCCGGGTCATCGAGGACGTAATAGCGGTATTCGTGATGGCGGATCTTGTCGCGGAGAGATTCGACTTCCTTTTCGATGGCTTTAGTCTTACTGGGCATACTCGGAGGGAATTATATTGCCACGCGGGGACAGCCGGGCCGGCGTCCCCACATGCTCTGTTAAGTAAGACTCTGAGAGAACAACTAGACCAGGTCTTCCACTTTGAGCTGTGTCGTTCCACCTTTCCACGACGCGCTGAACTGCCTTTCTACGAATGCCGCGTCGTAGTCTTTGCCCTGGGCTTTCAAAGCTTGCTGCAATCCGAACAGCGAGCGCGGGTTCCGCGGATTGCGGTCCAAATCGTCGCGGAAGATCTTCTCCGCCCCGGCGGCGTCGCCGCTCATCAAAACGGCTGCCCCTAATGACTCTCGCACTGGAAAGAACCAATCGGGCGGTTCGCCATACTGCAACCCGTCCTGGATGGCAACCGCCTGGCGCAGTTGCGCAATGGCCGTGGCGTTGTCTTTCTTGACCATGGCGATCTTCGCGCCCAGCACATCTCTCGCGATGGTCAGAATGTCTTTGGTCTTGTTGTTGATGGGCATCTGGAAGACAGCGTCTTCCGGCGTGTTCTTCACCGCCTGGGACAGCAATGCATACTCTGCTTCCGCTTCGCTCACTTTGCCAGTTCCCGCCAGTGCCAAGCCGCGCGCAAAGTGCCAAAAGACGGTCGTCGTCTTCATGTCCGGATCGGGTTGCGGCGTCTTGAGTATGCTGTCCCAGCGGTGGAAGCGAACATCCACTGCCAGCGGAATAGTTGCAAATCCTTCCAAGGGCGGCATCTCCTTGACGTGCGGGCCGACGTGAGCGGCCAGCATGTCCGCGTTCTTCTTAGCTTCAGCGTAGTTGCCGTTCATGGCGGCACACATCGCGATGAAGTGCAGATTGTGGCTGTAGTACATCATGGGGTAGATGCCCTGCACCCCACTGGCTTTAATGTAGGCGCGGTCAACGGCTGCGGCTTCTTCGTTGGTCTTCACCGCCGCTTCGTAGTCGCCCGTTCTGATATAGACGTGCGCCGGCATGTGCACGATGTGTCCCGCGGCAGGAGCCAGCGCAGCCAGCCTGTTCGCGCCCGCCAGGGCCCGCTCCGGGCTGGGCGAAGCTTCCACGGCGTGAATGTAGTAGTGAATCGCACCCAAATGATTTGGGTCACGACGGATGACAGACTCCAGTGTCGCGACAATTTCTTCGGTGCCGGCTTCTGGCGTGCCGTCCGGATGCCATAGGCCCCAGGGGTGCAAGTTCATTCCCGATTCGGCGAACAATGTGGCGGCATCGAGGTCGTCGGGAAACTGCTTCATCACTTCCCGCATAGCGTCGTGATAGTCTTCGGCCGCCTTGCGCCGGTCCACTTTTGGGTCTGCGGGAAAGCGCTTGGCCATGGCATTGATGTAGGCTTTCTCACTGGGCGAGGCGCTGGCCGACAAGTCCACCGCCTTCTGAATCGCCTCGTGCGCTTGCCGGAAGCGATCGTCATTCGCGGGATCGTTGTAGTTTGGGCCCACCGCCTCGGCAACTCCCCAAAACGCAATCGCCAGCTTGGGATCAAGTTCGCCGGCATGCTGGAAGGAGCGCGCAGCTTCGTCGTGGTTGAAGGCGTAGATCAAGCGCAGGCCCTGATCGAAAAATTGCTGCGCCTCCGGATTCTTGGTGGAAACTGGATGATGCAGGTCCCCCAATCCCGGCATGATGGTTACAGGTCTGGACTGGGCGCCATGAGCATGTTCCTGGGCAGCGACCGGCAGGCAGAAAAGGGCGAGCAAGATCGCCGGTAGCATCCCGATGGTTGCGATGGAAAGTGCACTATCCAATGTAAGTCTGCGTTTCATAAGATCCTCCCTGCCTCGTTCTACATTCCAGTGCTCGGGCTGCTGTTTTGCATCCGTGGAGTGAGTGTGCCGAGTGGACAACTGGCGTGCGCAGGCCGGAACGTAATGTCGCCATTCTGTGCCGTCCCGCTGACGGTGCGTCCTACGATGTCCGCCGTGCCGTTACCCACCAGAGTGCCATCCGTTTGCAGGGCAAGCACGATCGGTGTACCGCCGTTCTCGATGGTCACGCGAAGAGCCGCCGTGGTGTTCTCCATCCTGTAGGTACGCGCGACGTGGGCAGGACCGCAATCCATGACCACACCCTCGGGTGCAAACTGAATGCTTAGGCCGCTGGAACTGGCATAGGTTCCCACGATGCGAGGCCCGGCCGGAAAGGTCTTCACCTGATCTTGCGACGAGTTGCCGCCTAGCCCCGCCACAATCAGTTCCATGGCGCTGCCCCCAAGAACAGGTCCGGTCGAGCGCAGCGCCCCGACCACACAGCGCTCCAGCTTCTTGCCATAGATCGGCTCCGAAATGGGGTGCTGCTCTATGATCTGGTTCGTTTGGAGATCGCGCGTGTAGTGGGTGCCGTGCCGGTAGCCGACAATGATGTTTCCAGTAATGTCAGTCATGCCGGGGCCTGCGATGTTGCCGTCCGGCCCCAGAACGACCGTAAACGGGCGCGGCTCGTTGGCCACCTGGATTGCCAGGGTGTCACCGCGCCTGGTCACGATGTAGTTGTGGGGACCAGGTACGAGGGCGCCGCATCCTTCAATCATGACGTTGGTTTCCGTGAACGAGAGCCGCAGTTTGTTGGCGCCAAGATAGGAACCGGCAACCATTAGGCCGGTTCGCGAAGGTATCTTCACTCCCTCAAAATCAAGGCCGATCATCGCCTTGAAGCTGTCGCCCATGCCCTTTCCGACGCATTCCAATGCGTTCCCACCGAGTTCCAGGCAGCGGCGCGCTGACATTGCACCCGGGTCGGTGCTCATCCCGCGCGCCGAGGCCTCCGCCTTGGCTTTTGCTTCTTCGTTCTGGCGCCGGATCTGCTCTTTATGCGCCTCCCACTGCTGCAGCGCGGAGCGGTCGTTCTCGCGGTCTTCTTCGACGGCCTCGGCCGACAGCAGCTTGGCGTTCAGCTCCTTTCGCGTGGCGGCATCCGTTTCGTATTGCCCGTGCCGCCGGGTGAAAGCCTGCGCCTCCTCGGCGGAATGCGCTTTCTTGTAGCCGTCCTCAATCTCGTAGGCCGCGAGGTTGTACGCGTAGGTGACCTTCTGCTCGTCGGGAGTAAGCTCATACCGGGCGCGGTCGGCCGCCAAATGGTGCTGAATCAGTCCCACGAGCAAGTTGAAGATCGCCACCTGCCGCTCCAGTGTGTCGGTGGCATCCGTGCCCTGGATCTGCCTCTTCACCGTCTCCACCGAGGGCAGGTTGTTCAGGTAGGGCGGGTTCAGTCCTGCGGAGATCCGCCCGGATGGGGTTGCGACCAATGTAGAGGGCGGCTGCCTTGTGGCTTGGGTTGAGTTTGCCGCTCGGGCGGATGCAGTCGCGCTCGCCGGCTTCTGGACCTTGCAGATGGCGAGCCAGCCGTCCATCTGGCTGCGGACGTTGTACTGCTCGTTGATGAGTTGTCCGTTCCGCTCGTTTCTCCAGTAGCAGACCTCGCCTCTGCCCCAGGGCTTGCATTGCGTGATGATCTTGTCAGTCCCGTCTGGGCAGTGATAGGGCATGTTGAACTGCAGCGCTTCCTCCGCCTGTGCGGTGGATGGGAGCAGTGCCACCAGGAAGGCGATGCCAAGCAAGAAAGATGTCCCTTTCGGGGGGCGAAGAGCATTCTGCCCCAGCGCAAGGCAAGCGGAAAGCCAACGAGAAACAGCCATCTCCCTCACCCCGGACGCGACATTCATTAAGCGAGCCCCACAAAACCGTGCGAGTAGCTTATTCAAAAGTCGGAGAACACGCAAATCCTAGCTTGCTGGTAAGCTATTGCCCGTTCCGTTCCGAGGGATATTCCCATGCCGAAAGCCGCCCCTGCGCCTTTTTCTCTAACCCAGTCGCTCCTCACTGCTTTTGAAACCAACGATCGGATCAACCTGTATCTTCTCGAGAATCTTCCGGCCGGGGCTTGGCAAGCGGAGCCACCCGCAGGCAAGGGCCGTACCGTGGCCGCTATCGTTGCGCACATGCATAACGTTCGCGTCATGTGGTTGAAAGCCGCGGCCAAAGGCAGCAAGTTTCCCGAGCAACTGGACCGGGACAAAGTAACTCAGACTCAGGCGGCAAAGGCTCTGGGACAAAGCCGGGAAGCCCTTGCAGCCGTGCTGAAGTCGGCTGCCGAAGGGAATGGGCGAGTAGAGGGTTTCCGACCCGACGTTGCCGGTTTCTTTGCTTACCTTATCGCGCATGATGCGCACCATCGCGGGCAGATCAGCATGCTGACGCGGCAAGTCGGACATCCACTGTCGCAAAAAACAATGTTCGGCATGTGGGAATGGGGATCGCGGGGGAAGAGCTAAATCAGCAGCCGGCTGGCAGCCACCCAATTCTCATGCGCAAGGTTGCCCTCATCTACAACCCACACTCCGGCCGCCGACGCCATCATCGTCGGGCTGACGTCGAAGCCGTGTTGGGCGTGTTGTGGGAAGCGGGCGTAGAGGCTTCTGCAACTCCCACGCAGTCTTCGGCAGACGCGCCGGCGCAAGTTCGGGCCGCCATTGCCCAAGGGTGCGACACGATACTTGCCTGCGGAGGCGACGGCACCGTCCATGACATTCTGCAGGGCATCGCCGGCAGCGATATCGCGCTTGGCGTGATTCCTTTAGGCACGGCCAATGCTTTAGCCCACGATCTGAACCTGCCTTTCCGCCCGGCTGAAGCAACTCGCGCTGCTTTGGCCGCACTCCCTCGGCGTGTTGCGGTGGGACGCGTGGAATACCGCGGCCTGAGCGGCGTTCCCAGTTCCCGCTTTTTCCTTATTGCCGCTGGAATCGGGGTGGACGCGCATCTCTTTCACAAATTGGACGCCGGAACCAAGGGTCGGCTGGGAATGGCTGCTTACTATGCGAAAGCCTGGCATCTTTGGATGACGTATGAAATGCGTCGCTTTTCCGTGCGCTGTACGGAGAGCGAAAGCGGAAATTCCCGGCAAGCCGATGTCACCGAACTGCTCGCTGTCAGGATTCGCCACTTTGGGGGAGTGTTGCGCGAATTGGCTCCGGGCGCTTCCCTCGAGCGGAACGACCTGCGCGCTGTGCTTTGCCGGACGGCGAGCCGTATCTCTTATCTACAGTACGTGACGTGCCGTTTGCTGGGATTGAACTGGAGTGTTCGCGGCATCGATCTGGCGCACTGCACACGACTTGAGTGCGCGCCGCTGGATCTTGGTGAAGGCGTGGAGAACAAAATCTACATCGAAGCCGACGGAGAACTGCTGGGCACCCTTCCTGCAACGATTTCGGTGGTCCCGGATGCTCTTACGCTGCTGATGCCTTCGCGATAGAGATCATGCTCCGAGCGCACTACGGAGGGCCAGTCGAAGAAGGCATCACGAAAGCGAGGACCGAAATAGTGGCTAGAGGTATTGGCTCGAAAACGGTGTGTGCATGTATCCTGCTAAGGGGCATCAATACATAGGGCTTTTGCAAGATTGGAACCGATCACTCACTTCCTGACCGGCGCCTGCATGGCTCGAGCCGGACTAAATCGCAAGACGGCGCTGGCCACGGCCACCATGACCCTTGCCGCGGAAGCCGGCGACCTCGACATGCTCGGCAACTTCAAAGGGCCAGTGTTTGGGTTTGCGCATCATCGCGGATTCACGCACTCGTTCCTCGGGGTGCCGATGGTCGCGGCCGTGGTCCTAGGCTTCATGTATCTGGTCTGGCGATTGCGCGGCCGGAAGGTGAAGGACCCGAACTTGCCGCCCCGTTGGGGCCTGCTGTTCCTTTTTGCTTGTCTGGCCGGAGTGAGTCATATCCTGCTCGACTTCACTAATAACTATGGGGTCCGTCCTTTCTGGCCCTTCTCGGAAAAATGGTATTCCTGGGACATTGTGTTCATCATCGAGCCGGTGCTTTTGATCTTTCTGACGGCCGGCTTGGTGTTGCCCGCGTTAGGCTCTCTTGTAAACGCTGAGATTGGTGCGCAACGCAAGGGACCGCACGGGCGTCTGGCGGCAGTGCTGGCGTTATGCGGAGTGGTCCTGGTATGGGGCATTCGCGACTACGAGCATCGCCGCGCCGTCGGTGCCTTAACGGCGAGATTGTACGAAGGCGTGGAGCCGATTCGAGTTTCTGCGTTCCCTTACTGGGCCAATCCATTTCGCTGGTACGGCGTGGTGGAGACAAAGGACTTTTTCGCCACCATGCTCGTGGACTCAGTTACACCCGACGTCGATCCCGACGGCGGCATGCAGATTCGTTACAAGCCGGAAGAGACGCCGGCGTCCTTGGCGGCCAAGGAATCCTATCTGGGGCGCGTCTATCTGGATTGGGCACAGTATCCGCTCACGGAAACAGAACGACTGGAGTCGCCCGAGCAAGGATATGTCGTCCGGTTCCGCGATTTGCGGTTCTCCTACCCCGGCCGCTCCAGCCCGGTGCTGGGGGCCAGCGTGGAACTGGATCGCAATCTGAAGGTGGTAAGCGTGACCTTCGGGATTCGCAGTCAGAGAACGCGTTAAACGACTACGGAGAAACTCCCAGGGCAACCGGCAACGAAACTTGACGCCATTCGGCGCGCGCGCCACAATCGTTGCTTAAACTCTTGAGGTGACCATGCTGGCTTACTTGTTCGTAGTGCTTGCTGTAGCCGTCCGCTTCATCCCCCATCCCTGGACTTTCACGCCGGTGGCAGCGTCGCTTCTATTCTTTGGCGCCCGCGGCTCGCGTCGCCAGATATGGATTCCGTTCGCGCTTCTGGCTGCATCGGATGTAATTCTCACCAAGGTCGTTTATGCCTACGTATTTTCCTGGGATCACTTCGTCACCTGGGCGTGGTATGCAGCAATTTTGTGGCTTGGCACGCGCCTGCGCGACAATACCAAGCCGCTGCGCGTGATTGGCGCGTCTCTGGCCAGTTCGGTCTCGTTTTTCGTCGTGAGCAACTTTGCCGTCTGGGCGTGCTGGCGTGACATGTATCCGAGAACAGTCAGCGGCTTGATGACCTGCTATGCCATGGCTGTACCCTTCTTCCGCCACGCGCTCGAAGGAGATCTGCTATTCACCTGCGCATTGTTCGCCACGCCTATAGTGCTGCATCGCTTAAGCGAGGTCTTCGCCCACGGCTCCGACCACACGGCGGCAGCATAACGCTTTCGGAGTGTGAACCTGCCAGACCTCTAGACTGTGTCTTGTGAGTTTTCGGCTCCCGCCTGAGGCGATGCCTTCTTAGCCGCTGCCTTTCGACGCAGCAATAACCAGGCCACAACGCCAACACCCGCAGCCAGCACAACCCAACCAAAGTGCTGGCTGAAAAGTTTCCCACTCCAGTCCACGAACTGCGGCCCAAATTTCAGCGTGAACAGCGACAATGCCAGAAAGCGGACAAAGCGGCCGGCGAATATCGCCAGCAGGAAATGCAGGAAGTTCATTTCAAAAACGGCGGCTGATAACACGAACAGCTTGAAGGGCGTAGGTGGGGGCAGCATGGCGGGAAACATTAACGCCCAGAACTCGTGCCGGTCGAACGAACGATGGATTTTGTCGAATCGCTCCGGCGAGATGCGCCGGCGCAGGACTTTCTCGCCGCCGAAGTAGCCTATTCCGTAAAGCACAATGCTGCCGAGGGCCGAACCAGCTGAGGCCAACAACACATAAAGCAGGAAACGTGATCGGTCCTGGTAGACGTAGCCCGCGACCACGACATCCATGGGCAGGCCCACGGCTCCAGCGTCCAGCCCGGCAATAACGAACGGGCCCCAGACGCCGAGCGGCTTCAAGAGTGCCCAGAGAAAGGCGGTGTACTGGAAGAAGATGTGCTTGAGGGTTTTCAATGAAACAGTGTACGTGAAAGTCTGATGGCTGGAACGGGCAAAGTGGACGAGGCAGCAGCAGTGCTATCGTCCACTTCGGCGTCGACGCCTGGTCTAGGTCCTGGGGAAGTTCGGGTCAGCCTTTACTTCGTTGATCTGCTTGGTGTGACGTTCGCTATGCGCCGCAATAAATAGGACCCACTCATAGGCGTCCATCTTCTTCCCCAACGGGCTATCTGCAGCGTGTGCTCGAAGGTCGTCGTGGGTTTGCAGGAATTGCAGGGTTTGGGCGCGGCTCTCGGTGAAATGCTTGAGCGATCCCGCGGGAGACCCGAAGCGGTTCGTCGGCTTCAGCGGCTCAGGAGCCTGCCGCTTGTTGGTGCGATCCGGAATTGCCGCAAGCACAAGATCGTCGATCGCTTTCACATCGTCAGCTTCGGTGCGCGGCGGGGCCTTCATCACTTGCTCCGTAACCATGCCGCGGATGTAATCTTCAGCGGCGGCGATGTGCTCGGCGACTTCCGCAATCGACCATCTGTCAGGGCCCGACTTGAAGTTCCATTGCGCTTCTGAGAGACCCTCGGTCGCTTTGAGAACCCCTTGCTTGGTCTCTTCGAGATATTTGATCGCCTTCTCTCGGTCGGCGTTACTGAGTGACTGAGCGTGCCCAGTTGCGGCAAGGCACAAGGTGACAACCACGGCAGTCCATAAGCGCTTCATTTCTTCCAGCCTCCACTTGTCGATCGAATGTTCAGGATGATTGGGATTCGAGCTGCTTCTGCAGACAAAACTGGCGCGGACACCCCACCCGCCATGGGGAAAACTCTATCATGCCCAAGGTGGGCGGAGCGTAGAACGCTAATCGTGATCTGTATGTCCGCTCAACAACTGCAGGGCATGCGGCAGGAGATCGATGACAGCTTCGAGGGATTCTACTGCGCCTTTAGGGTTTCCCGGAACATTCAGCACCACCGATTCACCCCGCACCCCGAATACGCCGCGGCTCTGCATGGCGAAAGGTGTGTTTTTTGCGCCCTCAAAACGCATGCGTTCGGCGACGCCTTCGAGAAGACGCTCGCAGACGGCCCACGTGGCTTCCGGGGTCACGTCGCGCTGGGCAACGCCAGTTCCACCGGTAGTGACGACCAGACCAGCCTCGGCGCAAAAACGTATGATTGCCTTTTCGATTGCAGATTGGTCGTCGGAGACAATTCCAGTCGCAACTACTCGAAAGTTTCGCTTCTTGAGCGCTTCCACCAGGGCCGGGCCGGAAAGGTCGTTGCGCTGACCGCGCGCGCAGGAATCGCTCACGGTGAGAACTGCCGCCCGCCAAGGGTCAGTTGTCGAGGAGGACATCTTCTTCCTCCGGTGCGCCGCCGTCTCGTGCCGACTCGTCGAGAAGGCGCAGGCCCTCCATCAACAAGCCTTGGGTGTTCAGTGTGCAGGATTGCTCCTTGGTCTTGCCTTCGAAGTCAACCTGGAAGTTTCCGCCCGTCCAGCGCAAGACCTTGAAAACCGCCTGATCGCCTTTCAAGGCACCATATACGGCGTGGACGACTTGCCCTTCCACGAAGTACATCTCGCACTTCTCTGACTCATTGGTGAAGACCAGCGAGCAACTCTTGCGTCCCATCTCCAGGGACTGGACCAGATCAATGACATTCATCTGCGACAGATTGCCGCGCAGCACACCGTCGGAGGATGCAGCCTTGGCCATTTTTTCCAAAGCAATCTTGTCGATGACGCGTTTTATGCGCTGTGTTGCTTCCTTGAGGAAAAAGGGCTTTTCCACGAAGTCATCGACCGGTTCGGCATGGGAGAGCTTCTCGGTGATGTCCGCCTTGCTGGCCAGCAAAATCACCGAAATGCCAGCCGTTGCCGGGCGGCCCTTAAGACGATCGACGAGCTGGCGACCATCCATGCCGGGCATGCGGTAGTCGCTAATTAACAGGTCGGGAGGGTCGTCGACGGCCTTCAGCAGAGCGTCTGCACCGTCCGCCGCCGTAGTGACTTGGGCCAGCGGGGTAAGCGCGCCCCGCAGCATGCCCATCACCATCGGGTTGTCATCCACCAGCAGGACTTTGACGTTGTTCGGCATCAGGAGTTAATGCTTCTTCGAAGCGCGGACGTATTCACCACTCTTCCCGCCTGACTTGCGCTCGAGCTTCACTTCCCGAATTTCGATGCCCTTGTCCAGGGCCTTACACATATCGTACACGGTGAGTGCGGACACGCTCGCGGCCACGAGTGCTTCCATTTCCACGCCGGTTCTCGACGTCGTCGTCACTTTGGTGCGAATCGCGACGCCATTCTCGCACAGCCACATACTCACATCAACGTGGGAAAGCGGTAGAGAATGGCACATCGGGATCAGATCGGATGTTTTCTTCGCGGCCATGATCCCGGCCAGTCTTGCAACTTCGAGCGGATCACCTTTTGGGTTCCGTGGAAGTGCCTTAAGGACGGAAGATTTCATCGTGACGAAGGCGCTAGCTTCGGCCTCGCGCCTAGTCGGCGACTTCTCAGAGACGTCCACCATGCGGGTGCGCCCGGAGCGGTCGTAGTGAGAGAGTGCCTTTTTCATGGCTTGTATACCATCTTACAAGTCGCGCTTCCTTAGCGCATAAGAACCGCCACCCATTCGCCAGGCGCGATAAGTTCACGGTCCGGAGGAACCACAACGTAGCAGTTCGATTGCACCATGGCAGCGATGTCGCCTGAGCCTTGCCAGCGCGTGAGTTCGACTTCTGCATTCTCGAACTCACCCGACAGCACCGCCGGCAAGAAGCGCTTCAGGCCCGTGCGGGTTTTGATCTCGGACTTGAGTTTGGCGTGCAAAAAGACCAGCTTGCGCGGAGCAAGACCCGCAAGTGCTTCCAGCATCGGCTTGGCAAAGAGCTCGAAGGTCACCATTGTTGAGATTGGATTTCCGGGAAGGCCGAAGAAATACCTGTAGTCTTGCGGCACTGAAGCCGCTGCCGGAGCACTGTCGGCGCTCAGGGCTCTGCCGAACACAATGGGCCTGCCTGGCTGAATCTGCGCGCCGGTGAAAAAGAACTCGGCCTTGAAATCGGCGAGTACCTGCTCGACGACGTCGTACTTGCCCATGGAGACTCCGCCGGTGAGCAACAGCAAGTCGGCTTCGAACCCGTCCGCGATCAATTCGTGCAGGCGTTGCGGTTCGTCGGGAGCAACCGGTAGCATGACCGGCTCGCCGCCAGCCGCCAAAATCTGCGCGGCGAGCGAATAGCTGTTCGAGTTACGTATCTGGTACGGCCCCGGCAGCACATCGATGTCGACGACTTCGTCGCCTGTGGGCAGCACAGCCACTCGGGGACGCGGGTAAACCAGAACGTGGACTCTCCCGACCGAGGCTGCGACGGCAATCGCCGCATGATCGAGGCGAGAACCAGCCGAGAGCAGACGCGCCCCGCGCTTCGCCTCCGAACCCGTGGGAACAATGTTTTCGCCTGGCGCTATTCCCCTGGTTATCTGAACCTGATCGCCTTCGCAGGAGCTGTATTCCACCATGACGACCGCATCTGCGCCGGTGGGAACGGGCGCGCCAGTCATGATGGCTGCAGCCTGACCCGGGCCGATCGTGATGGCCGCATCGTCCGCGGAGGGCCCGGCTTTAATTTCTCCGATGCCATGAAGCGCCGCCGGGAGTGCCCCCAGATCAGCGGAACGTACGGCGTAGCCGTCGCGTGTGGCTCGAGAAAACGGAGGGAAATCCCTGTCCGCGACTATCGGCTCGGCCAGTACTTGACCGACGCCATCCAGCAGATCAACCAGTTCCTTCCCGTGTGGTCGCAGGGTGCTGGCGTGCGTTTCCACCACCTGGCGCGCTTCTTCGAAGCTCAGGATCTTCTGGATTGACGCGCTGGACATGGGGAGCAAATCATAGCTGGCCCTCAGGTAAATGGCCAGACCGTCTCCGGTAGCAAGATCGTGTGTGGGAATCCCGTTGGTCTGGGTTGGCGGACGGGCTTCGGGCCGAGAAGGGGATTATCTTTTTTTGCCGTCGCCGGCAAAGATATAACCGGCATCTCTTTCCAGAGACCGCTGGAGGCTCTGGGCGTCAGAGGCATAGACGACGGCAGCCTCACGATCAATCACCCCGTCGCGAACCAGCTTCTCAATGCTGGCGTCAAAATGCTGCATTCCTTCCGCTTCCCCGCTCCTGATGGCATCCAGCAAGTTAGCGCCGCCGGGATCGTCACACTCGATGTGCCCAGAGCTTCGCGGTGTGCTTTTGAATATTTCGACGGCAGCTACGCGGCCACCTCCATCACGACGTGGAATCAGCCGCTGGGAAACAATGTAACGCAACGTTTTGGCCAGCCGCCCCCGAATCAAGTGCTGTTCGCCAGGACTGAACAACCCGATGATACGACTCACGGTTTTGGCTACGTCGACCGAGTTGAAGCTGGAGAGCACGAGATGTCCGGTCTCAGCTGCTTCGATGA
>Ga0335070_10001587_pt1 | contig 26239 bp, 14 predicted proteins | sample Lox_Sample_13_FD_206722 | JGI IMG/M metagenome (GOLD analysis project Ga0335070, IMG submission 206722) | Soil microbial communities from Loxahatchee National Wildlife Refuge, Florida, United States - Lox_Sample_1.3 | ecosystem: Environmental > Terrestrial > Soil > Wetlands | place: USA...
GGCCGCGCCGCCCAGCGCACCCGTCCCCACGTCCACCCGCCCACCGTGGTCGTGCACGGTCCGCTGGACGATGGCCAGTCCCAGGCCCGTGCCCCGTCCCGGCTCCTTGGTCGTGAAGAACGGGTCGAAGACGCGCTCGCGGGACTCCGGCGGCACCCCGGGCCCGCTGTCCTCGACCACCACCGTCACGGCGTCGCCCTCGGCCGACGATCCGCCGCGCCCGCGGCCCGGCAGTCCCGGCGCGCGGGTCCACGCCGCGCGCACCCCTATCCGACCGCCGCTCCCCGCGGCGTCCACGGCGTTGAGGAGGAGGTTCACGAACACCTGCTCGAGCGAGACGCGGTCGCCGAGGACGGGCGGGAGCGACCGCTCGCCGCCGCGCGCGAGGGCGACCCCGCGCAGGACCCCCTGCGCCTCGAGCAGCTCCACCGCCCCGTCCACCACGGTGGCGACGTCGAGCCGCTCCCGCGCGGCGCCGCTGGGCCGCGCGTACTCGAGGAGGCTGCGCACGATGACGTCGATCCGATCGGCCTCGCGCTCGATGGCGGCCACGACGTCCGCGTCGGCGCCCCGGCGGCGCAGCACCTCGATGAAGTTGTCGATCGCCGCGAGGGGATTGCCGACCTCGTGCGCCACGCCCGCGGCGAGCCGCCCCACCGACGCCAGCTTCTCCGCCCGCACCAGCAGCCCCTGCGCGTCGAGCAGGCGGTCCGTCATCCGGTTGACGCTGCCGGCGAGCCGGTCGAGCTCGCGGGTCCCCGCCGCCGGCGCGCGCCGCGTCAGCTCCCCCTCGGCCACCGCCTCGGTCGCCTCGACCAGCCGGTCCATCGGGGCCGTCACCAGCCGGGTCACCAGGTAGCGCCCGAACCCGATGAACACACCGACGTCCACGACGATCAGGAGCACGAGCAGCGTCATGCCCACGTCGTCGCGCCGGAACAACGGCGCCAGCAGCGCCGTCGCGACCGCCAGCACCAGCGCCCCCGCTGCGAGGAACGCCAGGTTGAACAGCAGTTCCGTGCGCAGCGAGGGGAGCTCGCGCGTGGGCGGCGTGGGACCGGGCGGCATCGCGTTCACGGTTATCGGGGCACGTCGGGAAATGCAAAGGGCGGCGCGCGGCGCCGCCCCCTGCCAGGCGAACCCGTGCCCTAGTGCCCTACTGGCACTTCGGCTCGCCTTCGTTCTGGCCCGCGATGACGGCCGCGCCGACGTAGATCTGGCACGTCTTCGTGGTCCCGTTGTGCGTCGCCGAGGCCGACCAGCCGGTCCCCGACGGGCTCGCGATCGTGACCGTCACGCCCGCGGACGCACTGAAGTTCGTGCCGAGGTTGTTCGTGTACGTCACGTTGTCGGCGAAGTACGACTCCTCGGCGGTCACCAGGTTGCGGAGATCCGACTTCATCGCCGCGATGTACGCCTTCTCCTTCGTGTTCGCGAACTTCGGGATCGCGATGGCGGCCAGGATGCCGATGATGACCACCACGATCAGAAGCTCGATCAGGGTGAAGCCCTTGCGGTTACTCACGCGCGTCCCTCCGGGTGAAAGTTGCTGTGGCCGGCCGGCCAACAGGGAAAACGAACCCGCCAACGCTACAGGCAACCCATGTGCCAGGCTCCGTCAAGTGGCCTAATCCGTTGCCACGCAGCGCCTTGCCCCACCTCAAATCCTACTAGAGGCGTCGTATTTATGCCCCCAACCATGGCATTCTGCAATGCCACTCGCTCAACGCAATGGCCTCAGTCCCGGCGTGGCGGCGGCGATAAGGGCCCGCAGGCGACCCAGGTCGGCCCGCGCCGACGGGTCGCGGGGGAGGTGGCGGGCTGCCGAGTCGAGTGCGATGCGGGCGCTGTCCGGCATGCCGACGGCCACGAAGGTCGAGGAGCGGTACAGCCAGCCGGCGAACGCGGGACCGCCGTGCCCGAGGAAGACCGGCCAGACGGCCCGCGCGCTGTCGCTCTCGCCGCCCGAGAGGAGGGCGCCGACGAGGATGCGGGCCGCGTTCGGGTCGTCGGGGGCGGCGCGGAAGCCCGCGCGCGCCTCGGCGAGGAAGGCGGTCGACGAGCTCGTCTTGAGATCGACGTACGCCCGGCCCCACTCCACCAGGGGGCGCCCCCACCCCGGCCGCTCCGCCCAGGCGAGGAAGCGCCGTGCCATCCGCGCGTCCCCCGCGTCCGCGGCCGCCTGCGCCGCCTCCACGAGGTTGGCCACCTCGAGCGGGAACAGCTCCGCTGAGACCCCGTACTCGGCGAGCGCGGCCCGCCGCTGGCCGAGCCGCGTCAGGACCCGCGCGGCCGCCTGGTGGACGCGGTACGACTCGGGGTGGGTCACCAGCGCGTGGAGCACCAGCTCGCGGTTGCCCCGCCAGACGGGGATGCCGGAGAGGGTTCGCGCACCGAACGCCAGGACGACCAGCAGCGCGGCCGCGGCGGCGGCCCGGGCGCCGCGCCGCGCCGCGAGGGCGCGCGCGCCCTCCGCCGCCACGAGGGCGACGCCCGCCGAGGCGAGGTACAGCGTCCGCTCCGCGATCACCACGCCGGTGGGGAAGAGGAGGTTCGCGGTGGGGAGCCACGCGATGCCGATCAGCAGCAGGCCGACGGACACCGCACGGTGCCGGCGCCACGCCGCCACGGCCAGCGCGGCGAGCGCGAGGAGCAGCAGCGCACCGGCGGCGCCCTCGGGGGTCGGGTGCGCGAGCCGCTCGATCACCCTCGGGTGGTAGTCGGGCGAGAGGTCGAACGGCCAGACGAGCAGCCGCACCAGCACGAAGACCGCCGGCATCATCGTCGACAGCCGGCCGACCGCGCCGAGCCCGTAGAAGGTGGGCGCGACGGTGGCGAAGGAGATGTCCCCCTCCACGGCGCGCCGCGCGAGGAACCACGCCGCGGTGACGACCGCGACGGCGGCGTAGGTGCGCCACAGAGGCGCGCCGCCGGGCCCGCGCCGCGTCGCCAGCTCGTCGAGCGCGAGCAGGGCGATGGCGACGGCGGCGTGCTCCTTGGAGAGGAGCGCCAGGACGACGGCGGCGACCACGCCCGCCTCCCAGGCGAGGGTGCCGCGGCCTTCCGCGCGGCGGCGGCGCGCCGCGCGCGCCAGGAGGAGCGCGGCGAAGAGGAAGGCCGCCGCCATCAGCTCCGCCCGGCCCACCAGGTTCGCCACCGCCTCCACGTGGACGGGGTGCACCGCGAACACCGCCGCGCCCGCCAGCGCGGCACCCGGGCCGGTGTAGGCGGCGAGCACGGGCACCAGGAGCGCCGTCGCCGCCGCGTGCCAGACCACGTTCGAGGCGTGCAGCCACGCGGGGCTCCCCTTCGAGAGCTGCCAGTCGACCGCGAAGGAGAGGATGACGAGCGGGCGGTAGAGGCCGGCACCCTGCGCCGGCGGCCAGTAGGGCTGGTCGAACCCCGCCAGCCCGGCGGCGACGGTGTGCGCCCGCGGGTTCCGCTCGACGATCATCTCGTCGTCGAGCGCGAACCCGTTGCGGAGCGAGGGGAGGTAGGCCGCGGCGGCCAGCAGCGCGGCCGCGGCGGCCGCCCGGCCGACCGTGATCATGGCGCCGGGCGGCAGGTGGCGAGCGCCGCGACGCGGCGGCGGACCTCGGCGCGCGCCTCCTCGCTCGCCGCCGTCTCCAGCGCCTTCCCGTAGCGGGCGCGTGCCTCCGCGCACCGCCCCAGCCGCCCCGCCGCCTGGGCCGCCACGAGCTGGAGGGCCGCGTCGCCCGGATGGAAGAACCCGCAGGTGCGCGCCGTCGCGAGCACCCGCTGCGCCTCTCCCCGCCGGTCGAAGACCGCGATGGCGGCGAAGGCGAGGACCTCGTGGCCGGGGTCGCGGCGCAGCGCCGTCCGGGCCAGCGCCTCGGCCGGGTCGAGCGCCCCCGCGCGCAGCCGGGCGAGGATGGCCTGGGCCGCGGCCCCGGAGCGCAGCGTGTCGAGCGTGTACGCCGCCGTGGAGAACCGGTCCGCCGGCGCGAGCGCGCCGGCCGCCAGGTAGCGGCGCCCGATCTCCTCCAGGAGCTGCCCGTCGTACGGCCAGGTCCGCGCGGCCGCGAGCAGATCGCGCTCGCCGGCGCGCACGTCGCCACGGTCGTAGGCCTTCGAGCCCAGCTCCCAGAGGGTGCGGTAGGAGTCCGGCGCGTCCGCCGCCCGCGCGGCGAGGAACCGCTCGGGGCTCCGCCACACCGGGATCCGCGCGAGGGAGCGGGCCCCGAGCAGGGCGAGGAGGAGCGCCGTCAGCGGCCAGACGACGCGGTGCGGGGGCACTCGCTCCCACAGCGCGCCGAGGGCCAGCGCCGCCCCCGCCGAGGGGAGGTAGAGCAGCCGCTCCCCCACCAGCACCGCCGTGGGGAACGCCACGTTGGCCGCGACCGCCGCCGTCACCGCCAGGAACACGACGCCCGCCGCGAACCCCGGGACGCCCCGCCGCAGCCGCCACGCCGCCACCACCACGGCGGCGACGAGGAGCGCGCCCGCGACGTGCGGGAGATCGAACGCGGCCGAGGGCACGAACCGGTCCGGCGCGTAGTCGGCGGACAGGCGGAGCGGGACCACCAGGAGCCGCGCCCACTCCAGGAACGCCGGCAGCATGATGGCCAGGCGCGTGCTCCAGTCCGTGCCCTCGAGGCCCGGCGCGACCGTGCCACCGCCCACCGCCGTGCCGAGCACCGCGGCCCGGGCGGCGAGGTATCCCGCCCCGAGCACCACCACCGCGCACCACAGGAGCGCGTGGCCGCGCAGCACCGCGCCGACCGGGCGGGCGTCGCGCCGCGCCGTCCACCAGTCCGCGAGCAGGAGCATCGCCGGCAGGGTGAGGGCGTGTTCCTTCGACGCGAACGCCACCGCCGAGGCGGCGAGCACCGCCACCGCCAGCGCGGCGCGCCGCGCTCCCCGCGGGGCCGCACGGGCGGCGCGTCCCTCCGCGACGTACGCCACGACCGCCGCGAGGTACCCCAGCGCGGCCAGCAGCTCGGACCGCCCGACGATCGGCGCGAAGGCCTCGACGTGGACCGGGTGCACGGCGAACCAGAGCGCGGCGACCACCGCCCCGCCGCCGAGCACCCCGCCCGCCAGCAGCAGCACCAGCGCCGTGACCGCCAGGTGCAGGCCGACGTTGACGGCGTGGAACACCCACGGCCGCCCGCGGCCCGCGGCCCAGTCGAGCGCGAAGGACGCGGTCGTGAGCGGCCGGTACATCCGGTCGGCGAAGTCGCCCGACCAGTAGGGGCTCGACACCAGCGCGGGGAGGGAGCGGAGCGAGCGCAGGCGCACGTCGTCGCGCACCACCGGGACGTCGTCGTACACGAAGCCGCCGCGCACCGCGGTGAGCGACGCGGCGAGCGCGACGGCGAGGACGACGGCGTACGCTTTAGCGCCGGGCACGCTGGAAGGTATCTTTGGCCATGCCCACCAGCCAGACGCCCGCAGGCCGCGTCAGCGCGTCACGCGTCGCGGTCGTCGCTCTCCTCGCCGCGCTCGCGCTCCTGCCCATCGCCGACTGGATCCCCGGCGGCCACTCCACCGACTGGTACCCCACGGCGCTGCGCCTGTGGACGCTCGGGGCCCTCATCGTCGCGGGGCTCGCGGTGGTGATCGCCATCGTGGCCGGGCGCCACGGCGGGGCCTTCGATCCGCTCGCCCACCGCCTCGCGGCCCTGCCGCTCCCGCCGTTCCGGGTCGCGGCGGCGCTCCTCGTCCTCGCCGCGCTCGCGGTGTACGCGCTCGCCGCCACCGACGTGTTCAGCCGCCGGCCGCTCCTCATCGACGAGGTCATCCAGCTCTACCAGGCGCGCATCTTCGAGCACGGGCAGCTGTGGCTCCCCTCCACCGGCCATCCCGACCTGTTCGGCTCCATGCACCTGGTGGACCAGGGCGGGAAGGTGTACGGCCAGTTCCCCGCCGGCGGCCCGGCGCTCCTCGCGCTGGGTGACCTGCTCGGCGCCGCCTGGCTCGTCGGCCCCGTGTGCGGGGCCATCGCCCTCGCCGCGTTCATCGCCTTCCTGCGCACCACCGAGCCGCGCGGCGCCACCCGCTGGGCCGCCGCGGCGCTGTTCGCCTTCGCGCCCTTCACGGTGTTCCAGGCCGGCTCGCACATGAACCACGGCTTCGCGCTGGCGGCGCTGATGGTCGCGACCGCCGCGCTGGCGCGCGTGGTGACCGCCGACGGGCCGCGCCCCTGGGCGGCCCTCGTCTCCGGCCTCGGCTACGGCGTGGCGGCGACGATCCGCCCCACCGACGCGCTCGCGTTCGCGCTCCCGGCCGGCGTGTGGTACCTGGCGCGGGCGGTGAGCGACCGGCGGCGCCTCAGCGACCTGGTCGCCTCCGGCATCGGCGTCGCCGTCCCGGTCCTCGCCCTCCTGTGGGTCAACGCGCGCACGACCGGCAGCCCCCTGCTCTTCGGCTACGAGGTGCTGTGGGGGAAGGAGCACAACCTGGGCTTCCACCGCGCGCCGTGGGGGCCGGTGCACACGCCGGTCCGCGGCCTCGAGCTGATCAACATCTACCTGCTCCGGCTCGAGACGTACCTGTTCGAGGCCCCGGTGCCGTCCCTCCTGCCGGTGCTCGCGGCGCTGGTGCTCGCGCCCGCGTTCGGCCCGTTCGACCGCCTCCTGCTCGCCAGCTCGGGCCTCCTGCTCGGCCTTTACTTCGCCTACTGGCACAACGGCTTCTTCCTCGGACCGCGGTTCCTCTACCCCCTGACGCCGGTGCTCGCGCTGTGGGCGGCGCGCCTCCCCCGCATCGTGCGGGGCCGCTTCGGGCGCGGCTTCGCGCTGCGGTTCACCCTGGCGGGCTTCGCGGTGGCGGCGGCGATGGCCCTCACCCTGCAGGTGCCCGCACGCGCGCGGCAGTACCGCAACGGCCTGTTCACGATGCGCTGGAACGCCGACGGAGCCGCCGCGGCCGCCGGAGTGAAGGACGCGCTGGTGCTGGTGCGCGAGAGCTGGGGGAGCCAGGTCATCGCGCGCCTGTGGGGACTGGGGGTGTCCCGGACGGAGACGGAGTGGCTGTATCGGACGGTGGACCTGTGCCAGCTGCAGCTGACGGCGGAGGAGGCCGAGCGGCGCGGCCTCCGCGGCGCGGCGGCGTTCGCGGTGCTCGCCCCGCTGGCGCGCGACTCGGCGAGGGTGATCAACACCCCGTTCTCGGCCGACGTGACCGAGCGCTACCTGCCGGGGACCCGCTATCCGCCGGGGTGCGTGGCGGCGATCCGGGAGGACCGCGAGGGCTTCACCCTCTTCGCGCCGCTGCTGCTGGCGCGGTATGGCGGCAACGTGTACGTCCGGGACCTGCACGCCCGGGACACGCTCGCCCTCGACCTGTTCCCCGGACGCCCGATCTGGCTGGTGCGACCCGACGGCGCGCAGGAGCGCGCCACGCCGCGCTTCGTCCTCCTCAGCCCCGACTCGCTCGCGGCCGCGTGGGGCATCCCCGCGACCCGCTTCGCCGCCCGGGCGCCCCAGCCCTCACCGTAGCGCTCCGGGAGGCTTCGGCGGCGGTGTCCGGTCCACCCGATAGGCGACGATCATCCCGGGCCATCCCGCCACCGACCGCAGGTAGCCGGGGAACAACGCCTGCACGTCGAGGAGGGTCGGCGCCGCGTCGGAGCGCGGTCCGGTGAGCAGGACGTACGAGACCCCCGCCCGGTCGAAGAAGGCGCGGAGCGAATCGGGGCCGAAGCTCACGTCGCGGCGGCCGTCGAGGTGCCAGAGGTAGGAGGGCACCGCCCGGTGCCCGGAGTAGAGCCACAGCAGCGCCTCGTCCTCGCCGGCCAGGACGGCCGTGTCGGGGGTCGCGCTCCGCACCCACGGGAGGACCCGCTCGAACGACGCGGAGATCATGCGCTGCGTCGCGGTGGGCCACCGCTTGAGGAACCCGGCGTACTGGTAGCCGCCGAAGCCGACGACCACCGGGCCGATCCCCGCCACGACCAGCGCGCGGAGCCCCCAGCGCTTCCAGCCCGCATGACCCGCGGCGGCCCGCCAGAGCGCCACGCCGCCCATCGCCATCATCCCCACGAGCACCGGCGCCACGACCCAGAGGAACCGTTCGGGGGCGTAGGGCCAGAGCAGGACGATCAGCGCGTACCACGCCATCGACCATCCGAGCGCCGGGGCGCGGCGGCCCAGCGCCGCGGCGCCGACGGCGAGCACCGCCAGCGCCGGGGCGCCGAGCAGCGGGTGCCACGAGGGCCGGAAGGTCGCGAAAGCCAGGTAGCCCAGGGGGCGCAGGACGTCCCACAGCGCTTCCGGCGCCAGCACGCGCCACCCCGCCTGCCTGAGGAGGTCGCCGTAGGTGCCGTAGCCCGCCGCCAGGACCGTCTCGATCCCCGAGTGATGGGCCGCCGTCCACACCATCCACGGGGCGAGCAGCACGCCCGCCACCACCGCCGCCAGCAGCGCCTCGCGCCGGCGCCGGGCCAGCAGCAGCGCGAGCACCACGCCGGCGGCGACCGCGATCCCGATCGACCGCGTGAGCCCCGCGAGCCCCGACAGCGCCCCGGCCGCGCCGGCGAGCACGAGCGCGCGGCGCCCGCTCGCCCCCCGCGCCTCGTCGGCCAGCCACCACCCACCGAGGGCGAGCACAAGGAACAGCGGCTCGGCGAAGAGCACCGTGACCACGGACAGGAGCGGCACCGCCGTGCACCCGACCGCCGCCACCGCCGCCGCCGCCGGCGCCGGGAGCACCCGCCGCCGCGCCAGGTAGGCGGCGAGGCCCCCGCCGAACAGGCCGAGCAGCACGGCGTTGGCCGCGCGGAACAGCGCGACGTTCGCCGGGAAGTCCGGCCACGCGCGCCACAGCAGCGCCAGGAAGGCGGGGTAGAGCGGCGGGTAATGCACGGCGGCGGGCGCTCCGGGGAGGTACAGCAGCCGGTAGCCGTGGCCCTCGACGAGGCTGCGGGCGAGCGCGGTGTAGATGCCGTCGTCGTAGAACACGCCGACCAGCGCCCGCGGCATCAGCGCGGCGGCGACCGCGGCCGCCAGCACCCCGGCGGCGGCCGCCCAGGTCCAGCGGCGCATCAGCGGCGCGGCGGGATGAGGTTGAACCGCACGATGTGCCAGAGCGCGGCGACCCCGTCCTTCCAGTTGATCTTCTTCCCCTCGGCGTAGGTGCGGCCCGCGTACGAGATGGGGAGCTCGTAGATCCGGGCGTGCGCTTGCGCCAGCCGCGCGGTGAGCTCCGGCTCGAAACCGAAGCGGTCGGTCGTGAGGACCAGCCGCCGCATCAGGTCGGCGCGGACCATCTTGTAGCACGTCTCCATGTCGGTGAGGTTCAGGTCGGTGAGCATGTTCGACAGCAGCGTCAGCATCCGGTTCCCCACCGAGTGCCAGAAGAGGAGGACGCGGTGCGGGCCGCCGAGGAACCGGGAGCCGTAGACCGCGTCCGCCCGCCCGTCCGCGATCGGGGCCAGCAGCGCCGGCAACTCGGCGGGGTCGTACTCCAGGTCGGCGTCCTGCACCACCATCACGTCGCCGGTTGCGGCGGCGATGGCGGTCCGGATGGCCGCCCCCTTCCCGCGGTTCTCCGGGTGGTGGATCAGCGTGTGGATGCGCCCCTGCGCCGCCAGCCCGTCGAGGAGGCGCCCGGTCTCGTCCTTCGAGCCGTCGTCGACCGCGATGACCTCCAGCCGCAGCGGGACGGCCGCGAGCCGCTCGAAGACCCGCGACACCGTCGCGCCCTCGTTGTACGCGGGGACGAGGACGGACACCACCAGCCCCTCGGGGCCCGGCGCGGCGGGGGCGGTCACTTCCCGCTCTCGTAGCGGCTGAGCTTGCGGTACAGCGTGGACGGGTCGATCCCCAGGACCTCCGCCGCGCGGGTCTTGTTCCCGGCCTCGGACTGGAGCACCCACATGATGTACGCGTGCTCGATGACGTCGAGGGTCGGGTTGACGTGCACGCGGTCGGCCGCCAGCGGCTCGGCCCGCCGCTCCGTCACCCGCGAGGGAAGCGTCGGCGCCGCGATCTCCGCGCCCTTGGTGAGCGTGGCCGCGCGCTCGAGCGCGTTCTCCAGCTCCCGCACGTTGCCGGGCCAGTCGTACGCGAGGATGGCGTCGAGCGCGTCCGGGCCGATGGCCTTCGGCGCCTCGTTCCGCTCCGCCGCCATCCGGCGCAGGAACGCCTCGGCCAGCAGGGGGATGTCGTCGCGGCGCGCGCGCAGCGGCGGCAGGTGGATGGCGATGACGTTGAGCCGGTAGTACAGGTCCGACCGGAACCGCCCGGCGCGGATCTCCTCCTCCAGGTCCCGGTTGGTGGCGGCGATCAGCCGCACGTCCACCTGCACCGGCTCCGTCCCCCCGACGGGGATCACCTCCCGCTCCTGCAGCACCCGCAGCAGCTTGACCTGGATGGCCGGGGAGGTCTCGCCCACCTCGTCCAGGAAGAACGTGCCGCCCCGCGCCGCCGCGAACAGCCCCTCGTGGTCCCGCACCGCGCCGGTGAACGACCCCTTCACGTGCCCGAACAGCTCCGACTCCAGCAGGCTCTCGGGGAGCGCGCCGCAGTTGATGGACACGAACGGCCCCTCGCTGCGCGGCGAGAGCTCGTGGATGTAGCGGGCGATGACCTCCTTCCCGGTCCCGCTGTCGCCCTCGATCAGCACCGTGCTCTCGGTGGGGCCGACCGTCTCGGCGAGCTTCATCACCTCGCCGAAGGGGCGCGAGCGGCCGATGGGCCGCACCGTCTGCGACCGCTCGCGGCGCCGGATCTCCTGCTTGAGGGTCTTGTTCTCGACCTTCAGGCGGCGGTTCTCGAGCGCGCGCCGGCACACCGCCACCAGCGCGGCGGTCTCGAACGGCTTCTGCACGTACTGGAACGCGCCCTGGTTCACCGCCTCGATGGCCGTGCGCAGCTCCGCCTGCGCGGTCATCAGGATGACCGGCATCTCGGGGTCGCGCTGGCGCGCGGCGGCCAGCAGCTCCATCCCCGAGACGCCCGGCATCCGGATGTCGGTGAGGACCAGATCGGGGGGCGACTTCTCCAGCGTCTCGAGGCCGGCCTTCCCGCCCTGGGCGGTGACCACCTCGAACCCCTCGTTCTTGAACAGGATGCCCAGCGAGATCAGGATGGCCGATTCGTCGTCGACGACAAGGATGCTCGGACGGTCGCTCACGCGGCCTCCTCCGCGCCGAGGCGCGCGGGCAGGTAGACGGAGAAGGCGGTGCCCCGGCCCGCCTCCGTGTCGCAGAAGATGAGCCCGCGGTGCGCCTGCACCGCGCGCTGCACGATCGGCAGCCCGAGCCCCGTGCCCCCGGCCCGGCCGGTCACGAACGGCTCGAACAGACGGGGCAGGATCTCCTCCGCCACGCCCGGTCCCTCGTCGCGCACCACCAGCAGCCGCGGCGCCTCCAGCACCACCGAAGGGGGCAGCTCGCGCGTCGCCGGCACGCGCACCTCCACGGTGACCCGCGGCGCCGCCCGAGCGGCCTGCACCGCGTTGAGCACCAGGTTGAAGACGACGCGGTGCAGGAGGTCCTCGTCCCCCTCCACCTGCACCGGGCGCTCGCCGGCCACCAGCTCGATCGCCGCCTCCGGCCCGCAGTCGGGGTGCTGGCGCGCCAGGCGGATCCCGTGCTCCGCCACCGCCACCAGGTCCACCGGCGCCGCCCGGGTCACGCGCACCCGCGAGAAGTCGAGGAACTCGCTCAGCAGCCGCGACAGCCGGTCGCTCTCCCCCACGATCAGTCCCGCCAGGGTGCGCTCGTCCCCGCTGCCCGACGCCATCCGGGCGATCTGCTCCACCGCGCTCCGGATCGACGCGAGGGGGTTGCGGATCTCGTGCGCCAGCGACGCCGCGATCTCCGAGACCGCCTCCAGCCGCTCCGTCCGCAGGTGCAGCGCCTCCATCCGCTTGGCGTCGGAGAGGTCCTGGAAGATCACCGTCACCGAGGGGACCTCGCCCGGCTCCGCCACCACCGGCGTGGTCGTGAAACCCAGCGGCCACGTCCGGTCCCCCACCCGCGCCTCCGCCTCGGTGCGCGAGACCCGCGCCCCGTCGGCCGCGGTGCGGCGGATCGCCTGCGCGAGGACCGGTGCGATCCGCTCCAGCAGGTCGAGCACCGGCCGGTCCTGCAGCTCCGCCGCGCGGAAGCCCAGCAGCGCCTCGGCCTCCGGGTTGGCGAACACCAGCCGCCCGCCCCCGCCCACCGTGAGGATGCCGGACCGGATCTGCCGCAGGATGTCGCCCGCCTCGAGCCGCACCCGGCGCAGCTCGGCCTCGAGGGTCTGCTGCGCCGCGCCCGCCGCCTGCACGCGGCTCGCCAGGTACCCCGTGGCGAGCGCCACCCCCCAGAACACCGCGACCTGCAGCCCCAGCGCGGGCGAGACGTCGAACGCCTGGACCACCAGCACGTCGGCGGCGTAGAGGATCCCCGCCAACAGCGCCGTCAGCAGCCCGCTCGCGAGCGGCATCAGGACCGTGTTGAACGCGATGACGAGGATGTAGAGCGAGGCGAAGTAGGTGTACGGCCCGAACATGTGGACGATGGCCGTCACGAGGGCCAGGTCGAACAGCGCCTGCGCGTACAGGAAGGTCGTCCCCGCCTCCTCGGAGCGCAGGTGCGACCACCAGTACGACGCCGCAGTGACCACCAGCGCCGCCGTGACGGAGATGGACGCGATGAGCAGCTGCGTCAGGTCGGCGCGCCACCAGCTCAGCGCCGCCGCGATGAACACCCCGCCCGCCAGCGAGACCCGCCCGATGTACAGCCAGCGCAGCATGTCGCGGCGCGGCGGGACGGCTCCGGCGGCGGGCGGGTGCTGCCACAGCGAGAAGTGACGGTCGGGCTTGGGCACGGGCACGGCGGGGGCGCGGCTCATGGCGTCTCACAACAGTGGACTGGCCTCTTGCAGAACGCAACACCGCCGGATGCCGCGCCGCAGGCGGGATGCCGGGCGGCAAACGGCAGCCGGGGAGGGGCTTGGCGGTCGGGACGGTCGGGGGCGGGGTGCGCGCCGTCCGGGCGGCGCGCGGTCCTCCCCCCTGCGCCAGGCCCGAAAGAAGCAGGGCGGGCCCGCCGCGCGAGCCCGCCCCGAGCCGTGCCGTCCCGCCGCCGGCGGTGGGGCGGCTACTGCACCAGGTTGATCATGTTGAAGATCGGCAGGTACATCGAGATGATCATCCCGCCGACGACGCCGCCGAGGAGCACGATCATGATCGGCTCCATGGCGGAGAGGAGGTTGGCCACCGCGGCGTCCACCTCCTCGTCGTAGAAGTCGGCGATCTTCGAGAGCATCTCGTCGAGGCCGCCGGTCTGCTCGCCCACCGCGATCATCGAGATCACCATGGGCGGGAACACCTTGGACTTCTGGAGCGGCGCCGCGATCGTCTCGCCGCCCGCGATCGAGTTCCGCGACTCCATGACCGCGTCGTGGATGACGCGGTTGCCGGCCGTCTTGGCGGTGATCTCGAGGCCGTCGAGGATCGAGACGCCCGAGGCGATGAGCGTGCCCAGGGTGCGGGTGAAGCGTGAGACCGCCGACTTGCGGAGCACGTCGCCCAGGACCGGCATCGCCAGCAGCAGCTTGTCGAGGTTCAGCCGCCCGGTCGGCGTCTTGTAGTAGCGGCGCGTGCCCCAGACGAGCAGCACGATCCCGCCCCCGAGCATCCACCAGTAGTGCTTCAGGAACGCCGACATCCCCATCACGATGCGCGTCGGCAGCGGCAGCTGGCCGCCCATCGACGCGAACATGTTGGCGAACACGGGGATGACGAAGATCAGCAGGATGACCACGGCGACGAGCATGACGGAGAAGATCACCGCCGGGTAGATCATCGCGCCCTTCACCCGGCGCACCAGGGCGTCGTTCTTCTCCATGAACGTCGCCAGGCGCAGCAGGATGGTGTCGAGGATGCCGCCCGCCTCGCCCGCCGCCACCATGTTGACGTACAGGTCGCTGAACGCCTTGGGGTGCTTGCGCAGCGCGTCGGCCAGGGTCTGGCCGCTCTCGACGTCGTACACCACCGCGCGGGTGACGTCCTTGAGGGCCTTGTTCTCGGTCTGCTCCGCGAGGATGTCCAGCGCCTGCACCAGCGGGAGCCCCGAGTTGATCATCGTGGCGAACTGCCGCGTGAAGATGACCACGTCGCGGGTGGAGACCCCGCCCCCGAAGGAGAGCTTGAGCTGCTTCGGGGCCTGCTGGACCTTCACCACGATCATCCGGTTCTTCCGGAGATGCGCGATGACGTCGTTCTCGGACGGCAGGTCGATCGAGCCCGACTGCAGCTCGCCGGTGGTGGTCCGCGCGGTGTAGTTGAAGACCGGCATCGGTCAGCCTCCTGTGCGCGCGCTCAGCGCTTGAGCCCGCCGGTGAGCGGTCGGTCCTTCGGCGCCACCGGCTTGTCGTCGTCGCCCGGCACCGGTTCGCCGATCATGCGCAGGAACTCGTTCGGCTCGGGGGTGGCGCGCAGGCAGTCCTCCATCGCCACCTCGCGGTTCATGTACAGCTGGTAGAGCGAGTCGTTCAGGGTCTGCATCCCGTGCTTCTTGCCCGCCTGCATCGACGACTGGATCTGGTGGACCTTGTCGTCGCGGATCAGGGCGCGGATGGCGGGCGTCGCCACGAGGATCTCGCACGCCATGGCCCGCCCGCGGCCCTTGGCGCGCGGGAGGAGCGTCTGGGTGACGATCCCCTCGAGCACGAACGCCAGCTGCGCCCGCACCTGCGCCTGCTGGTGCGACGGGAAGACGTCGATGATGCGGTTGATGGTCTCGGCCGCGGAGTTGGTGTGCAGCGTGGCGAACGCCAGGTGGCCGGTCTCGGCGATGGTGAGGCCGGCCTGGATCGTCTCCAGGTCGCGCATCTCGCCGATGAGCACCACGTCCGGGTCCTCGCGCAGCGCGTACTTGAGCGCGTTGGCGAACGACTTCGTGTCGGTGCCCACCTCGCGCTGGTTGACGATGCACCCCTGGTGGCGGTGGATGAACTCGATCGGGTCCTCCACCGTGATGATGTGCCCCTTCCACTCGCGGTTGATCTTGTCGATCATCGCCGCCAGGGTGGTGCTCTTCCCCGAGCCGGTCGGCCCGGTCACCAGGATCAGCCCGCGCGGCCGCTCGGCGAACTTCGCCACCACCGGCGGCAGCTGCAGCTCCTCGAAGGTCTTCACCCGGAACGGGATCTGCCGGATCACGATCGACACGCAGCCGCGCTGCTTGAAGCAGTTGCCGCGGAAGCGCGCCAGGTTCTGGATGCCGAACGAGAAGTCGAGCTCGTCCTCGGTCTCGAAGCGCTTCTTCTGCTGCTCGGTGAGCACCGAGTACGCGAGCTGCAGGGTGTCCTTCGGCGTGAGGACCGTCTCGACCTTGCTGTTGGTGATGTCGCCGTCGACCCGGATCTTCGGCCGCTCACCGGCGGTGATGTGCAGGTCCGACGCCTCGCGCTCGATCATCTCCTCGAGCAGCGCGCGCAAATTGACGGTCGTCGGCGCCTGGGCGGTCTGGGGTGCGGTCACGGTGTCAGCCTTCCGCCGTCTCCTTGACGACTTCCTCGAGGGTGGTGACGCCCTTCTTGATCTTCACGATCCCGTCCATCCGGAGGGTCAGCATCCCCTCCGAGATGGCCTGCTTCTGCAGCTCGGCCGTCGAGGCGCCCCGCAGGATCATCCGCCGCAGCTCGGGCGACAGCGCCATCACCTCGTACAGCCCCGCCCGGCCCTTGTAGCCCGTCCCGCCGCACGCCTCGCAGCCCTTGCCCTTGAAGAACGGCACCCCCTCCCACTCCGTCGCCGCCGTCCCGAGGGCCTTCAGCTCGTCGGCCGAGTAGCTCGTCTCCGCCTTGCAGTCCTTGCAGATCCGCCGCACCAGCCGCTGCGCCACGATCAGGTTCACCGCCGACGACACGTTGAATGGCTCGATCCCCATGTCGATCATGCGGGTGATGGTCGAGGGGGCGTCGTTGGTGTGCAGCGTCGAGAGCACCAGGTGCCCCGTGAGCGCCGCCTTGATCGCGATCGACCCCGTCTCGATGTCCCGGATCTCCCCCACCATGATGATGTTCGGGTCCTGCCGCAGGAACGCCCGCAGCGCCGCCGCGAACGTCATCCCCACCTCGTTGCGCACCAGGACCTGGTTGATCCCCATCAGGTTGTACTCGACCGGGTCCTCGGCCGTCATGATGTTCACTTCGATGGTGTTGATCCGCGACAGCGCCGAGTACAGCGTGGTCGTCTTCCCCGACCCCGTCGGCCCGGTGACGAGCACCATCCCGTACGGGTTCAGGATCGCCCGCATCAGGTCCGCCTCGGCCTTCGGCTCGAAGCCGAACTTCGACAGGTCGAGGGTCAGGTTCCCCTTGTCGAGGATCCGCATCACGATCTTCTCGCCGAACAGCACCGGCAGCGTCGAGACGCGGAAGTCGATCACCCGCTTGCCCATCTTGAGCCGGATGCGCCCGTCCTGCGGCACCCGCCGCTCGGCGATGTTCAGCGCCGACATGATCTTGATGCGCGAGGTGAGCGCCGCCTTCAGCTTGAGCGGCGGCTTCATCACCTCCTGCAGCGCCCCGTCGATCCGGTAGCGCACCCGCAGCTCGTGCTCGAACGGCTCCAGGTGGATGTCTGAGGCGCCCCGCTTCACCGCGTCCGTGAGGATCGCGTTGATCAGCTTCACCACCGGCGCGTCGTCCGCCATGGCGGCACCGGCCGCCTCCTGATCCTGCTCCTCCTGGACGATCTCGAGCTCGTCGGCCTCGCCCTCCTCCCCCATCTCCTTGAGGAGCGAGTCGAGCTGGACGTCGGTCGCCTCGTAGTACTTCTCGATCGCGGTGCGCAGCGTGTACTCCCCCGCGATCACCGCGAAGATGTCGAAGCGGGTGACGAACTTCAGGTCGTCGATGACCCCCAGGTTCGTCGGGTCCGCCATCGCCACCGTCAGCGTCCGCCCCTCCTTCTTCAGGGGCAGCACCAGGTGCTTCAGCGCCAGGTCCGCGGGGACCATCTTGAGGATCTTCGGGTCCACCTCGAAGCGCGAGAGGTCCACCGCCGGCATCCGGTACTGCCGCGCCAGCATCTTGGTGATCTCGGTCTCCTGGACGAAGCCGAGCTTCACGAGGTTGTAGCCGATGCGGGTACCGCTGGCCCGCTGCTCCTGGAGGGCCTTCTCGAGCTGATCCCTGGTGATCAGCCCTTCCTTGAGTAGCAGTTCGCCGAGCCGATCGCCGGCGGCGGGCGCTGGTGCCGACATGGACGAGGAGTCCCGACGAGGTGGAAAGTCGCGACTGACCTAGAGTTACTGCGGAATAGTACGGACGGTGCCCACCCTGTCAAGGCGCGCGCACGCAGGGCCGCAGGCGCTCCACGAGGGCGCTTCCCACGCCCCGCACGCGGTCCAGCGCCTCGACCCCGGCGAAGGCTCCGTGCAGGGTCCGGTCGGCCACGATACGGGCCGCCAGGGCCGGCCCGACCCCCTTCAGCCGCTCCAGCTCCGCGGCCGTGGCCTCGTTGAGCCCCACCGGACCGGCGGGGCAGCCGGGGGGCCCGGCGGCCGGTGGCGGCGCCGCGGACGGGACGGCCACCCGGGCCTGCGCGGGCGCAGGCGAGGGGAGCGCGCGCGGCACGCCGGAGAAGCGCACCGAGCGCTCCAGCGCCGCCAGCATCGCCGGGCCGATGCCCGGGACCCTTCTCAACCCCTCCAACGAGCCGAACGGGCCGCGCGCCTCGCGCTCCTCGACGATCCGACGGGCCAGCTTCGGCCCCACGCGGGGGAGCCGCGCCAGCTCCTCGGCGGCCGCGGTGTCCACGTCCACCCGCTCGCCCGATGCCAGCGGCCGCGCGCTCTCCTCGGCGCGCCGCGACAGCGCGGCCTGGCGGGCCAGGTCCCCGCCCCGCAGCTCGGGCGCCACCACGGACGCGCCCGGCGGCCCGCCGGGCGCGCGCACCACCCGCACCAGACCGCCCAGCGCGGCGACCACGGCCAGTACCAGCACCGCCCGGCGTTCGTCGCGCGCAGCCACGCCCCACGATAGCGGCCCGCGCGACCGGGGACGGGGCCGATTCGCGCACGCCGGCGCGGATCAGCGCACCAGCGCGAGGACGACCTTCCCGACGTTGGCCAGGGACCGCGCGGAGACCTTGTCCGGGGTGTCGGCCGTGGTGTGCCAGGGGGGATAGTCGAAGTCGATGACGTCGGCGGTGTGGATGCCCGCCTGCAGGAGGGGGATGTGGTCGTCGGTCAGGGCGATGCCCTGCACCGGCCGGAACACGCGGCCCAAGCCGATGTCCTCCGCCGTCTGCCAGACCCGCTCCACCACCTCGGGCGCCCGCTCGACCGAGTAGCCCTCCTCCGGGAAGGCCTGGTCGCTGTCGCCCACCATGTCGAGGAGCACGGCGTAGAGGGGCATGTACCCGGGTGGAAGGTGGGTCGCGAAGTAGCGCGAGCCGAGCAGGTTGTCGGGCGCGTCCCCCTGGAAGCTCCCGTAGTCCTCGCCGTCCACGAACAGGAGGTCCACGCCCACCGACGGCGGGGTGCGCTTCAGCTGGTCGGCGACCCCGAGCAGCACCGCGACGCCCGAGGCGCCGTCGTTCGCGCCCGGCACCGGGAGGGTCCGCTTGGCCGGGTCGGGGTCCTGCTCGGCGTGCGGCTTGGAGTCCCAGTGCGCGAGGAACAGGACCCGGTCGTGCTCCCGCGGCCGGAAGCGCGCGATGAAGTTGCGCAGCGGGAGGGTGTCTCCCGTGACGGTGACGTGCGTGAAGACCTGCACCTCCACCGTGTCGGCGCGCCGCCGCAGCTCGGCGAGGAGCCAGTCCCCCACGGCCCGGTGCGGAGGGGTGCCGGGGATCCGCGGGCCGGCCGCGACCTGGTACTGCACCCAGCGCAGGGCCTGCTCGCCGTCGAACGGCGGGGCGCTCTGCGAGCTCCCCCGGCAGGCGATGGGGAGGGCGAGCAAGGCGAGCGCCGCGGAGCGCATCATCGGATCTCCCCCGCCGAGAAGTTGATCGTCACCGACGCCGTGACCACGAACTGCGCGAACTTGCGGTTGGCGTGGCGGTCCTCGGTGACAATGTAGCTGACCCCCAGCCCTGCGGACACGTTGGGCGGCAGGTCGGTGTCCATCGTCAGGTTCATCTGGCGGCGCCGCGAGTCCGAGACGGGGACGCAGGTGCTGTCGCCCACCCGGAGCACGCACCCCGTGCTCACGCTGTTGGCGTAGCGCAGCGCCGTGCGGATGACCGAGGGGAGCGGGATGTACTGCTGCGGCGTCCGGAAGACGAACGACACGTCCGCGCTGGCGTCGCTGCGGTCGAAGCGCGTCTCGTTCCCCGAGAGCGCGCTAGCGGCGGAGCCGGGCGAGTAGCTGAAGGTGGTGGTCACCCGCGGCGCCCAGTTGACGCTGAGCGTCACCGGCCACGAGATCGTGGTCTGGCTGGTGGTGATCCCGGTCGTGACCTGGCCGGTGTCGGACGCGGCGGCGAACCCCGGCTGCGCCGTCTCCGTCACCTGCTTCCGGTACGACGCCGAGGCGCCGACGCTGGTGATGATGCGCCGCACCACGGCCCCGCGCGGGGACCAGTTCCACCGCGCCGTGACGCTGGGCCACTGCAGGGCGTCCTGGCGCAGCTCCGATTGCCCCTCCCCGCGGCGCGACCAGGTCGTCGAGCGCTGGCGCTGGTATTCCGAGGTGACGGACATGCCCGAGAGGAGGCGCGCCCCTCCCGCCAGGCGGACCTGCCTCGCGTCGAACGCGGCGTCGGCGGGGACGCCGTCGAGCGAGCGGAAGGCGCCCAGGCCGCCGAGTGCGAGCTGGTAGCCGAGGCCCGGCGTGAGACCGCCCTGGCTGAACTGCGACCGGCGCTCCGTGCGGCTGGAGACGTCCACCGGGGTGAGGAGGTCGAACATCCGCCGCACCACCGACGAGTCGCCCAGCAGCCCCCGCGCCAGCCGCGAGGGGTCGAGGGTGAACGACAGGTCCGCCGAGCGCTGGTTCTCGAAGGCGATCGGGATCCGGAAGGCGCCCACCGTGTCGCCGATCAGCCGCTCGGCGGCCCCCGACGTCGGGTCGCGGTTGAGCGTGAAGGTCGAGCCGAGGCTCGCCCGCGGCCGCAGCCAGGTCGCGAACGCCGGCTGCCACGCCAGCCGCGTGGTGAGCACCCGCCGCCGCTCGAAGCCCACGCCCAGCCCGAGCAGCCGCCGGCTGTCCTGTCGCGCCAGCACGCCGAGGGTCGTGCTGTCGCCGTAGTCCCGGAGGTCGCGCTGCTGCGACCAGGTGAGGCCCGTCAGGAGGGAGCGGAACGGTTGCAGGTCCAGGCCGACGTCCTGCTGGAGCACCGCCTGCGTGATCGCGACGGTCGTGGCGAGCGTGTCGCTCACCGTCGCGATCGGCACCCGGTACGTCGTCTGGGACGAGGCGACCCGGCTGTACGAGGTGCTCATGCGCAGCGAGACGGGGGTCCACCGCAACCGCGCCGTCTCGAGGCCGGTCGCGAAGTCCGAGCGGCTGATGAACGAGGGGAGGGCGTGGATGAGGCGGACGAGGAACCCCGGCACGTAGCGGAACCCGCGCTCGGCGGGGTTGACGGCGTAGTCCGCCCGGAGGTTGAGGACGCTGGCGGTCCCGTCCCCGAGCTGCGTGATGGTCCGGCCCCGGTTCCCCGACACGCCGAGGGAGAGGTTGTCCACCAGCGCCTTCTCCCACCACTGCGTGCCCCGCCGCGAGCGGCGCAGCGCCACGTTGAAGGCGGTCTGCGAGGTGCGCGGGCGCCGCAGGCCCTCGATCGGCCCCGCCAGGACGTCGGTGCCGCTGAGGAAGTAGGGCTGGTCCGACGAGCGGTCCACGCGGAAGGTGAGGGGCGCGCTGAGCCCCAGGCGCTCGAGGCCGAACTTCTCGAGCCGCACCGTCGAGGCGATCGAGAGCTGCGACGTCCCGACGTAGGGCGGGTCCTCGCCGAGCTGGCGGAACTGCGCGTCCCGCCGGGTCATCGCGACGCTGAGGTCCGCCACGTCGGCGGCGGCCACGCGCAGGTTGAGCGCGCCGGCGTAGCCCGGGGTGTTCACGACCTGGGTGAGCCGGATGTCGTCGACCCACACCTCGGCGCTGTCGAGCCCCTGGCCGCTGTCGCGGACGAAGCCGACCGCCAGCTCCCGCACCGCCGAGAGGTTCGGGGGCGCCACGCCGGGGTTCAGGACCTGGACGAGATAGGGGCCGTCGCACGCCACGTAAGCGAGGGTGTCGGCCCCGCACCCCTTCGCGCGGGCCGCGTCGGGTGGCCGCCCGCTCAGGAACGTCGCCTCCACCTGCGCGCGCAGGTCCAGCCAGCGGTTGAAGTCCACCACCGCCTCGGGCTCCCACGAGGTGGTGCGCGCCGGGGTCCGGTAGAGGTAGAAGTTGTTCTCGTCCTGCGCGACCTTGACGTAGAACTCCAGCTCGCCGCGGTCCCACGCCGACCCGCGCCCCCGCGCCCACACCCGCATCTGGCGGTAGCCGAGGAAGTTCCGCTGCCCCTCGGGGAACCGGTAGAACGCCTCGGCGCGCTCGCCGGCGCGGACGTCGTAGCCGATCAGCCGCAGCGAGCGCTCGTTGATCTGCACCTGGCCCGCCGAGAGCGACCCGGTCCGCGTCTCGCCCGCGTCGGTGACGCCGGGGGGCGGCTCGTAGCCGAGGTCGGCGCGGTTCTCGGTGCTCACCACGCTCGCCACCACCTCGCCGTGCGCCGCGCCGAGGGCGCCGTCCAGCCCCGCGATTGGCGCCGCCGAGCGCTTCACCCACGGTGCGCCGACCAGCTTCACGCGCGACAGGGCGAAGTACACCGGGGTCTCCGTGCCCGCCGAGGGCGGCACGACGAGCGTCAGGCGCAGCTGCTTGACGAGGCGGATGTTCGGAGCCCCGACCTGGATGGTATCGGTGTGGAACGGGATCCGGTACAGCCGCCAGCGCCCCACCACCGACGTGTCGGACCCCGCCACGAGGCCGCCGTCCCGCACGTAGTAGCGGTCGTCCCCGATCGGGAACACGTACCGGAAGAACGACTCCGGCGTCGCCGAGATCAGGGTGTCGAGGTGCCCGTCGCCGTTCAGGTCGTCGCCGTCGGCCTGCCCGTTGTGCCGGCTGCACCGCTCGCGCAGATCGCCCCAGCGGTAGACCACCAGGCCGCGGCCCAGCTCCGACTCGCACAGCGGAACGTCGTGCAGCATCGTGCCGGAGCCCGCGTCGAGGATGCTGTCCGCCACGTCCCCGAACACGCCGTTGTCGTTGATGGTGGCGTTCCAGGCGCCGGTGAGCGTGTCGCGCTCGGTCTGGAGGCGGCCCTCGCGCACCCGGCGCCGGCCGGTGTAGACCGTGTCCCCCTGCCCCGAGACGGTGAACTGCTGCGGCACGAAGTCGACCGCGTCCTCGTACACGGTGCCGAAATCGAAGACGAGGGTGGCGCCGGCCGTGCGGGCGGTGCGCTGCGCGTCCTCGTAGACCCACAGCTCGAGGTACTCGACCCGCGAGAGGTCGGTCCCGGTGGCCGAGAGCGCCTGGGTGATGGACCGCCACCGCGGCCCCGGGGTGTGCGGCACGTACCAGCGCACGCGCCCGGTCGTCCGGTCGGGGAGGCCACCCACGGTGTCGGGGTGCATCAGGAACCACAGCACCGGCTCCGACGTCGCCCCCGCCCCCTGCACGACGATGGACGGGTCGATCTGGTTGGCCTGGAACTGCACCACCCCCGTCGCGGAGCCGATGAGGCTCTGCCAAGTGAGCGGCGCCGCGTCCTGGTCCTGGAAGCCCAGCGCGGGATCGATGCCGTGCGATTCGAGCCCCCGCGCCGACGAGGGGCGGCTGCCGTACTCCCAGAGGTTCTCCCCCAGCCCCAGGAAGGTGCCGCCTTCCGACTCGAACGTCTCGACGTAGGCCACCCCCGCCTGGTTCGGCGAGGGGCGCGAGGTGGCCAGCTCGGCGTCGAGGGTGATCTGCGAGGGCGCCTCGGTCCGCACGAACGGGAGCCGGTCCAGCAGCCGCGTCAGCCCGTCGGGCGCGAAGCGGAAGTTCCCGGTGATGCCGCCCACGAAGTGCGAGGAGGGCTCGAACCCGAGCGGGGGACGCGTGAAGGTGGTGCGCTGCTGCTGCAGCAGCCCCAGCGCCGTGAGGGTGCCGTGCTCGCCGAAGTCGTAGCTGGACTGCAGGCCGTAGATGGAGGTCGGCGCGATGGCGAACCCCGGCTGCTCCTCGTACTGCACCGCCACCGACGTGGGGCCCTGGAACAGCGAGTCGGGGGAGGTGAAGGTCACCTGCCCGATCTCGTAGTTGATGGTGTAGTCCACGTTCCGCGTCAGGAGCCGCCCGTCGGCGGTGACCTTCTCGCTCCCCTCGCGGATCTGGAAACCCCCGAGGGAGATCTCGCCGCGGTTGTCGCCGCCGCGGGCGTCGTAGTGCAGCCGCAGGGTGTAGAGGGGGGTCGGGCCCTGGGTGCGGAGCAGGTAGGTCGGCGTGCGGTACAGCGAGTCGTTGCGGAACGCCGGTGGCAGCACGGTGCTGTCGGCGAACGGCTGCAGCGTCGGGAAGACGATGAAGTCGTCCTTGATCGGCGCGCCGAGGCCGGGGTCGCGGGTTCGCGGGAAGAGCCGGTTGAGCTGATCGAAGGTGGTGGCGTCGGTCTGCTGCGCGACGCCGAGCTGGGCGAGGAAGGTGGCCGCGCCCGTGGTCGGACGCTCCGACTCCCCCACCAGGATGCGGAGTCCGGTGGACTCGCGCACCACGTCGCTCTGGGCGCCCACCCGGTAGAACGAGCGGATCTCGTACCGGAACGTGGGGACGTCGGCGCCGCGCCGCGGCTCGTAGATGAGCCGCAGGGTGTCCACCCGGCCGGCGAGCGCGGCACCCGGGAAGGTGCCGACGGTGTCGCCCCCGGCCGTGACGTAGGAGACGGCGAGGTAGTCGTCCTGATCGAGACGCGCCGCGAGACCGAACCACAGCCCGGAGCCGTCGAGGTAGTAGTCGCGCCCCTCGATCAGCAGCTCCCACGGGAACGGGCCGGCCCGCTGCGGGGAGTCGGGGCGCACCGCCACCGCGGGGATGCCGGTGAGGTTCTGCTGGGCCGTGTTCGCCTGGTTCAGGAGGCTGCGGCGCCGGTACACCCGGACCTGGGTCACCTCGGCCGCCGCGGGGAGGGACAGCCGCGCCAGGCCGAGGACGTCGACCCGCGGATAGCTCGGGAGGCTCGCGGGGTCCACCACGAAGAAGAACCGCAGCGGCTCGAAGTCGCGGTCGGTGACGTCGCGGTCGAGCGGCTGCACCGTCTGGTCACCGACGGTGAAGGTGCGGCCCCGGACCACGTTGCCCTTCTGCTGCGCGAAGATGCCGGTGACGTCGAGGGCGCCGACCTGGGCGCGGGCCTGGATGCCGAAGTTGTTGGCCGGGATCCCCGCGGTGATGAACCGCGACGGGGGCACCACGAAGGTGACGTTGCCGACGTCGACGCGGCGCAGGATCTCGTCCTCCAGGCCCTGGTAGTAGACCTGGATGTTGTTCGACGCCTCGAACTCCCGCTTGCTGTCGTAGTCGACGTTGAGGTTCACGCGCTGGCCGATCACGCCGCCGGAGCGCACATTGAACTGCGGGTCGAAGGTCGGCGGGTTCAGCTGGTTGCGGCAGCCCGAGCCGAGCTGGTCGGCCTCCGCCGGCGTGCAGCGCAGGTTCTTGAGCTGGTCGAAGCGCAGCTCGAACCGCGTGTTCATCTGGAGGTTGAGGTCGGCGTAGCGGCGGAGCACGCTGCCGGACGGCGGCGGTCCCGAGAGGGGCGGCCCGGCGGCACCGACCGCGTAGCTCGGCGCCGGGGTCTCCGGCACGACCCCGGTGGGCACGCCGAGTACCACCGCGCGCCACAGCGCCGCGTCCCGGCCCGCGCGCCGCGCCCGCAGCGAGTCCGCCCACTCGGCGGCCACCCGGTCCGCGGCCGGCCGCGGCAGGGCGAGGCGGCCCCCGGGCGCAAGCTCGGGAGGCAGGACGAGCCGCAGCGTGTCCCCCCGGAGCCGGAGCCGGGGCATGCCCGGAAGCGTATCGGGTCGCTGGGCGGCGAGTCGGGAGGCCGGGAGGAGGACGAGGAAGAGGAGCGCGAGGAGCGGGCGCGCCACCTTCGTCCTCGACGCGGGTACGACACGAAGCGAGTACGTTTCGCGAATATATGAGCGCCCCTGAGGCCTCTCAACCCCGAGGAGGGACCGGAGCCCGGCCGTGAGACTGCTCTCCCGCTACCTGCTGCGCGAGTGCGTCGGACCCTTCCTCTTCGCCCTCGGCGCGCTCACCGGGCTGATGATCCTCAACCAGATCGCGCGCGACTTCAGCGACCTGGTCGGCAAGGGGCTCGGCTGGGGCGTGATCGGCGAGGTCTTCCTCCTGTCGGTCCCCTTCATCGTGGCGATGACCCTGCCGATGGCGGTCCTCGTGGCGGTGCTCTACGCCTTCAGCCGCCTGGGCGCCGACAACGAGATCACCGCCCTCAAGGCCAGCGGCGTGAACCTGCTGCGCCTCGTCCGGCCGGTGCTGGCGGCCAGCGTCGTGCTCGCCCTCGTCAACTTCGCCTTCAACGACCAGGTCCTGCCGCGCACCAACCACCAGCTGCGGATGCTCGAGGTCGATATCGCGCGGAAGAAGCCGACCTTCGAGCTGAAGGAGCAGATGGTGAACCCGGTCATCCCCGGCCAGTACTACCTGCGCGCGGGCCGCATCGACCAGGCCACCGGCCGGATGCGCGAGGTGGTCATCTACGACCTGGCGAACCCGGAGCGCCGGCGCACCATCTACGCCGACAGCGGCTTCATGCGCTACGTCAACGTCGGCGCGGGCACCGACCTGCACCTGACGCTGTTCGACGGGTACGTGCACGACTACGACCGGTCCCAGCCCGCGCTGTTCCGGCGCGTGTTCTTCCACACCGACTGGGTGCGGATGCGCGGCGTCTCCAACCAGTTCGCCCGCAGCAACGAGGACGCCTTCAAGGGCGACCGGGAGATGTCGGCGTGCGAGATGGAGACCCACGTCGCCGAGAACGAGGAGACGCTCGCCGGTCTGCGCGACGCGGCACGGCTGGCGCGCGAGAACGACCTGCGCGGCCTGCTGGGGGTGCGGCAGCGCGCGCCCCTCATCCGGACCGCCGAGCCGGCGCGCCCCTCGCCCGCGCTCGCGCCCTACTGCCGGCTCCTGCGCGCCGCCACCCGTCTCCTGGCGCCTTCGCCCGCCCGGGCCGACACCGTGCCCGGCGAGGCGCGGCGGCTGCGCCAGCGCGTCGGCCTGCCGGCGGCCGCGCCCCGTCCCGCCGCCGCCGCTCCACCGGCCGC
>Ga0335070_10001588_pt1 | contig 26237 bp, 24 predicted proteins | sample Lox_Sample_13_FD_206722 | JGI IMG/M metagenome (GOLD analysis project Ga0335070, IMG submission 206722) | Soil microbial communities from Loxahatchee National Wildlife Refuge, Florida, United States - Lox_Sample_1.3 | ecosystem: Environmental > Terrestrial > Soil > Wetlands | place: USA...
GTGGCGCGAGTGGTCGGTGTCGCCGTATTTACGTTCTTGGCTACGTTCTTCTTTCGTGCATCCACAGTTCCGCTCGCCCCGCTGTCGTTCGGATGCCTCGCGTTCATGACCATTTCCCTGTGGGAGAAGCAAATCCGGCCGGAGAGAATATTGCATCTTTCTTTATGGCCGATCGGAACCCTGGCAACGGTCGCCCTTTGCGGGACGGCAGTAGATTATCTGTTCAATCGTAGCGATCCTCTGGTTGCTTTGCAGCGCGAAATCAAGGCGCGATGTGCTGCACTCGAACGGCTGTTTCAGTTGTGCGCCACACAGGCAGAGGCAGAGCAGATTGAGAAACAATCCTCGCTCATCCGGCGCTACGCCGTCACTGGCGAAGGACATATGCACGTCCTCCTGGAGCGCATATCGAAGCGCAGTCGCTGCAGCATTGCGGAATTGAGGGAGCTCACGGCTGTAACTTTGATGTTGGACCGGCTCGTTGTCCTCGCTGCGGCTTTTGCACTTCACAGAGAGTTTGGGGCCGTGGAGCCGGAGCGCCTCCAGCGTATTGGCAAAGCCATCGTGACCGCCGGGGAAGGCCACTCGGAGAAAGTCAGGGACATCCTCAGCGATTCGCAGACTCCGCTGCCTGGGACACTCGATCGCATCGAGAGAACCTTGCGCCACTTCGGAGATTCCACCGATTCGAGTGCGGCAGAACCGGCGGCAAAAGGTCTGCAATCTTCATCTTCCAGCCGGTCGTCGGACGGTTTCTTCCAGCATCTGCTTGTCCCGGATGCCTTCACGAATTACGACTATTTCATGTATGCGCTGAAGCTGAGCGTGTGCGCCACTATTTGCTATGTGTTCTACAACGCCGTCAAATGGCCCGGGATCGCAACCGCGATATATTTCACGGTGTATTTCACCGGCCTCAGCACTACAGGAGCCAGCAATCGCAAGTTGTTCTTCCGCTTAATCGGTTCAGCCATCGGTGGGCTTATCCTGGGCATCGGCTGCCTCGTATTCGTGTTCCCGAAGCTTGAAGGGGTGCAGGGTTTTCTACTGGTCATTGGGGCGCTAGCGTTCCTCGGCGCATGGATCGCCGGCAGCCCATACTTTGGCTACATCGGTTTGCAGATTACTTATGCCTTCAACCTGATTGCGTTTGAACAGCTCCGTACGCCAGACCAGATGACCCCCGCGAGAGACCGCTGCCTCGGCATCGCAATCGGCTTTCTCGTGATGTTCTTCATTTTCCATCAGGTCCGACCCGAACGTACCGTCGACACCATGCGACGCTTGCTCGCGCGTCTGCTTCGTGCGGAGGGCGACCTCGTTCGCCTATTGGATGCTCCGCCCGACGCCAACAGGAATGCCAGGATTGCTGCGATTAGAAAACAGATCGCGGGGATGACTGCGAATCTGCAGAGCTTCGCGGATGTGGTCAAGTTTGAATTTCCGCCCGACCGCGCAGGAGACATGAAACTGAGTAACAAGATCCTGGATGCCGCTACGACCGCGGCAGGCGTTCTTATCGGTATCCCAACTTGGCCAGAGAAACTCGGCGGGGGCGAGCAGACGGCGGAGCTGAAAGAGATCCGAAAGGCGCTGGGAAACAGCTTGCAACAGATGGCCTCTATGCTGGAGCAACTCCCGCGAGAGCAACAGCCGAGTGCGCAAGACCCCGTCCTTGAGAAGCTCCGGAGCACGCTGCCGGTCTCAGTCGTAAAGACCATCGATGGCTATCGAGAGCTGAAGATGGCCTGTGCCGATGTTGCCCAAGGTGCAGCCTAACACTTTCGCATGTCGTGCCCGCATTCGGGCACTGACTGTTACCGGGCAGCATGGGCGATAGAGAAATACTGGTGAAGTCTAAAGCGCCAGTTCACTGCGACTAAATTGCCGCTCTGGGAGCCGCGTCACGAAGCCCAAATAGGTGGCCTTACGATTGCAACAGTCAATGGGTGTCGATTTTGTAAAGAGGAGATCATCGTATGAGTACTTACACCAGCGCTACCAGCCTATTCTCAGAGCTGAAAACCAGAATTGACACCCGCCAGGCGCGGATAGGCGTGATAGGTCTCGGTTATGTGGGACTACCGCTAGCTCTGCTTTACACGGAAGCGAAATTCCGCGTAACGGGTTTTGACATCGATCAACACAAGGTCGTAACTCTCGCCTCGGGCGGATCCTACATCTATCGAATTCCACCTCCTGAGATCCAAGCGGCACGCTCACGAGGTTTCAGCGCGACTACAGACTTTTCGACCCTCACCAAAATGGATGCGATCATCATCTGTGTGCCCACGCCTCTGGACGAATATCGCGAACCTGATCTCAGCTTTATTACCAACACCGCGAAGGCCATAGCGCCATACTTACGTGCCGGTCAATTGGTGGTCCTTGAGAGCACGACTTATCCCGGCACCACGGAGGAAGTTCTTGTTCCGATTTTGGAGGAAGGCAATCGCTGTGGCCTGAAGGCCGCCCGCGAAGCAATGGCTAACGGAGAAGACGAGTTCTTTGTCGCCTTTTCTCCTGAACGAGAGGACCCAGGCAATGAGACCGTCGCGCGTTGTGACATCCCGAAAGTCGTAGGGGGCCTGAATTCCCGGGCATCAGAACTCGCCGCGGCGCTATACGGAACAATCTTCAAACGAACCGTCCCAGTGTCTTCGCCGGCGGTCGCCGAGATGACCAAGCTGCTGGAAAATATCTACCGCTGCGTGAACATCGCCTTAGTCAATGAATTAAAGCTTCTGTCATTGCGCATGGGACTAGATATTTGGGAAGTCATCGAGGCGGCCTCCACCAAGCCATTCGGCTTTCAACCCTTCTACCCTGGCCCTGGCCTCGGCGGACACTGCATCCCCGTCGATCCGTACTATCTGTCATGGAAAGCGAAGGAGTGGGATTTTCAGACCCGCTTCATCGAACTGGCGGGGGACGTCAATAGCGCGATGCCGTATCACGTGGTCTCATCTGTCAGCAAAGCATTAAATCAGCAACGGAAGGCTCTAAAAGGCGCCAACGTCCTGGTACTTGGTGTGGCATACAAGAAGGACATCGATGATCTGCGCGAGTCTCCTGCTCTAACCATAATCGAGCTGCTGCAGAAAGATGGCGCTCAGGTCAGCTACAACGATCCCTATTTCCCATTCATCGGCAAAGGGCGCCACTACGATCTCCAGATGGAGTGCACCCCGGTGGAGGACGTCAGTAAATATGACTGTGTGCTGATCGTGACCGACCATTCTGATTATGACTACGCGTGGATCGCGGAGCACGCATCCCTGGTGGTGGACACACGCAATGCGATGAGAGGCATACACGGCGAAAATATTGTGCGCTGTTAGATGGCTGGGTCCGCCGCGAATGACGGGCATCGCTGACACCTCGCTAGGTGCTGGAGAAGGAAATAAGTGAGTGTTGCGAACTCTCGCTAAGAGGATCGCTTTCGATCGATGACATTGCTTCAACAGTCAGCGGCTGCTGTCCTTCTGGTATTGATTACTCTGTGCCTGCAGTGTGGTGTATCTGCCGCGCTCATCATTTGGATAAGAAGCATTCCAAGGGAGACTGAGGGGGTGCGGGTGTTTCGCTGCGCCGCGCTCGTCATGCAGACGACGGTAGCCGTCATTCTTCTACACGGAATCGTGATTCTGCTGTGGGCAAGTTGCTATCGATGTCTCTGCCTTCCCTCTTGGGAATCGGCTTTCTATTTTTCCGCGAGCAGCTACGCTACTGTCGGATACGGCGATGTGATGCTTCCATCGAAGTGGCGCCTGCTGGGCCCACTCGAAAGTATGGTCGGCATGCTGATGTCGGGAGTCTCCATCGGACTTCTGTTCGCGGCTGTCACTCATCTGGTCGACAGCGAGCCACGATCTCATCTATTAGTTGGCTCTGAACCTGTGACTGCGGACCGTATCAGCGGCCGACGAAGGCGAGGCTGTCATTCCGATCCGTCGCGTTCGAAGGTCATACCGTGACTAACAATCGAGGTATTGGCCGGAAGCACACGCAAGAGATAAATGGATCCCGCCATGAGCCTACCGAAGAGACTTCATTTCCTGACCAACTGAGGTCCGCGTGACCGCTATCGGGCAGCGCACAGTTGTCCGGCTTCGTCGTTAATTCCAGAACCATAGGAAAAGAAATGATTTGATGGTGCAACGCGTTCGGTAGCTGGCGTGCCTATTCTCTCTGTTGTAACTGCTTCTGTCTGTTTGAGCAGTCTGTCTACAACGAAGCTGTGGAGCGTGCTGTGCCCGCTGCCGCGCCCACGCGGATTACCCACGAAGCAAGCAGCACAAGGAGTCCAGAAAATGACCCGGCCCATTCTATTACTCACGATGGCGTTTTCGTTGTTCGCATTGCCGCCTCTCCGCGCTCAAGACCAGGCACCCAGTCTCGACTCGGCCGTGCAAGAACAGTTACCCAGTATCGACTCGGTCATCGAAGTAGCGAGGGCCGGCATGCAAGCCGACCGAACCACAATCATTGGCGCCGCGATGAATTTCAACGAAAACGAAGGTGCCGCATTCTGGCCAATATATCGGCAATACGAACGTGAGAGATCCACGTTGGACGATGGTCGCGTGGCCGTCATCAAGGACTACACAAAAAGTTATCCGAACCTGACCTCTGCCGAAGCCAAAGCGATGGCCGAGCGGATGTTCGAGTTCGACTCTCGTTTGGCAGTGCTGAAGAAAAGGTATTTCAAAAAGTTCAACAGGGTACTTCCAGCATTGACGGTGACAAAGTTCTTTCAATTGGAGCGTCGAATCGACTTGATGATGGATATGCAAGTCGAATCCTCCCTTCCGCCGCTCACCCAGGCAAAGTACATCGCGCAGCCGAAGGAGCGCTGAGATTTCGCCTGGACTAGAACAGGCTGTGGTTCAAATGTAAGTCTCATGAATGGGAGTATGAAATGTTTGGCGTGTGCAAGCTCTTGATAGTCGGTATGACTCTGCTAGTTGTGGTGATAGTCATGGCCTCAGCGCAAATGCAGCGCCAGGAAGAGACCCTGTCCGTGCAGGGCCACTCCGGCCAAGCAAACGTGATTCGATCCAAAGGGCGTGTGTTTGTCGACGCGGGGGACCTGGCGCGAATCATCAAAGGATCGCTCAGCTTTGAAAGGGGCCAGATCATTCTGACACTGCCTCGTGAAGATACAACGGAGAGCGCCGGCGGCGATGATCGCAAGGCACGTTTCTCGCGACCTTTCATGAAAGCGGCGATCGAGGCAATGGCGTCGATAAGAGAGTGGGGTGGAACTCTTCAGACGGTTGTCCAGAATGGATATCCAGTAGGAAATACCGCGGCAGGGAACACAATCATGGCGTTCGAAGGCCGGGCTGCCGACAGCGTCGCGATTGCCTCAGCAGCAGCATCCAGTGACTCTGATTACCTCGGGCTTGAGCTGCTCAGAAACGAGTTCAACAATTTACACGCCTGGTCTGAAAGATTTATCGAAGCTCGCAGTTCGCTGAGCGCAACGGAGCTAACGATGTCGCAAGATGTACTCAACGACAATCAAGAGGCGCAAAAGATGGCCCATTGTGGGCAATTCCTGGCCCAGATGTTCGGCGGCGGTGCCTTTCAGGATGATACGGCCTGTCATTAGAGCCTGCCCGTGACGTGAGTTTGCTATGAATGCTATCGACCGGTTCGTTTTGCGGCGTGGCTGCTCCATTCTGTTTCTGCCGTTCTTTTTTGCGCGTCAGGTCGGGTTGCCAGTGCCGGCGCCATGGTTTCTCTTGCCGGCGAGGTGCTCACAGCCGACCGGGAACTGGTTCTCGCCCCCGCTCGGTTTGGCCGTTACCGCATGTGCGCTGGCCGACTGAATTTGGTACGAGGCGGGGCGGAAATGGGGCGCTTCGGTCGTGGACTTCGAGCTTGGAAAGATCCGAGAAAGGATAAGAACACTGACCCAACACACTGAAATGAGAAGCATGATGTGGCAAACATCTCGAAACTTGACCGGAAAGTTTGGTCCTGCATTGATCCTGGCGCTCGTCGCCTGCTCCGTAGCAGGCGCGCAGGACGTGAGGACGAACTACATGCCAGGAACTGATTTTTCAACATTCCACACCTATGCATGGGTTGATAAGGTACAAGGTGTGCCCTCGGTAGGTGGACATCCCGACCAGATCCTGGACACCCAAGTGAAGTGGGCGATCGATTTGCAAATGGCGGCGAGAGGTTTCACCAAAGTAGAGGCCGGAGCTAAAGCCGATTTACTCCTTGGTTATCAGCTCGCGATCGACAAGGAAAAGCAGATCGACGGTTTTGGCAACAGTTTTGGAGGCATAAGTGGTTGGGGCGGCTGGGGCCCGTGGGGCAACGGCATGGGTACATTTTCTGCCAACACTTCAAGCAATTACATCGGGACTTTCGTCGTTGCCATGTATGACCCTGCTGTGAAGAAGCTCGTTTGGATCGGTGCTGCCCAACATGCGATTGATCCCAGCAAAAATCCAGACAAAAACCAGCAAAGGCTCAATAAAGGAGCGCAAAAACTATTGAAGGACTTCCCTCCGGGACGCAGGAAGTAAAGCAATGAGCAATGGGCATGTCGAGAATATTGCGGTTGGCAGTTGGACATCCGAAGCAATGCCACTGCCGCCTGTTGCCCAGCAGAAACAACCGCGGTGGTCGCAAACAGAAGGGCTCCCATTACCTCTCGGGGCTAGCTGGGTCGAAGACGAGGAGGCATTTAATTTTGCCGTCTATGCTGAACATGCCGAGAGCGTGACGTTGTTCCTCTATGCCGCTCAGGAGTTGACGAACCCAACTCTAACGTTCCAGTTCGACTCTCTTCGTAACAGGTCAGGACGCATCTGGCACTGCAGAATCCCGCTCCATCAGATGCGCGCTGCTCGTTATTACGCTTACTCCGTGTCCGGACAGGCCATTGCCGGGTTCCGCGGTTTCGACCGCGAAAAGATTCTCCTCGATCCCTACACTAAAGCTGTTTTCTTCCCCCCGGAATTTGACCGCAAGCTGGCCATCGCGACCGGTCCGAATGCTGGTAAGGCACCGTTGGGAGTGTTGCCTGGACGTCGTACCGCATTCAATTGGGGAAGAGATGAGTCGCCCCGACCTGAATCAGATGCGATCATCTACGAACTTCACGTGAAAGGCTTCACGAAGAATTCTAATTCCGGCGTGCATCCATCACGAGCCGGCACATACGCTGGCTTGATCGAAAAAGTCCCTTATTTAAAGGACCTGGGCGTAACGGTCGTCGAACTGATGCCCATATTTCAGCGCGATCCTCACGAAGGCGATTATTGGGGCTATATGCCTTTGAACTTCTTCGCACCTCATGCGCAGTATGCCTCACGTGCCGATGACAACGAGCAAAATGTCGAATTCAAAAATATGGTGAAGGCTCTGCACGAAGCCGGGATCTTTGTGGTGCTCGATGTCGTTTACAACCACACGTGTGAAGGCGACCATACGGGCCCTACCTATAGCCTCAAAGGTTTGGACGCCACAGGTTATTACATGCTGTCCTCCGACCCGGCTAATCCGTACGCGAATTACTCAGGCACTGGGAACACGTTGAATTTCAGTCAGCCTCACGTGCGCAAGATGGTCATGGATAGCCTGCGATATTGGAAGAATGAGATGCACATCGACGGATTCCGCTTCGATCTGGCATCCGTGTTCAGCCGTAATGCCGACGGATCACTGAATTGGGGAGATGCGGCAATTTTCAGCGAAATCGCCTCGGACCCCGAGCTGGGCCGGTTGGCATTGATCGCGGAGCCTTGGGACGTCGCCTGCTATCAACTCGGACGCGGATTTCCGGGCACGACCTGGCTGCAATGGAACGCACGCTATCGTGACGATGTCCGGCGTTTTGTGAGGGGCGACGCGGGCATGGTCCCCGACCTTATGCGTCGCATTTATGGGAGCGACGATCTGTTTCCTGACAGCCGCGAGCATTCCTACCACGCCTTCCAGACCGTGAACTACTTCGATTGCCACGACGGTTTCACGCTTCACGACGTTGTTTCGTACAACCAAAAAATTAACTGGAAGAACGGCCATGACAACCAGGACGGCATGGATGCGAATTTCAGTTGGAACTGCGGGCATGAAGGAACGGAGGGTGCACCGCCGGAGGTTCTCGCGCTGCGCCGTAAACAGGTGAAAAACTTCTTCTGCCTGCTTATGCTCTCAAATGGGATTCCGATGTTCCGCGCAGGCGACGAGTTTCTGAATACACAATTGGGAAACAATAATCCCTACAATCAGGACAACGAAATCAACTGGCTGGATTGGAGCCAGCTCGAGGCGAATCGGGATGTATTCCGATTCTTCAAGTCCATGATTGGCTTCCGGAAATCTCATCCTTCTTTATGTCGGAGCCGGTTCTGGCGAGAGGACATTTCCTGGTACGGCGTTGGGCCCACGGTCGATCTGTCGCCCGATTCGCACAGCCTGGCGTTTTGTCTGCACGGCGCATCCGAGCGCGATGATGACATCTACGTAATGTTCAACGCATACTGGCAAGCGTTACAGTTCCACGTCCAGGAAGGTGCGCCCCAAGATTGGTTGAGGATCGTGGACACCGACCTGCCGAGTCCCGGAGATTTCTCCGAGCGCGGTCTGCCGCTGAGGGAGCCGACATATCGGGTAGCCCCCCGATCGGTCGTCGTCTTGTGTCGAGCCAACGCCGAAAGCAGAGTCGGCTAGGGCTCCGCTGTTGGAGCAGAGTCCACTTGGAAACCAGATGATTCCGTCTTGCCGATTTGGCTTACGAAGCCGCAAGCCAGTGGTGGGACTTTATGCACGAAACTCAGAACTGCCGGCAAAATCGGGGCCTGCCATTGCATTGGGTGGGTAGATTATGATCCCATCGAATCGGTGCTAGGGTCTTCGACGTCTTTCGACTGCGAGTCGTGGCAAAAATGGCTTCTCACCGACTGCTTCTGCTTAGCTTGAGGAAGGTGCGCACTGCGATTGCGGCCACGTTGGCTTCTTGTTTCGCCTGCGTGCTGCTTCTGGCAGCCCCGGTTCACGCCCTGGACCCGAACAAACGTCTTACCCAGTACATCCACACTTCTTGGCGAATACAAGATGGTTCTCTGCCGACGGGAATGCACGAGATTAAGCAAACCTCGGACGGTTTCCTGTGGCTCGTCTCTCTTCCCGGCGATATCTACCGATTCGATGGTGTTCGTTTTGTGCAGTGGCATTTACCGGCTGGCGTTCCGTTCAAAAGCGCGAGTAATGTCCTTGCCGACCACGCGGGTGGGCTCTGGGTAGTCGGGCATCCCGAACTTGTTCACCTGAAAGATGGGGTTGTCACTTCGCACTTCCAGTTGGAAGGGACAATGTTTCAGACCGTCAGCGAGGATCGGGACGGCTCTCTGTGGATGGTGCGAAGCCGCGCTCCAGACACCCCCCTTTGCCAGGTTACCGACCTCTCCTTCCAATGTTTCGGAAAGGCCGATGGAATACCGATTTCCGGCATCGAAGCATTACTAGCCGATGGGGAAGGCGGCTTTTGGCTGGGAGGACAGTCAGCGCTTGTCCATTGGCATCGCGGCAGCTCGGAGACATACCGAAGCGAGGGGATTCAGAGCTTGGCGCGTGGTCCTGATGGAACTCTGTGGGTGGGCATATCGGGAGGTCACGGACTTGAACAATTGAAGGACGGCGCTGTGAAACCGTTCGTCACTCCCGCGTTTGACGGCAGTAGTCTCGATTTCGGAACACTGATGTTCGATCGTGACGGCAATCTTTGGGTCGGCACCGTAGGAAAAGGACTTTTTCGCATCCATGGAAATGTGGTGGACCATTACGACCATACGAACGGCTTGTCCGGCGATTCCGTGTGGGCTCTCTTTGAGGACCGAGAAGGGATTGTGTGGGCTGGAACAACGAGTGGAATCGACAGTTTTCGCGATCCACGTGTCGCCACCTTCTCCCCAACGGAGGGGTTGGGGAAGGATTTAGCGGCGGGCATTCTGGCTAGCAGAGACGGGACGATTTGGGTGGCAAATGCAGGATCGCTCGATCACATTGTTAATGGAAACGTCTCATCGATTCGTGCGGGTAGGGGCCTTCCAGGTGAGCAAGTAACCTCCATGCTGGAAGACCACGCCGGGAACATGTGGGTGGGAGTGGACGATGCACTGTATTTATTCAAGGATGGCCACTTCCGCCGGCTCCCCGAACCGAATCACCAGCCGCTTGGAATGGTACTTGGATTGACGGAGGACAGCGAGGGCAATCTCTGGGCGGCGTGCAAGGGCCATCCGCGAAAGCTTATTCGTATCCGCGATTTTCAGGTCCGCGAAGTGTTCCCTGAGCCGGATTTTCCGCCAGCTGATATCGCTGCGGATCCGCATGGTGGAATTTGGATGTCAACCACTAAGGGAGACATGGCGCTGTTCCGCAACGGCGTTGTGGAAACGAAATATCCGCTGGACCCAGGAGGCTATCCGATCACGTTTCAAATTATCCCTGCGGCCGATGGCTCTGTCCTGGCTGGATCGGAGCGTGGGCTGGTCGGGTGGCGGGCAGGCAAGGTGCAGCGCATGACGACGAAAAATGGTCTGCCTTGCGACTCCATCATCACTTTCATTGAGGACAAAGATAAACGCTGGTGGCTCTATACTCGTTGCGGCGTGGTCGAATTTTCAGATTCTGATGTCCAGCGATGGTGGGCGAACCCGGATGCGATTGTTCAGACCCGCGTCTATGACACATTCGATGGCGCCCAGCCAAACAACGGTTCGTTTAATTTGGTCGCAAACTCTTCCGATGGACGTATATGGTTTGCCAGCGGAATTGTCGTGCAGGTGATAGACCCGTCCCGGCTCTCGCCGGCTCCTCTGCCGGCGGCGGCTTTAGTCGAATCGGTTACCGCTAATCGAAAGCTACTCGCTGCCACCCATAACATAAGCCTCCCACCACATCTTCGTGACTTACAGATTGATTACACTTCGCCGACTTTCCTGATTCCACAGAAGGTGAGATTCCGCTACCGGCTCGACCCCTACGACCGGGATTGGCACGACGCCGGTACGCGCCGGCAGGCGTTCTACACTGATTTGCCTCCGGGCAAGTATTCCTTTCGCGTGATCGCAAGCAACAGTGACGGCGTCTGGAACGAAACCGCCGCCAAGTTGGATTTCACCGTTGCTCCGGCTTACTACCAGACGAATTGGTTCCGCGCCCTCTGCGTGATTGCGCTCCTAGGGCTACTTTGGGCTGCTTACCAGTTCCGTGTCCGCCAATTGCAGCAACAGTTCGCCATGACGCTAGATGCACGCGTTAGCGAGCGCACGCGGATCGCCCGAGATTTACACGATACCCTGCTGCAAAGTTTTCAGGGGCTCCTGCCTCGCTTTCAAGCTGCGATTTACAAACTGCCGGAGAATGCGGTCGATGCCCGCCATACCCTTGAAGTCGCTGTCGATCAGGCGTCGCAAGCCATCACCGAGGGCCGGGACGCGGTGAAAGGGTTGCGCGCTTCCACCGTCGAGAAGAATGATCTTGCCATGGCCATTCGTGCGATTGCGGAGGATCTGGCCTCTTCCGGCACCAACCCATCTTCACCTGCCTTACAGGTGACCGTTGAAGGGACACCACGAAATTTGCATCCCATTCTGCGGGACGAGGTTTACCGCATCGCAGCCGAAGCGCTGCGCAATGCCTTTCGGCACGCGCAGGCGCACCAGATCGAAGTGGAACTTCGCTATGACGAGAAAGATTTCAGGCTTCGTATCCGAGATGACGGAAAGGGCATTGACCGCGAACTTCTAAGCGGCGACGGCAGGGAGGGTCACTTTGGTTTGCACGGCATGCGGGAACGGGCGAAGCTGGTGGGAGGTGAGTTGGCGATCTGGAGCGAAGTGGACTCCGGTACGGAGGTTGAGCTGAGCATTCCTGCATCGAGGGCGTACAGTAAGTCGGTTCGCCGTTTGTGGTTTCTTGGGAAGTTTTGACGCGGTTCGAGAACTTGGCAACAATGGACTCTCACCAAAGGCTTGTCATTACTGGCCGCCGCGCGACGCAAAGGGCCGTGTTGTGCGCTTTTCTCCTTTATCTTTTATTAAGGGCAGGGACAGTTGAGGCCCTCGACCCGAACAAGCATCTCACCCAGTACATACACAGGGCGTGGCGAACACAAGATGGATCCGCGCCGGCAGGCATGTTGTCAATTGCACAAACCTCGGATGGTTTTCTCTGGTATTCAGCGATAGCGCAAGGCGTGTACAGATTTGACGGTGTGCGGTTTCTTCAGCGTTTCCCGAATCCCGAGATCAGTCCGGTGGACATAGGGAACATTGTTGCCGACCAAGCAGGCGGCCTTTGGGCAATAGGAGACCACGAGATCTTTCACGTCCAACGCGGTGCCGTTGTTGCCCATCTTGCATTGGACGGCATCGGTGGGCATACCGGCGTCAGCCAAGATTCCGACGGATCTCTATGGATCACGCGGGCGTCAAACAAGGTTACCGACGCGCCACTTTGCCACGTCACTGACCGCGAGGCCAAGTGTTTTGGAAAGTCCGATGGAATTCCGATCTCCCCAGCCGATGCGTTGCTGGCGGATGGGGATGGAAGTTTTTGGATTGGAGGGCAGACGGCCCTTGTCCACTGGCGTGCTGGGGCCTCGCAGGTCTATCCCATCGCAGCGCTGAAGTCCAATGCGGGCGACGTGGGGATAAATCGGCTTGTTCGTGACGCCGATGGATCTCTCTGGGTCGGCATAGCTGCTGCAGGGGCAGGGCTTGGACTTGGTCGATTCAGGGACGGTATGTTTCGGCCATTCGTGACGTCCAGCTTTGATGGAAGTAAAGTTGCAGTCTATGACATGATCCTCGATCATGATGGCAATCTTTGGGTGGCCACCATTGGCAAGGGCATCTTCCGGATTCGCGGGGACATTGTAGAGCACTATGGTGGAACGGATGGGTTGTCCGGCGATACCGTTGCAGTTCTGTTTGAAGACAGAGAGGGTATCGTTTGGGCTGCTACCACAAACGGAGTCGACAGCTTTCGCGACCCACGAATTGTTACTTTTTCAGGGCGGGAAGGTCTGGGCAAGGATGCAGCGGCAGGCGTGCTAGCGGCCCGAGATGGCAGCGTCTGGATTGCGAACTCTGGCTCGCTCGACCACATCGCGAACGGGACAGTCTCCTCTATTCGTGCTGGCAGTGGCCTTCCAGGGCATCAAGTCGCCTCCATGCTGCAAGATCACACCGGGAAAATGTGGGTAGGAGTGGATGATGGTCTGTACCTGCTCGACGCAGGGCACTTCCGTCGCATTCCAGAACCGAACCACCAGTCGCTTGGACTGGTGGTCGGGATAACGGAAGACATCGACGGGGATATCTGGGCAGAGTGCGCCGGCAGTCCGCGAATGCTGGTGCGCATTCATGGCTTCCGGGTGGTTGAAGAGTTTACTTCGTCGCAAGTTCCGGCCGGCCACACGCTAGCGCCTGACCCGCGCGGCGGGATCTGGGTAGGAACCTTAAAGGGAGATCTCGTATGGTTTCGGCACGGAAATCTGCAGAGCTTCTCGCTTCAGGCAAAGGGTAGTACCGTGAGCCACCAGATTGCCACAGAAGCAGACGGATTGGTCCTTGGCGCCTCCGATAACGGACTAGTCGTGTTGCGGAACGAAACCGTGCAGAGACTGACTAAGAAAAACGGTCTGCCATGCGATTCTGTAATTTCGTTTATCAAGGACAAGCTGCAACGTTGGTGGCTCTATACAGGCTGCGGTGTAGTGGAACTGCCCGACTCTGAACTCCAGCGATGGTGGCAAAGCCCCGATATCGTGGTACAGACCCGCGTCTATGACGTACTCGATGGAGCTCTGCCGAACCAGCCCTCATTCAATTCTGCGGCTTATTCGTCGGACGGACTGGTGTGGTTTGCGACGGGGTTTGTTGTCCAGATGATAGACCCGTCCAGACTCTTGCAGAGGGCTCCCCCGGCGGAGACCCATGTTGAATCAGTCGTCGTTGACCGGAACGAATTTGCAGCAAAGGATAAGCTCGAGCTGTCGCCGCATCCGCGTGATCTGCAGATCGATTACACCTCGCCCACTTTTTCGATCCCGCAGAAAGTGAAATTCCGCTATCGACTCGACGGCTATGACCGTGATTGGCACGACGCTGGCACACGCCGACAGGCGTTCTATACAGACTTGCCGCCCGGGAAGTTTTCGTTTCGCGTGATCGCATGCAATAGTAACGGCGTCTGGAACGATAGCGCTGCCAAGCTGGATTTCACGATCGCGCCGGCCTACTACCAGACGAACTGGTTCCGTGCTCTTTGCGCTGCGATTCTTCTGACGCTCCTGTGGGTAGCCTATCAGTTGCGAATCAGGCAACTGGCGGCGCAGTTCAATATGCGTCTGGAAGAGAGGGTCAGTGAACGCACACGGATTGCGCGGGACCTGCACGACACACTCCTGCAAAGTTTTCAGGGACTGTTACCGCGCTTTCAGGCTGCTATTTACAAGCTGCCGGAGCATCCGGCCGATGCCCGCGAAACTCTCGAAGCTGCCATCGATCAGGCGTCGCAAGCCATCACCGAGGGCCGGGATGCGGTGAAAGGGCTGCGGACGTCCACCGTCGAGAAGAACGATCTAGCGATAGCCATTCGGAGTCTGGCTGAAGAGCTCGCATCGGCCGATACACAAGAGTCCCGACCCGCGTTCCAGGTGGCCGTGCAGGGGACCCCACGGAACTTGCATCCCATTCTGCGGGACGAGGTTTACCGCATCGCAGCTGAGGCGCTGCGCAATGCCTTTCGGCACGCGCAAGCGCATCAGATCGAAGTGGAACTTCGCTATGACGAGAAAGATTTCAGGCTTCGTATCCGGGACGACGGAAAGGGCATTCATTCCGAAGTATTAAGCGGCGACGGGCGCGAGGGACACTTTGGTTTGCACGGCATGCGGGAACGGGCGAAGCTGGTGGGAGGTGAGTTGGCGATCTGGAGCGAAGTGGACTCCGGTACGGAGGTTGAGCTGAGCATTCCTGCATCGAGAGCGTACACTAAATCTCGTCGTCGTTTCTGGCTCTTTGAGAAGCTCTCCAAGAAAGACAGGGGCGCTAAAGAGAAGATCGGGTCGTGAATACCGACGCCCAAATTCGGATTCTCGTGGTGGATGACCATCCTGTCGTCCGTCAAGGAATTGCAGTACTGCTCGGTAGTCAATCGGACATGACGGTGGTCGCGGAGGCTTCGAATGGCCGCGAGGCGATTCAGCAGTTTCGTAAGCATCGTCCGGACATCACGCTCATGGATCTGCAAATGCCGGAGATGAACGGGCTTGACGCACTGGCCACAATCCGGGGCGAGTTTCCTGACGCGAAGGTCATCGTGCTGACCACATATACTGGGGATGTTCAGATTCTTCGTGCGCTTAAGAGCGGCGCGCAGGGTTACCTTCTAAAGAACACGTTTCACAAGGAGCTAGTGGACGCAATACGTGCCGTCCGTGCGGGGAAAAAGACGCTCTCCGCGGAGGCCTCCTATGAACTCGCAGAGCACTCTACCGACGATGCCCTGACACCTGCGGAAATCAGCGTGCTGAAGCTTATTGCAGCGGGCAACGCCAACAAGCAGATCGCCGACCAGCTTTCGATCACCGAGGACACGGTAAAGTGGCGGGTCAAGAATATCCTCTCCAAGTTAGGCGCCCATGACCGGACCCATGCCGTCACGATCGGCTTGAAACGCGGCATCATCGAAGTATAAACGCCCCTTCCGCGAGGCTTTTCCCGCACTACACCCAAAAGAGTGGACACCACACTCTTCTTGGGGTTTCCGCACAACTCGAAATTCTCTAACCTGAACAGTGCTAGAAAGGAAAACTGTGCTTTGCGTCGTCTATTCTCCACATTCGCGCAAGGCTGGCCTGGCGCCGGCCTTTTCTTGATGCGCGTGGTACTTGGGATTGCTTTGATCGGGCGTGCGGTTGGCCGGTTGTCCAGCGATCCTTCGGACATTGTGACTGTAATTTCTGTACTGGGCGTGGGCGCTGGACTGCTTTTACTCATGGGTTTGTGGACGCCCGTGTCCGCGACGCTAGTCGCCGCCCTTGAACTGTGGAAAATCTACTGGAGACTCGGGGATCCTTGGATTTACTTGCTCCTGGCAACCATGGCGGCCGCTCTCGCCATGTTAGGACCCGGCTTCTGGTCCGTTGATGCTCGACTGTACGGATGGAAGCGAATCGAACCGCCTGCCGGAAAAACCTAGACCGACTCTCCCTTTCGGGCGTTATCCACCATTCAGACGAGTGCCACCAGCTCCTCAGTGAGGTCTTCCGTACTCCGTAAAGAGTGGATCTAGCGCCCGTTGTGGGGTTGTCCGCGGGCGCATCTCGGTGGAAAATCGCTCCGTCACCCCAACAAAGGCTCAGCATTCCGCTTCGAGCCAAATGGGTGGATTTGGTAGGGAGGAGATTATGGGCGCGACCGTTGCTTTCACAGACCTTGGAATCGCGGGAGGCGGCTTTCCCCCGCTGAGCGAACTGCAAGACCGGCAAACTAATCTCGAAGGCGACATTGGCTCCGAGCACTGCTTCGAAGGAGTCATTGGCAAGAGCCGGGCCATCCAGAAGGTGCTGGAAGAGGTCGCGATTGTTGCGCCAACGGATTCGACCGTCCTGCTTCACGGCGAGACCGGCACCGGGAAGGAACTGATCGCGCGGGCCATTCACAATCTGAGCTCGCGGCAGCACCGCGCCTTTGTGAGCATAAACTGCGCGGCCATCCCCTCGGGATTGCTGGAGAGTGAACTGTTCGGGCATGAGAAGGGAGCCTTCACCGGCGCGCTGATGCAAAGAAAGGGGAGATTCGAACTGGCGGATGGCGGCTCGTTGTTCTTGGATGAGATCGGCGACATCAGCCTGGAATTGCAACCCAAATTGTTGAGGGCGGTGCAGGAACAGGAGTTCGAACGGCTAGGGAACTCCAGGACGATTCAAGTTGATGTGCGGATCATTGCCGCTACCCACCGCGATCTGGGGGCGATGATTAAAGAGGAGAAGTTCCGCGAGGATCTTTTCTATCGATTCAACGTCTTCCCGATTGAGATTCCGCCGTTGCGGGAACGGCGCGAGGACATTCCGCTGCTGGTGAACTATTTTGCGTCGAAGCTCTCCTCGCGAATGGGTAAACGCATTGAGTCAATATCGCGGCATGCGATGGATACATTGACGAACTGCCCGTGGAAAGGCAACGTCAGAGAATTGGCAAACGTCATCGAACGAGCTGTGATTCTTACGCGCGGTGAGGAGTTAGAGGTGCCGATCGCAGAGCTTCGCCCGATGCACGATATGAGTTTTGCCCCCACTGCAAGTTCCAGCTTTCGACAAGCGGAATGCAGTGTAATCATTGACGCTTTGAAGGCGGCGTCAGGACGGATCGCAGGCGAGGGCGGCGCCGCGGAACGTTTGGGACTGAAGCGCACGACCCTGCAGAACAAAATTCGCCGGCTCGGCATCATTAAAGCACATTACCAAGCATAGCTAAGTGCCATGTCAGAATTGCAGTTGTTTGCCTGAAGCAGTCGAGGGATCGCCAACTGCGAATCGGGTATCGCAAACTCACCGAGCAACATTGAGCGGTTCAGATTAGGTCAAGAATCCGCCAGGACTGTTCACTGCCAGCATCCTCAAGCAGTAGATTCTGCGAGTGTACATTCGTCTTTAAGTTGATAGTCCGGCACATCCGCATTGCCTCGCGCATTCCTAGAGGCAAGCTCCAAGGTGTCGAATGCAACGCAATATGCTCGTTCGACGGCACCCGGGCTGATCCCCAGCTGCGTGGCGACTTCGACGCAGGAGCATTTTGCAATGCCGCGCATGACGAGCGCGAACCTGCAAAGTACGTCGAGGCGGGCGTTAATGCTGTCGGAGTTCTTGATCAGCAGTCGAAAGTACTCCGGCGATAGCGGAGGGTGCTCTTCGTGCACTACCTCGGTATTCTCGTACACTGGGCCAAGTTCCAGGATCCGAGCGTGCTGTACCTGGAGGGAGCATCCAACCGTGGCTCGGGCAGCCCAGTGCACAAGCCACTCGTGAAAGTCTGGAGTTTGGACTTTTGCAATGGGGCAGGCATCGACTATACAGGCATCCGCGAGCTTATCGTCTCCGTTCAGGAAGACGGTTAGCCAGCGAAGCACGTTATGATAGTCGCCAAAAACCTCGCGGATGTCGTCGGTTTTCGCACAGCGGTAATTTCCTCTGACTTGTTTCAACATGGTCTTCAGCCGCACAAATCGGCACTCGCTTACAGAGCGATACCGCTGGGCCAGCTTGCGGCCGGCGCAAATGGAGAGTCCAACAAACGCCAGACCTGCGAAAACCGTTCCCGCTCTGCCAACGTAGCCAGCGGCACGGTCCAAGTCATGGCTGAAGACATATCCGAGTCCGGCATACGCGCCTGACCAGAGGATGGCGCCAGCTGTCTCAAACGCGAGGAAACGGAACCGACTCGTGCGGGATATCCCGGCCAGGGGAGGAGCTACCGCGTCCAGTCCAGGCACGAACTTTGCCACCACGAGAAGCGGAGGCCCAAATCGGGAAAAAGTCTCTCTCGCCCTGCGATCGTGAGCATCAGGGTCTCGGAAGAAATGATGAATGAAGTGCAGGACCTTCATCCCTCGCCGCCGACCCAGTTCGTACCAAACCCAGTCCGCCAGCACGCAAGCAAACACAGCCAGACCAAATGCGGGGACGAGACTCAACTTCCCGGTGGCGGCAAGGGCCCCGGCGGCAAGCAGAAACAGAGGGGCCGGCACAGGCAAACCAATCTGGCGCACGAATACTGCGGCGAACAAAATGGAGTAGCCATGTCTTATAACGAATTGAACGATAGTATTCATAGCGATATCAGTTCCGAACAACGACCGCCGACTCGTGAAGCCTCGCGGCTAAGCTTTTCAAACCATGACTGCGAACGGTCGCAGAGCTTTCCTTAAGGCCCCGTGCATCGACTTAAGATCCACAGCAAAAATTGAATAGAGCACAGATACAAGGAGCAGGTCGACAGCCAACATCGAAGGCTCGTAACTCATTGAGTAGGAAGGCAGTGAATGTTGACAACGATCTTTGCGCTGCCCGCATTCAGGCAGAGACCTCAGCCAAGCACTGGGCGCGTCAGGTCAATCAATGGCAGCACAAACACCTGAATGAATCGGCCTTGGAGACTGAGCAGGAAGAACAAATGAAAGCCGAAGTGAGACTTGCCTGTCGTATTCGACGGGCACCTAACATCGGCTTACAGAAGTGGCAGCGACAGGCTTTCACAGACACCGAGCGTGTACACATTGCCGGCCAGGAACTTTGCACCGAGACTGGCCAACCATTTCAGTAACTGCTCGCCCGCGCGATCGATATAGCTCAGCTCGGTGAGGTCGACGACGAGTGATTTCGGCACTACTTCGTCAACGACGAGCGACCTTGCCTGCTCTGCCCAACCGGCGACAAGCCTGCCTTCCATCTTCAGGACCGGACCATTCGCGAGCCATCGAATTTCGGCACGAAACATTGCTTTGTCCTCGCATCGTCTTCCGCTCCCCCCTGTAGAGCCCCGCACGTTTTGTGCCAATGCTGCTGCCGCCATCTTCTTGACAGGAACCGACTCTTCGTAGCCAGCGTTCAGGTCGATGGCCTACATGCAGGCACTGTCCGCATGCGGGCGGACCTATGTGGGCGTTGAATGCTTGGTGTCCAAACAAACTTGGCTTGGAATCCCGTTACTACCGCTGGTGAATTTCGTATTTTGCAGGAAGTGGTGATCCGTTATTCACCAAGCCTCGACATTTACTTTCGAATCCGGACGTGGTGAATGCCGATGCAGCAGCACTTCTGAAAGGTCGCGTATGTCGCAGTCGCCATCGTCTAACGCTGCAACGAGCTCCTGGTAGGCGGCAAGATTTCCCGTGATGTGCCACTCCAGATAACAGACGAACAGATACAAAGGGTCGCGGTGCTCAGTGCTTTCCGACATTTCAGTGCGCCCGGTGGAGTACCCGAGGTGCCTCACGAGCAGCCCGCTGCGGTGGTGAGAATTTGCTGTTGGTTTAGAGTTTGCCAGTTCCACCTGCGTCTCCGACAAAGATGCTGACCGCGTCAACCATTGCCGGCGTTCAGCATGGCCAGCGCTTCCAAACTCTCTTGTTGGCGTGTTTGTTCATATCAATAGTCTCGAATAAGCGGCGAGCCGTGTAATTAGCTCGGTTGTCGTCCAATGCTTCGGAGGGTCATTTTCGATTTCTATCTCATTGACCATGAATAGGCTCATCTTGCAGTGGTCGTTGCCGCAGATCAAATGCGGTAGTTGCCCAGGAGCGCAGAGCTCAAGGTTCACGTAGTGGGCAGTGCCGCAAGCCCAACAATGAAGCAGGATTACCTCCCCGTCGACTCGAGCTGCTTTCGAATAGGACTCATGCTCCATAAGTTGTCTGCCTCAGATACGCTTAGGTCGTGATCGCTCTGTACGCGTTGATCGGGTTCATCTCAAGCAATTCGGAACCTCGTCCTTACAAGCTCTGGAGGAAGACGTCGCGCGATCGACATGGTTGCCAGCGAATATTCAAATTTCGCCCCGCATCCAAAACACACGCGGTAGGTCTCACCTCCCAGCGTGAAAACACGGCTGAGGTGCATATGGCGGCAACCAAATAGGGACTCAAGAACCGCTACGACAAACGCCATAAATCCTCCATCCTTATGTCTGCGCGCTTCACGTTTTGCGTTCGACGCCTGCCCATTTTTGACAGACGGTGAAGGTAGACGCGCGAATATCGACAGCGACTTGCGCTTTGTTGCTCTGTCAAATCGGCGAATACGCCCGGCTCCTCAGCAAAGATCTTGATTTCATTCATGAGAATGCAAGCCAGATGCCACCGTGAAGTTCGTTTAACCACTTGGTTTTTCGAGCAATTCGATGTGCGGCGAGCCAGCTTGTTGTGACCTTTCGAGGTCAGTGCCACAGCACGGGCATAGAAGCTGGCTTCGACAAAGGCCTCAGCCAAAAAAATTGTCTTGCCCGCCGGCTGTCAAGACCGTTCGAGGGCACTGCCGCAATATGGGCAGAGAGCGCACGCAGACAACCTGTCTAAGTAGCTGGTGGTCTGGAAGTTGCTGCGTCCGATGTTTGGTAAGTGAACTGCGATGACAGAGTCCGGTATGTGGCTGGTTGCTAGCAACGCATTGCACCGGCGCTGTTCGAGGAAGGAAGCTCGAGTACCCAGCAAAGGAATGACATGTACTCCACAAAGTCACTAAACGGCGTTCCCGCGATCCAGCAAGAGGGATGGGATGGATCAGTTGCGTACGGTCAGTATTGGGAGTTTGCCCTAAATCTTTGCACGCGGCTCAGGGAGATAGAAGCCGAGCCACGGCTCTTGCTGAGTGAGCACGACCGCCTCTGTTCGAAGGTGATGGATCGTGTCGCCAGCAGAAAGGTCCAACATGCCTGACGTCAATACCACATGGTCCGTCTCGATCGTTGTTCCATTCCATAACGAGGAAGCAAATGTAGTGGAAATGTACGGGCGATTGCACGCCGTTATGGAGTCTCTTGGCCGTAATCACCAGTTCGTTTTTGTGGATGATGGAAGCGCCGATCTTACCTACAAGCTGCTCAAGGAACTGGCGGTCATCGATCCTCACGTCACAGTCGTCCGCTTGCGGCGAAACTTCGGTCAGACGGCAGCGCTCGCTGCCGGAATTGCCCAGAGCACCGGCGAATACGTGATCGCCATGGATGGCGACCTTCAGCATGATCCTGCCGAAATCCCCGCTTTCCTCGAAAAGATCGAGGAGGGCTACGACATCGTAAGCGGGTGGCGCAGCCATCGCATCGATAATTTGTTGCTTCGGAAGGTTCCTTCCCGCTGTGCCAACTGGCTCATGGCGAAGCTCAGTGGCGTCAACATTCACGATTTCGGGACAACCTTCAAGGCATATCGGGGCGACTTGCTTCGGCAATTGCCACTCTACGGCGAAATGCACCGTTTCATCCCGGCTATAGCTTCGGCCTACGGAGCCTCGATCTGTGAAATACCGATTCAAAACAAGCATCGGAAGCATGGCGAGTCGCACTACAACCTGTCGCGGACCTTCCGCGTGCTGTTCGATCTCATCACTATCCGATTCCTTCTGCGTTACATGTCCCGGCCGCTCCACTTCTTTGGCCGGCTCGGGTTGATAAACATGGGCGCGGGATCCGCCGTTGCGTCTTGGCTGCTGCTGTCGAAACTCCTTCATGGAAGCGACGTCCTGCAGGAACACGGATTGCTCTTGGTTTTTGCGGCAGTCCTGATCCTCTTGGGCCTTCAACTCGTGGCTGTTGGACTTCTTGGTGAGTTGGGAGTGTGGCAGTACTTCAATCCATCTGCACGTAAACCGTACGCCGTGTCTGAGGTGCTCGAGGTGCGGACAGTTCTTTCGACTACATAGGTGCATCAGTGTCAAGCGAGATCAAAAATCGTTCTGTCGCGTGGCAATGGGAGGCCGCAATTATTCTGCTTCTCAGCTTCCTGGCACTCTTCGTCCGCATTGAGCGAGTTGGGATTAACAGTCTTTCTGAGGATGAGGCGGCAAAATTGGCGGCCGTTCAACAGTATCGCCAGGGACACTTTGCCGGCGTGAACAGCGAGCATCCCATGATGCTGAAGACTATGGCTTGGGCCAGTCTGACAGCCGGTGAGCGCTGGAATGGGGTAGCCGCCCTACACGGCTGGCCATCTTTGAGTCCTGAGGGCTGGCTGCGATTTCCAAATGTTCTCCTCGGTGCGGCGACGACTGCGGTCCTTTTTCTCTTTTGCCGGCGCATGATGGGGCTTGCGGGCTCTGTCGCTGCGAGTTTCTTCTGGGCAGTTGCACCACTTCCCGTAGCTCTGAATCGGCTGGCGAAGGAGGAAACGCCTTTCACTTTCTTCACCCTCCTGGCTTGTTACCTATACTGTTGTGCACAACAAGCAAATACGGACCAGAGCGCACGGCGATGGTTCGACCTGAGCGCAATCAGTTTCGGATTCTCCTTTGCATCGCAGTACATTCCTCACCTGCTTGGACTGAACGCCTTGGCGTGGCTATTCGCTGGAAGGGCTGGCCTCAATCGCAGGCCGTCCCGGTTCAGCTACAAACGATTCTTCCTGGTCATCTTCCTTAGCTGCATTCTGGTGAATCCAGTCGTTCTCTTTCCGAGCAACTTCAACGCTATCCTGCACTGGCTGCACCAGGACGGGGTCAAGCACAATGGCTACGACTTCGACGGGATGCTGTATGTAAACCTTCCGTCGCGTCTGTTCGCGGGAGTGCCCTGGAAGTTCTATCTGTACCTGCTGTTCTTCAAAACGCCGATTCCAATTCTCGCCGCGATCATCCTGGGCAGCATTTTGCTACTGCGGAATCGTCGGACCCTCCCTGCGTGTTTTTTCCTTACGCTGGGAGTGGTGCAGCTGGCTGGCCTTTCGGTTTCCGGCGCAAAGTGGATACGCTATTCACTTCCCCCGCTGCCATTTTTCTTCCTCGCTGGCGGCTATGCAGTGCAAAGAACCTGGGATCGCATGAGGGAATGGAAGGTATCACCGGCACTTGTCGGAAGCGCCGCAGTCATCCTGTTTGCCGGGCCTCTCGCTGAGTTACACAACTGGTCTCCCTATTACCCGTTCTACCTGAACCCTATTGGCGGAGGAACGAGAAGTGTCACGCGTCATTTCGCTCCAGATGAGGTATCGGAGTTCGACACGCGTGAAGTGGCGCAACAAGTCTGCCCAAGCGCACCTGCGAGGAGCAGGTTGGCAACGGCAAGACCGATGAGCATGACCTATTACCTTGAGAACTGTGGGCGAAGTGACATCGAGGTCGTGCCTCTGTACGACCTCCATTATGTGCCTCGGGACGGCGATCTGATCGTTCTTGAGCCGTCCCGGCGTTTCTTTGAGACGCAGAGATTCTTCGACGCTCTCGAAAACTCTGGCATGTCTCACCGCGAAATCCCTGTCGGACCAGTTCTAGCAAGCACCATTTATCGATTCGACACAACCGTAGCCAAACAAGTCGCACCGGAACTTACTCTTAGTCAGTTGCGGGAATCACCGACTAAGTTTCACACCAACACCCAAAGGCCAGGCTCGGCAAGTGCAAACGGCATTTTTGCCTTTTTGCGGTTTCCCGAGAGGAGCAAACAATGACTCGGTTTTCCCAGGCGATGCACTCCCGTCCACGTTGGTGTTTGTGCATCTCAACTTTCGTAGTTTTCAGCTTTTCGGCAGTCGCACAGGAGGCCACTGTATCCGCACCTTTAAACGCTGATGAAGTTATGCAGCGTGTGGTGGGGATGAACGAACTGCGCGGCAAAGCACTTGAAAGCTACTCCAGCCTCCGCAGCTATCACCTTGAATGCCACTGTCTATCGCACAAGAATGCAGACATGGTCGTTCGCGCAGAATATGAGGCGCCGGACAAGAAGGTATTCACGATCGTCTCGGAAAGTGGCTCGGGCACCGTGCGCGATCGTGTCTTCAAGAAGCTGCTGGAGGCGGAGCAGGAGTCCATGCGCGAAGAGAATCAGCAGCGTTCCGCAATTACGCCTGAGAACTACGTATTCCAACTCTCGGATTATCAAAAGAGCGATGCGGCTGAATTCTACGTGCTCGAGGCGCAGCCGCGAAACAAGAGCAAGTTCCTTTTTCGTGGGCGTATTTGGGTAGATGCGAAGGACTTTGCTATCACTCGCGTGGAGGGAGAACCGGCAGTCAATCCATCATGGTGGACCCTGAAGACTGACTTCAAGCGCAGCTACGTTAAGACAGGAGACTTCTGGTTGCCCGAATCAAACGAGAGCTCGACGAAGGTGCGTGTTTTCGGCACGGCAGTCCTGACTATCAACTACGGGGAGTACGAAATCATCCAGGCTCCAAGCGCAAAACCGGCTGCGGATTTGGAGAAGGCTTTGAACGGACAATAACCCACGCGATGTTCCGGCGAGAAGCCGCCTTTGCGTACCTGCAGCCCCCCAACTGCAGTCAATATAACCAGGGTGCCTCAGCGCCGATACGTCCACGGTCCCATTCATTCCTGAATCGAGCTGAAAACAACCGAGGCCGCAACTTGTCGGCGAATACACGGATCTGGAGGCGGATATCCCCAGTCATAGTGTTTGACCGATCATCCAGCGAATTGAGTTCCAACCCAATCTGTGCCCACCCCCCACGTCTGGTCGCGACCTTCCGAAGGCAGGTGCCATCATGCGGGCAGCGGAGCGCCATTTCAATCGTCTATGTCCCTTCCCTGCAAAAAGTTCTGCTTGGCACGCGAATTGCCTTTGCATAGGCATGGATAAGACAAGACCCGGCAAGTCACGTTCTGCCTCGTCCAGTGGCAGTTCAGGACAGGCACGAGCCACGCCGCTTGGAAAGGGATCGATCTGCTATGGCGACTTTTAACCACCCCACGGACTTAGTTCATTGCATTGCGTACCCGACTTTTCAGCCGCCAGGGTTGCGAGTTGATTCACAGGTTGCAGAATATCCGGAAAGGAAAAGACGACATCCCGCTCCTGTCAGTCTGCAAGAGGGGAGTTTATTTCTCGACAGTCTGATCGTATCGGGTGCGAAGTCACGGCCGCGAAATCCGTTGGCGGCCTTCGGATCGCTGACATTCCAATTGCTCGTCTTAACGGCGTTAATTGTGGTTCCGTTGTTTCGAACGGAGACTCTGCCCAAGCGCGAAACACTAACGATGTTGTATGCCCCAGCGCCGGCCGTGGCTTCCAATGCCACCAGGTTCCAAGCACCGGTTACGCCCACGTACGCTTCGAGCAGCATCAGCATTCCGAACGCAACGCATGCGGCGCAAGAAGCACCCCCGCCGGCGGCCGGCACCACGGGTGGCGTGGTCGGGGGAGTGCCCGGGGGAATGGTTGGCGGTGTCCCCGGTGGAGTGCTTGGCGAAGTGCTCGGCAGCACGCACAGTTTGCCTGTGATCGCGAAGACTCCCGACCCGACGCCGAGTAAGAGAATGCGTATCGCCTCGCGGGTAGCTGAGGCAAACCTGGTCCACGATGTTGCACCGACGTATCCGCCTGAAGCCGGCCGGGCGCGGGTTGAAGGGACGGTGGTGCTGTTGGCTGTGATTGGCAAGGATGGCAGCGTGCAGGATGTACAAGTCGAGAGCGGTCTGCCGCTGCTTGCCCAGGCTGCTATCGATGCGGTGAAGCAGTGGCGCTACAAGC
>Ga0335070_10001589_pt1 | contig 26235 bp, 20 predicted proteins | sample Lox_Sample_13_FD_206722 | JGI IMG/M metagenome (GOLD analysis project Ga0335070, IMG submission 206722) | Soil microbial communities from Loxahatchee National Wildlife Refuge, Florida, United States - Lox_Sample_1.3 | ecosystem: Environmental > Terrestrial > Soil > Wetlands | place: USA...
CGGAGACGGGTGGGTTGTGTGTGGAGGCAATGGGGTCGGTGGGCGGTGTGCCGTTGGCGGTGTCGGGGACGGTGGGTAGTGCGGAGGCGCTCGCCTTCGGAGGGAGGCCACTCCCAGTGAAGCTCGCGGTGGGGACGGACGGTGGCACGGCCGCGATTGAAGGCGCAATCGGGCGTATGTGGGCGTTGAGGGGCGTGGATATTGGCGTGGAGGCGGAGATCGATGACACGGTGGCGTTCGGGCGTGCGCTCGGCGCGCGTTTCCCGGCTGGTGGTCCGTGGCGAGTGGAGGGAAGAGTCCACGACGTGGGGTCCGGGTTCTCGGTTGAGCCGCTGCAGGTGGTCCTCGGCGGAAACACGCTGACCGGGAGCATGGGTTTGGTGGCCGAGTCCGGGACGTCGCTGAAGCTCGCCGGGAGTGAGATCGAGCTTGCGCCGCTGCTGGCGGCGCTGGGGGTGAAGGCCGAGGTGAGCGGGCGGGTTGGGGAGTTTGCCGCGGACGTTCGGACGAGCGGCAGGGCACCCAGAGACTGGATGGCCAACCTTACAGGCCAGACACACATCGCGCACGTGAGCGTGGCGGTTAGAGGAGGCACACGGATCGAGGTGGCGGATGCGGGTGTGGCAACCCAATCCGACGGTGCGTTGGGTGTGGAGGCGGTGGGGTCAGTGGGAGGCGTGCCGCTGACGGTGGCGGGGACCGTGGGGACCGTCGGGGAGCTGGCCTTCGGGGACGGGTCGTCTCCGGTGAAGGCGCTGGTGGGGACGGACGGGGCGACGATCGGAGTCGAGGGGCAAATTGCGAGGTTGTGGGCGTTGCGGGGTGCGGATGTTGGGGTATGGGCGGAGGTGACGGACCCGGCGGCGCTGGGGTGCGTGCTCGGGGTGGGGTTGCCGGGTGGCGTTCCGTTGCAGGTGCAGGGTTGGTTCCGGGACACGGGTGTGGGGTTCGTGGTTGACCCGCTCGTAGTGGCGTTTGCCGGGGACACTGTGACGGGCCGCGTGAGCATCGACCGGTCGAGCCCGCGGCCCGTGGTCACGGTGCAACTGTCAGCGGTGGCGCTGGACCTATCGGATCTCTTTGGGACGGCCGAGCCCGAAGAAGCACAAGGCGACCAGCCACCGTCTGCCAAAAAGCAGGGACCGGTCTTCTCGACGGCGCCGCTGGCGCTACACGCGCTCGAAGCAGCGGATGGCCGGGCATCGGTTTCGTTTGACAACGTAGCGCTGCACCGGCACGCGGTCGCCGGCACTCTCTTCACCCGCGCGCTGCTCGCGGATGGTGGCCTGGTCGTGGAACCGATCGTCCTGAGGACGGCAGGGGGGACGATTACGGGAAGCGTGCGCCTCGAGGCGTCGGGCAAGGTGTCGGCAAACCTGACGGGGAGCGCGGTCGAACTGGGCGCGCTCATGAACGCGCTCGGCGGCACGGGCCGGGCCACGGGCGGCGCGACCAGCTTGAACGTGGATCTGCACAGCAGAGGGCTCTCATTGCACGAGTGGATGGCCAACCTGGGAGGCGAGGTCCGCATCGTGGTCGGCCCTGGGCGGCTCGAGGGAAAGAAGATCGACCTCGGGTTCGGCGTGATGAGCAAGGTGATGGAGGTCGTCAACCCGTCTCAGAAGGAGGACAAGCACACCGACCTTCGCTGCGCGGTAATGAACGCGGCGATCGAGAAGGGCGTTGTCGACCTCAAGAGCCGGGTCGTCATTGAGACCACCAAGTTCACGGCGGTTGGGTCGGGCACAGTCGACCTCGGCCGGGAGGTCCTCGATGTGGACGTGTGGGCCAAAGCATCCCTGAGCCTCAGCGCCGGCGTTTCCAACTTTTCCGGCAGGGTGAAAGTAAGCGGCCCTCTACGCAAGCCCTCGTTCACTGTCAACGCGAAAGGTGCGGCGACGACGGCGGTCTCGGTCGGCGGGGCTGTGGCCACCAGCGGCCTCTGGCTCATCGGCGAGAATCTGTGGACGAAGATCTTCACCAACGCGCACTGCGCGGACGCACTTGCGAGGTCAGCTCCAGCGTCCGGGGGCGCGGGAGCCCCACAGGGGCCGTGACGTCGTAACGACATGCCGCCCTGGAGAGCCCGTATGTCCCGGGTTCCCAGAAAAAGAATGGCGCCGCGTTCGACGTGGCGCCTGCAAGGTGGAAGGAAGGAAGAGAGGCCGCGTGCTTACTTGGCGCCCCCCGGTGGATACTTGGCGAACATCTGGTTCATTGCGTAGTTGAGTTTCTCCTGCTTCTGCTCGCCGGTGGACTTCGGTTCGAGCGTGTCGCTTGCCATCCCCCGCCAGACGGGTTTGTTGGTCTTGGCATCCACGAGGTCCACGACCAACGTACCGACGGAGACGTCCTGGACCGTCGTGGTGGACATCCCGCCTCCGTACCCCCAGCCGCGGTAGCCCCAGCCGCCGTAGCCTCCGGTCCCGGTCGAGGTGATTTGCGTCTCCTTGGAGAGCTTGGCGAAGACTTGGATCTGCAGGTCGGCCCCTTCCGCGGCCGGCTGGAGACCCCTGGCCTGCGCCGCCTGGGTGATCGCCGCCTTGATCCGGTCGGCTGTGATCTGGTTGTTCTGGAACTGCTCCAGGGGCATGACCGTGAACGTCTTGTACTGGGCGAAGTTGGCGGCGGGGTCGTAGTCCGTGCTCACCGACAGCGTCGAGCACGCGACGAGGCCGGCCGCAAGGCCCAACGCCGCCGCGATGACGAGAAACCGCTTCGTGCTGTTCATGCGAAACCTCCCTTTTTCTCTTCGTCGCACGAATCATCGTTCACAATTTCGCTTTCGTCAATTGGCCTTTGGTCCAATAGAGCCCTCTGAGCCGGGAGACGGGAGAAGACGAGCCGGCTCAGACACATGAAATTATGTCTCAACGGTGTCGATCCCGGCAACAGCCGCTCAGGCTTCGAAATTCTTAACCGTCAGAACGCCTGGCCGATGCTCACATAGAGGCCATGCGAGCCATCCTGCCCCCAGGCGTAGTCCACCCGTACGGTGATCATGTTCTGCGGCGCCGCGATCCACTGCACGCCGAGGCCGCCACTGGGGAGCGCTTCGTTGTCCGCCGAGCTCGGCAAGGCCGGCTGCACATCCCCAACACCCAGGAACGCCGTCGTGACCCACCGGTTGGCGAACCGCCAGCGTGTCTCCGCCTGCACCGCGACCGTCCACCGGTCGAGGTACCGTCCAACGGTGTAACCGCGCAGCACGTTGCTGGCACCGAACAGGCAGAGGTCGAAGAACGGGGCGCCGCTGGAGGCATAACAACCGGAACCCTTGAAAGCCAGGACCCAGGGCTCGCTGATCTTGATGTACTTGCTGTAGGAGATGTCGGTCTTCTCATAGGTGTAGTCGCTACCGAATGCGGTGTCGTTGTAGTTCACAAGGAACTGGAGACGCGAGCCGGTCGTCGGGTAGAAGACGTTGTCACGGCTATCGCGCTCCCCCTTCAGGCCGAGCGCGACCAGCGTCACGTCGAGTTGCTCAGTCGGAACCGGGATCGTGTCGTTCTCGCTGGCCTGCAGCCCGACCTTGGTCTTTCCGTAGGCGGCCCGCAGGCCGGCGAACCAGTGTTTCCCGAGGCCGACCATGAACTCACCGAGCGCGCCTTTGACATCCTGCGTGATAGGGATGCCTGCCTCTCTGGGACCCAGTGCGAAGAGGTCGTAGTTGATTCTCCCGAGGGCACCCGCGAGGGTGAGGCGGAAGCGGTCCTCCTTGAGGGACGCCTTCGCCGCCACGGCCCCTGCCCAGCTTCCACTGTCGGTGTAGAAGCCGCCGGCACCCAGTGTCGTCGGGGGCGTCTCTTTCTCGATCTCCTTCTTGGCGAGCGTGTACACAGCGGCGACTCCCAACCCCGAGCCGATCGTCGGGTTGGACAGGGGGATCGGCGCAATCACGAGCTCGTTCTTTGCGGCCTTCTTCTCGCCGGCGGTCGCCTCCGCCGGCACAGCGTCCACGGGATTGACCGGCACGCTCTGCGTCGGGTCAGGAGCGCCGTCGGGGGATGGCGGGACGATCCGCACGGTCAGTGCACTTGACGCGATCGGTGGTGGGGTGGGCGAAGGGGTGGGCGTCGGCATCGGCTGCGCGAACGCCGGGACCGCCAATACCGCGGGCGCAACCCGGATGATCAGGATCTGCCAGCACCTTCGCATAGCGGCATTCCCCGTTGCGGATTATCCCATGGTGAACCTTGACGCCGTTGCGCAAGCAAGTGGCCCGGGGTGGGCGAGGCCGAGCTTGTCATCTTGGAGGTGACCCAGCTGAAGCCACACGGATTAGAAGTCGTCGGAGCCTCAGAACGACTGACCGATCGCGACGTACCAGGCGTTCACGCCGGCTTCGCCGACCCCGTACTGGAGCCGAACCGTGATCAAGTTCTCCGTCGCCGCGATCCAGTGCAGGGCGACGCCGGCGGCCGGGAGCGAGTCGGCCTCGGCCGAGCGTGGCAGGACCGGCTGGTTCTCGCCCACGCCGACGAACGCCGTGCCGATCCACCGGTTGGCAAACCGCCAGCGTGCCTCCGCCTGGGTCGCGAGGGTCCAACGGTCGACGTACAGGCCCATGGTGTAGCCCTGCAGCAGGTTCTTGGCCCCGAACAGGCACTGCCCGTAGAACGGTCCGCCTTCGGTCGCGTAGCATCCCCCGAAGTCGAGTGCCAGGACCACCGGCTCGCTGAGCTTGATGAACTTGGCGGAGGTCAGCCACGACCTGGTGAACGTGAAGTCGCTGCCGTACGAGGGGTCGTCGTGATTCACGATGAAGTCGAGCCGCGATCCGGTCGTCGGGTAGAAGGTGCTGTCGCGGCTGTCGCGCTCGGTCCTCAGCCCGATCTCGACGAGCTTCGTGTCGAGGAGATCCTGCAGGATCGGGGGAAGCTCCTTCTCGGCCTCCCGGAAGCTCACCTCGCTGCCCGCGTAGGAAACACGCACGCCGGCGTACCAGCGCTTGCCGAGGCCGACCATGAACTGCGCGACGGCCAGCTCGTAGTCCTGCGAGATCGGGACGCCCTCGGAGCCCGAGCCTGAGAAACCCAGGTCGTAGTTGAAGCGTCCGAAGCTGCCCCCGAGGGCGAAGCGGTACCGATCCTCCTTGAGGTAGAACTGGGCCCCGGCGCCCACCCCCCAGGTCCCGTTGCTCGTGTAGAAGCCGCCGCCGCTCAGAGTCGTCGGCGGCGGGGGGTGCTCCGTCTTCTTCTTCCGGAACGTGTACACGGCGCTCACCCCCGAACCGTAACCGCAGGCCGGGTCCAAGATCGGGATCGGCGCGACCACGAACTCGCTCTTTCCTGTCTTCTTCTCCCCCTCGCGGGCCGGGCCCGTCTGAACCATCAAGCCCGGATCGATCGGCATGGACTGCGACAGATTCTGGGCCGATTCCGGGGACGGTGCGACGACGCGCACGGCCGGGGCAGCTGCGTCGGAAGGCGCAGGGGTCGGTGTCGCGGTGGGAGCTGGCGGTGCCGGCTGCGCGAGCGCCGCGACCGCCAGCACTGCCGACACGGCACAGACGAGCAGGAGCTGCCGGTCTTTTCGCTTGACGCGTTCCTTTGTTTTGAATTATCGCACAATCAACCCGCCCGGGAGTGAACCGGCGGCCAACTGTTCCCCGCGCTCCCTACGTTCAGGGGCACCTGACGTGCAAAGGCCGAGGGCAATATCAGTTGGCTGGTTGCATTCCTGGCGTCTCCTCCGACGCATCGGCCGCCACCCACTCCTTGAGCAGCGTGTAGGTCACGGCAAGCACCACTGGGCCGACGAAGAGCCCTATGATGCCGAAGGCGACCAGTCCGCCGATGACACCGGCAAAGATAAGCAGGATCGGAAGGTCCGCGCCTTTTCGGATGAGGAACGGTCGCACGACGTTGTCGATGGTGCCGGCGACGGCCGCGATGACCAGCAGCACCGTGCCTGCTACCGGGTGGCCGGACCAGTAGAGCCAGATGACCGCCGGTACCAGCACCAGAAGCGGCCCGAGTTGTGCCAGGCAGAGCATCAACATAACTGCCGTCAGCAACGCCGCAGCGGGCACGCCGGTCAGGAACACCCCGACGCCTCCCAGAGCCGCCTGGATGAGGGCGGTCAGCACAACGCCCAGCACGACGCCCCGCACGGCCTTCGCGGCGAGGATGGCGACGTCCTCGCCCCTGCGTCCGGCGAGGCGCCGGGCAAAGGCCAGGATCCCCTTCCGAACGGTCATGCCATTGGCGTAGAGAATCGTCGCGATAATGACGATCAGGAAGAAGTTGAGCATCGCCATGCCGATGCTCCCCGCCTTGGACAGGAACCACTGCGCCGCAGTCTTCACGTACGGAGCGATGGCAGCGGCTCGGTCTTCGGCGCTGAGTGCGGCCATCGCACTCCAGCGCGTCGCGATCTTTTCCCCGGCCAGAGGAATGTGACTCACCCAGTCCGGTGGCGCCGACTGAGCCAGCGTGGAAAGCGAGCTGACCCGCGCCGACATATTGCCGACGTAGCCGACGATGGTGACCACCGCAAGCGTGATCGGAACAATGATGATCAGCAGGATCGCCAACGCCATGGCAGCGACGGCAAGGCCGCGCCGTCCCCCTAGGCGTGCCTCGAGCTTTTCAAAGACCGGCCAGGTGGCTATGACAATCACCGCACCCCAGATGAGGGGCATTAAGAAGGGCCGCATTATCCAGAAGCTCCCTGCGATCAGGATCCCGATGAAGAGCACCGACAGGATCGTGTGAGTGAGGTCAAACCGTGGAGAGTTCTTGTCTGACATCTGTCCCTCCTCGTTAGTATTTCTGCTCCGTCACCAGCCCGCTGGCCTGAGGTCACCGTTACCAACCCGGCATCTCGGTCACCATACCCGAAGGCCTTACGGTCATACGGCGTTTATACGACGTTCAGTCTGGAGGGAAGGAAAGATCCTGTCTATTGGCCTTTGGTCCAATGGCGGCCCGAGTCGCTCACAAACGGTAGGTCGTGTTCAGACCGCGGTCAGTCGCTCTTGCCGCCACCGGGCGCGGTTACCGCCTCCATCACGCGGTCCAGGGTGAAGCTTCCCGGCTTCTGACGCGGCGGGAACTCACGGAAGCTCTGGATCCACTGCGCGACGTACGCGGCCGCGGGCGCAACCGCGAACATGTGCTCCAAGTACCAGCGGGGGTAGTCCATGCCGATGTCCTGGGCGAGCTCGAACGGATCCATACGGAGGTTGGTCAGGATGGGGGCGCGCAGCTGCTCGAACGGAAGCTGCCAGACGTCCATGCCGTGTCCGTTCTGCCGCAGGAACGTGACCTTCCAGTTTCCATAGCGCAGGGCCGCGACGCTGCCGTCGTCGGTCCAGTAGATGAACTCCTTGCGCGGCCACTCGGCACCGCCCTTGAGTGCGGGGAGCAGGTTGTAACCGTCGAGGTGAACCTTGTAGGTGACGTCGCCGACTTTCTTGCCCTTGAGCAACTCGTCCTTCACGTTGGATTCGCCCGCCGCCGCCAGCAGGGTGACGAGCATGTCTTCGTGCGCGCCGACGTCGTTGATGACCGTGCCGGGCTTGATGACGCCGGGCCAGCGCATCACAGTGGGAACGCGGTAGCCGCCCTCCCAGTTCGTGTTCTTCTCGCCGCGGAACATGGTCGTGCCGCCGTCGGGCCAGCTGAACGTCTCGGCGCCGTTGTCCGTGGAGTACATGACGATGGTGTTGTCCTCCACACCCAGTTCTTTGAGCTTGGCGAGAAGCTGGCCAACCATCGCGTCGTGCTCGACCATGCCGTCGGCGTAGGTGCCGAGACCCGTTTTGCCCGCGGACGAAGGCTTGAGGTGCGTAAAGATGTGCATGCGTGTGCTGTTCCACCAGACGAAGAACGGCTTGCCGTCCTTGACCGCTCTGTCCATGAACGTGAACGCCGCGGCGGTGACCTCCTCGTCCACCGTCTCCATGCGCTTCCGGGTCAGCGGACCCGTATCCTCGATCTTCTGAGTTCCGTCAGGCAGCGCCCAGGAGTGGATCACCCCCCGTGGCCCGAACTTCTTCTTGAACTCGGGGTTCTTTGGGTAGTCGGGGTTCTCCGGCTCCTCCTCGGCGTTCAGGTGGTAAAGGTTGCCGAAGAACTCGTCGAACCCGTGAGCGGTCGGGAGCATCTCGTCGCGGTCGCCGAGGTGGTTCTTGCCGAACTGGCCGGTGGCGTACCCGAGCGGTTTGAGCAGCGCGGCGATGGTCGGGTCCTCCTTTTTGAAGCCCTCCGGCGCGCCGGGCAGTCCGACCTTGGTCAGACCTGTGCGGATCGGTGACTGGCCGGTGATGAACGCGGCGCGGCCTGCCGTACAACTCTGCTGCCCGTACCAATCGGTGAACAGAGCCCCCTGTCTCGCGATGCTGTCGATGCTCGGCGTCTCGTAACCCATCATGCCCATGTTGTAAGCGCTGATGTTGAACTGGCCGATGTCGTCGCCCCAGATAATGAGGATGTTGGGTTTCCTCGCAGTCTGTGCGAAGACAGAGGTTGCGGAGAACACAAGGCCTAGGACCCACATTGCGCGCTTGAACCGCCTCGTTCCTGGGTTAGCTCTCATAGATCCCTCCAAAATGCCGGTGTGCTGCGGTCGTCCGCTCAGGATGCAGAACGCTCAGACTGGTGCACCCGGCCGAGGCCGTGTGTTCGCGACCAAACAGTCCGTGGAACCCTTCAGACCCAAAACTCAAGAGAGTGCCTGTGCATTCCCGGTTGCCAGGGTCTCGCGCTGGCGGCTGCGACGGGTTGAAGGTGCCCCCCGACTCAGCGGCCGGTCGGGGCGGACGGATCGACGCCGAGGCGCGCCGCGATGCGGGTCCGGTCGGCGGCCGGCAACTCCTTCGCCTCGAGGGCGCGCTTCAGGACGGCCTCCGCCTCGGCGCGCTTGCCCTCGCGTTCCAGGATGTCGGCCAGGAGGAGAGCGGCGTCGCCGTGGGCGGGGTAGTGCCGGAGCAGGTCCTCAAGCGTCCGCATGGCGCCGGCCCGGTCGCCGGCGCGGTCCTGGAAGTAGGCAAGCGTCCAGGCGTACCGCGTCTCGTCTGGGCGCGCCTCCGCTGCTTTGCGCGCAAGTTCCACCGCCTCGGCCGGCCGGCGCGGCGCCACCAGCACCGCAAGGTTGTAGGCGGCCGCAGCCAGCGTCGGGTCGGCCTTCAGAGCGGCACGAAGCGCGGTTTCCGCCTCGGCGGTCTTCCCCTCCTCGGCAAGGAGCAGCCCCAGGTTGAACGCCGATCCGGCATTGTTCGGCTGCTGCGCGGAGACCGCGCGCAGGAGCGGCTCGGCTTCGGCGTTGCGCCCGAGTTGGGCGAGGAGCATGGCGAGGTTGGTCTTGGCGAGGAAGAACTGGTCGTCGATCTCGAGGGCGCGGCGGTAGTGCTTCTCCGCCTCCGCGAACCGGCCCTGGAGCACCTCGAGGTTCGCGAGGTTGTAGGGGCCGGACGGCATGTCGGAGCCGTAGAGCTGGACGGCGACGTACTCGTCGAGAGCGCTAGCCTGCGCGGTGCGCTGTGCGTCGCTCAGGAGCCCAGGCGGCACCTCGGCGAGGCGCCCCGCGGCCTCCGTGCGCACGGCACGCACGGGGTCCTTGAGGAGCGGCGCGAGCGCCTTCACGAGCCGCGCGGGATCCGGAGGCTGGAACTGGCTCGCGGCGGTGCGCCGGATCAGCACGTCGTCGTCGCCGAGCGCCTTCTCGAGCGTTGCGTCAGCCGCGGCACCGGGGTAGCGGTTGAGCAGGTCGAGCGCCGTCGCGCGGGCAATCGCAGGGCGGAGCTGGTCCTGGGCGAGCTGCACGAGCTCCGCGCCCGCCTCCGGACGTCCCGCCTGCCCGGCCGCCAGCACGGTCCCGAAGTGAGGTTTGCGCTTCTTGCCGTACCAGCTGTCGTACTTTTCGATGGCCCAGGCCACGCTCTTGTCGGCGTGGCACCCGGCCGCGTTGCAGGCGTTTGGCGTTCTGATGGAGGCGGAGAGGTCGGGGCGCGGCACGCGCAGGGAGTGGTCGAGACGGAAGTGGACCACCATATAGTACTGGCCGGGCATGTGGCACGAGGTGCAGAGCGCGCCCGCGCTCGGCGCCCCTTTGTAGACCTTCTTGTGGAAGTGGTGGCTCTCGGTGTCGTAGGTATCGGCGCGGTGGCAGCGCGTGCACAGCTCGTTGCCTTCTGTGCGCCGCTTCGCCTTGTGCACGTCGTGGCAGTCGCGGCACGAGACGTTGTTCGCGTACATCTTGCTCTGGATAAACCCGTGATACTCGTAGTCCTCGTCGAGGATCTGGCCGTCTGGCCAGAACGTGCCCGGGCTCAGGAGCACCGGCAGGTAGCGGTCGAGCAGCGGCGTGCCCGGCACGCCCTGGTCGGCGATCTGCGCGCGCCGCGCGTGGCACGGCGCGCACAGGTTGACCACCTCGCGGTTGGTGAGGCCCGAGGTGCGCGTGAGGAGGGCGAAGTTCTCGACCTGGGGGCGGGCCATCGCCGGCTGGTCCGCCCAGGCCGTGTGGCGGGAGCCGGGGCCGTGACAGGCCTCGCAACCGACCATGATCTCCGACCAGGTCGTGTGGAAGGTGTCGGTAGGCACGTCGTAGCGCTTGCGGACCGCGGTCGAGTGGCAGTCGGCGCACATCGTGTTCCAGTTCTGCGCCTGCCGCGTCCAGTGGAGCCAGTCGGTCGGCGGGATGTCCTTGCCGGGGTAGAGGAAGAACCAGCGTCTCGCGCGGGTGTCCCACGCCACCGAAAGGCACTGCAGCCGCCCGCCCGGGAATGGGATCAGGTACTGCTGCAGCGGGTCGATGCCGAAGGTGTAGGCGACCTCGTACTCGTGGAGCGCGTCGTCGGGCCCCTCGGCCAGGACCATGAACTTCTCGCCGCGCCGGAAGAACCGCCAGGCCTTGCCCCGAAGCTGGAACGTCGCGTCGTTGAAGTCGCCGAGAACCGTTCCTTCGCGCGCGGCCTGCATCGCGAGCTCGTGGTGGGAGCCCTTCCACGCGACGTAGGCCGCCTTGTGGCAGGGGGCGCACCGTTCGCTCCCGACGTAGAGCGCCTCGGGCGCCGCGGTCGTGCGCGGGCCGCGGAGCGAGCGGACCGCGAGGTAAAGGGGAACCGAGAGGACGATGCCGAGCGTGGCCAGGACGCCGAGCAAGCGGAAGCGGCGCAGGGAATCGCCCCGGGCTGCTCCGTTCGCCGGGACAGTACCTTTGCTCACGCTCACAGGTACGCCACCTGGCTGTCCTCGAACCGCTCGCGCTGGATGCGGCGGCCGGTGTTTACCTTCACCACGCCGCTCTCGATGGTGATCGGGAACAGGTCCAGCGCGCGTGGTGCCGGCGGCGAGAGAACGTTCCCACGCATGTCGAACACCGACGCGTGGCACGGACACGGGAACGTCTTGTCCTTCTCGTTCCAGGGCACCGTGCAGCCGAGGTGGGAGCACTTGGAGGAGAGCGCGAGGAAGCCGCCATCGGTGAGCCGGACGAGGTAGAAGCGTCCCTGTGGGAACGGGGTCACCGACGCTGGCGTGAACTCGCCGACCGGGCCGGCCTCGACGATGCTTCCCCCGGCCTCGCCTGCGCCCTTGCGCGGCCACAGGTACGCCGCGACGACGCCGAGGAACTCGGCCGCGGCTGCGACTCCGAGGATCTTCCAGGCGCGCGAGAGGAAACGCCGCCGGTCCGGTTGCTCCACGAGCGGTTCGTCGCTCACCCGTCCTCCTCAGTGTGCCGCGGCCATCATCCACGGCCAGGCGAGCGCCATCCCCTGGCCGCGGAAGAGCGAGCCGGTCACGGTCAGCACCACGAATGCGACCATCGCGAACGTGAACACCGCCTGCACGGCCTCGAGCCGCGAGGCACGCAACAGCCGCCGTGCGGCGAGGTAGAGAGCTGCGATGATTGCGCAGGCGATCAGCACCGGAATGAGCCCGTTGCGTAGCACCTGCGGCAGAGCCGGCACCCAGGGCGGCGTGCGGCGGATCGTCTCGTCTGCGAGCACGTAGCTCGGCGTGAGCACCAGGGCCGCGGCTGCCGCGGCCAGTGCGCTCCGCGCCCCGGTGCGCGAGTGGAAGTACGCCCCGCTCGGGGTCTCGGCGTAGCGCAGGTAGGGCAGAACCAGGAGCAGTGCGGCCGCGAGCAGCGGCACGACGAGCACGGCGAAGGCAGGGTGGAGGTGCAGGAGAAGCTCCTGGAACCCCATGAAGTACCAGGGCGCCTTCGCGGGGTTGGGGCTCATCCCCGGGTTGGCCTGTGCGAGCAGCGGCGCCTCGATGACCGCCGCGATGATCAGCACAGAGGCGAGCGTCAGGAGCGCCACCGGACCCTCGCGCGCGACGAGGTTCGGCGAGGTCGGCACGAGCGTGCGGCGTGGCGAATCCTCGCCCTTGGCCCGCGGCAGGATGACCCCTCCACCCTTGCGTACCAGCCAGAAATGGAAGGCCGTCAAGGCGAACAGCAGGATCGGCAGGATCGCCACGTGCATCACGAAGAACAGCGCGAGCGTCTTCGAGCCGACCTCGGCGCCTCCCCGTGCCGCACGCAGCAGCGTGCCGCCGAGCAACGGCACGTACTCGAGCATCCCGGTGGCGATCGTCACCGCCCAGTAGGCGAGCTGGTCCCAGGGCAGCAGGTAGCCGGTGAAGTTGGACGCTACGACCAACAGCAGCAGTGCCAGCCCCACGATCCAGTTCGCGCGGCGGGGCGGGTGGTGGGCGCCGGTGTAGAACACCCGCAGAAGGTGCAGGAACGCCACCAGGAGAAAGCCGTTGGCCGCCCAGTGGTGGACGTTGCGCACGAACGCTCCGAACGGCGCCTGGTCGGTGATCTCGCGGACAGAAGCGTAGGCCCGCTCGGGGGAGGGTTCGTAGCCGAAAAGCAGCAGCGACCCGGTGACCGCGAGCAGGAGGAAGAGTACGACCGCGATGCCTCCGAGGCCGAACGTCCGCGGGAAGGCGAGCGCCTCGGCCGGCACCGCCCTCGGGTGCAGGTGGAGGAGCAGCATCGAGAAGCCCGAGGGCTTGCGCTCGGGGGTCCCCGGCGTCGCAGGACGCGGCGCAGTCGGCGTAGCAGAATGAGCGGGGCTGTGCACTTCGGCAGCGAGCGCACCCGAGGCGGCGTGCCCTTCGGTGCGCCCCTTCTCACCAGATCTCTTTGTGCGGCCCATTCTTCTTCCCTGAATCCCCCGACCTATACATGGTCGCACCGGGCATCCCGATTCTACATGGTTGTTCGCAGGCCCCCGCTGCACGCCTGCACCGTCCGGACCGGGGACACCGCCCGGGAGGTGTCAGGTTTGCCCTACCCCTGTTTTTGCTATCGATCTGTCCCGGTCCTCCTTGTAGGTGCCAGTGACGACGGCAATCAGGATCGCAATGGACCACGACGTCATCAGGATGCCGACGAGAGCCTGGCTGCTGCCCAGGATGCGCCATTCTTTCGGCAGGGTCACGTCGCCAAACCCGGTGGTCGTGTACGTGACGAGTGAGAAGTAGGTTGCTGTCTCGAAATCGGGGAACAGGCCACGCAGAAACAAGTAAGTGGCCCACACCCCGATCTCGAACATGTGCAGGATGACGAGGCTGGCAACCACCCAAGAGAGGCTCAGAATACCGACCACGAAACTGGGATGACGCCTCCAGAATGGGAGGTACGCCTCAAGCATCCGTATCAGCGCCACCGAACCGGAGGCGTGGATCGCCACGGTTACGGCGATGAGCGTCAACATCGCGATCATGTGATGTTGCACGGTACCCTCCTCGTTTGCAGGAACGGTCCCACCTGAACTTGGGTGGGGGGATCGTGTCGAGCCTGCTTCTCCGCCGCACCCATGCTTTTGGAATGGGACACCACGATCAGCGCCTCGGTGTCGAAGCCCCACCGATGCGCCTGGTCGCGCAGCGACGCCAGCACGGCGGGGTCAAGCGTCGGTTCGCGGGAGAGGATCCACAGGTAGGAGCGCGAGGGGCCCGCCACCAGCGCCCACTGGTAGCCGTCCCGGTCGAGCGCGAGCACGTTGTACCCGCCCCAGAACGGGCGGAGGAACGATACCTTCAAGCTCGCGACCGAAGCGTCGCCGGTGAAACGCGCTACCCCCTGGCTCTCGCGCCAGCGCCCTTTGGCCGGATCGAAGCCGCGGTTCGTGACCGAAACGCTGCCGTCCGGTCGCCTCGCGTACTCCGCGGTTACGTCGGTGAGCCCACGCTCGAACGAGTGGTCCAGGCGCGCGATCTCGTACCAGCGGCCAAGGTAGCGCTCGACCTCGAACCCGCTGACCGGGGTCAGCCCTTCAGGAGCACCGACACAACCCGGCAGCGCCACCATCACCGTGAGCAACCAAAGCACCGTGCCAAGCGAACCGGAGCGATCGTTCGTCATGTGCCGGGATCGTGCCGCGTGTCGGCAGTCGCTGTCAAATGGGGGATCCGGTCGGATGAGGGAGTGTGCGGTTCGATGGAGCCCGAGCGGCGCTAGGTTCCTGCCGGGGGCTTGACGGAGTCGAACCAGACGTACTGCCAGCCCACAGCGATCGTCTGGAACTTCGTGCCGATGCGGGCCGTCACGCCGTTGGCCCAGCTCGCCTTGAGCGACTGGTGGGGCGTGATTGGAACGGCGAAAGTGAGCCCGCCCCGCGTGTTGTTCTGGCGATCATCCTTGCGCTGGCCGTCGAGGGTGGTCTGCCCGCCGCTGTAGTAGGTGAAATCGAAGGCGGCCCACATGCGCGGGCTGACGTTGTAGACGACGTGCGCCTGGTAAGCGGCGAGTGGGCTTTGCGTGCGGGCGTGGCCACCGAAGAAGTCACTGTTATCGGTGAAGAACCAAACCCCGGCGTAGGCCTCGAACGTCCACTTCCCCGCCGGGTGCGAGAGCCCGAGCTCCGGCTTGAACGCCCAGCGGTTGGTGCCGATGTTGATGAGCTTCGAGGGGAAATACTCCCCGAACGGGCAGAGGACGGTGAGGCTTGCCCCCAGGGTCGTCTGCGGTTTGCGCGTGCGGAACTGCTGTGGGGTCAGAGCCGGCCCGCCGATCAGGTTCACGGCGAAACGCAGCTGCGGGTCGCCGAAGCCGGAACGCCGGACGCTCTGCGTCACGTCCATCACGTCCCCCGTGACCGTGCCCCACGCGTACGGCACGCCAACCGTGGCCTGGGCCAAGCGGCCCACGAGCCCGAAGGTCCGGCCGTAGTACGGCGCCACGCTGTTGATCTGGGCGTTGACGTTCTCGATCGGCACGGAGGGGTCCAGGGTGGCGCCACCGTGCATGAAGGAGTAGCCGACACCGAAGAAGTTCGTTCCGATCGGGGAGGGGGAGTACGCTCGTGGCTCGAGTTGCTGCGCGCGCAGCGCCGCTGAGCCGGTGGTCAGCAGCAGGAACACGAGCCAGACACCGGCACCGTGGCCATGCCGTGCAACGCGTCGCTTGAGGTTATGTCCCATCTGCAGACCCCTCACCTTTACTTCCCTCATGATCGCCTCCCCGAGTTCGTCACGCCGTTCAGCGCGAGAGCGGGCCTGACGGGCTGCCCCGCCAAGCGCGGGACAGCCCGTGCACAACACGGCTTTCGGCTCCGGCCGATGGGCAGCCTCCCCCCTGTCAAGCCTTTGCGAGGTGGCGCAGCCTGAAGGCAAGCAGGATCTGCGTCACGCCGGAGAGCACAGCGACGAAAGCGATCACCCACACCATCGTCAGGGCACCCGCGAGCGGGAACGCCACGAGGCACAGGGCGAGGCAGATCCACAGGATCCCGCCCAGCACCATCCACAGTTCGCCCTTGATTTCTTTGCGAAGGCGGATAGCCGTCACCACCTGCATGAGGCCACTGACCATCGCCCAGATGGCGATGAAGAACAGCAGCGCGACTGTCGTCAACCCGGGTGCCCTGAAGGTCAGAATGCCGATCCCGATGCCGACCAACCCCTCGAGGAGCAGCACCCACCAGTCCTCGCTCTCCTTGCGTCCGGCGATGCCGGCGATGACTGCGGAGAGGCCAGCGACTAGGGCGTAGGCACCGAAGAACAGAACCAACATCCCGAGCGTGAGGCCTGGCCATCGCCAGGCAAGGATGCCGAAGACGATCGCAAGGGTCCCTCGCAAGAGTACCAGCCACCAGTATTTTGAAAGCAGAGCACGCATCGTCTCCTCCTTTCAGTGTTCAGTGGTACGAACCTTACCACCCGCCGTGATGCGCGAACCATGTTCGGTGCCCAGGGCTCAGGTCGACCCCTGCGTCGGGCAAGAACTCTGGCAGGCTACTTGACCTTCTCCTCCTTGATGTTGAGGATCCTGAGCGGCTCCGTGCCGTAGGACTTGGGGTCGAACTTCCCCTCCTTGTCGAACTCGACCTTGATCGCGGGGAGGGCCTGGCCCTCGTTCTTTCCGTTCTTGTTCACGTTGAGGATGATCGCGCCCACGGGGTACTCGGTTGTGACGATGGGTTTGGTAGCCATTCCCATGGCAGTGATCTGGCGGGCACACACGGCCACGATCCTGTAGCCGGTGGCGGTGGGGATGTAACGAATTACGGGGAAGTAGTAGGCGACCGTGTTGGTCGTTTTCATGTAGCCGATCGGCGGCATGGCGTTCAACTGGGCGACGACCGCGTCCTGACCCTTGTCCCTCAACATTTCCAGCAGGGCCTGGACCACCTCGGGCGAGGAGAAAGAGTCCGCGTGGACCGTCAGAAACGTCCTGCCCCCGCCTTCCATGTTGATCATATTGCCCACCCACTGCATGGGGACGGCCGGCGGTGCCGGTGGCGCAACGGGTGCCTGCGCGGCCGCCATCGCGGCGCAGGCCACCAGGATTCCACCCGCGAGTGTTGCTCCGGTACGGATGCTCTTGGACATCGTGTCTCCCTCCGTTTCACCATTTCGCGTACCGGCGCCGGTGTCAGGCGCACTTTACTCTGCAGCCCAGGGAAATCTTCCGGGCACGATGGCGTCTCGTTGGGCTATGTTCGTTGGTCTCCTGCGGAGGCGTCAATTGGCCTTTGGGCCAATGCCACCAACTCAAGGATTGGGCGGGGCGGAAACGCTCACGATCCCAGGGGGACCGCGGGGGAGGCATCAATCCCGGCTGCCCGGCGAACCGCGTCCAGCAGGACCTTTGCGTCCACGGGCTTGCGGAGGTAGGCGGAAACACCGACCCGCTTGGCCCGCTCGCGGATCTGCTCGTCGTCGTGAGCGGTGATCAGGACGATTGGGAGGTGCGTCCCCTCACTCATGAAGAGCTCCGCGAGGTCCAGGCCCGACATCCTCCCCATGTAGACGTCCAGGATCACGCAGGCGAACTCCTGTCTACGGTGGGCTTCCAGGAACTCGTGCGCGGATGCAAAGGTGGCCGCGGCGAGGCCATCGCTCCTGAGCAGGCGGTAGAGGGCGCGACGAATCGACTCGTCGTCGTCCACCACCGCGATGGCCGGCGTGGCCGCCAGCACGGTCGCCTTGTGTTGAGCCGCAGTCTCAGACAAATGGAGCCTCCGTGACGCAGGGCACATCGGCCTCAAGATCGGCAGGCCTCGTACCCCACTGGCAGTGTGAGAGCTCGCGTCCGGCGTGTCTATTGGGCTTTAGGCCAATACGACAGCGGGGGTTCCTCAGGCCTCCGGAGGATGGATGCCGACCTTCTCGGCCAGGCGGACCAACTCGGCGACGGAGGCCGCGCCGAGCTTGTGCATGGCGCGGGAGCGGTGCACCTTGACCGTCTTCTCGGTGGTGCCGAGCTCGTGCGCGATCTGTTTGTTGAGCTTGCCGGTCACGACCAGGGCGAGGACCTCGCGCTCCCTCGGCGTCAGTGTGTTGAGTCGCGCCGCGACCGCATCAACCGCCTCCCGGCTGTGGCGCTCGCGGAGGTCGCGTGCCACGGCCGCTCGCACCGCCTCCAGCAGCACCTCGGCACGAACGGGCTTGGGCAGGAAATCCACGGCGCCGGCCTTCATGGCCCTGACGCTCGACGGAATGTCCCCGTGCCCGGAGATGAAGACTATGGGGATCGCCCGGTCCGCTGCCGCCAACTCGGCCTGCAGGTCCAGGCCCGAGAGGTCCGGTAGCTGGAGGTCGAGGACGAGGCAGCCGGGGCTGTAGTCGCCCTCGTGCTGGAGGAAATCCTGCGCCGAGGCGAACACCTGAGGCTGGTACGCGTGGGCCTTGAGAAGCCTGGCCAGGCTGCGGCGCACGGAGGCGTCGTCGTCCACGACGAAGACGATGGGCGGACGCTCGGACATCGGTCCTTATTGTGTCACTGCACGATCGGCAAGGCCAGGGTGAGAGTCGCCCCGCTGCCCGCGTTGTTCTCGGCCCACATACGCCCGCCGTGGGAGCGGACGATGGAGCGCGCAATGGCCAGCCCCATTCCCAGCCCCTCCGCCTTGGTCGTGAAAAAGGGCTCGAAAATGCGCTCGAGTTGGTCCGCCGGGATCCCCGTTCCGGAGTCCCGCACCGCCACCCGCACCACCCCCTCGCTGCTCTCCGTGCGCACGACCAGCCTCCGGTCACTGCCGGTCGTCCCTTTCATCGAATCGAGGGCGTTGAGCATGAGGTTGAGGACCACCTGCTGGAGCTGGACCCGGTCCCCCCGGACCGGAGGGAGGTCAGGGGCGAGGTCCAGCGTGAGCGGGACGTTCCTGATGATGGTGTCGCTGCGGACGAGGCCGGCTACCTCCATGACCAGGCCGTTGACCTCGACAGGCTGAAGTTCGGGCTGCTCCTTCCTGAGGAGCGCCCGCAGGCGTCCGATGATCCCTCCCGCGCGCTCGTCGTCGGCCACGATGTCGCTCAGGATCTCGCGCAGCTCCTCCAGGTTCGGCTTGCCTGCGGCAAACATGCGCTGCGCCGTCTGGGCGTTGCTCAGGATAGCGGTGAGCGGCTGGTTCAGCTCGTGGGCGAGCGAGGAGGTCAGCTCGCCCATCATCGTCACGCGCGCAACGTGAGAGAGCTCCTGCTGGAGCTGCTGCCGTTCCAGTTCAGCGCGCTTGCGCTCAGTGATATCGTTCGCAAAAACCGAAATGCCGAAAACCCTGCCATCTCTCTCAAGCGTGTGTAAAGTCAGGTTGAGCGTTCGATTGTTCGAGAAGGTCGTGTACTCGACGGAGAATCGACCCTCTCGCAGCGCCTGACGGTACATCTCGTTCCAGCGCCTGACGAATTCCCCGGGTGGGAAGAGCTCTTCCGGGCGGTCGCCACGCTTGATACGAATGCCACGCTGCTCCCAGAAGTAGTCTTCGAGGCCGCGGTTGAATGTAAGCAGGCCGAACTCCTCTGGATCCACGGACCAGATCATGTCGGACGTGCTGTTGACAGTCGCGGTCATCAGAGCCCGCGACTCGAACAGTTCGGCCTGCGCCCGTTTGTGCTCGGTGATGTCGCGCTGGGTCGAGGAGATCCCGATGATGCGGCCTTTCTGGTCATAGATCGGTGAATCGTTGATCGAGACATCCACCGGTGACCCGTCCTTCCTAAGCCGGATGGTCTCGAACGGGGCGACCGTGCGGCCCGTCATCACACGCTCGAAAGCCGAAGACGCTTCCCGCAACCGTTGCGGCGGCACGAGGGTATCTGCACCGCACCCGATGATCTCTTCGGGCGCGTAGCCGAAAATCTTCTGGGCACCCTGGTTCCAGGTCACGATGCGCCTCTCGGTGTCGATGCCGATGACGGCGTCGTTGGACGACTCGACGATGGCGGAGAGGAGCCGCTGCTGCTCCCGCGCTTGCAGACGCTGGCGCCTCTCGAAGACCAGGCCGACGATGAGCGCCGTCTCGAGGAGAAAGAAGACAATAGCACCGACCACCAACCAGGGGTGTTCGCGCCAGAGGGAGGGCGGCTTGAAGAGCAACTGGCTGCCCGCGGGAAGGGCGCTCTCGCGGATGCCCCAGCGCTTGAGCTGGCGCGCGTCGAAGATCCAGGAGCACAAGTCTTCACTGGATGCCGGAATGGCGGTAGGGCGGGCACCGTGCAGCACCCGGAGGGCGAGCGCGGCCACGCGGAACCCGGCCTCCTCCCAGCTGAAAACGTGTCCGCCGACGATGCCGCGGCCCAGGTACGTCCCCACCGGGCCGAACACCGGGACGGAGGAACGAGCCGCCACCATCTCCACGGCGTCTGGCGGCTGGAAATCCTGGCCGCTGCCGTCGCGGAAGATGGACACGTACAGGATCACAGTGTCGCGGGGCAGCTTCGCCACGCGGTCGAGCAACTCGCTCATCGGCAGGCCCACGAGGTACTCGACCGTCGCCTGACGCTCGAGCCCGGCGAGATCGGCGCGGACGAGCTCCAGGTAGCCTTGATCCATGCGGGTGGCACCGCCCACGATCACGACCCGGTGCGTTTTCGGTCGAAGGCGGAGCGCGACCTCGACTGTGCCTCGGAAGTCGAACTCGGCGACAAGCCCAGCCGCGTTGAAGCCGGGCCCGAGCGCAGATACCGCAGTCTGGGTTGGAGCGGCGTAGACGATCGGCACACCGGGGAAGACGATCGGACCCCACTTGGCCGCGAAGAGCACGGCCGGCGTGGCGACGGCGATGAGGAGATCCGGCTGGCGGCCTCCGTACTTTTGACTCAGGACGCCCGCGAGGCGCTGGTCGTACGCCTCGCCTTCGAACCGGGTGAGGTCGAGGTACTCGTGGAAGTACTCCGTCCGGAACGACGGGTCCTTCGCGAAACCGGTGCGGAGACCACGGTCAATCAGAACGTTGCCGGGGATCGTGGGCTCGTCGGAGAAGAGGAACACGATGCGCTTGATCGGTTGGGTTGTCTCAGGTGTCTGCGCTCCAAGCGCGAGCCGCGCCGGGACAGTCGCGAGCGAGAGGACGGAAAACACGAGCGCGACCAGAGCCGCGCGACTTGCTCCGGAGGAAAGGTCGCATCTTCTCGATTCGGCGAACCGCGGTGGACCCGGTATCGTCGGCGGGTGGTGTCGCTCCCGGTCTGTTCGGCAGCACGGCATCGTCGGCGGCCCTCGTGCCCCTCGGCGGGGCGTGCGAGAACGTCGGGAGGATAGCACGGGCCATCGGTGGAATCGGGCCGTTCGATGACGGTGGTGGCGCGGGCGGGTACCATGGAGGCGGAACGCCGCGATGGGTCCAGCGAGACATCCGACAGAAGCGCAGGGCCGCACTTCACCTGGCCACCCTGGGCGCGTGCGCCTCGAGGCCACTGACGCCCTGGTCCTCGCGACCGTCGTAGGTTTCGCCCTGCTCGCGCTGATCTTCCGAGGACGCGTCGCTGAGTGGGCTGGCCTGGTGGCGAGGGACATGGCTGCCGCGGGGATCTTCCTCGCGGCCGTTGTCGTGACCGGCCGGATCCGGAACCGCTGGGTGTGGTTCGTGGCGCGCACAGCGACCGTCTCGCTGGCCTTTGCCTGGCTGTTCGGTGCGGTGGACCGGCTGCAACTCATCGTCCACGGACGCTGGCTCGACGGCCTCGTGGTGGATCTCGAGGCGCGCGTGTTCGGGGTGCAACCAACGCTCTGGCTCGAGAGGTTCACACGGCCCTGGCTGACCGAGTGGATGATGTTCGCCTACGTCGTCTACATCGCGCTCTACCCGATCGTGTGCCTGGTCATCTTCCGGGGCCACGGGCCGCGTGCCCTGGAGGAGTGCCTCCTCGCGCTCGGCCTGGCGAACGTGGCGTGCGACTTTGGTTTCATCCTGTTTCCGGTGGCGGGGCCCACGGCGTTCATGGGCTCGGCGTACACCGTGCCTCTCGACGGCTGGCTGTTCACCGCGGCGGGCGAGTTCATCCGATCGAGGCTTCATTACGTCGGCGGGTCGCTGCCGAGCCCGCACGCCGCGGCCGCGACGGTGATGTGGGTGATGTCGTGGCGCTACAGCCGCCGGCTCGCGTGGGTCCTGGCACCGGTCATCCTCACGCTCTACGTGGCGACGTTCTACTGCCGCTACCACTACCTGACAGACACGATCGTCGGTATCGCGACCGCGGCCGCCGCGCTCGCTGTTGCTCCGCGGTTGACGTAGTGGTGGCAGGGGCGCTTCACACCGCGCTGACACGGACGTTTCCGTTTGACGCTGTGACTCGCGGTGTTAGTCTCGAAACAGAGAGGACGCGGCGGTGGCTTCTCCGGACGAGAGAAACGATCCCGGCGGCGGCGGATCACGCGCCCGCAGGTACCGCCTCGTGATCTGGTTGCTCGCCGGCGTCATCTGGGCGGCCGTCCTCCTCGTGCTGGCGTCGGCCGTGGCCCTGCGAACCGTGGACCTGAGCCGGTTCACGGGCACTATCACCGCTGCCGTGAAGAGCCAGACCGGGCGCGAGCTCACGGTGGGCAAGGGTCCCTACGCGCGGGTCTCGCTCGCCCCAACGGTCGTGCTCGAGAACGTGACGCTGTCCAACGCGCCGTGGGGGTCCCGGAAGGAGATGCTGCGCGTCAAGCGGGTGGAGCTCCGGCTGCGGCTGCTCGCCCTGTTGCGCCGTCAGGTGCTGGTTGAGCGTCTCATGCTTGTGGAGCCCGATCTGCTGCTCGAGACCAACCCGAAGGGGGAGGGCAACTGGGTCTTTGCCCAGGCCGTGCCCACCGAGTCGACCGGGAGTTCGGGAGGGACAAGTGCACTGGCCTCCCGCCTCGGGATCCATGAACTGCAGATGAGCGACGCGGTTCTCGGGTACCGCGACGGGTGCGCCGGGTGGCGGGTCGAAGCCGCCGTGCGGCTCCTCACCCTGGTCCCGAGCAGATCCGCAAAGGGCAACCTCGACGTGGACGGCATGCTGACGCTCGAGCGTGCGAACGTCTCGGTCTCGGGGGCGATCGGCGGTTTGGAGGCCGTACTCGGGAGCGGGCCGTTCCCGATCAAGCTGGCGTTCTCGACGAAGGACGCAATGCTCACCATCGAGGGCGCGATCCGGCAGGTGCGTGACCTCGCGGGCGTGGAGCTGAACGTCGGCCTCGAGGCCTCCGACGCAACTGCGCTCGCGGCGTCGCTGGGCGTACCGCTTTCTGCGCCCACGCCGTTGCGGGTCGAGTGCCGCCTGCGAGACTCCGGGAAGGCCTGGGTGCTGGACCCGGTGCGCGCCACCGTGGGGAAGAGCGAGGTTCAAGGAAGCTTGAGCTGCGTGTCGGGGTGCCCGCGGTCCACGGTCGCGGTGGTGCTGCGGGCACCGCTCCTCGATCTCTCGCAGCTCTCCGGAAAGCGTACGAGCCCAGGGGCGTCCCCCGCGACCAGGCCGGCGAAAGGCGGCAAGCTCTTCTCCGCGGAGCCTCTGCCGCTCGGCATGCTGAAGGCCATCGACGCCACGGCCGACCTCCGCGCCGACACACTCGTGTTGCCGAGCGGCACCCGGGTGCGCTCGCTGGCCGTGAGGGCCTCGCTCGCCAACGGGCGCCTTGCCGCGGACCCGCTCTCGATGGAGCTCGGCGAAGGCCGGATCGCCGGCTCGCTGCGGCTGGACGCCGGACGGCGCCAGTCGTTCGCGGCGAACCTGACTGGCAGCGCCGTCGAGCTGAAGACGCTGCTGGGGCTCGCGGATGTGCAGGCCGACGTCAGCGGCGCCCCCACCGACCTCTCGGTGTCGCTCGCCGGGAGCGGCGGTTCGCTGCACGACTGGATGGCAGGCCTCGGCGGGAAGGTGCGGATCGTGGTCGGCCCCGGTCGTATCGAAGGCGCGGCGTTGAGACTGGGCGGAGACGTGATAACCCAGGCCCTGGACGCGGTCAACCCGGCGCGGAGGAGCGAAACCTCCACCGAGCTGCGCTGCGCAGTGATCAACGTGCCGGTGGACGGCGGCATCGTGCGGTTCGACCGCAGGGTGGCGGCGGAGACCTCGCAGATCAACCTCGCCGTCGAGGGCACCGCCAACCTTGGAACGGAGATGCTGGACCTGGGGTTCCGGTCCAAGGCGACGCAGGGTCTCGGGGTCGGACTTGCGAACTTCGCGGGCGCCGCGAGGATCCGGGGTCCTTTCACCAGCCCGACGTTGGGGCTGGATGCCGAGGGCGCGGCGGCGGCCGCCAACACCGTTCAAAGCCTGTTCAAGACCCGCGGTCGCTCGCTCTTGGAGGACAGGGTCAAGGACCTGCTCACCGCAGGATCGCCGTGCAAGGAGGCCCTAAGCGAGGCTGCCCCTGCCCGTCAGTGGCCCCTGAGCCTCTTCCAAAAACGGTGAGGTGGCGGCACGCGGCGGGGCGTGCGATCCTCCCTTCCATGGACGTGACGGGGCAGCCGGGCACCTTCTTCGTCACCGGGGCCACCGGATTCATCGGCAGCAGGCTCGTCGCGGAGCTCGTGCGGCGCGGCCACGTGGTGCGCGCGCTCGCGCGTCCGACAAGTTCCCGCGAGGGACTGGAGGACGAACGCATCACCGTCGTCGTGGGCGACATCGGAGCCCCTGCCTCGCTGCGCGCCGGCATGGAGGGGTGCTCCGGCGTGTTCCACCTCGCGGCCTACGCCAGGAACTGGGCGCGCGATCCGAGCACGTTCTTTGAGCTCAACGTCGGCGGGACCCGCAACGTGCTCGCAGCGGCGAGGGCGTCTGGAGTGGCGAGAATCGTCCTCACCTCAACGATCGTGACGTTCGGCCCCACGCCGCCCGGCGTGGTGGGCGACGAGGAGATGCCGAGGTCCACACCCCGCTTCTTCACCGAGTACGAGGAGAGCAAGGCCGCCGCCGAGCGGGAGGCCCTGCGGCAGGCGGCGGACGCCCTGCCGGTCGTGATCGTCAACCCGACCAGGGTGTACGGCTCGGGCAAGCTCACGGAGGGGAACTCGACAACCATAATGATTGACCTCTACGACCGCGGAAGGTTTCCGGTGCTCCTCGCCGGCGGGGTCAACGTGGGAAACTACGCGTTCGTGGACGATCTCGTGAGAGGCCATCTCCTTGCGATGGCGAGGGGACGGGTCGGCGAGCGCTACATCCTCGGGGGGGAGAACGTCTCCCTGGCGCGCCTGTTCGACCTCGTGGACGAGGCGACGGGGAAGCGCCACCTGCGGCTCAACCTCCCGGCGAGACTCGCGGCGGCCTACGCCGAGGTGGAGAAGAAGAAGGCGAAGTGGCTCGGTCTTTACCCGCGGATCACCCCCGGTTGGGTGGAGACGTTCCTCCGCGACTGGGCGTACTCTTCGGCCAAGGCGGAGCGTGAGCTGGGCTACACCGTCACACCCCTGAAGGAGGGGATCGGGTTGACCTGCGAGTGGCTGCACGGACGGCGGGCGAAGCCGTGAATCGGTTCGACGCCTCGCTCTCGCTCCGAGGACTGTTTTCCGGTGGAAACCGGAAGCCGACGCTGATCCTGCTCTGGACGCCGGTCGTCCTCACCCTGTGGAGGTACTACCTCGCCGGGAGCCTCTTCCAGGGGCAACCTGTCTCGCCTGCAGGTTTTCCCGCCAGCGCACCCTGGGCGCCCGGGTTGGTCGGCTACCTGTCGTCGTTCGTGCTGCTCGGCCTCGTCTCGCTGGCGCTGGTCGGGCTGGTCTTCAGGGAGCCGCTCTCGAGCTACGGCCTTGCGATCGGCGACTGGCGATTCGGCCTCAAGGCGCTCGCCGTGTTGCTGCCCGTGATGGTCGCGCTCAGCGCGCTGGCCTCCAGGCGCCCGGAGTTCGTGGCACAGTACCCGGTCTCACTGCTGGTTTGCGCCTCGGCCTCGGCGTTCTTCGCGCACGCCGCGGCCTACCTTGCGTACTACGTCGGGTTCGAGATCTTCTTCCGTGGTTTGATCCAGTTCGGGCTGCGGGAGAGGCTCGGCGACTGGAACGCAATTCTGGTGCAGACGGCCCTCTCGTGCCTCGTGCACATCGGCAAGCCTTCGGGCGAGATCTTCGGCGCGATCGTGGGCGGGCTCGCGTTCGGGATCGTCGCCTTCCGCTCGCGGTCGCTGCTCTACGTGGTCGTGGCGCACTGGGTGCTGGGCATCGCGCTCGATCTTTTCATCTGCCTCGGCTGACGACAGCGGCGTTGCCTCAGGGAAGATGAAGCGGGCCGACCCTTCAGCCGGCCCGCCCATGCAAGGTGGGTATGACATCAGTGCTGCAAGCGGCGGCGCAGACCCGAAAGGCAAACTCCAATGCCGAGTAAGAGCAGCCCGAGCAACCCGACCAGCGGCAGCGGGCCTGCGGTCTTGGGCAGCTTCTTGGCCGGAGCGGGCGGCGGTGGTGGAGCAGGTGGAGCCGGCGGGGCAGCCGGTGCAGGAGCGGCGGCCGGAGCCGGCTGCGGCTTCGACACCGAGGCCTCGAGTTCCGCGGCGGTCACCGTGCCAATCTCCCTCTCGCTCACGACGGTCGCGCTGAGCCGCATACCGGGCCGGAGGTCCGCCACGGCGAGCTTCTTGCCG
>Ga0335070_10001590_pt1 | contig 26229 bp, 22 predicted proteins | sample Lox_Sample_13_FD_206722 | JGI IMG/M metagenome (GOLD analysis project Ga0335070, IMG submission 206722) | Soil microbial communities from Loxahatchee National Wildlife Refuge, Florida, United States - Lox_Sample_1.3 | ecosystem: Environmental > Terrestrial > Soil > Wetlands | place: USA...
ACGGTCGCCACCGCGAGCACCGGCAGGTCCTCCCGGACCCAGCCCTGCACCTTTTCGTACAGGCTCGCGAAGACCGCGATGGGAACGCTCCCGCTCGTGTCCTCGAGAACGGCCTTGAGCATCGTCTTGCCTTCGTTCATGCCCTTCTTGATCTTCTGTTTCTTGAACGCCGCGAGCACGCCCGCGATGCGCACCGACTGCTCGACGCGCGAGCCGAGGTCGGCGACCCGCACGTCGGCGAAACGCTCGATCTCCGCCGCGAACCGCGTCAGCGGGTGACCCGTCACGTAGAACCCGAGCGTGTCCTTTTCTCCCTTGAGCTTCTCGTCGAGCGGACCTTCCGGCAGATCGGGGAACTCGTCCGCCGGCGGCCCCTCTTCGCCCGACGCCTTCGTGAAGAGGCTCGTCTGCCCGAGCTCCGCTTCTTCGCGAAGGCGCGCCGCCTGAGCCAGCACGCGCTCGCTCGCCCCGGCCAGCGTGGCACGGTTTCGCCCGAGAGAGTCGAAGGCGCCGGCGGCGATCAGGGCGTCGAGCGCGCGCTTGTTGACGAGGCGCGAGTCGAGGCGGCGGGCGAAGTCGGTGAAGGAAGCGTAGGGCCGCTGGCGCCGCTCGTCGATCATCGCCCGCGCGGCCGCCTCGCCGACGCCCTTGATCGCCGCCAGGCCGAAGCGGATCGACGTGCCGACGGCCGCGAAGCTCGTGGCCGACTCGTTGATGTCGGGCGGCAGCACCGGAATTCCGCTCTCCTGGCAGTCCCCGAGCACCTTGACGATGCCGTCGGTCGAACCGATCTCGGAAGAGAGGTTCGCGGCCATGAAGTCGACCGGGTAGTGGGCTTTCAGATACGCGGTCTTGTAGGCGACGAGCGCGTAGGCCACGGCGTGGGACTTGTTGAACCCGTACCGCGCGAAGGGCTCGATCAGCGTCCAGAGCTCCTGCGCCTTCTTCTTCGGCGTCCCGTGCTCGACGGCGCGTCGGATGAACTTCTCGCCCTCGGCGACCATGATCTCGCGCTTCTTCTTCCCGATCGCCTTCCGCAGCAGGTCGGCCTCGGCGAGCGAATAGCCCGCCACGTGCTGCGCGATGCGCATGACCTGCTCCTGGTAGACGAGGATCCCGAGCGTCTCCGCGAGGATCGGCTCGAGCTCCGGCAGCGGATACGTCACCCGCCCGCCGGCCCGACGGCGCACGTAGTCTTCGACGGTCCCGGCGTCGAGCGCGCCGGGGCGGTAGAGCGCATTGAGCGCGGCGAGGTCCGGGAACACGCGCGGCTTGGCGCGCCGAAGCAGGTCCCGCATGCCGCCCGAGTCGAACTGGAAGACGCACGCCGTCCGGCCCGAGCGGAAGAGCTCGTAGGTCGGCTCGTCGTCGAGGGGCACGTGGTCGATGTCGACCTCGACGCCGAGGCGCTCCTTCACGGCCGCCACCGTCGCCTCGAGGATGTCGAGCGTGATCAGGCCGAGGAAGTCGATCTTCAGAAGGCCCATCTTCTCGACGGCCGTCATGTCGAACTGCGTGGTGATTTCGTCCTTGTTCGTCCGGTAGAGCGGCAGGTATTCGATGATCGGCCGCGGCGCGATCACGACGCCGGCGGCGTGGATCCCGGCGTGCCGCGAGAGCCCCTCGAGGCGCTCGGCGATCCGGACGACCTTGCCGACCGACTCGTCCGCGGCCATCGCTTCCTTGAGGCCGGGCGAGTCGCGGAAGGCGCGCTCGAACGTGACGTCCGGGCCGTCGGGGACGAGCTTGGCGATGCGGTCGCCGATCGCGACCGGCAGCGAGAGGACCCGGGCGACGTCGCGGACCGCCAGCTTCGGCTTCAGCTGCGAGAACGTCACGATCTGGGCGACGTTCTCGCGGCCGTACTTGCGCGTCACGTAGTCGATGACCTCGCCGCGGCGCGCCTGGCAGAAGTCGATGTCGATGTCGGGCATCGAGATGCGCTCGGGGTTCAGGAACCGTTCGAAGAGAAGGTCGTACTTGAGCGGGTCGATCTCGGTGATCCGCAGGGCCCACGACACGATCGAGCCCGCGGCGCTGCCGCGGCCCGGCCCGACGGCGATGCCCTGCTCGCGGGCGTGGCGGATGAAGTCCGAGACGATCAGGAAATAGGACGGGAACCCCATCCGCTCGATCACGCCCATCTCGTACGCGAGGCGGTCGCGGTACTTCTCGGCGGGAATCGCGGCGGCGTCGTCCGCGGAAAGCTCCGTCAGCCGGCGCTCGAGCCCCTCGGCGGCGAGGTCGCGGAAGTGTTCGACGGGCGGCCGTCCGCCCGGGGCCGTGAACGTCGGCAGGTGGAGCCCCTCGGTGTCGAACGAGACGGCGCACCGCTCCGCGACCGCAACGGTGTTCGAGACGGCCTCGGCGCTCCACGACCGAAAGCGCGCTTTCATCTCGTCGGGGTTCTTGACGTAGAACTCGTCGTTGTAGAAGCGCATCCGGCGCTCGTCCTCGAGCGTCTTGCCCATGCCGATGCAGAGCAGGACCTCGTGCGGAAAGGCGTCGTCCCGCCGGAGATAGTGGCTGTCGTTCGTCGCCACCGCGGGAGCCCCGGTCTCCGTCGAGAGCCGGAGGAGGTCCGGCACGATCGCGGTCTGCTGCGGCAGCCCGTGGTCCATGATCTCGACGTAGAAGTTGCCCTTGCCGAAGATCTCCTGATACTCGAGAAACGCGGCCTTCGCCGCCGCGTAGTTGCCCCGCGAGAGCGCCCCGGCGACCTCCCCCTTCAGGCACCCGGACAGACCGATCAGGCCCTCGGCGTGCTCCCGCAGGAGCTCCTTGTCCATGCGCGGCCGGTGGTAGAAGCCCGTCAGGTAGGCCTCGGACACCAGCCGGACCAGGTTCTGGTACCCCTTCTGCGTCGCGGCGAGCAGCGTCAGGTGATACGCGTAGCCCTCCCCCGACTCGCTCGCGGCCTGCGCCTCCCGGTTGCGGCGGTCGGAAGGCGCGATGTAGGCCTCGACGCCGATGATGGGCCGCACGCCCTGCTGCAGCGCCTCGTGGAAGAAGTGGAAGGCGCCGAACATGTTCCCGTGGTCGGTGACCGCGACGGCCGGCATGCCGAGCTCCGCGACGCGCTTGCAGAGCTCGGGCAGCTTGTTCGCGCCGTCGAGCAGGGAGTACTGGCTGTGGAGATGGAGGTGAACGAAGTCGCCGGGCATCGAAGCCCGATTCTACGTCGGCCGCGGCAAAGGTGATAGAACCGCGCCGTCATGAGCTCACTCTTGGCCGCGGTCCTCTTCGCCCTGACGACTTCTCTCGCGCCCCGCACGCCCGCGCCGGTCGGCGAAGACGCGCTCTGGTCGCCGCCCGAGGGTTTCCTGGAGTCCTTTCACGGCGCGTGCGCCGGAAAATCGGGCGACGCACTCGGCGCCTGCTTCGCCGCGGCGATGAAGAAGGCGGGGGCGTCGCCGGCGGCGCTCGCGTTTGCGGAGCGGACCGGAAATCGGGGATACCTGCGTCTCTTCCACAACGAAGGGAAAGTCGACGTCGCCTGCGCGACGTATCCGTTCCGGGCCAACGCGAACGACGTGTGCTTCCTGGTCAACGGCGACCCGGCGATGATCGACGTCGACGACCCGAAGAACGTCGACCAGCCGGCGCTCGACGCCAACCGGGGGTATGCCGCGCTTCTGAAGCGCTACCCGAAGCTCGCGATCTTTCCGGGAGCCCGCGGGGACAGCCCCGGCATCCAGGCGGGCGTACGGCGCGACGGCGGCCAGGAATTCGCCGTCGAATACTTCCTGCAGGACGGCTGCCACGCCTGCGCTCGGATCGCCGCGATGCGGCTCGGCTTCGATTTCGACGAGAACGGCAAGTTCCTGGGCTCGCGCCTGATCACGATCCGCGTCCTGGCCCACTGACGCGGCCGTCGATGGGCCTGCGCCGCGAGCTCGGGGCCTTCGACGCGACGATGGTCGTGGTCGGGGGGATCATCGGCGCCGGAATCTTCATCAACCCGTACCTCGTGGCCGAGCGGCTCCCGAGCGGGGCGTGGATTCTCGCGGCCTGGTCGTTCGGCGGCCTGGTCGCCCTCGCGGGCGCGTTCGCGTTCGCGGAGCTCGCCGCCCTCTACCCGACCGCCGGCGGCGAGTACGCCTACCTTCGGGAGGCCTACCACCCGGCCGTGGCGTTCCTCTTCGGCTGGGCCTCGCTCGTGATGATCCAGGGAGGCGGCCTCGCCGCCGTCGGCGTCACGTTCGCCCAGTACGGGCTCCGGCTCGCCGGCGCCTCGGGGGACCCGCGCCCGCTCGCCAGCGGCGCCGTCGCCGTCGTCGCGCTGGTCAACTACGCGGGCGTCAAACCGGGAAGCCGGCTGCTGAACGTCCTCGTGCTCCTGAAGATCGGCGCGCTCGCGGCGCTGATCCTGGGCGGCCTGTTCCTCTTTCGCGGCGCGTCGGCGCCCCCGCCCGTGGCCGCGACGCCCCTCCCGAGCGCCACGGTGCTCGCCTTCGGGGCTGCGCTCGTGCCGATTCTCTTCTCCTACGGAGGCTGGCAGAGCGCGAACACCCTCGCCGAAGAGATCCGGGAGCCCCGGCGCACGCTGCCGCGGGCGCTCTTTGCCGGCACGCTCGTCGTGCTGGCCGTCTATCTGCTGGTCAACGCCGTCTACCTCGCGACCCTCGGCCGCGACGGGCTGGCTGCGACCGCCACACCCGCGGCCGACGCCGCGCGGCGTCTGTTCGGCGGCCGCGTGGACCGATGGCTCGCGGCGGCGATCGCGATCTCCGCCTTCGGGTTCATGAACCTCACGCTGCTCGGGCCGACGCGGATCTCCTATGCGATGGCCCGCGACGGCGTTTTCTTCCCCGGTCTCGCGCGTCTCCACCCGCGTTTCGGAACGCCGCACCGCGCAATCCTCCTGCAGGCGCTCTGGGCCATCGTGCTCCTCTGGACCGGAACCTACGGCGGCCTCGTCGACTCGGTGGTCTTCGCCGACTGGATCTTCTTCGGGCTGACGGTCGCGAGCGTCCTGTTGCTGCGCCGCCGCGTGCCTCCCGAGAAGCGCCCGCCCGGCGCGTACCTCTCGCCGGGCTACCCGGTGCTGCCCCTCCTGTTCCTCGCGGCGTGCGTGCTGGTGCTCGCCGGCGTGGTGCGCTCCAATCCGCTCCGCTCCGGAGTCGGCGCCCTGCTTCTCCTCGCCGGGCTGCCTCTTTACGTCGCCTTCTCGGGACGCGCACGCGCCGCCGGAGGAACCACGCCGTGAGCCGCGTCCGGGCGCCCTACATGGAATGGGCCAAGAGCCGGCCGAAGCCGGCCATCGACCTCGCCGGGAGCAACCTGGCCGCCTGCACGCTCGACGACCTTCCCGGGGCGCGGGAGGCGCTCGACCTTTCCGGCGAGAGCCCGGACGGCTACGCGCCCCTGGTCGCCGCGATCGCGGCGCGGCACGGCGTCGCGCCTGACCGCGTCGCGACGGCAACCGGGTGCTCGGGCGCGAACTTCTTCGCCTGCGCCGCCCTGCTCGAGCCCGGCGACGAGGTCCTCGTCGAGAGCCCCTCCTACGACCCGCTCCCGGCGGCCGCCCGACTGCTCGGCGCCGGGGTCCGGACGTTTTCGCGCCGCTTCGAGCGAGGCTGGGCGTGGGATCCCGGGGAAGTGGCCGGGGCCCTCACGGCGCGCACGCGGATGATCCTCGTGTCCAACCCGCACAACCCGACGGGAACGCTCGCGTCCGCGGACGACCTCGCCGCCCTGGGCGCGCTCGCCGCCGCACGCGGCGTCACGGTGCTGGTCGACGAGGTGTACCGCGACACGGTGCTCGTCGATCGCCCGCCGCCGGCGGCGACCCTCGGCGAAGCGTTCGTGTCCACGAGCAGCCTCACGAAGGCCTACGGCCTGGCGTCGCTCCGCTGCGGCTGGGCGCTCGCCTCTCCCGAACTCGTGCGCCGGATGCGGCGCGTGCGCGACGTCGTCGACGTGTGGGCGCCGATCCCCTCGGACCGCCTCTCGGTCGTGGCGTTTCGCCATCTCGACGCGCTCGCCGCCCGCGCCCGGACGTTGATCGCCTCCAACGCCGAACGTGTCCGGACATGGCTCGCCGGGCGCGGGGAGCTCGCCTGCGTCCCCTCCCGATCCACGCTGGCGTTTCCCCGCTTTCGCGACGGTGCCGCCGCCGAGGCGTTTCCCGAGCGGCTCTTCGCGGCCACAGGCACAGCCGTCGCGCCGGGGCGTTTCTTCGGGGCCCCGGAGCACTTTCGCATCGCTTTCGGCGGGCCGACCGACGCCCTCGACGCGGGATTGGCGTCGATTTCCCGCTTCCTCGACGGCGGCGCCGCTTGACAAGCCGCGGAGCCCGTCCTACGGTTTCGCTTTCTCTTCCGACGGCCTTTCTCGAGGAGGTGCCCCATGGCGGACGACAAGCCGAGCGGCGGTCCGGACTTCACGCAGTGGCACGAGGTCAAGAGCGGCGAGACCCTGTCGAAAATAGCGCAGCAGTATTACGGCGAAGCCCGTCTCTACACGAAGATCTTCGAGGCCAACAAGGACGTCCTGAAGGATCCCAACATGATTCGCGTCGGCCAGAAGCTGCGGATTCCGTAGCCCCACGACCATTCGGAAAATGAGGAGGATGAAGTGATGCGGAAGAATTCCTGGAAGTTCGCCCTCGCCGTCGTCTGCGCCGCGGCGCTCGCGTGCAACAGCGGCAAGGCGCCGGCCGAGGCCGCCATGAAACTCGCCGAGGAGGCGGTCAACGGCGCGCGGGCCGAGGCCGAGAAGCTCGTTCCCGACGATTTCAAGTCGCTCTCGGACGATCTCGCCGCGGCCAAGGATCAGATGGCCAAGGGGGACTACAAGGCCGCCCTCGCGACGGCCGGCTCGATCCAGCAGAAAGCCAACGACGTCATGGCCAAGGCCAAGGCGAAGAAGGACGAGCTGACCAAGTCGTGGAACGACCTCTCGGGCAGCGTGCCGAAGATGGTCGAGGCGGTGAAGAGCCGCGTCGACATCCTCTCGCAGTCGAAGAAGCTCCCGAAGGGAATCGACGCCAGCCAGCTCGCCTCCGCCAAGGACGCGCTCGCGGGCGCGACGTCGGCGTGGGACGAGGCCCAGAACGCCTTCAAGGCGAGCAACTGGAGCGACGCGATCGCCAAGGCGACGGCGGCCAAGGACAAGGCCACGGCGGCCCTGTCGGCCCTCGGCATGTCCGGCGACGCGGGCGCGGCTCCGGCCAAGTAAGCGCCCTTACCGAGGATTCCCCGAAGGCCCGCGAAAGCGGGCCTTCGTCGTTTCGGAGGGCGACCCGGACTCCGTCGGCGCGGCGAGGGACCCCCTCTGAGGCAAGGCTTCGCCGCGAGTCACTCCCACTCGATGGTCGCGGGAGGCTTCGACGTCACGTCGTAGACGACCCGGTTGACCCCGCGCACGCTCCCGACGACCCGGCTCGCGATCGCGTCGAGCACGTCGTGCGGCATGCGGAACCAGTCGGCGGTCATGAAGTCGGTCGTCTGCACCGCGCGGACCGCAATCACGTTCTCGTGGGTCCGCCCGTCGCCCATGACCCCGACGGTCTTGACGGGGAGCAGCACCGCGAACGCCTGGGAGATCGCGTCGTAGAGACCCGCGCGCCGGATCTCTTCGAGCACGATCGCATCCGCTTTCTGGAGGACCGCGACGCGCTCCCGCGTCACCTCTCCCGGAATCCGCACCGCGAGCCCCGGCCCCGGGAAGGGATGACGCGCGAGAAACTCCCGCGGCAGTCCGAGCTCGGCGCCGAGGAGTCGGACCTCGTCCTTGAAGAGCTCGCGCACCGGCTCGATGAGCTCGAACCCGAGACGCTCGGGCAGCCCGCCGACGTTGTGGTGGGTCTTGATGACCGCCGAGGGGCCCTTGATCGACACGGACTCGATGACGTCCGGATAGAGCGTGCCCTGGGCGAGGTACCGCGCGTCCGGGATCGCGCGCGCCTCCTGTTCGAAGACGTCGATGAAGGTCTGGCCGATGATCTTGCGCTTCTGCTCGGGATCCGTCACGCCCGCGAGCCTCGACAGGAACAGGTCCGACGCGTCCACGGCGTGCACCGCGATCCCGAGGTGGCGGAAGGCCTCGACGACCTGATCCTTCTCGTGCAGCCGCATCAGCCCATGGTCGACGAGGATCGGGTGGACGCGGTCGCCCAGGGCCTCGCGCAGCAGGATCGCCGTCACCGACGAGTCGACGCCCCCCGAGAGGGCGCAGATCACGGCCCCCGACGGCGCCTGTTTCCGGATCGCCGCGACCTTCTCGTGGCGGAACCCTTCCATCGTCCAGTCGGGGGTCACGCGGCAGATGCGGAAGAGGAAGTTCTCGAGGATCTCCGTCCCATGGACCGTGTGGCGCACTTCGGGGTGGAACTGGATCGCCCACACCCCCCGCTCCCGGTTCTCGAAGCCCGCCATCGGGGTCGTCGCCGTGGCCGCGATGCCCCGGAACCCGGGTGGCGGGGAGACGACCGAGTCGCCGTGGTTCATCCAGACCGTCTGCTCGGGGTCGAGGCCCGCGAAGAGCGGCGAGTCGGTCGCCAGCGTGGCGACCGCGCGGCCGTACTCGCGGCCCTCGTTGGCCACCTTGCCGCCCGCCGCCTGCGCGAGCCACTGCATCCCGTAGCAGAGACCGAGAACCGGCACGCCGAAGGCCGTCAGGTCTCCGGAGGGCCTGGGCGAATCGGCCTCGTAGACGCTCTGCGGCCCACCCGAAAGAATGATCCCGGCGGGATTCCACCGCCGGATCTCGTCTTCCGGGGCGTTCGGCGGCAGGACGACCGAGAAGACCCGGGCGTCGCGCACCCGCCGCGCGATCAACTGGGTGTACTGCCCGCCGAAGTCGAGGATGACGATGGACCGGGAGGCGCTCATGCCAGGCTCGCTTTCCAGAGAAGGGCCAGAGGCGCGGCCAGACCCGCCGCCGGGCCGACCGCGACGACCGACGCCGCGAACGGCGCCAGGGCCGCGAGCAGCGGCGCCACGAGGGATCCGGGCGCCTGTTTGAGCGCCTCGCGCTCCCCCACCCACAGAAGGACGGCGCTCGCCGCCAGAAACACCGGCGGATAGGCGGCGCCGAACGCCCGGCCGTACCGCGACGCGTCGCGCCGCTTCTTCGACCCGAAGAGGGCCCGCTCGGCCAGCGTCACGCTGAGGATGAAGAGCAGCGCGAGGGCGTACGCCGGCAGGAAGAACACGAGCCCCTGCTCGAAGAAGCGGCTTTCGGGCGCCGCCGGCGCGTCGCCCGTCCACGCCTGGAAGAACGGGTAGACGCCGAAGCCCGGGTCGTCGCGCCCGTGCGTGAGCAGGAAGACGAGCACGTTCAGGAGGAAGGCGGAGGGAAGCAGAAGGGCCGCTTGCCGGAGGAACTTCACGTCCCGACCGATTGTAGCCGATCTGCCGGAGTGCCCCGCCGCTAGAATGGCGCACCGTGCCGGTGCGAAAATCGACGCGCGTCTGGTTCGTCGTTCTCGCGGCCGCGATCGCCGCCAACGTCGTCGTCGAGCGCGCCGTGCCGGCCAGCGGCTGCTGGCACGTCGTCCTGATTCTCGTGGCCGCCCAGGCCGCCTGCATCCTGCTCTGGCGGTCCGGGATGGCGCTCTTCCGGTTGATCGTCCGGCGGCTCACCCTGCGGCTGGCGTTCTCGTACTTCCTGATCGGCATCGTGCCGATCCCGCTGCTCGCGGCGCTGCTCGGCCTCGCCGCCTACGTCGTCGCCAACCAGTTCATCGCGACGCGCCTGCGCCGCGAGATCACCGCCGTCGGCGAAGCGGCCGCGCGCTCGGACGCGCGTCTGCCGGAGATCGCGGTCGGTGACGACGGCCGCATCACGGGGTCGAAGCTCGCCTGGCTTCCCGTGGGATCCGAGGCGGCATGGGCCGGCGGCCTCTCCCGCCCGGGGTTTCTCGTCGAGGGCGAGAGCGTCTGGCTCGCCGTCCGCAAGGCGCGCGGGCGTATCGCCCTGCTCGACCTGAGCGACCCGGATTCCCCCTGGCTCGGCCAGCTCGCCGACGCGACCGGCTACGAGACGAGCGTGGACGTGGGCACGTCGCGGAGCGAAGGCACCAACTTCTCCGTCGACACGGAGCCGCGCGAGCCGGGCGTCACCGTCGCCGGCAAGAACGTTCGCTCGTCCTCCGACTCCGGCCGGCACCGTCCGACGGGCGCGCCGCCGCCGCAGGGCGGGGTCCTGGGGGACTGGGTCCATGGCTTCTATCTCGAGACGGCGCTGAACGCCGTCGCCGAAAAGGCCCGCTCCGGCCGGAACGTCGCCGTGCTCATGGCCATCACCTCGCCGCGCACGGTCGCGCGCCAGCTGTTCGCACAGGGCGTCGACGAGATCGCCGGCGTCTTCCGCGTGGCCTTCCTCGTCCTGAGCGGCATCGTGCTCGCCGTTTACGTCGTCGCCCTCGCGGTCGCCTTCGGGCTGGTGGGGTCGATCGCCCGCAACGTGAACCGCCTGACGCGGGCGACCCGGGCCGTGGCCCGCGGCGACTTCTCCGTCCGCGTCAACTCCGCGTCGCGCGACCAGATCGGCGACCTCGCCCGCTCCTTCGACGCGATGGCCGCCTCGATCGAGGGCCTCCTCGTGGAGACCGCCGAGAAGGAGCGGCTGGAGAGCGAGATCGCGATCGCCAGCACGATCCAGCAGAAGCTCCTCCCGCCTCCGGAGGCGCGGCTCGAGGGCGTCTCGGTGCTCGCCCACTTCGCCCCGGTCGCCGCGATCGGCGGCGACTACTACGACCACCTGCCCATGCCCGACGGGCGCCTCGCGTTTGCTCTCGGCGACGTCTCCGGCCACGGCCTTCCGACGGGGCTGCTCGTCGCGATGGCCAAGGCGGCGCTGTCGTCGCTCGTGGAGGCCGGGCACTCGGGAGGCGAGCTCTTCGGCCGGTTGAACGAGCTGATCCACCGCTCCACCGACCCGCGCCGGTACATGACGCTCGCCGTGCTCGCCTACGATCCTCGCACCCGGACGGGCTCTCTGACCAACGCCGGTCAGCTCGCTCCGTATCGCGTCTCGGGCGCCGCGGTCGAGGCGCTGCCGCTCCCCTCCTTCCCGCTCGGCCTCTTTCCCGCGCGGACGTTTCCGTCCCGGCAGGAGACGTTCGCGTCCGGGGACCTCGTCGTCTTCTACTCCGACGGGCTGATCGAGGCCGTGGACGCGGCCGACGAGCCGTTCGGCTTCGAACGCTTCGAGAACGTCCTGCGCGTCCACGCCGCCGAGGGCGCCGCCGCGCTGCGGGACGCCATCCTGGCAGCCGTCGCCGCCCATTCGGGTGACCGGGGCGCCGACGACGACCGGACCCTTCTGATCCTGACGCTCGACGAGCGCCCCGCCGCCGCGGCTGCGATAGAGTCGGCCGCCGAACCATCGGAGTGAAAATGCGAAACGTCTTCTGCGCCGTCGTCGGCGGGATGCTGGCCTGCCTCGCCCTCGCCCAGTCCTCCCCTTTCGTTCCCGAGACCGTCGACCGCGCGCTGGCCAACGAGATCTCGGGCGATCGCGCGTTCGAGTACGAACGCCTCGCCACCCAGTGGCACAAACCGTCCGGCTCGGAAGGCTTCTTCGCCGTGACCGCGCTCGTCGAAGAGCGCGCCCGCGCCGCGGGGCTCGCGGACGTGCGGCGCATCGACCAGGTGGGTCTCACGCCGTCGTGGACCCCGAAGCGCGCGGAGGCCTGGCTCCTCGAAGGCAGCGCCGCCTCGCCCAGGGAGACCTTCCTCGGGTCCTTCGCCGACGCGAAGACTTCGATCGCGGACTACTCGAGGCCGGCCGACGTCACCGCCGAGCTCGTGGACGTCGGCTCCGGCGAGAAGGCCTCCGACTACGCCGGCAAGGACGTGCACGGCAAGATCGTCCTCGCGTTCGGGAACATCGGCGCCGTGATGGAACAGGCCGTCTGGAAGCGCGGCGCGGCCGGGATCCTCTCCTGGAACGCTTCGCGCCTGAACGCCCTCGCCGAGCACCCCGACCAGATCGCCTGGGCCGGCGTTCCCGAGGACGACGGCCCGCACGGCGAGAAGACGACCTTCGCGTTCCTGATCTCGGCGCGGCAGGGCAAGGCGCTCGCGGACCGCCTCGCCGGCGAAAGCTCGCGGCGCTGGGGTGCCGGCGACGCGACGAAATCCGAGGCGCTCCGCGCCCGGATCGTCGTCGAATCGGCGACCCTCCCGGAGAAGAGGACGGCCATGCTCGAGGCCCGCATCCCCGGAACCGACCCCGCGCTTCCGGAGGTCGTCCTGACGAGCCACCTCCAGGAGAACATCTCCGCCAACGACAACCAGTCCGGTGTCGCCAGCATGCTCGAGATCGGGCGCGCGCTGACGAAGCTGATCGCCGAGGGGAAGATCGCCCGTCCGCGGCGGGGCATCCGCTTCTGGTGGTGCGACGAGATCTACTCGGAGTACCGCTACTTCGCCGACCATCCGGGCGAAGAAAGAAAAGTTCTCGCCAACCTGAACCAGGACATGGTCGGCGCGAAGCAGTCGGACGGCTCGCGCACCGAATTCATGGCGCGGACGCCCTGGTGGCGCCCGTCCTACCTGTCGGACGTCCAGGAAAGCGTGCTCGACATGGTCGTGCGCGGCAACAACGCGTACCTCGCGGCGTGGGCCTCCGGGTCGATCCCGCCGGGGGTCGCCTTCTCGAAGCCTCTTTTCTCCGTGCGGGGCACCCGCGAGCCGTATCACGCGAAGGCCGTTCCCTACTTCGACTCGACGGACCACATGGTCTTCAACGACTCCTGGGTCGGCGTTCCGGGAACGACGCTCACCAACTGGCCGGACGAGTACATCCATTCTTCCGACGACGACCTGTGGCAGATCGACCCGACGCAGTTGAAGCGCAACGCCTTCGTCGTCGCGGCCACGGCTTGGTGGCTCGCCAGCGCCGGCGAAGCGGAGGCGGGGTGGCTCGCGGACTACGTCGCCGCGCGCGGCGCCGAGCGCCTCGCGCGCGACCGCGCGACGGCGCAAAACTGGATCCGCGAGGGAAGCGGGTCGGAGGCGGATCGCCGCCGCGCCGCGAGCGAGCTCGCCAGCGTCGGCCTCGCCAAGGAGACCGCGGCGGTCGAGTCGACCCGCGCGCTCGGCGCGACGGACGCCGCCCGGTCTCGGGCGCTGGCATCCCTCCGAGCGGCCGCCGCGCCGCTGGCGGAAGGCCTGACGGCTCCCGCGGCAGAGGATCCGGTCCTCTCCCGCCTCGCGGCGCGCACGCCGCGCCGCGCCGCTTCGACGCTTTCCGAGTGGATGGCGCTCGAGCACGAAACGGACGTCAAACGCGCGGCGCAGGCGCGCGCCGACCGCGACGCGAAGGAGAAGGACGAAGAAGCGCGCCGATCCGGTCGCGTCAAGAAGGACGCCCCCGCCCGTTCGCCCGACGACGACGGGAAACTCTCGCCGCTGATGGAAGCGGCCGTCATGAATCGCGTCGACGGCAGGACCAACGCGGCCGACATCTCGCGCGCGGTCTGCGCCGAAGCGCTCTCGGCGGGCTGGTGGTATTACGGCAAGACGACGCCGGAACTCGTGGAGAAGTTCCTCGCCCGGCAGGTGAAGGACGGTCTGCTCGCCTGGTAGGCGCCGGCTCCTTCTCGCGGCGCCCTGTCGCCGCGCCCTACTTCCAGTGGCCCGGCCGCCAGTACCAGCCGCTCGGCGTGCTCTTCCAGTGGCCCGGAATCCAGACCGCGCCGGGGCGCGGCGGCATCATCCACCGGCCGGGCACCCAGACGTAGGCCCCGCCGTGCCACTTGTAGTACCCGCCGGTCCAGACGTAGCCCGGACCCGGGGCCACCACCTTGACTTCCACCTTCGGCGCGGGCGGAGACACCTTCACGTAGACCGGAAGGGCCTCCGCGACGGCGGACCCGAGGGCCCCCGCCAGCGCGACCGCCGCCAGAAATCGACGACGCATGGTTTCGCCTCCTCTGATTTGGACGACCCCTCCAGCATAAGGTTGACGTCAAATCTGGCCGTGGATCACGCGCGCCAGCGTCGCCCGGTCGACGTTTCCCCCGGAAAGCACGACGCCGACGCGGCGCCCCGCCAGACGCTCGGCGAGGGAAAAGAGGCCGGCGAGCCCGGCGGCCCCCGCCCCCTCCGCGAGGTTGTGCGTCGTGCGCAGGAGGACGCGCATCGCCTCGGCGATCTCGCCGTCGGAGACCTTGACGAAGTCCCGGAGACCTTCGCGCAGCGCCTCGAACGTCGCCGGGTAGGTGCTCCGCGTGGCCAGGCCGTCCGCGATCGTGGCCGCCGAGGCCGTCGTTCGCGGATGGCCCTCGTGCCAGGAATCGTGCGCGGCGCTCGCCCCGGCCGCCTGGACCCCGTAGATCTCGAGCGACGGCTTCCACGTCCGTGCGACCGTCATGCCGCCGACCGCCTGCGAGCCGCCGCCGATCGCATAGACGATGGCGTCGAGCTCGGGCTGCTCGCGGAGCATCTCGAGCGTCAGCGTCGCCGCCCCCGCGATCACGCCGCGGTCGTTGGTCGAGTGGACGAAGGTCAAGCCGCGCTCCCGGACGAGCCTCTCGGCGACGACCACCGAGGCGTCGTAGTCGGCGCCCTCTTCGACGAGCTCCGCGCCGTATCCCAGGATCCCCGCGTTCTTCTCCGGGTTGTTGCCGACCGGGACGCAGATGGCGACGCGGACCCCGAGATGCGCGCCGGCCAGGGCCACGCCGAGGCCGTGGTTGCCGCGCGTGGCCGCGACGACGCCCCGGCGCCGCTCCTCTGCCGACAGCAGGGTCATGGCCGAGAGCGCGTTTCGGACCTTGAACGAGTTGGTCGGCGCGTGGTTCTCGTGCTTGACCCAGACCGCGATGCCCCGCCCGACCGCCTCGTCGAGCGGCGCATAGCGGCGCAGCGGCGTCGGCGCGACGTGCGGCCGGATCCGACGCTCGGCCGCGAGCACGTCCGCGAAACGGATGGGCCAGGGGTCCCGCCGCGGCTCGACGCTCGCCATGATCCGTGAAACTATCGCGCTCACGCGATGCCCCCCAAAAGAAAAAAGAAGGCCGAGCCCCGGTCGCGCGGCCTGACCGGCGCCGAGGTTCGCGGGGAGAAGCCTCCGGCGGCCGCCGCGGCTCTCGCCGACGCGATCCGCGAGGACGGCGGGGAGGCGCTCGCCGTCTACCGCGACCCGCTCGGCGGCCACTGGCAGATCCTCGCCGCGCTGCCGATCGAGACCGTCGATCCGACGCCCTTCCAGCGCGACCTGTCGGAGACCCACGTCAAACGGCTGACCGCGGTCCTCGAAGCGCTCGACCGGTTTCTGGACCCGATCATCGCGGTGCGCACGCCCGAAGGGCGCTACTGGACGCCCAACGGCAATCATCGCCTCGCCTCGATGCGGGCGCTCGGCGCGCGCTCGATCATGGCTCTCGTGCTGACCGAGCCCGAGGTGGCGTACAAGATCCTGGCGCTCAACACCGAAAAGGCCCACAACCTCCGTGAAAAGGCGCTCGAGGTGATCCGCATGGCGCGCGACCTCGCGCCCCGCGGCGACCAGACCGAGAAGGACTACGCCCTCGAGTTCGAAGAGGCTGCCTTCCTGACGCTCGGGGTCTGCTACGAGAAGAACGGCCGTTTCGCCGGCGGGGCGTACCATGCGCTTCTGAAACGCCTCGACGAGTTCCTGGCGAAGCCCCTCGTCAAGGCGCTCGCGGTCCGCGAGGAACGCGCGGCGGCGATCCTCGAGCTCGACCAGGCGGTCGCCGCGGCGATGGCGGCGCTGAAGGAGCGGGGGTTCGAGAGCCCCTACCTGCGTCCGTTCGTCATCGCCCGCATCAACCCGATCCGGTTCCACAAGGGCGCGCCGCCCGATTTCGACGAAACGATCGCGAAGATGCTCGCCTCGGCGCGAAAGTTCAAAGCCGAAGGCGTCAAGCCCGAGCAGCTGGCGCGCGCGGGCGGCGCCCCGGAGGAATGACACGAGGGAGGTGGCCATGCGCTCCCCGCTTCTGTCCGCCCTGGGTCTGACCGCCGCCCTCCTCGCCTCGGCGGCCGCCGCGCCGCCTCCGGGCGCGAAGGCGCCCGACCTCGCCACGGCGACCGTGGTCGACCTGACGCACCCCTTCGACGCGCAGACCATCTACTGGCCGACCTCGCCGTCGGCCTTCGAGCTGAAGTCTCTCGCGTACGGCCCGACGCCGGGCGGATGGTTCTATTCCTCCAACGCCCTCTGCACGCCCGAGCACGGCGGCACCCATCTCGACGCCCCGATCCATTTTGCGAAGGACGGCCTCACCGCGGACCGGATCCCGGTCCGCCAGCTCGTCGCGGCGGCGGCGGTGCTCGACATCCGGAAGAAGGCCGCCGCCGATCCCGACTACCGCCTGACGCTCGAGGACGTGCGCGACTGGGAACGGCGCCACGGCACGATCGCGCCGGGGACCATCGTTCTCCTCGAGACCGGCTGGAGCGCGCGCTGGCCGGACAAGAAGGCCTATCTCGGCGACGACACGCCGGGCGACGCGACGAAGCTGCACTTCCCCTCCTATGGCCAGGAGGCGGCCGGGTACCTCGTCCGGGAGCGCCAAGTCGGCGCGCTCGGCGTCGACACCGCGTCGATCGACTACGGCGCCTCGAAAGACTTCATCGTCCACCAGATCGCCAGCGGCGCCGGCGTGCCGGGCTTCGAGAACGTCGCTCACCTCGACGCGCTCCCCGAGACGGGGGCCTGGATCGTCGCCCTGCCGATGAAGATCGCCGGCGGCTCGGGCGGGCCGCTCCGCATCGTGGCCCTCCTGCCCTGACGGCGCACCGAGGATGAACCCGCATCCCTTCGGCCTCCACCGGTCGCTCGATCCGCCCGGCTGCCTCCCGCAGCTCGCGCGACGACTCGACGCGACGCCGCGCGCCCGCGAGAACGAGATCGCGGTTTCGGTCCGCGCGCTCTCGATCGACTCGGCGTCGTTCCGGCAGCTCCGGGAGACCGAGTCGGCCACGGGCGAGAGCGTCCGCGACCAGATCGGCCGGATCGTGCGGGACCGCGGCAAGATGCAGAACCCCGTGACGGGCTCGGGCGGCATGCTCCTCGGCGAGGTCGCGGAGGTCGGGCCGCGCCACCCGGCGGCCCGCGTGCTGATGAAGGGCGACCGCATCGCTTCCCTCGTGTCGCTCACCCTCACGCCGCTTCACCTCGAGGAGATCGGCGCCATCCACGTCCAGACCGAGCGCGTCGAGGCGGTCGGCACCGCGATTCTCTTCGAGCGCACGCTCTGGGCCGCCCTCCCGGCGGACTTTCCCGAGGGCGTGGCGCTCGCCGCGTTCGACGTGGCCGGCGCGCCCGCCACGGTGCTCCGCGACGCGAAGCCCGGGGCCACGGTCGTCGTCGTCGGCACCGGGAAGGCGGGGCTCCTGTGCCTGGCCGCGGCCCGCGAGACGGTCGGCGGGAAGGGGAAAGTCTTCGCCGTCGAGCCGTCGCGCGAAGCCGCCGAGCGCGCCCGGTCGCTCGGCTTCGCCGACGCCGTCTTCTCGATCGACGCCCGCGATCCCGTCGCGATGCTGTCGGCGGTCGAAGGGGCGACGGCCGGAAAGCTGGCCGACCTCGTCGTCAACGTCGCCAACGCCTCCGGCACCGAGGCGGCGAGCGTCCTGTGCGCCCGGGACGACGGCGCCGTGCTCTTCTTCGGGATGGCGACGTCGTTTTCCGCCGCCGCCCTCGGCGCCGAGGGCCTCGCCAAGCCCACCGCGCTCCGCATCGGCAACGGCTACGTGCCCGGCCACGCGGAAACCGCGCTCGCGCTGCTGCGGCGCCACCCCGCGCTCTCGAAGGCGTTCGCCGCGCTCGCGGGACCGTCGCGGTGACGGCGGCGGCCCGGGCCCTCGCCGAGACGATCCTTCGCTCGGCGGCGCGCCGCGTGGCCTTCCTGGGCCTCGCGAAGAACGTCGGGAAGACGACGGCCCTCGTCGCGGTTCTCGCCGAGCTCCACGCCCTCGGGCAGCGCGCCGGCGTCACGTCGGCCGGCCGGGACGGCGAGAGCTTCGACGCGATCACCGGGGAGCCGAAGCCGCGCTTCGCGGTCTGGCCCGGGCAGCTGCTCGCGTCGGCGTCGTCGACCTTCGAGGCGGCCTCGTTCCCCTCGTCGTCGGTCGCGGCCCTCCCCTTCACGACGCGCTTCGGCCGGATCGAGGTGCGGCGCGCCGAAGCCCCGGGCGAGATCGAGATGATCGGGCCCTCCACGGCGTCCCAGACGGCCGAAGCCGCGGCCGCCCTGGAACGGGCCGGCGCCGCGATCGTGCTCCTCGACGGCGCGATCGGGCGGCGCGCCTTCGCCTGCGCGCGCGTGGCCGACGGCATCGTCCTCTGCGCCGGGCTCGCGGCCGGAGCCTCGCTCGACGCCGCGGCGGCGGCGGTGCGGTCCGCCGGCGAGCTGCTGACCCTCGCCGCCGCTCCGTCCCACGCCTCGGTGCGCGAGGTCCCGGGGGCGCTCACCGGCGCGACCCTGCGCGACGCCCCGCCGCGACGCGGCGAGACGCTCGTCGTCGAGGACTTCGCCTCGATCTTCCTGGACGCCGAGGACAGACGCCGTCTGCGGGAAGCCGGCGCGGCGCTGGCCGTCCGCCATCCCGCCCGGCTGCTCGCCGCGACGTCGAACCCGACCGCGCCGGCGCGGCCGCCGGTCTCGGCCGACCGATTCCTCGCGGCCGTCGCCGACGTCCTCCCCCGCACGGCGGTGTTCGACGTCGTCGCTGACCGGCAGTCAACGCGAACCTGACGCTATACTTTTCCGGCTCATGGCCCCGAAACTCGGCCTCTCTCCCGAGCAGGTCGCCCGCTGCCGCGCCCTTGCCCGCCAGGTCTCGGACGGCGTGCGCCGCGAGACCGAGCGGTTCACGACCGTGGCGACGGAACGGACGGTCCTGCGCCTCCTCGGCGTCGACGGGGTGGACGCGGACGAAGTCCCAGTCCCCAACCGCGTCGTCGCGTCGCTCCAGGCCGCCGGGAAGCTCGCCCGGGGCGCGGCCGTGTGGATGGGCAGCGCCCTCGCCCGCGGCGCCCGCGGCGTGGGCGAAGCGGCCGGCCTGCTGTCGGACCCGTCCCGCGCCGCGGCGCTGGTCGAGCACCCGCGCTGGCGGGAGGCCGTGACGCCTCTGGTCGAGACAACCCTGACGCGAATCCGCGCGAACCGGGCCGAGCGCGAACGGCGCCTCGCGGCGCATCCGCCCGACCCGCTCCCGCTGCTCTACGCGATCGTCGCGACCGGCAACATCCACGAGGACGTCGTGCAGGCGGAAGCCGCCGCCCGCGCCGGCGCCCAGTGCATCGCCGTCATCCGCTCGACGGCCCAGTCGCTCCTCGACCACGTGCCCTGGGGCGCGACGACCGCCGGTTTCGGCGGGACGTTCGCCACGCAGGAAAATTTCCGGCTGATGCGCGCCTCCCTCGACGCGCTCGAGCCGCAGATCGGCCGGTACGTCCGGCTCGTCAACTACTGCTCGGGCCTGTGCATGCCCGAGATCGCGGCGATGGGCGCGCTCGAGCGTCTCGACATGATGCTCAACGACGCGCTCTACGGGATCATCTTCCGCGACATCAACCCGATGCGCACGCTGATCGACCAGAACTTCTCGCGCCGCATCAACGCCGTCGCGGGCGTCGTCATCAACACGGGCGAAGACAACTACCTGACCACCGCCGACGCGGTCGAGCAGGCTCCGGCGGTCCTCGCCTCCCAGTTCATCAACGAGCGGCTGGCGCGCGACGCCGGGCTCGAGAACTGGCAGATCGGCCTCGGCCACGCCTTCGAGATCGACCCCGAGCTCGAGGATGGGCTCCTCTACGAGATCGCCCAGGCCGAGGCCGCACGGGAGATCTTCCCGGACGCGCCGCTGAAGTACATGCCGCCGACCAAGCACATGACGGGCAACGTGTTCCGCGGGTACCAGCAGAACGCCCTGTTCGTCCTGACGTCCGTGGCGACGGGCCAGAGCATTCACCTGCTCGGCATGCTGACCGAGGCACTGCACACGCCCTTCCTGCACGACCGCTGGCTCGCGATCACGCAGGCCGACACCATCCGGCGCAACGCCCGCCATCTCGCCGAGGAGATCGCGTTCCGCCCGGACGGCCGCATCGTGCGCCGCGCGCACGAGGTCCTCTCGGGAGCCGAGGGGATCCTCGCCCGCGTCGCCGAAGGGGGCCTCTTCGCGGCCCTCGCCGACGGGGTGTTCGCCGACACGCGGCGCCCGCGCGACAGGGGCCGCGGGTTCGAGGGCGTCGTGGCGCGCGATCCGGACTACGCGAACCCCTTCCTCGAAGCCTGGAGCGCCGCGCCCGCCGGAGCCACCGCGTGAGCGCCGCGCGGCCCGTGCGGCCCTACGGCGACAAGAAGGGCGACGGCGCCGTGCAGGTTTCCTTCACGCTCCCGGTCGCGAAGACCGCGGCCGCGACCGAGGCGGCCAAGCGGTTCGTCGCGAAGATGGGTCTGCGCGAACCGTACGTGACCCTCGCCGAGGCGATCGCGCCGGCCTTCACCTATTTCGTCGTCTACGGTCGCGCGACCCACGACGTGGACCTCGCGGGGATCGTGGCCGAAGAGGCCCCGGCCGCGGCGCTCGGCCGGGAACAGATCGACGCCGAGCTCGCGAAGCGGTTCGGCCGGCGCCTCGTCGTCCTCGGGTGCGCGCTCGAATCCGACGCGCACACCGTCGGTCTCGACGCGATCTTCAACATGAAGGGCTTCGCCGGCGACTACGGCCTCGAGCGCTACCACGCCCTCGACGCCCGAAATCTCGGCGCGCAGGTTCCCGTCGCCGAAGTCGTGCGGCTCGTGCGCGAAGCGAAGGCCGACGCCGTGCTCGTCTCGGCCACGGTGACGCAGAACGAGATTCACGTCCGGCACCTGACCGACCTCGTCGACATGCTGGAGGCCGAGGGCTTGCGCGACCGCGTCGTCCTGATCGCCGGCGGCGCCCGGGTCGACCACGCGCTGGCGAAGGAGCTCGGCTACGACGCCGGCTTCGGTCCGGGGACCACCGCTTCGCGCGTCGCCGGCTTCCTCCTCGAGGAGCTGACGCGGCGCCGCGAGGCCGGCCAGTGGCGCCCGTGACCGACCGCGTGCTGCTGCGCCTGCGCGTCGGCGCCGAGCAGGCGCACTACGGCGGCGGCCTCGTCGACGGCGCGTTCGTCCTGAAGCTCTTCGGCGACGCGGCGACCGAGCTCCTCGTGCGCCGCGACGGCGACGAAGGGCTCTTCCGCGCGTATTCGTCCGTCGACTTCCTGGCGCCCGTCCACGGCGGCGACTACCTCGAGGTCGAGGCCGAGATCGTCCGGGTCGGGAAGACGTCGCGGGAGATCCGGTTCGAGGCCCGGAAGGTCATCGCTCCCGCCGGGGGATCGGCGGCGCGGATCCTCGATCCGCCGGAGGTCGTGGCCCGCGCCACCGGAACCTGCGTCGTGCCGCTCGAAAAGCAGCGGGGCCGCGTCTGAGCGACGCGCTCCTCGTCACCGTGGCCGGAGTCGGCGCGGAGGTCATGCGGAGCCAGCAGCCGCACCTGCCTCTCCTGCCCGACGAGGTCGGCGAGGAGTACCGCCGCGCCTTCGACGCCGGCGCGACGATCGGCCACGTCCACGGCCGAAAGCCGGACGGCACGCCGACGCAGGACCTCGAGACCTTCCGCGCCTACGCGGCGGCGATCCGGGCGCGCTGTCCCATCATCCAGCAGTTCTCGACGGGCGGGGCCGTCGGCATGGGCGTCGAGGAGCGCATCGCGGCGCTCGCGCTCCGGCCCGACATGGCGACGCTGACCCTGGGAACCTGCAATTTCGGCGAGGAGATCTTCGAGAACTCCCTGCCCACGATCCGGACGATCCTCGAGCGCCTCAAGAAACACGGCATCACGCCCGAACTCGAGATCTTCGACGACGGCATGCTCGCGACCGCCGACGTCCTTTTTGCCAGGGGCCTGCTCCAGCCGCCGGCGCATTTCGACTTCGTCCTCGGCGTCCCCGGCGCCGCGGCAGCGACCGCCGAGAACCTGCTGCACTTTTCGCGCTCGATCCCGGCCGGCTGCACGTGGACCGTCGCCGGCATCGGGCGAAGACAGACGGCGATGGCGACCCTCGCGATCGCGATGGGCGGCCACGTCCGCGTCGGCTTCGAGGACAACATCTTCTACCGCAAGGGCGAGCTCGCCGACTCGAACGCCCGCTTCGTCGAGCGCGTCGTCCGCATCGCCCGCGAGGTCGGCCGCGAGCCCGCCTCGGTCGCCGAAGCCCGGCAGATCCTGCGCCTCCCGGCGGCCGCTTGAGCCCGGCCGACCCTTCGGGCGAGACGGAGCTCGCGCGCGGCCTGAACCTCTGGGACACGTCGCTTCTCGTCCTCGGCCTCGTCATCGGCGGCGGCATCTTCCTGACGCCGACGTCGATCGCGAAAGCGCTCCCGTCCGGACCCTGGATCCTGGGCGCGTGGATCGTCGGCGGGCTCCTCGCCGTCGCGGGCGGGCTCGTGTTCGCGGAGCTCGGCGCGATGCTGCCCCACGCGGGGGGCGTCTACGTCTACATCCGCGACGCGTTCGGCGATCTCCCGGCCTTTCTCTACGCGTGGGTCGCGTTCTGGATCATCATCATCGGCTCCGACGCCGCCGTCGCCGTCGGGTTCTCGACGTACCTCGCGGTCTTCTTCCCCGCGCTCGGCAACGACCACGTCGTCGCGACCCTCGGACCCGTCGCGATCTCGGCGGGCCAGCTCGTGGCCGTCGCGCTCACCCTCGTCCTGTCGGCGACCCACTACGTCGGGGTTCGCGAAGGGGCCCGCATCCAGGGCCTCTTCACGGTGGTGATCGTCGTGGTCCTCGCCGGCATCGCGATCGGCGGCGTCTTCGCCCCGTCGCCCGCGGCCGCCGCCGCTCCGGCTTCGTCCGTTCCGCCGATCGCCCTGGTCGGCTTCGGCACGGCGCTGATCGGCGTCTTCTGGACGTTCTACGGCTGGAACGAGATCGCCGCCGTCGCCGGCGAAGTCTCCAACCCGCGCCGCAATCTGCCCCTCGCCCTCATCCTCGGGACCGGCCTCGTGACCTTTCTCTACGTCGGCGTCAACGCCGCCTTCCTCAAGGCGATCCCCGCGGCCGAGATGGCGGTCGTCGCGCAGCCCGGCGCCGTCGCGGCCACCCGCCTCTTCGGCGCGGGAGCGGCGCTGCTCGTGTCGCTCGCCATCACCGCGGCCGCCGTCGGCTGCGTCTCGGCCGGCCTCGTCCCGGCGCCCCGCGTCGTCTACGCGCTCGCCAAGGACGGCCTCTTTCCGAAGCCGTTCGCCCGCGTGCACCCGCGGTTCCGCACACCCTCTTTCGCGATCGTCGTCCAGGCGATCTGGATGTCCCTGCTCTGTCTCTCCGGACGCTACGACCAGCTCTACACCTATGCCACGTTCTTCGTCATCGTGGCCTACGCGGCCGCCGGGATCGCGCTCTTCGTCTTCCGCCGCCGGCGGCCGGACCTGCCCCGGCCCTACCGATGCTGGGGCTACCCCGTCGTTCCGTTCGTGTTCGTCGCGAGCTCGATCGTGCTCGCCGTCAACACGGTCAAGGAGCAGCCGAAGGAGACCCTGGCGGGCATCGGCATCCTGCTGCTCGGGCTGCCCTTCTACTTTGCCCTGAAGCGCCGCCGCCCACCGGCCGCGGACGCTTCGACCTCGGCCGGTACCCGCGCGCCGGCGACGTCCGACACGATCGCGTAAGTCACCTCGAGCCCGAAGCGCACGTTGTCGAGCGAGACCCGCTCGTCGTCGCCGTGGCTCCGGTCGTCGTCCTCCGACAGCGCGAAGGGCTCGAACCCGTAGACGACGACACCCATCTGGCGAAGGCGCGAGGCGTCCGTCGACGACGTCAGCGGCGGCGTCAGCACCGGGACGCCCGGCGCGAACCGGTCTCGCGCGCGCTCGATCGCGTGAAAAAGGGCCGTGTCGATCGGCGACTCGGTCGCGGTTTCCGAGACGAGCACGTCCCAGGCGAGCCCGTCGTCTCCCGCCACCGCCCGGAGCGTCGCGAGAAACTTCTGCGGATCCTCGCCCGGCAGCAGGCGGCAGTCGAGCGACGCCGTCGCCTCCCCGGGGATCACGTTGATCTTTTCGCTGCCGGACAGGCCCGTGATCGAGATCGTCGTGCGCAGGTCGGCGTCGCGGCCGGGGTCGTCGAGCAGGACCTTGCGCAGCGCCGGGTCGTTCAGCGCGGCACCCGGATCGGCGAGCGCCCGCCGGAGATCTCCCTTGGCGGTCTTTGACAGCGCGCGGAAATAGGCGTTCACCGCGGGAATCAGGCGGGCCGGGGGCTCGTACGCCAGAATCTTCGACAGCGCGCGGATCAGCCGCGCCACCGCCCCGTTCGGCTCCGGTATCGAGGCATGGCCGGCCTTTCCCGTTGCGGTGATGCGCAGCCACAGCGGCGCCTTCTCCGTGACGTCCACGTCCCACGAGACCATGCGGCCGTCTTCGACCGCGATGGTGTTGCCCTCGGTCAGGCAGTACTCGGCGTCGCGCAGGTCGTCGCGGTGCTTCTCGACCATTTCGGCGACGCCGTTCTCCTTGCCGTCCTCTTCGTCCGCGGTGCCGAGGAAGAGGACGTCGCGGTCGAGGACGGCGCCCGAGCGCTTCAGAAGCAGCAGCGTCATCAGCTGACAGACGGCGGTCCCCTTCATGTCGGTCGCCCCGCGGCCCCACACGTACCCGTCGCGGATGTCGCCGGAGAAGGGCGGAACGCTCCAGCGCTCCGGATCGGCGGGAACGACGTCGAGGTGATTGAGCAGCAGGATCGGCCTCGAAAGGCCCTGGCCCGGGAGCCGCGCCAGGATGTTCGCGCGGCCGTTCCCCATGTCGTAAACACGGTTCTCGATTCCCTCCCGGTCGAAGATCTCCTTGAAGAAATCCGCCGCGAGCCGCTCGTGGCCGGGAGGGTTGGTCGTGTCGACCCGCAGGTAGCCCTGCAGGAGCTCGACGGCCTCGCGAGAGGCCGCCTCGAAGTCCGGAGCTGCAGGGGCCGGAGGCGCGGCATCCTGGGCGGAGACCGACACCGCCAGGAACAAGGCGAGCAGCGCCGGAAGCGTCACGGCCGAATCCTATCGAGTCCGCAACCCCGGCGGATCGGCGGCATCCAACGGGGGATGACGCCCGCCCTCCTCCTGCTGGCGACCCTCCTCTTCGGGGACGGCGCGGACCTTTCCCCGGCCGACGAGACCGAATTCGTCGGCTTCGTCACCGACACCGAGTGCGGCCCCGACCACGCCCCCATGATCGCCCGGGGCGACATGGGCTCCGACTCCCGCGAGTGCACCTATCGCTGCGTCGCCCGGGGCGCCACCTTCGGGTTCGTCGAGGCGGGCCGGGCGAAGTTCCTCCAGTTGGACGACCAGGACGCCCCGCGACCTTACGCCGGCTGGAAGGTGCGGATCGTCGGGCGCCTCGAGGGCGACACGATCCACGTAACCTCGATCGCCCGGACGGACTGACCGCCGGCCGCGCGCTACCGGGCGGCCGACAGCTCGGCCGGCTTCCACCAGCCGAGGATCCGGTTCACGTAGGCCAGGGTCTCCCGGTACGGCGGGACGCCGCCGTAGGCCTCGACCGCCCCTTCGCCGGCGTTGTACGCCGCCAGGACGAGATCGGGCCGGTCGCCGAAACGGTCGAGGAGCTCCCGGAGGTAGCGGACGCCGCCTCGCACGTTCGCCACCGGGTCGAAGGGCCGCGCGACCGAGAGTCGGCGCGCCGTCGCCGGCATGAGCTGCATCAGCCCGCGCGCGCCCTTGCGCGACACCGCGCGCGGCTGGTAGTTGGACTCGGCGCGGATCAGGGCCGAGACGAACGACGCGTCGACGTTGTAGCGGCGCGCCTCGTTCTCGATGAGCGCGTCGTACGCCGAGCCGAAGAGGGGTTTGCGGCCGGCCCGGAAAGACAGGTCGTACGCCGCGCCCGGCGGCAGGTCGCCGCCCTCGACGATCACCGAATCCACCACGACTTCGTCGTCCACGATGCGCTCGACCCGGGCGAGATCCACGCGGTAGCTCCCGCCTCCGGGGAGCGAGATCTCGAGGTCTTCCTCGAGCAGGCGGTAGCCGCTCGCTTTGACGACGCGGCCGTCCTCGAAGACGATCAGCTCCGCCGAGGCGGGCACGGCCCCGGCCACGAGCAGGACGGCCGCCGCCGCCGGCCACCAGCGCGTCGTTCGGCTCATGCGCGACGGCCAACCCGGTTCGAGGCTCCCGCATTCCGGGCGGCGCGGTTTTCGGGCCTTTTCACCCCCGTATTTTGCCACGGGGGGCCCGCGCGCGGGGGTG
>Ga0335070_10001591_pt1 | contig 26215 bp, 24 predicted proteins | sample Lox_Sample_13_FD_206722 | JGI IMG/M metagenome (GOLD analysis project Ga0335070, IMG submission 206722) | Soil microbial communities from Loxahatchee National Wildlife Refuge, Florida, United States - Lox_Sample_1.3 | ecosystem: Environmental > Terrestrial > Soil > Wetlands | place: USA...
ACATGAACCAGCCGAATTGAAAAATGCCGAATACAAGAAGCGACAGGAGAATAATCACGATCGCCATTTCAACAAGCGCCTGGCCTTTTTCATTCATTTTCATAATTTTCCCACCCATTAAAACTGCATTCAATACCATCAGCACATATCCAAACTCATTTTTATCCGTTGAAATCATCTCAACTTTTTAAAAAAAACTTGCAATCATAAAAAGGAAAGCACCTCCATAATTTTTTCATCATCAATTTCGAGAAAATCAGGGAGATGCTTTCCCATTTCAAACTCCTTCATCCAAACTGAAACCCGAAAACATCAAAATTACCCAATCTCATAGTCGTACAGGTTTCTTACTAAGTCAGCTTATTCGCGATGTTGCTGTATACATTGCATGCTCTCTGCCCGAGAAGGGTTACCGCAGCTATAACTACGACCGCGATAAGAACCAGCAAAAGCGCATACTCAACCAGAGTCTGGCCTTTTTCATCCTGTTTCAGCGCTGCAACGGCATTAATAAATTTTACATATTGTTCTGACAAGTAATTCATTTTTACTTCCTCCTTTTTATTGTTTTTACAGCCTTCCATTTAATGCATAAACAAAGGGTCAGTTAATGATTTTTCACCTCCTTGTGATTGAAGTCATTCCGCACAATCGTGCTCGATTAAATAAAATTACACTTATTAATTCATTGCTAATTAAAATCTAAAGTGTTAATACTTTTGAGTGATTGCTTTATGTCAATGCCTGAATTCTTAAGCTTAATTCTACTACATTAGTTCACTGCTGCAAGTGTTCAAGAAAATTTGTTTCATTTGAATCAAAAAAAATACCCCTAATCCAAACTTCATGCCTTATCAACTGTTCGGAAACGTTGACGCAATATTGCTGTAGGTATTACACGTCTTCTGGCCGATAATGGCGACGGCGGCTATTATCACGACGGCAATCAGCATGAGCAGCAGGGCGTATTCCACAAGGGTCTGGCCCTCTTTTCTTCTAAAAACGCTTAATGCGCCTGAGTACAATCGAGCTGTAAACAAGGTCAGGCAGTCAGTCATTTTATCCATTTCTAATCCCCCCTTTCGATTTTTCTGCACTTGACCTTTTTCTTAGCAATCCTTATACCAAATCATCAATCCAAGTAATGGAGCACTTTGCATAAAATGTATACACGAAAGTGTTAAAATGCGCATCGCTATTTACATTTTTTTTGACACAAAAGCAACATTTTTGTAACACATGTTCTTCAGCAGCTTTTGTGACGATAATCGCCCGGTCACTTCATCCTGCCGCTTATGCCGTACTTTTTCATCAGCGCATACATGCTCGGCCGGCTGATCTTCAGGTCCCGCGCGGCCCTGGCGACCACGTAATCATTCTGCTCTAGCACTTCGGCGACAATTTCCTTCTGGGACCTGCATTCTTTTAATTTTTCATTCGGGATGTGAAAAAGGATGTTTCCGTTGTTCAGCTCCATGGAGCCGGAATCGATAAATTCACCGGCCGCCATCAGGAACCCTCTTCGCACCTTGTTCTCCATCTCCCGGATGTTGCCCGGCCAGGAATGGAGCCGGATCGCCTCCAGCGCCTCTTCGGAAAAATCCTTCGGCCCGTTTTCGTTTTCCCCGATCTTCGCCAGGAAGTGCCTGGCGAGAAGGACCTTGTCGTCACCCCTGTCCCGCAGGGGCGGGAGCTTCAAAGTGAAGGAATTCAGCCTGTAATAAAGGTCCGGCCTGAATCTGCCCTCATCCATGGACTTCCGCAGGTCACTGTTGGTCGCTGACAGTATTCTTACATCGATTTTCCTGGAACTCGACGAGCCGACCCTCTCGATAATCCTGTCCTCGAGAAAACGCAACAGCTTGGCCTGGAGGTTCGGCGACAGATCGCCGATTTCGTCCAGGAAAAGCGTCCCTTTGTCCGCGGACTCGAACCTCCCTTTTTTCGTGGCGTAAGCGCCGGTGAAGGCCCCCTTTTCAAAGCCGAACAGCTCGGCTTCCAGGAGGCTGTCCGGTATGGCCGCGCAATTGACGGCCACGAACGGACCGTCCCTGCGCGCGCTCATCTCATGGAGCGCTTTCGCGGTCAGTTCCTTGCCGGTGCCGCTTTCTCCCAGGATGAGGACATTCATTTCCGTCGAAGCGACCTTCCGGATCATGGAAAAGACGGCAAGCATGGGGGGGCACGCGCCGATGAACTGCTTGTCGGGAGACCGGTGCTGAATTTTCAGCAATTTTGAGTCGACGAACTGGATGATTTTCTGGATATGTTCAAGGTTGAGCCTGCTCAGGCGGATGTGCAGGCGCTGGGCGAAGGTATTCTCGATATGTCTTTCCAGGTAGCTTCCGTTGCTGAAATTCAGGTACATGTTGCATTTTACGCAGCATCCCTCCCGCGAGGGATCTGGATGATTGCAATAGGGACAGACGTCGCTCGGCTCCATGCACTTCCTGATATGGCCCCAGAGCGCCTGCATGTCCTCCTTGTCCGAACAAAAAAGGCGAATTGCCGTTCCGCCTCGGCTTCGCCTGACAATTTTGCCCATGAGCTCTATCTCGCCCGTGCCGGGCAGGACCGGCCTGATGGTAAAGAGTTCGCCCAGTTCGGTGGACAGTCCGAAAACCAGGGCTCCGCTCAGGCTCAATTCCTTTATGATGACTTTTTCCTCAATCTTCTCATCCCTGGAAATGTATGAAACCCGGGCATCAAGCCTTGTCTTTACCCGCACATCCAGTCTTCCCATTCAAACCTCTAATCTTCAAAGAAACCACATTAAGTGATAAAAAAGCTTTTCGATTAATGTGGAGCTCGTTTCCGGAATGTGCCGCCAACGTTCCAGTCAGATTCAAGAATAACCTGTTACAGACGGATGTCAACCGGGCGCATATCACATGGAGTTATTAAGCAGGTATTGGGACGGATTTCTGTTGAAAACAAACGTTAATTAGGATAGTAAATGATAAGTCGTTACTCCGGGGCCGGGTTAAACCGGCTGTTCCGGAACGGCTTTATCGGCTTTCGCCGCATAATCAGCAAAAAGGGAGCTCTCCTGAAATGAAAAACTTCTTCGGATTTGCCCGATTCGGCACAAGCTGCAGGCAGGAAACCCTTGCCGGAGTCACCACGTTTCTTACCATGGCATATATCATCATCGTGAACCCGGCCATTCTTGAGGCGGCCGGAATCCCCCGCGGCCCGTCAATTACGGCAACCATCGCGGTCGCGGTGACAGGAACTCTGATAATGGGGCTTTACGCAAACCGCCCGTTCGCGATCGCTCCATATATGGGCGAAAACGCCTTCATTGTTTATACGGTGGTCAAGGGTTTCGGCTATCCATGGCAAACGGCGCTGGGGGCGGTGTTCGTGGCCGGATTTGTCTTCACGCTGCTTACGGTGCTCAGGATAAGGAGCTGGTTCGCGAACGCGATACCAACGGCGCTCAAATACAGTTTCTCCGCCGGAATCGGCCTGTTTATAACCTTCATCGGGCTGAACGAAACCGGCATAACCGTGCCGGGTGTTCCCGGCGCGCCGGTCCGGCTCGGGAACATTGCCGAACCCCGCGTACTGCTGGCTGTGGCCGGGTTTTTCCTGGTCATCTTCCTCATGGCCAGGCGCGTCCGCGGCGCGATAATTATCGGCATTCTCTCCGTCACGGTCCTGTCCTTCCTTTTCGGCCTCACACCCATGCCTGAGAAGATTTTCAGCGCCCCTCCCGACCCCTCTCCGATCTTCATGCGTCTCGACATCGCCGGAGCGCTCAGCCTCAAATTTTTCCCGATAGTGCTGACCATTTTCATAATGTCTTTTGTCGATACGGTCGGCACCCTCATCGGGCTGTCCTACCGCGCCGGTCTCCTGGATGAGACGGGCAACCTGCCGGAAATCGAAAAACCGATGCTGGCCGATGCAATTGCCACGACCATCGCGCCCCTGGTGGGCACGTCCACCACCGGAGCGTTCATCGAATCCGCCGCAGGGATCGAAGAAGGCGGCCGCACCGGCTTTACCGCCGTGGTGGTGGCCGCCCTCTTCCTCATGTCCCTTTTCATCGCGCCTCTTTTCACGGCGGTTCCCCCTCATGCATACGGGGTTGCCCTGATGGCCATCGGGATGATGATGCTCAGCCCGGTAACCAGGATAAACTTCGACGACTACACGGAACTGGTCCCGGCTTTCATCACCATTTCCATGATGAGCTTCACGTACAATATCGGCGTGGGAATGACCGGAGGGCTCCTGAGCTATCCGCTGCTCAAAACAGTTAGTGGGAAGTATCGTGAGGTAACCGCGGGAATGTGGATTCTGGCGGGGATATCGCTGATGTTCTTCATTTTCTATCCGAAGGGGTAGATGAAATTCAAGACAAGTAATCTTGAAAAACGGGATACAATTCGGGTTTCCGCGCGAGTTTGCTCAAATAAAATTGATGTTGCCCACCTTCCTGATATAATTCAAAAAAATTGTCTTTTCGCCTTAAATTACACGCTCCTGAAACGAAGTGTAAAGCTGCTGTAAAATTTGGTTCCGGTTATACATCCTTCTGTAACCAATAGAGTGCAACATCCTGTTTTTACGAAATAAATATAACTGGCACACGTTTTACTGGATTGATATTAACTGATACAAACGGCCTTAATTTATGCGCTCCCAAGCAACCGAAGCCCCTTCATGTCGGGAAAAAGCGGAGGATCACAACATGAAAAAAGTTATTTCTTTAAAACGTTTTGGCAATGAAAATGGTTTGGCCGTGGTTTATATCGCGCTCATAATGTTTGCGTTGATTGCGTTTGTCGGGTTTGCCATTGACATCGGCTACATGTATGTCGTCAAAGGGCAGCTGCAGAACGCCGCAGACTCCGTGGCCCTGGCGGGAGCGGGCTCTTTATATCCCCATAACACCTCGTCTCCGCCAGGCTCTTTGCCCGACCCCGACTGGACAACGGCCAACACGAACGCAACCGGTTTCGTTCAGAAGAACAAGGCCGCGGGCGCGAGCCTGGTTGACGCCCAGATCCAGTACGGCTATTGGAACCTCTCCAGCAAAGACTGGAAAACCGGCAGCCCGGTAACAACCGGCACACCTCCGGGAACGCCTTCGGGCTACTGTTCGGTTTCCAAGAACGCATGCACCGCGGCTAACGTTGCAACGGCTTGTCCGCAGTTCCCGTCCGAGAGTTGCGTGATCCAGGATGTACCCGCCTTTATGGCGACGATAAGCAAATCCGCGGGGAAAAATGGCGGGCCTGTGCCCACCTTCTTCGCGCAGGCACTGGGGTTTAAATCGATGTCGGTAGGCGCGAGTGCGGTCGCCGGCGTGGGCGCTCCCGGCTCGGAACCGGCGGGTGGCGCTTTTCCGTTCGTTCTTACAGCCTGTGTCGTGGATGATTATTTTTCGCGGAATCCGCTCCCGAATCCCCCCACTCTTATCACGGACACCTCTGTTTATCACCTCCAAAAGGGAACCGATGTTTCGCCCGGACAATGGACCGACCTCACAAAAGCGAAATCTCCAAGCGCCAGCCTTTTGAAGGATTACATAGATCACATGGTCAACCCCTCTCAGGGGACAGCGACGCCGGCTGTACAGACGGGAGACCCCATCTGGATCGATCCGGGGACAAAAGCTTCGGTGTATCATTCGACGCAGGATTTGATCGACGCGGGGAAGGGGCTTGTCGTCATGCCTGTGGTCGGCACGCCGACCAATTGCAGCATAACCACGGACACGGATATGACAATCGTCGGATTCGTCGCCGTGCAGCTGGTGAGCACGACAAACCATTCCATGACTGGTCAATTCGTCGGATACTACAAATCCAATCCCGGCAGCATAATAGGCGGTCCTGCCAGCAACACCGTCACGACCGCGAAGCTGATTAAATAGGCGCCCCAATGGGCGGATGAGGAGGGAGGCTGCCGACAGACTGGGCAACCGGGAACGTATTAAATGCGCCGGTTCACACTTCTATCCTGAATTCGGCGCCACTCCCGCTGTTTCTGACGCTGAGGCAGCCTTTCATGTGTTTTTCAATGATGGTCTTGGACATGTACAGGCCGATCCCGGTGCCGCCCGATTCCTTGGTGCTGAAATACGGATCGAAAACCTTGCCGATGATTTCCTCCGGGATGCCCCCGGCGTTATCGGTTATCGTCACTACCGATTTTTCGCCCTCTTTGTCGAGATAAACTGCAATCTTCGCATCGGCGACCTGCCTTCCGATACACGCTTCACGCGCATTGTTCAGGATATTCAGTATCACCTGGGAATATTCATTTGGCTGACCGCAGACAAAGACATCGTTTTCCATATCGACGTCCAGCCTGATGTTGCAGTCGTTCAAACTGCCCGCGACGAAATTGATCGCCCTCTGAATTGTCTCTTTCACGCTGAAATGGAGCACCTCCTTGTTGGGTTTGAAGAAGTTCCTGAAGTCATTTATGGTCTGTGACATGTGCGCGATCACATCCATCGCCTGCCTTACGCTGGCCTTCAGATATTCTTCGCTGAACTCGCCGTACTCGTAGCTTTCTTCGAGGTCCTGTATGATAAGGCTTACGGCATTGAGCGGCTGGCGCCACTGGTGAGCGATGTTGCCGATCATTTCTCCCATGGCGGCCAGCCGGCTCTGCTCGATGAGCATGAAATCCATGTTGCGGTTCTTCTTCACTTCATCGCGAAGCTTTTCTTCGAGGCTGTTGTTCAGCTTTTCCAGCTGGCAGTTCGCTTCCGCTATTTCCGCCGCGCGCAGGGCCAGGCTCTTGTTCAATTCCTCTATTTCCAGTTGGGCCCGCTTCCGGTCGGTGATGTCTACCATAACCGCCAGCGAGCGGATGATATCGCCTGAATCGTTCCTTTCCGCCTCGATGGATATGAGGACGTCCATCTTTTCACCGGATTTTTTGAGCAACTCGCATCCTGTTTCCCTGCAGCATCCCGTTTTCAGGACATTGGGAAAGATGACTTCCTCAAAATAAATCCGCGACGCGTCCGTTAGGAATTCCACAAATCTGCAACCTATTACTTCCAGGCTTTCATAGCCCATTATGTCGAGCCAGTATTCGCTGACGCTGACGACCCTGCCTTCGGAGTCGAAGGAGTGGAGCATCACAGGCGTTTTATTATAAAGCGATCGGTACCGCTCCACGCTTTTCTTCAGCTCTTCCTCGGCTGTTCTGCGTTTCGTGATGTCGATGCCGGCGAGGATTACATGCTCTCTCTCAGATTCCTCGTTGACAAGGACTGTAATCGCCCAGTCTATCAGTTTCCGTTTGCCTGTTTTGCTGATCAGCCAGCTTTCCGTTGATTTCTGTCCGAGCTGCACCACAGGCTGCTCTATGAAATTCCTGAATAACTGCGCCTCTTCGGGAGCAAGAAAAAGCTCCCATATGTATTTGCCTTCCGCTTCGGACAAAACATAGCCGGTGGCGGACTCGCATGCCTTGTTGAAACGCAGGATGCGTCCCGCAGCGTCAAGAACGATGACCAGAGCCCCCGCGGTGTCCAGTACCGCGGAAACGAAGTCCCGCTCCTTTTTCAGGGCATTTTCTCCGATTTTTACATTACGCAGCAGCAGGTCGAAAGGTCTGGACAATCCCGTCGCTATTACGGCCCGGTATGCAAAAAAGTAGCCTGTCAGCTTTAAAAGATGCGCAAGTATCGGCGCCCATCCTGAAGATCCCGCCAGCGGGGCGAAAACAGCTTCCGAGACCGTGAAAAAACCGGCGGAGAGGACGAGCTGCCTGAACACGCCGGTGTCCAGCCTGCACCTTTTCAGCCCCAGCAGGGGAACTGATGCGATGAAAATCAGGACAATGAAGCATTCACTGACGATTTTGAAATATGTTGGTCCGGAAACTTCGACAAAACAGGCCGGAAAAATCCGCCACCAGAAAATGCAGGCCGCCGCAAGCAGCGCGGCCGCAAGATACACCGCCACAGCCCGGGGAAAATTGATCTTCCGGTCGAGGAAAAAAGGAGAAACCGCAAAAGATACGCTCTGGACAACACGGGTCGCAATCCAGAACTGTGCGGACATGTTGCGGGCTAACCCTCCCGGCGCAACGGATTCTTCAATTGAAAGGAAATTGAACAAGTCCATTGCCCCGGTAAAAAGGAAGAAAACGCCGATAAAGAGGAGAAAGCCGTCATCCTGGTATTTGCGGACATTCCATGTAATTACGAAAATGCTGAAGGCAACGGCCATGAAGATCAGCTCGACAAGCATGTGGAATGCCGTAAAGCTCCTGAGGCCGATCAGTGCCAGCATGACGGGGAAAAGCGCGAGGGCGGAATAATATGAGTGTCCTGATATATTTTCATTTTGGGTGATCATAGCGGAGCATCACTGATTAAATTTTACTGAATTATAAATTGCTGAATCTTAGTACTTGTTTTTTTTTACGGAGTCAAGAGAAAAGCTTTATTTTGCGGATAATGCTGCTGGTTCGAACCACGGCGGCATATTCCGGCCGGCTGCCGTCCTGAATTCCCGCGCGTATCCATAGACAATCCGCGTCTAAATGGAAATTGCCGTAATTAGTCTTCCCTATGCCCTGAGATAATGAAAATTTTTTTTAAATTTCCTGTGACAATGGCCGGGTTTTCTGCTAGGCTCATAACCCTGAATTTGCGCAGGAAAGGAAAAATGATGAAGAAATGGCTGGTTTCGTGCATTGCCGGGTTTGCTATACTCTCGGTCACATCCGCCTTTTCCGCGGAGCCGCTGAAGAAGGATAACGGCGATTCCCTGAAACGAAAAATAGTCGCCGAGTTTTCCGGGAAAACACCGAGGGAATGGGGAGAAACGGTTACCGGTGTGAGAACTGAACTGGCGACAGATGAAATCGTCGTGGCACTTACCTTTGATGCATGCGGCGGCGCGAGGGGGAGCGGCTTTGACGCCGAACTGATAAACTTCCTTGAAAAGGAGAAAATCCCCGCCACACTATTCGTAAATGCCCGCTGGATCGACGCAAACCGGGAGCTGTTCCTGAAACTTGCGTCGAACCCGCTTTTCGAGATCGCCGATCACGGCACCATGCACAGGCCCGCGTCGGTGAATGGCCGTTTCGCTTACGGGATAAGGGGGACAAGGGATGTCGCGGAGCTGGTGGACGAAATCGAGGTCAATTCCCTTAAAATTCAGGAGCTGACCGGCAAAAAGCCGAAGTATTACCGGTCAGGCACGGCATTTTATGATGAAGTGGCAGTGGCGGTGGCCAACCGTCTGGGATATGAAGTCGTCGGGTTCACGGTCCTCGGGGATGCAGGCGCCACCTATAACAGGGACCAGGTCAGGAACGCCCTGCTCAAGGCCGAACCCGGCTCAATCGTCATCATGCACATGAACCACCCGGAAGGCCATACGGCCGCGGGAGTCATCAGGGCAATACCGGAACTGCGCAAACAGGGTTTCAGGTTCGTGAAACTTTCGGATTATGAACTCCGTTGATTGGTTGATTGGTTGATTGGTTGATTGGTTGATTGGTTGATTGGTTGATTGGTTGATTGGTTGATTGGTTGATTGGTTGATTGGTTGATTGGTTTTTAACCAATACAACTACCCAAACGAATTAAACCGGTTTTATCGCTTCCCTCGCCAGGCGAACGGTTATCTTTCTCCCGCTGGACAAAGCAAAGCGGCTGATACTTTCCAGCGCTTCAATCAGTGACGGCAGGTCCCTCCTGACATGCAGCAGCAGATATTCGGCCACGTCGTCCGGAACGATCACTTGAAGATCCCCCGAAAGCTTTTTCAGTATCATCCTCCGCGAATCGTCATCGGAAACATCCATTTTCGCGACAAGACCCCACAGCAGGCGTGAAGTGAGATGTCCGTCGAGGTTGGACAATTCCCTGGGGGGATGGAGCCCAGTCACGACGATCTTCTTGCCGGCATTGTAGAAATCGTTGAATACCTGCCAGATCTCGACTTTCACATTTTCGTTGTCCGGAACCAGGTGGATATCGTCTATCAGCAAGGCCGGCGCATCCCTGAACTTCTCGGCGAGCTTTGAAACAGACTCAGCCGGATACTCGCCCTTATATATTTCATCAATATTTCCGCAGGAAAGACAGGGAATTGTCCCGGAACAGGCATTTTGAACCTCAATCCCGCGGTTCACCAGGCAATCCCCCATCGCCATTAGCAGATGGGTTTTGCCCGAACCCGGCGGACCGTAGACGTAGAGGAGGCTGTCTCCGGCTTCTTCCAGCACCAGCCTGGCGAACTGAAAGGCCGTGCGGTTCCCGCCGCAGACGACAAAGTTTTCGAAGGTAAATTTCGGATTGATGGGAAATTCAAAAACCAGTTGCATGGTGGAATGAGTTTTATTGAGTTAGTTAGTTAGTTAGTTTGTTTGTTGGTTGGTTGGTTAATTGGTTTTTTTGTTTATCGAATTTCCTTTTCAACCAATCAACCAATCAACCAACAAAACAGGTTTTAACAAAATGTTCCGTCAAAACAGGTTCCCCTGGGGCCCTTCCGGGAAAACCCTTCCGAAATGAAGATACGCCGTCCGGGTTGCCGTCCGGCCGCGGGGGGTGCGGTTGAGGAAGCCGTTCTGGATGAGATACGGCTCGTATACGTCCTCTATGGTGTCGCTTTCCTCGCATATGGCCGCCGCCAGCGTGTCCAGGCCCACCGGACCACCGGAAAACTTGTCGATGATGGTCAGCATGATAAGGCGGTCCATGGGATCGAAACCCATTTCGTCAATTTCAAGAAGCTCCAGGGCGTCCCCGGCCACCTTTCTGTTTATCACTCCGTCGGCCCTCACCTGTGCAAAATCCCTCACCCGCCGCAACAGGCGATTGGCTATGCGCGGGGTTCCCCTGCTCCGGCAGGCCAGCTCCATCGCTCCTTCCATCTCGATTTGTATTCCGAGAATTCGGGCTGAACGGCCGACGATAACCGAAAGGTTCTGTTCCGAATAAAATTCGAGTCTCGATATGACGCCGAAACGGTCCCGGAGCGGGGAAGAGAGAAGCCCGGCCCTTGTCGTCGCCCCGACCAGCGTGAACTTCGGCAAGTCCAGCTTGATGGTGCGCGCGCTCGGACCCTGGCCGATAATGATATCCAGCTGGAAGTCCTCCATGGCCGGATAGAGTATCTCTTCCACCACGTGGGAAAGCCTGTGTATTTCGTCGATAAAAAGGACGTCGTGCTGCTCGAGATTGGTCAATATCGCCGCCAGATCGCCGGGCCGCTCGATCACCGGCCCCGAAGTGGATTTGATGTTGACCCCCATCTCCGCGGCGATTATGTTGGCGAGGGTCGTCTTGCCGAGCCCGGGAGGCCCGTACAGAAGCACATGGTCCAGCGCCTCGCCCCTTTTCCTGGCGGCGTCGATGAACAGCTGCAGGTTTCCCTTGGCCTTGTCTTGCCCGATATATTCGGCAAGGCTTCGGGGCCGGAGCGTCGTATCGAAGAGAAAATCGTCTTCAGTTGTCTGCGGCGAAATCATTCGGGTCATGTAAAACCTTTGCCTGAATCCGTGTATAACCACCCCTGCCCTCGCGGGCTCCACCTCCCAAATTAGGAGGGGCTGGGGGGCATGGCGTGGAACACAGGTGCACTCTACCTCATTAAATACTTCAGCGCCTGCTTTAACACCGTTTCCATCGAGGCATCGGCGGGGATATCCATCTCCGCCAGCGCCTTTCTGACCACTGCCTCTTTATAGCCGAGATTTACCAGCGCCGAAGCAACGTCGTCGATGATACCGCCGGACACGGCCGAACGCCCTTCGGCCAGGGAAGGCATCGAGGAATCGAGCTTCTGCGCCTTTTCCTTCAATTCCAGCACCATTCTTTCCGCTGTTTTCCTGCCTACTCCCGGAATCGCGCAAAGCCTCGAGATATCGCCCCGTTGTATCGCGGAGGAGAGATCTGCCACCTGGCAGTTGGAAAGGATGTCCTTGCCGACTTTCGGCCCGATCCCTGAAACCGAGATCAGGAGCTGGAAGAAATTTTTCTCCGCGACGGTGCGAAAGCCGTACAGGCTGATGGCGTCTTCCTTCACATGGGTGTAAATGTTGAGGGATACCGTGCCCCCTTCCTCGGGAAGCTCATAATAAGTCGAGAAAGGTATCTGCACTCTGTAACCCACCCCGTTCACGTCCAGGATTATGAATTCCGGCGACTTTTGCGCTATTTTCCCGGTCAGCAGGGCGATCATGCGAGCCTGCTCCTGAGCGCGTTCATGCCGCACGAATGGGCATGGCACACGGCGACCGCAAGGGCGTCGGAGGCATCCTCCTGGGCCGTTTCCGGAAGGTTGAGCAGAACCTTGAGCATCTGCTGCACCTGCGATTTGGCCGATTTGCCGTGCCCGACAACCGCCTGCTTGACCTGGAGGGCGGTATATTCGTAAACGGGAAGTCCGGCGATCACTCCGGCCACGATGGCTGCCCCGCGCGCCTGGCCGAGCTTAAGCGCGCTCTGCACGTTTTTGGCGAAAAAGATATTCTCCACGGCCACCACCTCGGGCCCGTATGTATTTATTATTTCGGTCAACTGGCGATAAATCTTGTGCAGGCGCAACGGGAAATCCTTTTCGGAATCGGTGAATATGGCCCCGTTGTCCACGTGAATCAGCCTGTTGCCGACCGAATCGATAATGCCGTACCCGGTGATCCTGGAACCGGGGTCAATGCCCATGACTCTCATTCCGTCCCCTGATATCCGCAAGGGCGGGTTTCAAACACGCCCCTGCCCGGTCCTTACATCATTCGTTCCATCTCTTCCTGGGAAATATCGAAATTGGCATAGACATTCTGCACGTCGTCATTGTCTTCGAGACGCTCCATGAGCTTCAGCATGCTTTCGGCCTGTTTTCCCTCCAGCTTGACCATGGTCTGGGGGATCATGGTCACCTCGGCGGACTCGTATCTGAACCCGGCCTTTTCCAGCGACTCGCGCACTTCTATGAATGCGGCGGGATCTGTCAGGACTTCAATCTGGTCCTCTTCGTCGGAGACGTCATCGGCCCCGGCTTCAAGGGCGGCTTCGAAGAGCTTGTCGAATTCCGTGCTTTTCGGAAAAACAATCAGCCCTTTCTTGTCGAACAGCCATGAGACGCATCCTGCTTCTCCCATGTTGCCGTTGCATTTCGAGAAAATGCTGCGCACTTCGGAAACGGTCCGGTTGCGGTTGTCGGTCATCACTTCAACAAGCACGGCCACTCCGCCAGGTCCGTACCCCTCGTAAGTGGTCTCTTCATAAGTCGTGCCTTCAAGTCCGCCGGCACCCTTCTTTATCGCCCGCTCGACGTTATCCTTCGGCATGTTCTCCGCCTTGGCCTTGTCCATGGCCGTTCGAAGCCTCGGATTGCCGCCGGGGTCCGCCCCGCCGAGCTTGGCCGCCACGGTAATCTCCTTGATCAGCTTGGTGAATATCTTGCCCCGCTTGGCATCGGCCGCACCCTTTTTGTGCTTGATGGTACTCCATTTATTATGACCTGACATCTTGCTTTCTCCCTCAAATTAATTCATCTCCGCCCAGTAAAACTTTGGAATATTAGCATGGGAATTTCCGCCTTGTAAAGGGAGAAAATCCCGCGACGGCAGACATTTCCGTTCCCGGCGGAGATATTCCTTTTCTTGCCTTTCACGGCCGAATCGTGATAATGATGAATAAATTCCGTCGAAGGGGGGGACAGGATATGGCCATAGCGAAAAAAATCGCCGGTTTCATCGAAAAAGCGTCATGGATACGCAGGATGTTCGAGGAAGGGGAGCGATTGAGGCGGATTCACGGAGCGGACAAGGTTTACGATTTCACGCTGGGCAACCCGAATGTGGAGCCACCGCCTGAGTTCGACAGGGAATTCCGGAAACTCGCCGAAAGCCCTGTTCCCGGAATGCACAGATACATGAGCAACGCCGGATACGAGGAAACCAGGAACGCCGTCGCTAATGTGCTGGCCGAAAATTCGGGACTGCCGGTCACCGGAAGGCACGTGGTCATGACCTGCGGCGCCGGGGGGGCACTGAACGTGGTTTTGAAGACCATCCTCAATCCCGGCGAGGAAGTGATCATCCTTACCCCGTTTTTTGTCGAATACAAATTCTACATCGACAACCACGGAGGAATTCCCCGTGAAGTATGGACAAACCGGCAAACCTTCCAGATCGACCCGAAAGCGGTGGAATCAGCCATAAACGAAAAGACCCGCGCCATTATTATCTGTTCGCCGAACAACCCCACCGGCGTCATTTATCCGGCGGATGTTCTGCAGGCATTTGGCGACGCCGTAAGGCGAAGGGAAAAGGAGCTTGGCAGGCAGATATACGTGATTTCAGACGAGCCTTATGCCCGGATAGCATATGACGGCAAGCATGTGCCGAGCATTTTCCGCTTTGTCGACAACTCGGTCGTCGTCACTTCACACAGCAAGGACCTGGCACTGCCTGGGGAACGGATCGGCTATCTCGCCGCCAGCCCGAAAATGGAGGAAGTGGAAATGTTCATGGAAGGGGCGATCTTTTCCAACCGCGTTCTCGGCTTCGTCAACGCGCCTGCCCTAATGCAGCGCCTGGTGACCGGGTTGCAGCGGGCATCGGTTAACATTGATGAATACCGCCAAAAAAGGGACCTGCTATATGACAGCCTGACCGGACTGGGATTCAACATGATAAAGCCCGACGGCGCTTTCTACATTTTCCCCAGGTCCCCCCTTCCGGACGATGTCGAATTTATCAGGATCGCCCAGAAACACCACATCCTTCTGGTGCCGGGCGCAGGATTCGGTGCGCCGGGATTTTTCCGCATAGCGTATTGCGTCGACAGGGAAATGATAGAAAGGAGCCTTCCCGCCTGGAAGGAACTGGCTGGGGAAGTTGGATTGAACCGGGGCCGGATGTAAATGGACAAGGACAAGGAGAAACAGGAAATTTCCGTACTCGGCAGGCTCTTTTCCCTCGAAGCGCTGCTGGTCGTCATGGGAGCGGTTTCCCTCATTTCCGGCGCAGTCCGCCGCAATTTCACCGGATTGCTGCTCGGGTCGCTGATCCTGGGAGGATTGCTGCTGTTTATTATCATCAGGAGAAGGTCGAACAGGAAATGAAGGAACAACATCTAAAGCAGGGGAAAATAATCCTGGCTTCGGCCTCTCCGCGGCGTGTCGAACTGCTGGCTTCCGCCGGGATTTCATTCGAAGTGGCACCGGGCAACATCCCTGAAGCATGCATCCCGGGAGAAACACCGGAGGAGCACGTGCTGAGGCTGTCCAGGGAAAAGGCTCTTGATGTCGCGGGGAAGACGCAGGGAAGATTCTTCATCGGCGCTGACACGATCGTGGTCTGCGAAGGGGAAATCATGGGAAAACCCGCGGATTCGGCTGACGCGGAACGGATGCTCCGAAAACTCTCGGGCGCCGTCCATGAAGTCATAACCGGCTTCACAGTGTACGACAGGGAAAAAGACGTTTTTGAAAGCCGGGCAGTGAGCACGAGGGTTTATTTCAAACAATTGTATAATGAAGAGATTCGGTCATACATTGCCACGGGTTGCCCCTTCGACAAGGCCGGTGCGTATGCCATCCAGGGCGGCGCTGCGTATATGATCCCGAAAATTGAAGGTTCATATACCAATGTTGTCGGCCTCCCTCTCTGCGAAGTGGTCGAGGCACTGAGGAAGACGGGAGCGATTTCCGCCGTCGCGGAATGAGGTTGCCATGTCGGTTGCTGACAATTTGCAAAAAATCAGGAACAGGATTGAAACCGCGGCTCGTGCATCCGGCCGCGACCCGAATTCGGTTCGTCTGGTCGCAGTGTCCAAGACCAAGCCCGCCGAAGCGGTCATGGAGGCCATTCGGGCCGGGCAGCTGATTTTCGGCGAAAATTATGTCCAGGAACTCACTTCGAAGGCGGCGCAGGTGCCCGGACCCGTTGAATGGCATTTTATCGGGGCGCTGCAGAGCAACAAGGTCAAATACATTTCGGGACTTGTTACGCTGATCCATTCCGTCGACCGGCTTTCGCTGGCGGAGGAAATCGAAAAACAGTGGGGGAAACTGGAAAAAACCTGCGACATCCTTATCGAAGTCAATGTTTCGGGTGAGAAATCCAAGGCGGGAACGACCACGAGCGAAGCCGTGCGGCTCGTGCGCGATATCGCCCGGCTGCCCCATATTCGGGTCAGGGGATTGATGACAATGCCGCCTTTTTTCGACGAACCCGAGGCGGCGCGTCCCTATTTCCGGGAATTGCGGGAGCTTGCGGGAGAAATCGCGTCCGAGGAGATCCCTGATGTAGAAATGAATGAACTTTCCATGGGAATGTCCGGAGATTTCGAGGTCGCCATTGAAGAAGGGGCAACCCTGGTGCGGGTCGGATCGGCGATCTTTGGATATCGGTAAAAAACCTGTTTATTAGTTTAGTTGGTTTTAATTAGTTATCAACCAACAAACCAACAAACCAACAAACCAATCAACTTTCTAAAACGCCTTTATCTTACCCAGCTGCCCTATTCCCGCAATTACGAAATTGACATAAAACTGCTGGTTGCCCGGCCGGTCTCCGTAGGAGAAAATCACGCTCCAGCACTGGTGCCTGTATTCCAGGGAAGTAAGTGACTCCAGGAACTTTCCGCCATCGACGGAATACCTGCCGGCAAAGCTTAAGACAAAGGGCTTTACCAGCGCGACCGACAACCTGGATTCCAGGTATTTGTACTGGGTCCGGGCGAAATGGTAGCTTGCTCCGGCGCTGTTGCCCGCGCCGTCGTTGTAATTGGCGGAAAGATCGGTGGTGGACAGATTGGAACGATAGGTATTGTATCTGGTGTCAGTACCCAGAGTTATATGCTCCACCGGGCTGACCTGGGCTTCTATCCGCACATCGTTGAAGCGCCGGAGTTCGTCGTAAGGTGTCAGCAGGTCCCTGCGCGTCCCGCTGAAATCGAATTCCTGGGACAATTTCAGGAAGGCGATGTCCCGGTAGGCGGGGGGAGTGTTTCCTTGCACGATCTTGCCCGTCAGGTAATTGGCAACGGAGTAGACAATCATGTTCTGATGCACTATCCTGTCATTGTAATCGAAGAACGGCAGCTCATCCTGGTTCGCATTCTGCACATACGTGTAACTGACTTCCGGGACGATGGTATGCTGCAGTCTCGGCATGCTCTTCCAGTCGGTGTCATACACCCTTGAAAGCGTGGATGAAATTCTCGCCCCACCGTCCAGAACCCCCTTGTCGTCGAAGCTGTCGCCGCCTGTTCCGCCATAAACATTGTAAAACCTGTGACGATAGCCGCCCCAGAGCGTGCCTTCCAGTCCCGCCACCGGTTTTGCGTAGGCCAGCAATCTGGGATGCAGATCGATCCGCTGCCCGTGAACGCCCTCCTCCCGGTAGAAGTTGGTAAAATTGGAGTCGAGGGAGTAATAAAACGGACTTGCCCCTATCCTTTGCTCTATGCCGGTGAATGTGAGGACGGGCAGTTTCTGCATGGTCGCCACATTGGAAGGGGCCGACAAATCCTGGCTGAACCGCAGCTCGGGGGTCAACAGATACTGTTGCCAGTGCTTTGTGAGGAATACGTAGCTGTCGGTTGTTCTCTGGTTATATGCGGCGAAACCTTCGTTATAGTCACTGAAAAAATCCTTGTCGGAAACATAATTGATGTCCGACCTGAAAAACAGCGAGGGTGAAAATTCCTGCTGGTGCTTTTCCGACAAAGACCCCCGCAGCTTGTCCTTCGACGTATCGTAAATGAGATAACTCCGGAAGCTCCCGGCGGTACCGGCTTTCCCGATATATCTGTAATCCACCCCCGTGCCCACGCCCCTCTTGCTCTGGATATCCAGGTCAAAGGTGGCGTCCTGGCTGGGCGAAATTGCCCAGTAATAGGGAATGGTCAGGACAAACCCTCCCAGGCTGGAGGTCCCTGCCTGGGGCAGCAGGAAGCCGGACTGGCGCTCCCGTTTTACCGGAAATATCATGTACGGCAGGTACAGAACGGGTACGTCCCTGATGTAGAAAAGGAGATTTTTGGCGGTAGCGTATTCGCCGAGATATACGTCGATATCGCTGGCGCTGAACTTCCAGCTGGGAACGGGCGCGTCGCAAACAGTGAAAGTGCCTTTATCAACATGGTAGCTTTCCGGACCCACCTTTTCCATTATCTTGCCGCGAAGATGAAAATTTCCCATTTTCTTGAACAGGTCGCCGTTCGTTACCACCCCCATCCCGGTGTCGAGATGCACGGTCATTTTGTCGCCGTGCAAAATGTCGCCTTCGCTTGTGAGAACGGCTTTCCCTTCGGCCTCGGCCAGATTTTCGCTCTCCTGCAGAAAGGCCTTGTCGGCAACCAGCTTGGCATCATCCCAGTCCAGGTGGACGTTGCCCACCGCCCTGTAAATGTCGTCAGCCTTCTCATAGGTCAGGGTGTCCGCGTGAATGATCAGCTTGTTGGATTGGACGGGTCCCGCGGCCAGAGCCGGACCCGGCGCCGCGGCGATGATAAGAATGATCAAATTGAAGAGGCTGGGGAGATATTTTTTCATGGGATACCGTTGTCGTTTTACCCTCTGAATGGCTCGAATTTCCCGGACAAAAGTATGGCTCTTGCTTCACCGACGGTAAAGAGCGAACCGCAGACGAGTACCAGATCTTCCGGGCCCGCCTCCCTCGCGGCAATTTCAAGCCCGGCAGCGACCGTGCCGGCGTCGGTGGCGGTTACACCGGCGGCCTCCCACCTTGCGGCGAGCCCCGAGGAAGACAACGCCCGAGCTATCGTCGGCGTAACCGCCAGCACCCGGTCCGCCAGTGGCGCCAGCGCGGCCACCATGCCGTCCAGATCCTTGTTGGACATCACGCCGACAACCAGAATGAGCCTGTTCCTCTGAACATCCGCCAGCGATTCCGCCAGTGCCGCTGCCCCGGCCGGGTTGTGGGCGCCGTCCAGAAGTATCCTGGGAGAGCCGCCCAGCATTTCCATTCTTCCAGGCCAGGAAGCGCGCTCCAGGCCGGACCTGGCGACTTTTTCATCCAGGAAATAGCCCAGTCCCGCGAGCAATTCGGCCGCGCGAAGGGCAACGGCGGCGTTTTCGGACTGGTACCTGCCCGGTATGCCCGGCTTCAGGCCGGCAAGTTCCCATTCCTGACCTCGATAATAGAGACCGGAATCCCGCCAGGACGCGTTAAACTGCCTTCCAAAGCAGAACAGGGGTGAACGCGATTGCTCGCATGCTTCCCTGATAACGGCCAGCGCTTCTTCCGGCTGTGACGATACAATGACCGGTTTGCCCGGTTCAATAATCCCCGCCTTCTCGCGGGCGATCCCGGAAATGGAGTCGCCCAGGTATTCGCAATGGTCCAGCGATATGGGAGTTATGAGCGACATGATCTTGGGCGAGACGTTGGTGGCGTCAAAACGGCCGCCCATTCCGGTTTCCATTACCACGGGATTCGCCCCGTTTTCGGCGAAATAGAGAAATGCCATGGCGGTAACGATCTCGAAAAAAGTGGCGCCCGGGGGGGCCGCCGCCAGTACCCGTCCGGCCGTTGAAACCACGTCGTTCTCGTCAATTTCGATCCCGTTTATGCGTATCCGTTCAGTGAAGCCGATCAGATGGGGGGAAGTGAAAAGACCGGTTTTATATCCCCCGGCGGCCAGAATCGAAGCCAGGAAAGAAGCCGTAGAACCTTTTCCGTTGGTTCCCGCGACATGCACGACCCGCAGTCCGTCCTGCGGATTCGAAAGGGCCTTCAGGATGGATCTTGTTCTGCCCAGGCCCGGCTTGATGCCGAATCGTCCCAGGCCGTACAAATATGTAATCGTCTCCTGATATGTCATGCCCGGACGGCTCAGTGGTAAAGCATCTTGAGAAGCCGGGCCAGCGTGGGTTTCATTTCCTTCCTGTGGACTATGACATCGACCATGCCGTGCTCCAGAAGATATTCGGCCCTCTGGAACCCTTCGGGAAGTTTCTGCCTGATCGTCTGTTCGATGACCCTCGGCCCGGCAAAACCTATCAGCGCTTTCGGCTCGGCCATGTTGACGTCGCCCAGCATGGCGAAACTCGCCGTGACTCCTCCCGTGGTCGGGTCCGTCAGCACCGATATGAACGGCAGCCCGTTTTCGCGCAGGCGCGCCAGGGCGGCGGAGGTTTTCGCCATCTGCATCAGGGACAGGATGCTTTCCTGCATCCTGGCGCCGCCCGACGACGACACTATGACCACCGGCGTCCGACACTCTACTGCGCGCTCAATGAGCCTCGTAATCTTCTCTCCCACCACGCTGCCCATGCTCCCGCCCATGAATGAGAATTCAAGGACCGCCAGCTGGACGGGGACGCCGTCGATCCTGCCTTCACAACAAATAACCGCCTCTTTCCCGTTTCCCTTGGCGACGGCCGCGTCGATACGTTCCTGGTAGCTCTTTGAGTCCCTGAAATTGAGGAAATCCACCGACTGCATATCAGCATCGTGTTCGACAAAAGTCCCTTCGTCCAGGATCAGCGAGATCCGCTTCCCGGCAGGTATGCGGAAATGATGGTCGCACTTGGGGCAGACATTGAGATTTTTTTCTATCTCCTTTGAGTAGATCGCTTCCGAGCAGTTCTGGCATTTCGTCCAGAGACCCTCCGGCACCCGGATCTTCTTCGCTCCGTTTTGATTAATGGGCTTTCTTTCCCTTTTGAACCAGCTCATATCCGCATACCCCTGAATCGGCCTCCGATTCGCCATGTCCGGGACAGGCGAGCCGGCTGACCTTTGTCATTCCGCCCTTATTTCCGCGAGGCTGCCGCGCTTTTTATGCCCGCTTTCAAAGATGAAACAAAATCAGCGACTTTCTCCCTGAGTTCGCTGCCCCGGTATTTTTCGAAATATTTTACCAGGGCGCTGCCCACGACCACGCCGTCGGAAATCAGGGCAACCTCCCCGGCCTGGTCCGGATCGGATATGCCGAAGCCGACGACCACCGGGAGCGTGCTTCTCTCCCTTATTTTCGACACCTCTTCGCGCAGGGACGACGAGACATCTTTTCTGGCCCCGGTCACCCCGGTAACGGAAACATAATAGAGAAAACCGCGTCCGAGCCTGATGACCTTTTCAATCCGGTCGTCACCGGAAGTCGGCGCAAGCAGGAAAATCACATCCAGGCCGTGTTTCCTCGCGGTCCTGGTGAACCCCTCCGCTTCTGATTCCTCGGGGGGCAGGTCCACCAAGAGTACGCCGTCGACGCCCGCCGCCGCGGCGTCTTCGGCGAAACGCTCCATTCCGTAGAGAAAAATGGGATTGTAATAACCCATGAGGATTATCGGGATGTCGGTATCGCGCCTTGCCGATTTTACCGCATCCAGGATGCCCGGCAGTGTCGCGCCGGCGGCCAGCGCCCGCTCGGATGACAGCTGAATGGTCGGACCGTCGGCCATCGGGTCTGAAAACGGCATGCCGAGCTCAATTACGTCCGCGCCGGCCTTTTCCAGTTCCGTGATCATCTCGGCGGTGGACGCCATATCGGGGTCCCCCGCGGTGATGAAAGTAACGAGGGCCTTTTCGCCTTTCTCGCCCAGTTTTTTGAATGTTTTGGAAATCCTGTTCATGGCTCTGTAGCTGCTATCCATCTGTCCTGAACCTCCGGGCTTCCCTGTCGAGGGCTTCAACCTGGCGTGAAAGGCCAATAAAAGCTTCGTCAAGCACGGACACTGCTTCGAGGCTTTCATCGGTTGATCTCTGGATGTCCTCAACGGCGAAAACAATCTGCTCGCTTCCCTTGGCCTGTTCGTCGCAGGCGCGCTTTATCTGCTGTATCATGGAAGTAATATTTTCCGTGGACTGGGCGATAAAACTCCCAACCTTGCTCTGCTCGCGGGTGGATGACCGGACCTGGCCGGTCAGGACCTTCATCCGTTCCACCGCGGTCATAATCAGGTCGCTCCCCTTGTTCTGCTCTTTGGTGGCATTTGAAATCTGCAATATCATGTCGGTAACCTGTTCCACCGCGTCCCTTATCATCTGGCTTCCGGTTGCCTGCTCCGCCGCCGCGCGGGCTATCTCGGCAATCTGCTCGGTCGCCCTCTTGACGCCTTCAACGATTTTGTTGAGCGCCTCCCCGGATTTCTGGGACAACTGCTCACCGTCCGCTATGCTCTTTTCCGCCTGGCTGATCGCTTCAACGGCCCTGCGCGTCTCTTCCTGGACACCCTTTATCAGCAGCGCGATCTCGCGGGTCGAACTGCTGGTGCGGTCGGCCAATTCTTTTATCTCGTCGGCAACCACGGCGAACCCCTTGCCCTGGTCACCGGCCTGGGCCGCTATAATCGCCGCGTTCAGCGCCAGCAGGTTCGTCTGTTCTGCAACTTCGTCTATAACGGAAAGGATTGTGCCGATATCATTGGCCTTTCCGGAAAGGGTTGCGATCACTTCGGTAGTAATACCCGATGAGCGCCTGATTTCATGCATGCCTCTGATGGTGGCCTCCACGGATGCCCTGCCAGTTTCGGCGTCACGTCTAACTTCCTCGGAAATGAGCGACGTATCCTTCGCGTTCTTTTCCACCTGCTGAATCGCCGAATCCATCTCCATGACCGACGACGCCGTCACCGAGGATGCCTCGATAAGGCTGTTCACGCCGTTGCCGATCTGTTTTATGGAAGCCGCCATTTCCACGATTGAGGAACTGACGTCCTCTACGGCCTGGGCAAGGTTTTCCACATTCAGGGCAACCTCTTCTACGCTGGCGGCCATTTCGAGAATGGACGAGGAATTTTCGGAAGCGGACAGCGAAAGGCTGTCGACACCCTGGGCCACCCCCTTCACGGATGCGTTGATTTCCATGATTGCCGCGGATGTTTCGCTTATCCTTTTCCCCTTGTTCTCAGAGGCATTGGCAACCTGTTTCGAGGTTTCCGCTATTGTCCGCGAGATGCGGGTCAACTCTTTCGACGAGGCCTTGTTGCTGTCCAGCAGAGAGCGGAAGTTTTCCGTAATGGAATTCAGGGATTCGCCCAGCTCTCCCATTTCGTCTTCCGTCTCCACAGAAACTTTCCCGGTCAGGTCTCCGTCCGCTACCGAGCGCGCGTAATCCGCTTCGTCGCGGAAAGGACGGCTGATACCGGCGAGTATGCGCCATACAATTAAAATTACCGCGAGTATGATCGCGCCCGACAGAACCAGCGCGGTTGTCACCTTTTTCCCCACCAGCGCTCCGGCCGTTTCTTCAGCACCTCCTGCTTCCGCTTTCAGGACCTTGTTCATCCCGGCAAGTTGTCCGGCAAGCTCCCTGAACCTGTTTTCCCGATCGCCCGCGGACGCCCCGCCCGCCTGCTGCATCGCGTCCGTCAGGGTTCCGGAGTATTCGCTCCATTTTGTCCTGGCGGCCTCGACAGCAGTTTTCGCGCTGTCCTTCTCCACCCGGTTTGAAATATTCGCAAACCCGGAGTCTATCTCTCCCGCCAGTTCCTTGACGGCATCCCGGCCCCGGTCCGCTCCACCGCCGGGATTCGAAATCATCGCGTTAATTTTCCCGGCATCGGCCTCGATGAGCAGCCCGTTTTCCAGGCAATCTCTCATGCCGCTTATTCTGGCGTAACCCCTGCCGCCTATCCTGACGTCACCGAGAAGGTTCAAGCCGATTAAAACAAGTATCAGAAAACCGGCGGCAACCGTCAGCAGCAAAGCCGAAACCCTGGTCCCCATTTTCATTTTTTTGCCGAATGATAAAGAGCGGAACACTCCCATTTCATTCCACCACCTTTCATACTGTTCAGCTAATACCCATCCGGACTCATTCGGAGCCCGCGGAACCGTAATGCCGGAAATCTGCGAAAACCTGTGCACTTGTAGCATCTGCGGGCATTTTTTTCAAGGTAAAAATGCCCCGGGACTTTCTCTTCGCAATAAAATCGAAATAATTCGGATTAACGTATGGGGGTAATATTTGGGGAGACTAAGACCGAATTGCTTTGACCAGGCATTATCGCCGGTTTCACCGCAAGCGGCGCGAGGCGGTCTGTCGGGCGGGGACAGCCTCACGCCGTTTGCGGAATTAATTTACGGAAGCTTGCCGGCAATTCGTTTCGAAAACGTTGCCGGTTGCTTCCATTTCAGGATGAGATGAAGAATGCCGTATATATCAAACCACGATCTTCAAAAGCGTAATGATCTCCTGGAGAGACCAGAGGAGCCTTTGCTGGAGATCGCAGTCGGTTACCCACTCTCGGCCTTCATGCCTTCCGGACTGTTCGCATTTTTCGAGCTTCGGCAGCATTTCCATTTGCAGCTCGCGGTAAGCGGGCTTGTAGTGTCTCTTCGCGACCAGGATGCGCGCCTCGTTTATCTCCTGGGCAAGCGCCCTCTTGAATCCCGGATGTTTGAACGCCTTGTCGTCGGCGGACCTGACGACGGAAGCCAGGGCGGAAAGTTTGTCGAGAATGTTCCGCTGCGGGTCGATATCTCCGTAAACAACGATCTTGCCGGTGTCCACGTAGTTCCATCCCGCCTCCATCACATCGATATCGGTTGTGCCTTCCGGAAGCGGTTCGACCTTGATGATCGTGGCGGATTTGGAAGAGAAACCGGCATTGTGGTCAAGGGTGGAATCGAAAGGCCAGATGAGCGACGGATTGTTCTTGTTTGAAGGCTGATCGGGCGGCCCCACGAATTTCTGCGGGGTCACGGTCCGGAACGGCCCTTCGGTTCCGCTTGCAAGCTTGTTTGTCGAATCGAGATAGCCCGGGACCAGGTCTTTGCCGCTCGCCCGCAGGGCTAGAATGTACCTGAGGCCGCCCTTCACCTCAATGGCATCGCCATTGTTGCGTCCGGCATTTCCCGGTGAACTGTAATCACACCACCCCCCCTTGGCCAGGTCCGCAACCGGGTCATAGTAGTAAATGGCCTGCGGATATGTCCCGTTTACATAGGGAGCATATGAGGGGCCTTCATTCGACGGGTCGTCCGCGAGGGGATGGGCTATGGAATAGCCATCCGGCGCATAAACGGTGATCCTGGTCGCGTCGCTCCTTATTCCGGCGCGTTTCAGCAGGTGCTCCATCACCACGCCGGAGTATTCCGCGTAATAGTCGCCGGATTTGGTCGTGTTCATCAGCATGAACTGGGTATGCTGGGGCATTGCCTCCAGCTGGGCCTTGTCGAAGACCCTGGACGGAGCGGCCACCTTGGTCGGATCGTCGTTCTTGTCGCCCGGATAACGGACTGCCGTGATCTCAGCGATGTTGGTATATCCGTCACCGTCGGAATCGAGGGACTCTATCGCCTTCAACGCTGCCGCATTCCGGCCGTTGGCCAGGTAGTCCTTGCCGTAGGAATTCAGGGTTTCCGCGAACTGGTCGGTCTTTTGTCCGTAGTTTGTCACGGCATGACAATACTGGCAGCTACCCATGGTCGTGGTCTTATGCGTGCTCGGGTCCGTATACTCCCCTCCGCCATGGCAAAGAGCACAATTGTCAAGCTTTGTTCCGGCCGCTCCCGGATAAACGCCGAGGAAAACTTTTGCGTCATTGTCCGCATCGCCGGCGTGCTGGTAAGCCGCAAACACAACCGATGCCATGACGGCAAGAACGATGAACACTCCCACTGAAACCAACATGCTGAACTTTCTCATGGTTCCCCCTTTGTAATTAATATTTTAACCATGAGTCTTTATATATTATTTTATATAACGTTTGCAAAGCATTTTTCATTTATTTGTCCAAATAGACACATTTTTTTGCTTCTACAAACCGTTTCTCTCAAAGTGGTTTTTGGGGTCAGTGACTTTGAAAAGGGGGAAGAGTAAAAAGCCGGCTCGGGGGTCAGGTCTTGAAATATCAGTTTTTCTTATCGGCGGTCTGAAGAACCTTGCTCACCGTAGTATAGTGAATGTCCAGATACGTCGCTATTTCCTTAAGGGTGTAGCCATGCCTCACATGCGCATCATAGATCGCCAGATTTCTCTCTTTTTTAGTGAGGCGCTCACCATGAGGCAAGAGAGCGTCCAGGCTTGGACGACCAGCGAGGCGTTGCTTCCGTGGAATCTCCGACACCTGTTCCTTGCCGTCAAGATACTCTTGCATTCGTGCGATGAACATATCGCTGCCGAGAATGACCTGCCCCTTCAGCATCTCCCACAGCGCTTCTTTGTGCCCCCCCTTCACTGACAAATTGCCTGTATTTACCGCAAGCCTCCGTCTTGGTCCGGCCAAATTGATCCAGTATCCACTTTGCGGTTAAATAGGGTTCCTTCTTGGCGGTCCCCGCCGTG
>Ga0335070_10001592_pt1 | contig 26212 bp, 22 predicted proteins | sample Lox_Sample_13_FD_206722 | JGI IMG/M metagenome (GOLD analysis project Ga0335070, IMG submission 206722) | Soil microbial communities from Loxahatchee National Wildlife Refuge, Florida, United States - Lox_Sample_1.3 | ecosystem: Environmental > Terrestrial > Soil > Wetlands | place: USA...
GCCGCGATCCAGTCCGAGAGCCTGACGCGCGAAGGCGTGCGCGAGGCGCTGCGCGCCCGGCGCGCCTACGCGACCAACGGGCCGCGCATCTACCTCTCCGCGACGCTCGATGGCGCGCCGATGGGCTCGACGCTGCCGCTCGCGAAGTCGGCGCCCCGTGAGGCGCCGAAGCTCGCGGTGTTCGCCGTCGGCACCGCCGAGTTCGACCACATCGACGTGATCCGCAGCGGGGAGGTGATCCGCGCCGCGCCGGGCGAAGGCCGGCGGCGCATCGGCTTCGAGCAGCCCCTCGCCGACCTGCGCGCCGGGGAGTACGTCTACGTGCGCGCCGTCCAGAAGGACGGGGGCGCCGCGTGGTCGAGCCCGTTCTTCATCGAATGACGGCCGGTCGGCCGCCGCTTCGTCACTGGGCCTTGGGCCCGCGCGGGTCCTTGCCGAGCATCAGCAGCGCGAGGCCGCGCGTCGACTCGTCGGGGTGCGATCTCGAGAGCTCGAGCAGCGTCGCCCGGCCCTGCGGTCCGGCGTAGGCGAGCGCCGCGAGCGGTCCGCTGGCCTGCTCGCCGGTCTGCGAGACGGCGAGGCTGCGCAGCCGCGGCACCACCTCGGCGCCGAGCTTGCCGACCGCCGGCGCGACCTCCGCGCGGACGTCCGGGTCGCGATCGAGGAGCGCGGCGAGCCCGACCTCGAGCGCGCCGTTGCCCCGCGCGTCCAGCAGCGCCAGCGCGGCGGCGATGCGCACCGCCGGCGCCGGGTCGACCTCCGCCCGGCGCGACACCTCCGGCTCGTCGGGCGTGCCCACGAGGAAGCGCACGCCGACGGCGCGCACGTCGGGGTCGGAGCTGGCGACGAGCCGCTTCGCGGTGGCGTACGGGATCCCCCCGTCGACGGCGGCGAGCGCGGCCCATGCGGGACCTGCGAGCGGAGGCCCACCCTGCGCCAGTGCGACGAGAGCCGGGCGCAGCCGGTCGAGGCGGCGCGCTCCCGCGAGCTGCACCACCGAGAGGCGCAACGCCTCCGGCCGTGCAGCGCTCGCCATCGCGCGCGCGAGCTCCGCGGCGGCCGGGTCGCGCAGCTTCGACTCGAGGCCGCCGATCTCGCCGAGCCGCTGCAGCGCCGCCTCGGCGATCGGCGCGGCCGCCGCGGCGACGAGCTGCGCGAGCGCGTCGACGCCGGGCGACTCCTCGCGCTCGGCCGGCGGCGTGCGCAGGTAGCGCGCGAGGCCGTCGAGCGTCGCCGCATCGGGATCGCGCAGGAACGCGTCGCCCGACTCGGCGACGGCCAGCACGTCGGCCTTCGGGAAGCGCTGCATCCACAGCGAGTAGCCCGGCATCGGGACGAGCGCGACCGCGACGCGCTCGCCGCGGCGGAATCGCGCCGGGCGTTCGGCCGCGAGCTCCTCCCAGGCGATGTGGAGCCGCTCCGATCCGTCGGGCGCCGGCGCGGCGTCGCGGGCGAGATCGCGCTCGACGCGCAGCCAGGCCGCCCAGCCGTGCAGGTCGACCGGCCCCGGGTCCTCGACGACGCCCACCACGTTGCGCGCCGCACCCTCGGCGCCGCGCAGCAGCGGCGCGCCGCCCGCCGCTGCGATCGGGCCGCTGCCCGCGCGCGCGCCGCCCGCCGCCAGACAGGTGGCGAGCGCGAACGCGGCCCGAGCGAGCGATCGCCTCAGGGCACCACCGACACGCCCGGCGGATCGAACACCCCGTTGCCGTTCACGTCGACGTAGAGCGCGTTCGTGAAGCCGAGGGCGCGGATCCCCTTCTCGCCCGGCGTGACGTTCTCGAGCGCCGCGAGCGTCGGGTTCTCGGTGGCGAGGTCGACGGCGTCCGGGTGCACCGGGAACATCGGCGGCGACACGCCCTGCGTGCCCCGCACCACCACGGCGATCCACTGGTCCTGCGCGAGCCCGGAGAAGGTCAGCGTCTTGTGCGTCTCGAAGCGCGACGACCCGTTCACGGGCACCGTGCTCACGGTGAAGTCGACGTCCTTGTTGAGGAGCTGGGTCGGGATGGCGGTGAACAGCACCGGGATGGTGCCGTTCCTCCGGGTGACCCTGGTCGAGGCGTTGCGGAAGATCTCGATCTGGTCGTAGGGCGCCCAGGTCGGCGCCTGGATGTCGATCTGCAGCTGCACCTCGTTGTTGCTGACGCTGATCTGCGTCGGATCGCCGCCCGGCGCGACGCCCTGGAACGAGGCCACCGCGCCCGAGCCGTCGGTGGCGATCAGCTTGCTCTGCACGTAGATGCCCTGGCCGCCGACCACCTTGCCGGCGCGCACCGCGCGCGGGATCTCGATCGGCACGATGCTCGGCACGACGTCGGTCGAGGACGGCGTCCAGGAGCGCGCGCCGCCCGAGCGCAGGTTGTGGTACTCGTGCGTGTCGGTGTCGGCGATCGCCGTCGTCTTGATGCCCTGGTTGAGCAGGTTCATCCAGATGCCGATCCGCCCGTTCGTCGTGCACTCGCCGAGGAACTCGCAGTAGGCCTGCGCCTGCGTGTAGCCGTTCCACAGCTCGAGCGCCGCGAAGGCGTGGAAGAAGTTCGGGATGCTGGGGTCGAGCCGGAAGATCGCCGGCTCGGTCGCACCCATCTGCGACGCGGGCGGCGTCAGCGAGGTGTTGATCTTCAGCGGACTGAAGTGGCTGTCGATGTGGTTGATCTGCACGACCGTCTCGAGCCCGGCGTTCTGCGGCTTCGACATCGCCGCTGCTTCGATCTGGGCGGGCGACAGGTTGTACGCCCCGTAGGCCGGGAAATCGAAGCCGGGCGGGGCCGCGCCGCTGTGGTCCGTCGAGCCGTGGGTCTGCACCCTGGCCGGATCGGCGCCCTGCGGATAGGCGTTGTAGTGGCCGTAGTCGAAGGTCGTGATCTCCTCGCCGCGCGTCGAGTAGACGAACGGCGTGAAGCCGAGCGCCGCGATGTCGGGAAGCAGATCGGTGAGGTAGCCGTGATCGGTGGCGATGATGTTGTCGACGCCCTCGCCGGCGAAGGCGGCGATGCGGTCCCGCCGCGCGATGCGCGAGTCCGGGCTGCCGATCATGTGCACGTGGTAGTCCGACGAGATGAAGCCCGTCGTGTCGAGCACCAGGGCCACCTGCGCGTTCACCGCCGTGGTCGTGCCGGCGCTCGTCGTCACCTCCTGGGTGAAGAGCGAGTACTCGTTCCCGCGCGAAACGGCGACCTGGTAGGTGCCGGGCTCGAGGTCGATGTCGAGGTCGCCGCTCGCGTCGGTGTACTCGGTGCGCGTGAAGCCAGCCGGCGCGACGTCGCGGGTCTGGTCGTAGAACAGGTTCGTCTGGGTGTCGTTGGCCTTGAGGATCGAGGTGAACAGCTTGGGCTCCGGGCTCGGGTCGAAGCCCACCACGCCGACCCGGGCCGGGACCGGCTGGGCGTTTTGGTCGACCACCGCGACGTGGAGATGGCCGGTCTGGGGCAGCACGACGTCCTGCACCGTGGTCCCGCCGTTGGTGACTGCGACCACGTGCAGCGGCGGGCTGGCGCCGCCGCCCTCGTACGGGAAGCCTTCCTTGGCGGCCGCGACGACGTAGCTGCCCGGCGCGATGCGCCCCTGGTAGCAGCCGTCGGAGCCGGTGATCCAGTGCGAGCGCAGGAAGGTCGCCGCGCCGGTGCCGCCATCCGTGGCGTCCTGCGCCGCGATGACCCGCGCCCCCGCCAGCGGCTGGCTGGTGCTGTCGGTCACGCAGCCCTTCAGCGTGCCGCTCGGCATCCCCGCGGCATCGAGGAAGGACTGGACCGCATTGCCGGCGCTGCCGTCGCCGACCGAGAACCAGCGCGTGAACGAGTTCGATCCGCCCGCCGGCACGACGAAATTCCCGGCCTTTCCGAAGCCGAGCACGCGAACCACGTCGTTTCCGTAGAGCACGTACGAGACGCCGGTCTGGGTGAAGCTGCTCGAGTCGAGCGGGATCGTGGGCGCTTCGGGCTCGATCAGCGCGTAGTCGACGCCCGCCGCGTCGCTGAAGCCGTAGAGGCTCAGCACCTCGATGCCGGAGTTCACGCCCTGCTCGCCGAGGCCGACCTGATTGATCGCCGCGTCCGTCAGCGGAGTGAACTGCTCCGTCGCGCCGCCGCCGTTGAGGTAGTCGCCGACCTGGAGCTTGATCTGAGAGGCCTGCATGTTGTCGATCGTCGTGACCATCTTGACGGTGCGCGACTGCGGATCGAGCTGGTAGCTGGTGCAGCCGTTCACGTTGTAGTCGAGATCGTCGACGCCGGGCGGTAGCTTGCCACCGGCCTGCGCGATCACGGATGAGGGGTTGATGTCGTCGATCAGGTCGTCCGGGCCGCAGCTGCGCACGATGGCAGGCGTGCCGTCCTGCCCGTCGTTCACGATCTCCGCGGTCTGCGCGTTGATCACCGTCTCGATGTTGACCGCCGGCTGCACCTCGTAGAAGTTGTCGTTGCCGTGCGGGACGCCGTTCTGCACGGTCTCCGCGTCGATCAGGTTGCCGCCGAAGGTCCCGGTGAAGTGCAGGTCGCGCTGCGCCGCCTTCTGGACCACGAAGCGCGCCGCGTCGTTCGCCATCATGAAGTCGCCGGGCGTGCAGTGCGCGAGCGGGCCAGTGGTGCACTGGGACTGGTTCGAGACGACGAAGGCATGCGCCTTGGGCGGCGCGTACTGGAAGACGTACGTGACGTTTCCGCCCGAGTGCCCGTCGCTCGACTGCACCTGCACGTTGAGCGAGTTGCTGTCGCGCAGCGGAGCGCCGGGATCGAAGGTCTTGCCGTAGAGCGGCGGGCCGCCGCTGAGCTGCGCGGTGATGTCGACGCCGTTCAGGGTGACCGACAGCGTCGCGGGGTTGGCGAGCGCCCCGAGCTGGATCTGCAGCGGGAACGAAGGCGTGCTGATGACCGCCCCATTCGCCGGGCTGATCGAGTCGATCAGCGCCGGTTGGCACAAGAGCCCGCTCTCCAGCGCGGCGGCCGCGATTCCCACCCCGATCAAGACGACATTGCGGAATCCGCGCATGCTCACTCCTTCACGACGGCGTCATGGGACCGTGCACTTTCCGGCCGGAAAGCGCAGTTTATGTGACGGAACGGGATGGGCACAAGGGATTTCGAGGCGGAAATCCCACGCCGCTCTCGAATCTCAACCGTCCCGCAGCTCCTCGCAATACTCCACGGCACGACGAGGATTTTCGGCAACGGCCCAGTAGCGCCGGTGGGCCGGCGCCTCGAAGCCCTCCGCCACCGCCCGCTCGAGCTGCGCGAGCAGAGGGTCGTAGAAGCCGAGGGCGTTCAGGAGCACGACGGGCCGATGATGCAGCGCGAGCTTCCGGAACGAGAGCACCTCCAGCAGCTCCTCGAGCGTTCCGAGTCCGCCGGGCAGGGCGATGAAGGCGTCGGCGCGCTCGTCGAGGCCGGCCTTGCGGCTGCGCATGTCGCCGACCTCGTACATCTCGACGCCGAGGTGGTGGACGTCCTCCTCGATGAAGCGGCGCAGGATCACGCCCTGCACCGATCCACCGGCGGCCAGCGCGGCGTCTGCCAGCGCGCCCATCAGCCCGGTGCGGCCGCCGCCGTAGACCAGCGCGTGGCCGCGGCGGGCCACTTCCGTGCCGAGCTCGCGCGCGAGCGCAACGTAGGCCTCCGCCGAGCGACGGCTCGAGCCGGCGAAGACGGTGATGCGCACGCGCGGCCTCCTAGCGTCGGCGGCCGCCGCGTCCTCTCGCGCCGCCGGAGCGGCGGCCACGCCCGCCGCCCGGACCGCGGCCCCGCCCCCCGTTGCCGCGGGCGAAGCCACCGTCGCCTCCCGGCGCGCGGGCCGCGTGGGGGTCGGCGGGCCGCGCCTCGACGTCGGTCACGGTGGTCTGCGGGCGGTGCTCGCGCAGGTAGGCGGCGCAGATCGCGGCGAGCTCGCGCCGGCCCTCCTCGCTCGAGGCCATCTCGTCCACCACCAGCACCCAGCGGTCGATCTTCCAGCGCCGATCGCGCTCCGGCACGCTGCGCATCTCCTGCTCGACCTTCACCGAGAGCCGCTCCCGGAGCCGCTGCAGCAGCTCGGCGTCGGTGGGCAGCTTGCGCTCCGCGATCTGGATGCGGTTCACGTTCTGCAGGTAGCGGAAGGCGCCGATGTCGAGCGCGGAGACCAGCGAGAGCGCGACGCCCGCCTTGCCGGCGCGTCCGGTGCGCCCGGTGCGGTGGACGTAGACTTCGGGCGAATCCGGGGCCGCCCAGCTGATCACGTGCGAGAGGTCGGAGATGTCGATGCCGCGCGCCGCGACGTCGGTCGCGACCAGGTAGCGCAGCTCGCCGGCCTTGATGCGCGCCATGGCGCGCTCGCGCGCCGCCTGTGCGAGGTCGCCCGAGATCTGGTCGGCGTCGAAGCCGCGCCGCTGCAGGAAGGCCGTCACGTAGCGGACGTCGTCCTTGGTGTTGCAGAAGACGATCGCGCTCTCGGGATCCTCGTACTCGAGGATGCGCACCAGCGCGTGCTCCTTCTCCTGCGCCGAGACCAGGTAGAAGTAGTGCTCGATCTCGGCGGGCGCGATCTGGCCCTCGGAGAGCGTGACGAATTCCGGGTCGCGCTGGAACACGCGGGTCAGCGCGCGCACCTTCTCGGGCATCGTCGCCGAGAACAGGCAGGTCTGGCGCTGCTCCTTGGAAGGCAGGTGGCGCTCGATCTCGCGCATGTCGGGCCAGAAGCCGAGCGAAAGCAGCTCGTCGGCCTCGTCGAGCACGAAGAAGCGCAGCCGGTCGAGCCTGAGACGGCCGGCGCCGAGGTGATCCAGGATGCGCCCGGGCGTGCCGACGATCACCTGCATGCCCGACGCCAGCCCCTCGTTCTGCGGCCCGTATCCGACACCGCCGTAGATCGCGAGGCACTCCACGCCGCGCGGCTTGCCGAGCGTCGTGATCTCGGCGGCCACCTGGTTGGCGAGCTCGCGTGTCGGCGCCAGCACCATCGCCTGCGGCGCGCGCAGCGCCGGGTCGATCTCGACGACGATCGGGATGCCGAAGGCGCCCGTCTTCCCGGAGCCGGTGCGCGCCTGCACGATCAGGTCGCGGCGCGCCCGCATCACCGGGATCACCGCGGACTGGACGGGCATCGGCTCGCTCCAGCCGAGGTCGCGAATGCCAGCTTGGACTTCGTCGGGGAGATCCGAGAATAGGTGAGGATTTTCGGACATTTCTGCGGACGCAGCCTAATCCAAGCGCTACGTTGGCGCCATGGCGCGCATCGAGCGGAGCGAGGTCGAACGGATCGCCGATCTCGCCCGCCTCGAGCTCTCGGCCGACGAGGCGGAGCGCATCACTGCCGAGCTCGAGGCGATCCTCGCCTACGTCGAGTCGCTGCGCGAGCTCGACACCGACGCCGTCGAGCCGACCTACCATCCCATCCCACTGCGCACGCCGCTGCGCGATGACGGCCCGTCGGGCGCGCTGCCGCCGGAGCGAGTGCTCGCGAACGCGCCCGAGCGCGAGGGCTTCGCGTTCGTCGTGCCGAAGGTGCTGGACGAGGACGAGGCGTAGCGGTGGCGTTCGAGACCGCGCTCGAGCTCGGCGCCGCGCTGGACGCCGGACGCGCGTCGGCCGTCGAGCTCGCCGACGCCGCGCTCGCCCGCGCGGAGGCGGCGCGCGCGCTCGGCGCCTTCGTGCACCTGCAGCCCGAGCGGGCGCGCGAGGAGGCGCGGCGCGCCGACGCGCGGCGGGCGCGCGGAGCGCGCCGCTCGCGACTCGACGGCGTCCCCGTGGCGATCAAGGACCTGCTGGTGCAGGAAGGCGAGCCCTGCGGCTGCGCGTCGCGCATCCTCGAGGGCTTCGTCGCGCCCTACCAGGGCACGCAGGCCGCGCGGCTGTCCGCGGCGGGCGCGGTGATCGTCGGCCGCACCAACATGGACGAGTTCGCGATGGGCTCTTCGACGGAGAACTCGGCGCGCGGTCCGACCCGCAATCCGTGGGATCCGGAGCGCGTGCCGGGCGGCTCGTCGGGCGGCTCCGCCGTCGCGGTGGCGGCCGGCATCGTGCCGGCCGCGCTCGGCAGCGACACGGGGGGCTCGATCCGCCAGCCGGCGTCGCTCTGCGGTGTGGTCGGGCTGAAGCCGACCTACGGGCGCGTGTCGCGCTACGGGCTGGTGGCGTTCGCGTCGTCGCTCGACCACGTGGGGCCCTTGGCGCGCACCGCCGCCGACTGCGCCGTGCTGCTCGAGGCGATCGCCGGTCATGATCCGGCCGACTCGACGTCGTTGCCCGAGCCCGTTCCCCGCTACACGGATGCGCTGTCGGGTGACGTCTCGGGCCTGGTGATCGGGCTGCCGCGCCAGTTCTCCGACGGGGCCGGCGCGGACCCCGAGGTGCTGGCACGCGTGCGCGACGCGGTCGCCGAGCTCGAGCGCGCGGGCGCCAAGACGCGGCCGGTCGAGCTGCCGCACGCGCCCCACGCGATCGCCACCTACTACCTGATCGCCACCGCCGAGGCGTCGAGCAATCTCGCGCGCTACGACGGGGTCCGCTACGGCCGGCGCGCGCCCGCCGCGTCGCTCGGCGAGATGTACCGGCGCACCCGGTCGGAGGGATTCGGTCCCGAGGTGAAGCGGCGCATCCTGCTCGGCACCTACGTGCTCTCGGCCGGCTACTACGACGCCTACTACCGCAAGGCCCAGAAGGTGCGCACGCTGCTGCGGCGCGACTTCGAGGCAGCCCTGGCCGGCTGCGACCTGATCGTCTCGCCGACTTCGCCGGAGGTGGCGTTCCGCATCGGCGAGAAGACCACCGATCCGCTGCGCATGTACCTCTCCGATATCTACACGGTGTCGGCGAATCTGACCGGGCTGCCCGCGATCTCGGTGCCGTGCGGCTTCGCGCACGGGCTCCCGGTCGGGTTCCAGCTGATGAGCCGCGCGCTCGACGAGGCCACGCTGCTGCGCGTCGCCGACGCGTATCAGCGCCGCAGCGACTGGCACGAGCGGCACCCGGAGCTCCCGCGATGAGCGCCGCCGCGCCCGCCCCGGGCGGCTACGAGGTCGTGATCGGGCTCGAGGTGCACGTGCACCTGCGCACCGCGTCGAAGCTGTTCAGCCCGGCCCCGGTGCGCTATGGCGACGAGCCGAACCACGACGTGCATCCGGTCGACCTCGGGCTGCCCGGCGTGCTGCCCGTGCTGAACCGCAAGGCCGTCGAGCTCGCCGTGCGCGCCGCGCTCGCGACGCACTGCAGCGTTCATCCGCGCTCGATCTTCGCGCGCAAGAACTACTTCTACCCGGACCTCCCGAAGGGGTACCAGATCTCGCAGTACGAGGAGCCGCTCGCGACCGGCGGCTGGGTCGAAGTCGAGGTCGAGGCGGGCAGCGCGCGCGTCGGCCTGACGCGCATCCACATCGAGGAGGACGCCGGCAAGTCGATCCACGACGCGGCGATCGCCGGCCACGAGGGCTCCCACGTCGACCTGAACCGCGCCGGCGTACCGCTGCTCGAGATCGTCTCGGAGCCCGATCTGCGCTCGCCCGAGCAGGCCGGTGCCTACCTGCGCACGCTGCGCCAGATTCTGCGCTACGCCGGCGTCTCGGACGCCGATCTCGAGAAGGGCCAGTTCCGTTGCGACGCCAACGTCTCGCTGCGGCGGCCCGGCGCGGCGCAGCTCGGCACCCGCACGGAGCTCAAGAACCTGAACAGCTTCCGCTTCGTCGAGGAGGCGCTGCGCGCCGAGATCAAACGCCAGGCGGCGATCCTCGACGCGGGGGGCGCGGTGCAGCAGGCGACGATGCACTACGACGCCGCGCGCGGCGCCACGCGCGTGATGCGCCTCAAGGAGAACGCGGACGACTACCGCTACTTCCCGGACCCCGACCTGGTCCCGCTGGAGCTCGAGCCCGAGTCGATCGAGGCGATCCGGCGCGAGCTCCCCGAGCTGCCCGAGGCGAAGCGGATGCGCTTCCAGGGCGAGTACGGCCTCTCGCCCTACACCGCGCGCATCCTCGCCGAGAGCCGCGAGCTCGCCGACTTCTTCGAGGCGGTCGTGCGCGCAATCGGCGCGGACCGCGCCAAGACGGCCGCGAACTGGATCCAGCGCGACGTCCTGCAGGCGCTCGGCGCCGGCGGCCGCGAGATCGGCCAGACGCGGCTCGCTCCCGAGGCGCTCGCGGCGCTGATCCGCCTCGTCGAGGCCGGCCGCGTGACGGCGGGCAGCGCGCGGGCGCTGCTCCCGGAGCTGATGGAGCGGGGCGGCGACCCCGAGCGGTTGGTCGGCGAGCGCGGGCTCGAAGCGGTCTCGGACGCGGGCCAGCTCGAGCACGCGGCCGACGAGGTGATCGCCGCGCACCCGGACGTCGCGGCGCAGGTACGCGCCGGCGAGCCGAAGGGGCTCCACTTCCTGATCGGCCAGGTGATGAAGCGGACGCAGGGCAAGGCCGACCCGAAACTGGTGCGCGAGATCCTCTCGCGCCGGCTGCGGGGCGCCTGATGCGCGCGCTCGCACGCGCCGCGCTCGCCGCGCTGGCGGCCGCCGGGATCGCCGCCGCGGCGCTCGCGCTCTGGCTGCCGCGCTACGTCGCCAGCCCCGCCTTCGAGGCGCGGCTGCGCGCGGCGGCGCACGACGCGAGCGGCCGCGACGTCGAGTGGCGCGCGCTCTCCGTCGGCCTGTGGCCGCCGCGGTTCGTCGCGTCGGGCGTGCGCGTCGCGGCGGGCGGCGCGCAGCCGCCCGCCCTCGAGGCCGACCGCGTCGAGCTGCGGCTCGCGCTGCTGCCGCTCCTCGCGCGCGCCTTCGTGGTCGATTCCCTCGCGATCGACGGCGCGACGCTGCGGCTGGTGCGCGGCGCGTCCGGGCTCGCACTCGCCGGCTCGCTCCCGGCGGCCGCGGGCGATCCGCAGCACGGCGGCGGCGGTCCTTCGCTCGCCGTGCGCGATCTTCGCGTCGCGGGCTCGCGCGCGGTGTTCGAGGACCGCAGCGTCGCGCCGCCCGCATCGATCGAGGTCGTCGATCTCGCCGGGCGCGCGCGCGGCGCCGCGATCGGCGCCCCGATCGCCGTCGACGTCTCCGGTCGCCTCGCCGGCGGCGGGACGCTGCGCGCCGAGGGCCAGCTCGGTCCGCTCGATCTCGAGCTGACGCTCGATGGAGTCGCCCTCGCCCCCTTCGCTCCCTGGCTCGGCAAGAACCTGCGGCTCGGCGCGGGAAGCGTGTCGGGCACGCTGCGCGCGCGCGGGCCGCTGCGCTTCGAGGGCGTCGTGCTGCGCGCGCCCGAGCAGCTCGACACCGAGCTCCACCTCGCCGACGCCGATCTCCGCGTCGGAGAGGTCGGCGTGCGCGGTCCGGTCGACGCGCGGGCGGAGCTGCGCGTTCCGGGCGACGTGGCGGCGGCGCCCGATCGACCCGCAGGTGCAGCCGGCGTGCAGGGCGGCTACGCGGGCACCTTCTCGATCGACGCCACGGCCGCCGAGCTCGTCTACGGCGGCGCATTCCGCAAGCCTCCCGGCGCTCCCGCCACCGCCGACGGCAAGCTCGCGTCGCAGCCGGACGGCAAGCTCGGCGTCGAATCCGTGAAGCTCTCGATCAAGCGCATGGGCGGGCAGGGCAGCCTCGCGCCGGAGCGCGGCCCGCGCATCGTGCTCGAGGAGCCGGGCTCGCTCGACGCCGACCTCGAGGGTCTGCTCGCCGACCCCGGGCACCCGCTGGCGGGTGCCCGGGGTCGGATCTCGTTCGCGGCCGGGAAGGGCCGCTTCCCGGGCGTGTCGCCGCTCGGGCTGTTGCTTGCGAAGCTCGGCGAGCTCGGCGACGTCGTGCCGGCGCTCGCGGACGGGCACCGCAAGCTGGAGCGCCTCGAGGGGGACGAGTTCGAGTCGATCCGCAGCGAGCTCCGCGTCGCGGACGGGCGCGCGCACGTCGACGAGCTGGACGTGCGCTACCCCGGGTACGTGCTGGGGCTGCGCGGATCGCTCGGGCTGGTCGACGAGGGCCTCGACCTGGTGGGCAGCTTCACGCCCGGCGAGACGCTCGACGCGGCGCTCGGGGCCGAGGGCTCGGCGCGGGGCCGGACGCTCGCGCTCGCGCGCGTCCGCGGCACCGTCTCGGAGCCGCGCATCGAGGTCGAGCGCGAGGCGGCGCTGGCGTTCGCCGCGGGGATGGCGCTCGGCAGCAAGCGCAGCAAGCTCGAGCGCAAGCTCGACAAGCGCTTGGGCCAGGGCTCCGGCCGCCAGCTGCTCGACACGCTCGGGGGGTTCCTCGCGCTGCCGCCGGGCAAGGAGCGGGATTGAAGGCCGACGCATGGTACACGCTGCGCTGGAGCGGCGACGCCGTGGTGATGCTCGACCAGCGCCTGCTGCCCCGCCGCGAGCTCTACGTGACGCTCAGGAGCGTCGAGGAGGTGGCCGCCGCCATCGAGACGATGGTGGTGCGCGGGGCGCCGGCGATCGGCTGCGCGGCGGCGCTCGGGATCGCGCTCGGTGCCGTGACGAGCCGCGCCGCGAGCACCGCCGAGCTGCGGCGCGATCTCGAGCGCGACGCGGCGCGGCTGGCGCGCACGCGCCCGACCGCGGTGAACCTGTTCTGGGCGCTCGGGCGCATGCGCGAGGTGCTGGAGCAGGGGGCGGGGGCGCCGGGCGCCGACGTCGCGTCGCTGCGCCAGCGGCTGGTCGAGGCCGCGCTGGGCATCCTCGAGGAGGACGTGGCGATCTGCCGCGCGATCGGTCGCGCCGGGCTCGAGGTGATCCCGCGCGGCGCGCGCATCCTGACCCACTGCAACGCGGGAGCGCTGGCGACGGGCGGCTACGGCACCGCGCTCGGCGTGGTGCGCGCCGCCTTCGAGGCGGGCCGTGGCGTCTCCGTGTTGGCCGACGAGACGCGCCCGTTCCTGCAGGGTGCGCGGCTCACCGCCTGGGAGTTGGCGCGCGATCGCATCCCGGTCACGGTGATCGCCGACGGGATGGCCGGACACCTGATGAAGCAGGGCGAGGTCGACGTGATCGTGGTCGGCGCCGACCGCATCGCGGCGAACGGCGACGTCGCCAACAAGATCGGCACCTACACCGTGGCGGTTCTCGCGCGCGAGCACGGCATCCCGTTCTACGTCGCGGCGCCGCTCTCCAGCATCGACCTCGCGACTCCCAGCGGCGCCGAGATCCCGATCGAAGAACGCGGGCGCGCCGAGCTGGCGCGCATCGGCGACACCGAGATCGTGCCCGAGGGCGTACCTGTGCGGCACCCGGCCTTCGACGTGACGCCGAGCCGCCTGGTCGCCGGCATCATCACCGAGCAGGGCATCGCGCGTCCCCCGTACCGCGAGAGCCTTCGCGCGCTCGCCGGTCGCGAGGCGAATCTGCCGGCGCGCGGATCCGTGGAGGGCAGATGACCGCGAAGAGCACGACCCAGGTGCAGGGCGAGAAGATCTGGATGGACGGCCGGCTGGTCCCGTGGGACGACGCCACCGTGCACGTGCTCACGCACACGCTCCACTACGGGCTCGGGGTGTTCGAGGGGATCCGCTGCTACCGCAGCGCCGACGGGCGCTCGGCGATCTTCCGCCTCACCGAGCACGTGCGGCGCCTCTTCGAGTCGGCGCACATCAACCTGATGCGGGTGCCGTTCGAGCCGGAGCGCATCGAGGCGGCGATCTGCGAGACGCTGCGCGCGAACCAGCTCGCCGAGGGCTACATCCGGCCGCTCGTCTTCATCGGGCACGGCGCCATGGGCCTCAACCCGGGCGACAACCCGGTGCGCGTCGCGATCGCCGTCTGGCCGTGGGGCAAGTACCTGGGCGACGACGGCATGGAGCGCGGGATCCGCGCCAAGGTCTCCACCTTCGCGCGCCACCACGTCAACGCCAAGATGACCAAGGGCAAGACCTGCGGCGACTACGTCAACTCGATCCTCGCCAAACGCGAGGCACTGCTCGACGGCTACGACGAGGCGATCCTGCTCGACACCCAAGGCCTGGTCGCCGAGGCGAGCGGCGAGAACCTGTTCACGGTGCGCGACGGCGTGCTGCGCACGCCGCCGCTGCCGGGCGTGCTGGGCGGCATCACGCGCGACGCGGTGATCGAGCTGGCGCGCGACAAGGGCATCCGCGTGGTCGAAGCGGCCATCACGCGCGACGAGCTCTACATCGCCGACGAGGTGTTCCTGACCGGCACGGCCGCCGAGGTGACGCCGATCCGCGAGGTGGACCGCCGTCAGATCGGCGCCGGCAGCCGCGGCCCGATCACGAAGGCGCTGCAGAGCGCGTTCTTCGATGTCGTCACCGGGCGGGATCGCAAGCGCGAGCGCTGGCTGACGTACCTGTGAGTCGCGCCTGGAGCGGCCGCGGCGGGGGAGCCGCCGCGGCCGCTCGGCGCGGCGCTCCGCTCAGGTCATCCGCTCGTGTCGCTGGCTCCACAGCGCGAGCCCGAGCAGCCCGCTGCTGACCATCAGCAGCGACCACGGCTCGGGGACCAGGGAAAAGCGCTGGTCCAGCACCGGGATGACCGCGAAGCTCCCGCCGCCGACTTGCACGGACTTCGCGACCGAGATCGCCGACTGCGGGGCGAAGCTCGCCGCGTCGCTGGGGTCGGAGCCGACCCCCTCGATGTCGAAGACGAAGAGCGAGGCGATCGGCACGTCGCCGGGGGCGAAGACGGACTCGCCCACCCAGGTCAGGGCCCCTGCGCCGATCGTCGTGCCGGGCGCGAACAGCGATGCGCCGTCGATCACGGGGCCCGCGGCCGTCACGTCGTAGGAGAGCAGCAGCGTCCCCGTCCCTCCCAACAGCGCCGAGAGCGGTCCGGTGAGACGGAAGCCGTCGGCGAGCACTTGGACGGCGTAGTCCGTGAGGTCCGGCGAGAGATCGCCGGCGATCGAGACCTGGAAGTCGGCGAAGCTGAGCGCCCCCGCCGAGAAGCCGCCTCCGCCCGCCAGGTCGGCGAGCGTGAGCGCGCGAGCGCCCGGCGGCGCGTACGCCGCGAGCAGCACCCCGAGCGCCGCGGCGAATCCGATCCATCGTCGTCGTTGCATTCGAGCCTCCAGCTGCGGCGTCCGGCCGACGCGAGATCACTCGCGAGGCACGGCTCGCGCGGTCCACGCCAAGCGTGTCGGCCGAAGCCGCCGCCGGCCGTGTGACCGCCCTTACCGCAGCGCGCGCGCCGATCGCGCGCAGCTCGGCACGGCCGCGGAAGCGCGCGCGCAGCGCCCGAGCAGCCGCGGGCCTGCTGATCGGCGCCGGCGCGGATACCCTGTCCCGTCGTGGCATTCGCCGTCCCCGTCGCCGTCCGCCGCGTGCAGCTTCCGCTCGCCGCGGTGCTCGGCTACGGCGCCGGCAACTTCGCGTTCTCGCTGCTCGGCCTGGTCGTCGCCGTCAATCTCCAGTTCTTCTACACCGACTACGTGGGCCTCTCGGCCGGCCTCGTGTCGTGGGCACTGCTGTTCGCGCGGCTCTTCGACGCCTTCGTCGACCCGTGGATGGGCTGGCTCTCGGATCGCAGCACGACGCGTCTCGGCCGCCGCCGTCCGTTCATGCTCGGCGCGGCGGCGCCGCTGGGCGTCCTCTTCTACCTGCTCTTCGCGCCGCCGGCGTCGGCCGATCCGGCGCACCAGCAGACGCGGCTGCTCGGCTACCTGATGCTGGCCTACACCGGGACGTTTCTGCTCTGGACGGTCGGCGCGATCCCCTATTACAGCCTCGGCGCCGAGCTCACCGACGACTACCACGAGCGCACCCGCGTGATCGCGGTGCGCGAGGGCTGGGGCCTGGCCGGCTTGCTGTGCGCGACGATCCTGCCGGCCTATCTGATCCACCTGCGCGGCGGGCGCGCCGGCTACGCCGCGATGGGCGCCATCCTCGGGGCGGCCACCGCCGGCTTCCTGTTCCTCGCCGGCGTGGTCTCGCGCGAGCGCCCCGAGTTCCAGGGCCGCCCGGCGATGAACCCCTACACCGGCATCCTGCGCACGCTGCAGAACCGCCACTTCCGGCCGCTGCTGGCGGCCTTCACGTTCTCGGCGGTCGCCGGCGCCGTGCCGGCGACGCTCGTCATCTACGTCGCCGTCTACATCATCGGCACGCCCGCCTGGTGGGCGCAGGCGATCCCCGACTGGCTCCCGACCTGGTCGTACTATCTGCTGCTCTACTTCGTCTCCGCGGTGTTCTCGCTGCCGTTGTGGAGCCGGGTGGCGGCGGGCTTCGGCAAGCGCACGACGTGGGGCGTCGCCATCGCCCTCGCCATCGTCACGAGCGCGGCGTGCTACTGGCTGCGCGAGGGATCGATCGGCTTGTTCTCGGTGATCCTCGTGCTCGGCGGCGCGAGCTTCGGCAACTACCTGGCGCTGCCCCCCTCGATGGTGGCCGACCTGATCGATCACGACGAGGCGGCGACGGGGATGCGGCGCGAGGGCGCCTATTTCGCGGTCTGGTCGTTCGCCACCAAGGCCGGCAACGCCATCACCGGCTTCGCGGCGCTGCAGGTGCTCGAGCACGTCGGCTACGCACCGGGCGTTCCGCAGACGGCGATAGTGAAGCTCTGGATGCTCTGGATGTATTCGTGGTTCCCGGCGCTCTTCTATCTGCTGTCCGGCGTGGCGCTGCTCGGCTTCCGCTTCACGCGGCAGGATCTCGCGGTTGCGCAGCAGAAGGTGGGGCGGGCCTAGGGGCCGGCGCCTACTCGATCTCGACGCGCCGGAAGGTGAGCGCCAGCAGCACGACGCTCCCCGCGGCCCACAGCGCGAGGCGGCCGAACGCGGGCGCGAAGGCGCCCGACGCCTCGACGTGCGGGTTCCACGGCGCGACCGCGGCGATTACGGCGGTGCCGAGCGGGGGGCCGAAGCGGTCGACGGCGCCCAGCAGCCCGCCCAGCTCGACGTCGGGATGGACGAGCTGGCCCACCAGCACCACGGCGTTGGCGAGCGCGACGTACGGGATGCCGGCGACCGCGAGCAGCAGCACGGCGGTGCGGCCGAGCACGAGCGAGGCCGACATCGCCAGCGCCGCGACGGCGAGCGCGCCGACGGCGGTCGCGGCGCCCGCCGCCAGGGCGGGTTCCACCGGAAGGTGTTGGCGGGTGAGCACGAGCGCGCTGCTGCCACCGATCAGCACCGCCCCGGCGCCGAGCGCGACGCCGAGCGCGCCGGCGAGGCGCGCCGCGGCGAACACCTCGCGCGAGACCGGCCGCGCCAGCCAGAGCGCCGCGCTGCCCTCGTGGAGCGGACGGGCGAGGTGGTCCGACGCGACGACGCTCGCGATCACCATCACCGCGAGCGCCTGCCACCCCACCAGCAGCGGCGCCACGAAGCCAGCCACCACTTCGGGTGGGATGGTGTGCTCGTTCAGACTGAGCTGTGCGTTGGAGAAGTCGGTGCAGCTCTCGGCGCCGACGAGGCCGGCGATCATGAAGAGCGCGACGGCGAACGCGAAGCGCCGGCGCAGCCCATCGCGGAACGCCTCGGCGGCGAGGACGCCGAAGCAGCGCAGCGCGCCGCTCATCCGCGCACCGCCCGCACGAAGGCGTCCTCGAGCGTCTCGCCCGGCTGCACCACCCGATCGAGCGGCCCGGCGGCGACGACGCGTCCCTCGCGCAGGATCGCGACGTGGTCGCACACGCGCTCGACCTCCGACAGCACGTGCGACGAGACCAGCACGGTCGCCCCGCGCGCGCGCGCCGCGAGGGCCCAGTCGCGCGCGTCGCGCACGCCGAGCGGATCGAGCCCGCTGGTCGGCTCGTCGAGCACGAGCAGCTCGGGCCGCGCGAGCAGCGCGGCCGCGAAGGCGGCCCGCTGCGCCAGGCCCTTGGAGAGGGACTCGAGCCGTTCGCCGAGCCGGTCGCGCACGCCGGTCGACTCGGCCACCGCCTCGACTTCGCGTGCCAGGTCCTCGCCGCCGAGCCCTGCCAGCACGCCGTGCACGCGCAGGAAGCGGCGCAGCGTCATCGCCCCCGGCAGCCGCAGCCGCTCCGGCAGGTAGCCGACGCCGCGCCGCGCGGCGGCGTCGAAGGGGTCGCGCCCTTGCAGCCGCACCGCGCCGCGCGTCGGGCGCACGAAGCCGAGCAGCAGGCGCAGCGCCGTGGTCTTGCCGGCGCCGTTCGGGCCGAGCAGACCCACCGCGGTGCCGGCCGGCACCGCGAGATCGACGCCGATCAGCGCCGGCCGGCGCCCGTAGCGCTTGGTCGCTGCAGCCAGCTCGAAGGCGAACATGGAGGCGCGAGCGTACCATCGCCGCATGGGTCGGGCCCGCAGCTTCCCGCGCGAGGTCGCGCGCATCCTGACGCCCACCGGCGGCTATCTGCGCGACTTCACCCATACGCTGCAGCCTTACGCCGGCTGCGAGTTCTCCTGCGCCTACTGCTACGTCCGCGAGCTCTCCGTGCAGCGCGCCAACCCCCATCGCCTGCCGTGGTCGGAGTGGATCGCACCCAAGACCAACGCGGCGGCGCGGCTGCGCGGCGAGGCGCAGCGCGGCATCGTCGCCGGCGCGCGCATCTTCTGCTCCTCGGCGACCGACCCCTACACACCGATGGAACGACGCCTCGAAATCACGCGCGGCTGCCTCGAGGTGCTGCTCGAGCACCCGCCCGCCTTCCTGCTGGTCCAGACGCGCAGCCCGCTGATCGCGCGCGACGCCGAGCTGATCGCGCGCATCCCCGGCTCGCTCGCGAGCGTCACCGTCACGACCGACGACGACCGCGTGCGCCGGCTCCTGGAGCCGGACTCGCCGTCGATCGCGACGCGCATCGAGACGCTCGCCGCGCTGCGCGCGGCGGGCGTGCGCACGCAGGCGGCGGTCTCGCCGCTGCTGCCCTGCGATCCCGCGCGCCTCGCGCGCCTGCTGGAGCCGGTCGCCGATCGCGTCGTCGTCGACGACTTCTTCCGCGGCGACGGCGCCGGTGGGCGCCGCAGCCGCGCCGCGCTCGAGCGGCTGCGCACCGCGGGCTTCGCCGGCTGGGATGAGCCGGGCTACGCGGACTCGGCCTTCGAGATCTTCCGCGGCGTCTTCGGCGCGGAGCGCTTCGGCGTGTCCGCCGCGGGCTTCGCGGCGGGGTACCGCGCGGCGGAGCCGAGTCGCGGGGCGGCGGCGCGATGAAGCTCGGCGACCTCACGACGCCCGCGCTCGTCGTCGACGTCGCGGGGCTCGAGCACAACCTCGCGGCGATGGCCGAGGCGCTGCCCGGCGCGCGCTTGCGCCCACACGTGAAGGCGACCAAGTGCACCGCGCTGGCGCGCCGCCAGGCGCAGCTCGGCCACCGCGGCTTCTGCTGCGCGACGATCCGCGAGATGGAGGGCCTGGCGGCGGCCGGCCTCGGCGAGGACCTGCTGCTCGCCAACGAGGTCGTCGACGCGCGCCGCCTGGGCCGCCTCGACGCGCGTGTGACCGTCGCCGTCGATTCGCCCGAGACGATCGAGGCGGCGGCGGCCGGCGGCGTCCGCGAGGTCCTGGTCGACGTGAACGTGGGCCTGCCGCGCTGCGGCTGCGCGCCCGAGCAGGCCGGACGCCTCGCCGCTCTCGGGCGCCGGCGCGGGCTCTCGGTGCGCGGCGTGATGGGCTACGAGGGGCACGCGATGGCGATCGCCGGGCGCGCCGAACGCAAGCGGGCGTGCGACGCCTCGATGGCGCTGCTCGCCGCGGCGCACGCGCAGGTCGGAGGCGAGCTGGTCTCGGCGGGCGGCACCGGCACCTACGACCTGAACGAGCAGGCGAGCGAGATCCAGGCGGGCTCGTACTCGTTGATGGACACCGCCTACGCGCGGCTCGGACTGCCGTTCCGTCTCGCCTTGTTCGTGTGGTCGACGGTGATCTCGGTGTCGGAGGGCTTCGCCGTGGCGGACTGCGGGCTCAAGTCGCTCGGGATGGATCACGGCAACCCGTCGATCGACGGCGCCAAGGTGTGGTTCTGCTCCGACGAGCACGTGACGTTCGCTGCGCAGCGCCGGCCGCGCGTCGGCGACCGCATCCGGGTGTGGCCCGCGCACGTCGACCCGACCGTCGCGTACCACGAGCGGCTCCACCTCGCGGACGGCGACGCCGTCGTCGACTGCTGGGCGATCGACCTCCGCGGTTGGTAGCCAACCCGCTACAGGAAGAGCGCGGCGGCGGCGCCCGCGCCGAGCGCGGCCGTCGCGATCGCGACGCGCCGGCCGAGGCCCGCAGCGCCGAGCGCGACGACCACGCCGCACTTCACCAGCGAATTGCTGAGCGCCGCGATCACGATCGCCGTCGCTGCGACCGCCGCGGAGCCGCCGTCGCGCGCGAAGCTCGCCATCGACAGCGTGATCGCATCGACGTCGGTCAGGCCCGCCAGCGCCGCGATGCCGTAGAGGCCGCGGCCGGGCAGATACGTCTCGAACAGCTTGACGCCCAGGAAGACGACGGCGAGCAGGCTCGCGAAGCGGATCGCCGCGGTCAGGCTGAAGGGATTGCGCAGCGGCACATCCTCGCCGCTGCGTTCGGCGCCACCGGCGCCGCGGCGCAGCTCGAGCGCGGCGCCGATCGCGGCGATCGCGGTGGGCGCCGCGAGCGCGCCGGCCAGCGGCCGCAGCAGCCGTGGGTTCACCAGCGCCACCAGGACCCCCATGCGCGCGAACATCACCACCCACGAGATCAGGATCCCGGCGGCGAGCGCGTCGATCCGCCTGGCCAAGCCGGCCTCGTCCCGGCTGCGGCGCGCGAACGAGAGCGTCACCGCGGTGGACGACACCAGCCCGCCGAACAGGCCCGTGAGCGCGATGCCGCGCCCGGCTCCGAGCCAGCGCGTCGCGACGTAGCCGACCAGCGAGAGGGCCGAGATCAGGATCACGAGCCACCACATCCGGTACGGGTTGAGCGCGCTCCACGGATCGAGGGCGCGATCGGGCAGCACCGGCAGCACGATGAAGGTGGCGATCAGGAGCTTGAGCCCGGCGTACAGGTCGTCGCGCCCGATGCGCTCGACCGCGCCGTGCAGCGGCTGTCGGTAGGCGAGCACCGCCGAGGTCGCGATGGCGAGCGCCACGGCGAGCCCCGGGTGGCCGAACAGCGTCATGCCCCCCAGCAGGTAGACGACGATCGCGGCGGCCTCGGTGGTGAGCCCGATGTCGCGCGGATGGATGCGCGCCTCGGCGAGGTAGCCCGCCAGCAGCGCGGCCGTCACCATCACGCCGGCGCCCACGAAGACGGCGGGGGACCCGAGCTGGCTCGAGAGCCACGCGGCCACGGCGCCGGCCTCGGCGATGATGATGAAGGTGCGGAGCCCGCCGGTGCCGCGCTCGACCCGTTCCTCCTGCCTCTTCTCGCGCTCGATCCCTACGAGCGCGCCGATGAAGAGCGCGATCGCGAAGTCGCGGAGCGGGATCTGGAGCGGGGCGTCGGTCACTCCGCCCCATGCTAGCCTGCGCCGCAGCCTCCCGGAGGATCGAACACTTGGCGCGCCGCGTGCTCGCGGGGGTCGTGTTCCTGACCGTCGTGCTCGGCGTCGGGGTCGGGATGCACGTGTATCTCGCCGAGCGCCTCGTGCTCGCACCCGCCTGGCCCGGGGCGGTGCGCAGCGCCGGGCTCGGCGCGCTCGCGCTCGGCTTCGCGGTGGTCGTGCTCCAGGCCTTCGTGCGCCGCCGCCTCGGGCTGCTGTGGAGCGCCCTCGCCTGGGCGGCCTACACCTGGCTGGGTCTGGCCTTCCTGCTGGTGATGACGACCCTCGCGAGCGACGCGGCGCTCGGGCTGGTCGGCGCCGCGCTGCCGAGCGGCGGCGGGGTCGGCGGCCTCGCGCGCGGGCGGGCGCTGCTGGTGATGCTCGTCGCGACGGCCGCGGCCGCCGTGGCGCTCCGCCAGGGCCTGGCGCCGCCGCGGCTGCGCCGCGTCGAGATCGCGCTCTCGCGCTGGCCACGCGCGCTCGACGGATTTCGCATCGCGCAGCTCTCCGACCTGCACATCGGCCCGCTGCTCGACCGCCGCTTCGCCGCGCTCGTCGCCACGCGCGTGAACGAGCTCGACGCCGACCTCGTCGCCGTGACCGGCGACCTCGTCGACGGCAGCGTCCGCCGCGTCGGCGCCGAGGTCGAGCCGCTCGGGGCGCTGCGCGCGCGGCACGGCGTCTACTTCGTGACCGGCAACCACGACTACTACTCGGGGGCGGACGGCTGGGTGGCGCGCGTCGTCGAGCTCGGCTGGCGCCCGCTGCGCAACCAGCGCGTCGCGATCGGCGCGGGACGCGCATCGTTCGATCTAGCGGGCGTCGACGACCGCCACGGGAACCTGGTCGATCCCGGCGGCGGCGAGGATCTCGGGCGCGCGCTCGCCGAGCGCGACCCGGCGCGCGCGGTCGTGTTGCTGGCGCACGACCCGACGAGCTTCAAGGACGCCGCGCGCTGCGGCGTCGATCTGCAGCTCTCGGGACACACCCACGGCGGGCAGATCTGGCCGTTCCGCTGGTTCGTGCGCGCCGTGGTCCCGTGGGTCGAAGGCCTGCACCGCGTCGGCGCGAGCGTCCTCTACGTGAGCCGCGGCACCGGCTTCTGGGGTCCGCCGATGCGACTCGGCGCGCCCGCCGAGATCACCGAGATCACGCTGCGCGCGGGCGAACTCACGCCCAGTGGTTGACGGGGCCGTGGCCGCGGCCGAGGCCGGGCGCCGTCGCGATGGCGCGCGCGAGGAAGGCCTTGGCGGCGCGCACGGCGGGCTCGAGCGCGTCGCCGAACGCGAGGCGCGCGGCGATCGCAGCGGAGTAGGTGCAGCCGGTGCCGTGCGTGTGCGGCGTGTCGATGCGCGGCGCGCGCAGCGTCACGCACTGGTGCCGATCGCAGAAGACGTCGAGCACGTCGGCGCCCGAGGCGTGGCCGCCCTTGACGAGCGCCGCGCCCGCGCCGAGCGCGCACAGCGCGCGCGCCGCCTCCTGCATGTCGCACTCGCTCTCGATCGCGCCGCCGCCGAGCAGCGCGGCGGCCTCGGGCAGGTTCGGCGTGACCAGCGCGGCGCGCGGCACGAGCGCGCGGCGCAGCGCGTCGACGGCGTCGGCGTCCAGGAGCGCGTCGCCCCCCTTCGCGACCATCACCGGGTCGACCACGAGCGGTGCGAGACCGTGGCGCGCGACGGCCGCGGCCACCGCCTCGGTGATCGCGGCCGAACCGAGCGCGCCGGTCTTCACGGCCCGGAGCGGAATGTCCTCGGCGACGGCGTCGATCTGCGCCGCCACCAGCGACGCAGGCAGCAACTCGACGCGGCGCACCCCCTGGGTGTTCTGCGCGGTCACCAGGGTGAGGGCGCTCGCGCCGTACACCCCGAAGTGGTGGAAGGTCTTGAGGTCGGCCTGGATGCCGGCGCCGCCGCTCGAGTCGGAGCCCGCGATCGTCAGCGCCGTCGGCCATCCGCCCGCCATTTCGGTAGCCTATCAGAGGGAGGGTGCTCGTGGAGCTGCGCCGCATCCCGTGGGACGGAGACGCGCCGCCCGGTGAGGCGACGCTGCGGCGCCGCCTCGAGTCCGAGGGCTTCGAGGTGATCGCGTGGCGCGATCCGGCGGATCGCGCCTACGACCCGCACAGCCACGACTGCGACGAGAGCCTGTGGGTGGTGCGCGGCCGGATCGCGTTCCAGGTCGGCGGCGAGCGCTTCGAGCTCGGCCCCGGCGATCGGCTGCTGCTGCCGCGCGGCACGCAGCACAGCGCACACGCGGGCCCCGACGGCGCCAGCTATCTGATCGGCCAACGGCGCGCCGGCTGACTCCGCTATTCTCCGCCGCCGTGGTCACCATCGGCATGAACTACCAGGTGCTTCCCGGCAAGGAAGAGCAGTTCGAGGGCGCCTGCCGCAAGGTGCTCGACGTGATGGCGCAGGCCGAGGGCCACGACGCCTCACAGATCTTCCGCCGCGTCGACGGCGGCGAAGCGAGCGAGTACCTGATCGTGTCGCGTTGGAGCGACGAGTCGGCCTTCCAGACCTTCATCCGCTCCGATACGTTCAAGAAGGTGACGAGCTGGGGCCTCGCGAACATCCTCGCCGGCCGCCCGCGCCACACCACCTATCGCGAGGGCTGACTCCGCGGCGTCGCCGCCGCACCACCTGCGCGCGGCGCCGCCTCTCCCCGGGTCAGGTAGATCTCCGACCGCGCGATCTTCACGGCTTGCTCCGCGCCGAGCCGCGCGTCGGGTCGCAGCCCGTTCCAGACCGCCGTCTCCGTCGAGTCCCAGGCATTGGCGACGCGCTTCGAGAACGCCTCGAGCGTCTCGCCGTCGCGCGCGCGCGCGATCGCCAGGCGCTCGACGCGGATCGACTCGCGCTCCTCGGGCGTCAGCGGCCGGAAGCTGCGCGCCATGCTGCGGGCGCGGCCGAAGAACTGCTCGGCGAACTGACTCGAGACGGCGGCGGTGAGCCGATACACGCTGCCGTTGTAGGCGATCCAGGTGAGCTGGCCCGCCAGCGACCCCTGCGGCGTCCAGGCGCGCACCTGGAACGCGGGGCGCCCGTCGATCTCGATGGTGCGCGCGTCGAGGATCTGCACGTGCGCGGCCGGCCCCTCCACCGCGAGGAAGCGGCCCGCGGCGACCTTCGGGTCGTCGCCCGAGCCGTCCGACTCGAGGGCGAAGCGCGCGACGCGCTCGGGCGGGAAGGCGGCCACCATGCGCGGGCTGTTCACCAGCGTCCAGCCTTCCGGGAAGCTCACCCCGAAGTCGAGGTCCGGGTGCAGGAAGCGGCTGCCGACGAACACGCCCTCGCTCGGGTCGGCGCCCGTCACCATTCCCTCGAGCCGGTGCAGGAACTCGTCGTCGTCGCGCGCGATGCCCGGCGTGCGCGTCCACGCGATCTCCTGGCCGAGCGCCGCGGCCGAAGCGGTGCGCTCGGTGGGCGACGGGTGGGTCTGCAAGAAGCTCGGCAGCTGGGGCGCGCCGAGCTGCAGGCGATCGACCTGGTCGAGCTTGCGCAGCATGTCGCCGAGTGCGCGCGGGTCGTAGCCGGCCGCCGCCATCACCTGCTGGCCGCCGCGGTCCGCCTCGCGCTCCTGATCGCGCGCATAGGCCGCGATCTGCGCGTAGCCGTACAGGCCGAACGCGAACGGCGTCATCGACACGATCTGCTGCTGCGCCGAGGCGTGTCGCTTGGCGACGTGGATGACCTCGTGCGCGAGCACGCCCGCGAGCTCGTCCTCCGAGCTCGCGAGCGCGAGGATCCCGCGCGACACGAAGATGGCGCCCCCCGGCAGCGCGAGCGCGTTGGGGATCCAAGGCTCGATCACCTGGAAGCGGTAGCTGAAGGAGTGCACCGGCGCGTGGCGCGCCACGCGCTCGCCCACGGCCTGCACGTAGGCCTGCAGCGCGCTGTCCGACATCAGCCCGAACTCGCCGATGATGTCGCGCGTGGCTTCCTCGCCGGCGCGGCGTTCGTCCTGTTCGGTGGCGAGCACGGTGGTGCGCTTCGGGCGCGAGGAGTCCGAGGGCCCTGGCCTGGGCCAGGCGCCGCCGCACGCCACGAGCGCGAGGCAGAGCGCGATCGCGGCCCTGGCCGTCATCGGCGAGTGCGTAGCCGACCCCCTGGCTCGGGTCCAGGCTACCGCGGCACCGGACCGTGGAGCGGAGCTGCGGCCGCTCCTGCAACGACCTGCGCCGCGCGCGCCTCCGCTACGGGGTCATGCGCGCCGGCGCACCGCGAGGAGCGACTCGCGGACGCGCTGGCGGCCGAACCACGCCAGCCCCGCGATCCCGCCGCCGACCAGCAGCGCCGTGGTCGGCTCGGGCACGGGTGAAGTCAGGGGTGTCGTCAGGCCGGCGAAGTTGTCGATGCTGTGGACGTCGGTGAAGTCGCCGGTGCGACCACCGATCGCGAACTGGCCCGCGGACGGCGCCCAACCTGCGAGCTGGTGGTCGATGACGAGCTGGTCGGCGAGGTAGACGTCGACGAGCCCGTCGTTCAGCGTCGCGCGCAGGTGATGCCATTGGTCGTCGTTCAGGTCGAACGGCAAATCGGCGTTCAGCGCCACGATGCTGCCGCCGAACGCCAGGCTCACGTGGTTGTCGTTCGGCTCGCCGGGGTTCTGGTAGGTGTCGAGCCCGATCTCGGACTCTTCCGCGACCACGTCCGTCGCCGGGTTGAACGGCGCGAACCGCAGGCCGATCCCATCCGCTCCGGTCCCGCCGCCGATCCGGAAGTCGAACTCCGCAGTCCACGCCCGGATCGCCGCTCCGGCGTCGGCGTCGGCGAACGCGATGATGCCGCGCTGGCCGGGGACGGCGTCCGTGAGGCGGATCGCGCCGCCGATGGCCGTCGCGGAGCCATAGAGCGCCGCGTGACCCGGTAGGCCGGCGTCGAAGTTCTCGGCGATGCTTCCAGCCGATGCCGGTCGGGCCA
>Ga0335070_10001593_pt1 | contig 26211 bp, 22 predicted proteins | sample Lox_Sample_13_FD_206722 | JGI IMG/M metagenome (GOLD analysis project Ga0335070, IMG submission 206722) | Soil microbial communities from Loxahatchee National Wildlife Refuge, Florida, United States - Lox_Sample_1.3 | ecosystem: Environmental > Terrestrial > Soil > Wetlands | place: USA...
TGCTCAATCCAGTTCTCCCCAATCGCAGTTCCTCCTCCCCGGAGGAACTCTAAAGGGGACACTTCTAATGTGGTTTCAAGGGGACAGTTTCAATGTGGTTCAACAGCCCCTCGCGTGGTGCGGATCCAGTCTGAACTGCGCGTTACTCCCGAGTGACCGATTGAGCTTACATGGGAAGTCGCGCCGTATAATGTTCGGTTCCCCATACTCTCCGCCGGACTAGCAGGTTCTCCCGTGCCGGTCCGACACATAGGAGAACCCAGTCATGTCCACGCTCGCTGAACCCGCCGCTCCGAGCCACGTGAAGACCCGCACCGAATCCGACTCCATGGGGAAGATCGAGGTCCCCGCGAATGTCTACTGGGGGGCGCAGACGCAGCGCTCGCTGCTGCATTTCAATATTGGGCGCGACACGATGCCGCCGGAGTTGATTCGAGCGTTTGGCATCCTGAAGAAGGCCTGCGCGCTGGTGAATCAGGACCTCGGAAAGCTGCCCGCCGACAAGGCAAAACTCATCGTTGCCGCTGCCGACGAAGTCATCGCCGGCAAACTGAATGACCAGTTCCCGCTGCGCATCTGGCAGACCGGTTCGGGCACGCAAACCAACATGAACGTGAACGAGGTCATCTCGAATCGCGCCATCGAAATTGCGGGCGGGGAGATGGGATCAAAGAAGCCGATCCATCCGAACGATCACGTGAACATGTCGCAGTCGTCGAATGACACGTTTCCGGCGGCGATGCACATTGCGGCGGCGGAGCGGGTGAAGAACGCGCTGATCCCGGCGGTGAAGACGGTGCGCGACGCGATCGCGGCGAAGGCGAAAGAATTTGATGGAATCGTGAAGATTGGGCGGACGCATCTGCAGGATGCCGTGCCGCTGACCGTCGGGCAGGAGTTTGGCGGCTGGGCGAGCTTGCTCGATCGCGACATCCAGCGGCTGGAACAGGTGCTGGACGGGCTTTACGACCTGGCGATCGGCGGGACGGCGGTGGGCACGGGGCTGAATACGCATCCGGAATTTGCCGAGCGGGCGGCAAAGAAGATCGCCGAACTGACGGGACTTCCCTTCCGCTCGCATCCCAACAAGTTCGCGGCGCTCTCGGCGCACGATGAGATCGTGTTTGCCCAGGGCGCGATGGAAACGCTGGCCGCGTCGTTCATGAAAATTTCGAACGATATTCGCTGGCTGGCTTCCGGTCCGCGCTGCGGGCTGGGTGAGCTGTCGATTCCCGAGAATGAGCCGGGTTCGTCGATCATGCCGGGTAAGGTTAATCCGACGCAGTGCGAAGCGATGACGATGGTGTGCGCGCAAGTGCACGGCGCGACGGCCGCGGTGGGATTCGCCGGATCGCAGGGCAACTTCGAGCTTAACGTGTTCAAGCCGGTCATCATCTACAACTTCCTGCACTCGGTCACGCTGATCGCCGACGCCTGCCACGGCTACGTCGAGTACATGGTCAAGGGCATTGAAGTTGATCGCGCCAAGGTGGACTGGTATGTGAAGAACTCTCTAATGCTGGTCACGGCGCTCGCGCCGAAAGTCGGATACGACAAGGCGGCGCAGATTGCGCACACGGCGCACGTCGAGCGCTCCAGCCTGCGCGAGGCGGCGTTGAAGCTCGGATATCTGACAGGCGAGGAATTCGATCAGCTGGTCAAGCCGGAGAAGATGACGCGGCCGTAGAGGAGTAAAAGCCGCGGCCTGGCCATCGTGCTTACAGGGGCGCATGAACATTTGCGGCAAGGCGCTGTAGACATATGGGGCATGAAATCCTCACGTTGCCGGTTCCGCCGTACGATCACAGGATTGCCTACGGCGACGATCCGAGTCAATTCGGGTACTTGAGATTGCCGAGAACCGGAGGGCCGCACCCGGTCGCCGTTGTGATTCATGGTGGATTCTGGAGATCTGCCGTCGACCTCGAACATAGCGGGCATCTGTGCGCGGCGCTTACTCGCGCAGGGCTCGCGACTTGGTGTCTTGAGTACCGCCGCATCGGGAACGCAGGCGGCGGATGGCCGGGAACCTGCGAGGACATTCTCAGGGGTGCCGACTACGTGGACAAACTCGCCGAGAAGCATGCGCTGAACCCATCGAGGGTGGTCGCGATCGGGCACTCCGCGGGAGGGCACCTGGCCTTATGGCTGGCCGCACAACGTCGGCCGCCCCTGCGCGGCGTCATTTCGCTGGCTGGCATCGCGGATCTGCGGCGGGCATGGGATCTGGGGTTGTCGAACACAGTCGCCGGCGAATTCATGGGTGGATCCCCGGGAGAGACCCCGGGCGAGTATCGCAGAGCGTCTCCGATCGAGCGGGTGCCACTGGGCACGCCGTCGCGTTTGATTCATGGTGAGGCGGATGACGTCGTGCCGATCGAGATCAGTGAACGTTTCGTCGAAACGGCGACAAGAGCGGGCGACGATTCCAAGTTGATCCGGTTACCGGGAGCGGACCATTTCGCGCTGATCGATCCGCGCTCTCCTGCTTGGGCCGTGGTGGAAAACACAGCGCTCGGACTCATCTGAGTCTTCGCTTCCCAATAACCGCTTTCAGTTCTTCTTCAGAAACCTCCGCCGGTTCAGGTGGGTGGTGGCCGTGGGCTGGATATCGTCATACTTCAACACGCTGATCGAGCCATCCACTTCGAGCACGGCCAAGGCGGCTTCTTTGTAGCTGCCCACTCCGTGCTCACGCAGGGCGCGCTGCAGCTCATCCATGCTTACGTGCTCCCGGGCCATGTGCGCTTCGATGATCTGGCCGTCATGAACGAGCAGGCTGGGCTGCCCCTGGATGAATCGGCGGAAGCGCCGGTTGAGGCCCGAGACCTCCGCCACCACATAGTTGAGGATGAGCAGCGTGCCGGCGGCCACGGCTCCACCCGTGAGCGAGGTATCGGGGCCGGTCATAGCGTTCTGGACCGAATTGGAGATGAGCAAGAGTAGGGTGAGGTCGAACGGGGTCATCTGCCCGACTTCCCTTTTGCCGCTGAGGCGAATGCCGATCAGCACCAAAAGGTAGACGACCCCCGTCCGCAGGACGATTTCCAGAAGCGTGTGAGCGCTTGTGGTCAGCATCTCTACTGTTGTGGCGTGGCCGTGACCGGTATCGGAGCGTTCTTGGGCGTGCTCAGATAGCCGGTAACCTTGTTCTTGTCGATCGTCCAGACGACGAGCTCGTAGAGCATGTGCTCACGGCCGGTGTAGAACTGCACCGGCTCGCTCGCGTTCTTGTCCTTCTTCTCGATGGTCTTGTCGTCGGCAGTAACGTTCAGCGTGTACTTGCCCTTCTTGGGATCGGTCTTCTTCAGTTGCAGGGCCACGGTGGAAAACGCCTGCGGGTTCGCGCCTTTCAGCAAAGTGAACTCATAGTACTGGCGATCGCCCCTGTGCTTGAGGGCCTCCAGATCGGCCCGTGTGTTGGCGATGAGCCCGCTTTGCACGCCGAGATCGCCTCGAGTGCTCTCTAGTTTGGCGATGGTCGCTTCCAGCGACGCCTTGGTCGCGCTCAGGTCGGTTTTTACGCCGCCGACATCCGTTTTGACGTTACCGACTTCTCCGGCAACGGCGTTGAGTTCCTTCTTCTGCTCTTCCGCCAGCTTAGCCACTTGCGCCCGCTGCTGGCGTTGCAACTCATCGGCGCGTTGGGTGATTTCCTTCCTGGTCATGCCGATCCTCTCGCCTAGGGCTTCCGCATCGGATTCAGCGGACTGCATGCGTTTGTTGAGATCGGCGATCTGTTTCTGGTAAGCGGCTTGGTCCTGGCTGACCTTGTCGAGCTTGCCGCGCAGTTCGAAGATGAAAAACAGGGATGCGGCGACGTATACCACCGCGAGGACGATCAAAATCCATTTTCCAGTGTTGCTCTGGTGTTCGGAATGATAAACGGGTGCTTGCTCGCCTTCTGGCATAAGCGTGTGTCTCCGGTTGAAAGTGGAATCTAAACGTTATTGTTGGGGAGAAGCGAGGCGCTGTCAATTGTGTTTCAGGTTCCCGGGCGTGGCGCCGTTCGATGCTCTGCGTCCCCGTTGCTAAAGGCTCGATTCGGCCCTGTTTCGGGAACCTGGCCACGAGCAAGTCCTGGGCCGATGCTCGCTTCCAAGTTGATTTATACTGGGGCGTTTCGATTGTCCTTCTTTTCGAGAGCACTCGAGCGCTCCACGCGCCAGAAAGGCAAACACCATGGCTTCCCCAGCAGTCGATTTTGCCCGTCAGAACCAGCAGCGTTTCCTGAATGAACTGAAAGACCTTCTCCGCATCCCCAGCATCAGCACGCTGGAAGAGCACAAGGGCGACATCCAGAAGGCGGCGGAGTTTGTGGCGAACGAGCTGCGCCGCATCGGCATGGAGAACGTGGAGATCATTCCCACCAAGGGCCATCCGCTCATCTATGCCGATTGGCTGCACGCAGCCGACAAGCCCACCGTTTTGATGTACGCGCACTATGACGTTCAGCCGCCGGATCCGGTCGATGAGTGGCACTCGCCGCCGTTTGAACCGACCGAGCGCAATAACAATATCTATGCCCGTGGCGCCGTCGATGACAAGGGCCAGCTTTGGATGGAAGTCAAGGCGCTGGAGGCGCTCGTGCAGGCGCACGGTGGCAAGCTGCCCGTCAATGTCAAGATCATCTTCGAAGGTGAAGAGGAAGTCGGCGGCGAGTCCATCGCCGAGTACATCCGCAAGCAGAAGGCGAAGCTGAAAGCCGACTTCGCGCTGGTCTGCGACACAGAGCTGTTTGCGCCCGAGCTTCCGACCTTGTGCGTGGGCCTGCGCGGACTGGTCTACACCGAGATTGAGGCCGTTGGCCCCAAGACTGATCTGCACTCCGGGATGTATGGCGGGGCAGCTCCCAATCCCCTGTTTGGGCTGATCGAAATCATCAGCAAGCTGAAAGACGCGAAGGGACACGTGCTGATTCCCGGCTTCTACAGCAAGGTCAAAGCGCCAAGTAAGGACGAACTGAAGGCGTGGAAGCGCCTTCCCTTTAACGAAGAGCACTATCGCAAAACAGAGGTTGGGTCGAAGGTGCTGACCGGCGAGCCGGGCTTTTCGGTGCTCTATCGGACCTGGGCGCGTCCCACGCTCGAAGTGCACGGCATGCCGGGCGGGTTCATCGCTCCCGGCGCGAAGACGGTCATCCCGGCCAAGGCTTCCGCGAAGGTCTCTATGCGGCTGGTACCGAATCAAGACCCGGACGATATCCTCAAGCGCTACACGGCGTTCGTGAAAAAGCTCACGCCCAAGGGAATTGAAACCAAGATCAAGGTCTGGAGCAAGGGACCGGCTTGCGTGGTAGGGACCGACAACAAGTACGTCAAGGCCGCCACCGAAGCCCTGCACGATACGTTCAAGAAGGACACGGTGTTCATGCGCTCCGGTGGCTCGATTCCGATCGTAACCGACTTCCAGGACGTGCTGAAGATTCCGTCGGTCATGATGGGCTTCGGCTTGCCCGACGACAACCTGCACGCTCCCAACGAGAAGTTCCACATCCCGAACTTCTATCGCGGAATTGAGACGATCTGTTTGTTCTTCGAGAAGTTGGGCGGGTAAGAACCCTTCAACCACGGAGGAGACGGAGGGGCACAGAGGACGGCCAGAATTCCAAGGTGATTCTCTGTGTCGTCCGTGGCTAGGCTTCTCTGACTGTCGCGAACCTTGCCAGTCCTCGCCAATCGCTGGCCGTCAGGTAGAATGTTGAACTTGAGGTCATCTTGCATGCCTAAGCGTGTTTTCGCGTTGGCGTTGCTGTTTTTGCTGGTCACGCTGGTGTCGGCGCCGCGGGTGCGGTCCGACGACGAGGGCGGAGTTCCGCATTTCAACTCTGCTGCGCCGGCCAAGGGTGTTAAGTTGCCGCCCATCCTGACCAAAGATCAGCTCTGGGGAGAAAACGGCCAGTACGCTTACCAGATGCATGCGTACGAGTTGGCGGCGAAGATCCCGAATGTGATCTATCAGCAGCCCTGCTATTGCTATTGCGATCGCGGCATGGGACACAATAGCCTGCACAGCTGTTTTTCCAGCACGCACGGGGCACAATGCGGGACGTGCCTGAAGGAGCTCTACTACACCTACACGATGTACAAGCAGGGCAAGACCGCGCAACAGATCCGCGCGGGCATCATCAAGGGCGACTGGAAGCAGATCGATCTGCACACAGCAGCCAGCATCAATTGAATGGACTTCTTCTACTTTTCAAACGAGGCGGGTTGATGGCACCCAAAACGACGGCGAAGAAACAAGTGGCCGAAGATCCACGTTACGCACAGGCACTGCAGAACTACGAAGCGGGCGTTCGCGCCCTGCAGGAGCGCAAGTTCGAAAAAGCGAAAGGGCTTTTGCAGAAGGTGCTCAGCGGTCCGGATAAATCTCTGTCCGACCGGGCTGCGGTGCACACCCACACCTGCGACCAGCATCTGGTGGAGCCAGTTCTACAGTTCAAAACGCCGGAAGAGCATTTCGACTACGCGGTTTCGCTGATGAACACGGGCGACTATGTTACAGCCGGCGAACACATCCAGAGAGTGTTGAAGCAGCAACCCAAGGCCGACTACGCCCTGTATGGGCTGGCCGCGCTGAACTGCCTGACCGGGCGGGTCGAAGATGCACTGAAGATGCTGGATGAGGCGATCCGCGCCAACCCGTCTCTGCGCTTCCAGGCTAGAAACGACTCGGACTTCCAGAACCTGGCCGAGGATCCACGATTCACGGAACTGCTCTATCCGGATCCGGGAATGGATACTCCCGCCTCCGAAACCGAAACGAACACGTTCTGACTGGCCGCGAAAACGGGGCCATTCTGAGGTCTTGCATGCTCGCCCAGCAGCGCATGCACTCATCTGAGAGCAGGAGCGCTCCGCGCGACCTGCGTGTGGTCGCGATTGGCGGGGGCACGGGCCTTTCGACCCTGCTGAAGGGGTTGAAGCGCTACGTGCTGACGCCGGCGCTGGCCGCTTCGGGCCAGACCGCCATCCGCGAACTGTGCGGCGTGGTCACCGTCACCGACGACGGGGGCTCCAGCGGACGGCTGCGCAAAGAGTTCAACATGCTGCCCCCTGGCGATGTGCGCAACTGCATCGTCGCCCTCTCGGAAGACGAGGCTTTGCTCTCCCGGCTCTTCCAGCACCGTTTCCAGAAAGGCTCGGGACTGGAAGGCCACAGCTTCGGGAACCTGTTTCTGGCGGCGCTGACCTCGATCACGGGCGACTTCGCGGAGGCGGTTCGGCTCTCTTCAGAGATCTTGTTGACGCGTGGGCGCATTTATCCCGCGACCAGCTCGAACGTGGAACTCGAAGCTGAGATGGAAGACGGGACGCGCGTGCAGGGGGAGACGCGCATCACGGCAAGCAAGGGCAAGATTCGCGAACTGTTTCTGATTCCGCCTGACGTCGAACCGCTGCGGCAGACCCTGGATGCGATTGCCGCCGCCGACCTGATTACCATCGGACCGGGGTCGTTGTTCACCAGCCTGCTTTCGAATCTACTCGTCCGTGGAATCGCCCAGGCAATCCTTGATTCATCTGCCGTCAAAGTCTTTGTCTGCAATCTGATGACACAAGCAAATGAAAGTCTTGGATTAACTGCTGCGGACCACATCCGGGCTTTCACCACGCACGTGGGCGGGCGATTGTTCGACTATGCCCTCATTAACCAGACACCCGCATCGGCCGAGATGAAGGCGAAATATGCGCTCGAGGGCGCGTCGCAAATTGTGGTCGATCTGGAGGCTATCGAGGCGATGGGGGTCTGCCCAGTACTGGGGGATTATCTTGGCGAGGGCATGGTCGCCCGCCATGCCACCGATCGGGTAGCGCACGACCTGATGGCGCTGATGACGCAGGCGCCGGACCGGAAGGCAGCTTCGCGGTAAGAGCTCTTCCGGTCCCTCCGGTTTCCCCGGCGTCTTCCGCAACAGCGAGACGTAGCAAGCTGTGTCTCTACGCAGGGTTCGCGTATATTGGGTGGAAATGGAGAAAACTCACCCGACGAATTCCAAGTCAGCCAACCGTCGCCCGCTGCGGGTGGCCATTGCGATCTTGGCCGCCGGCAAGGGGACGCGGCTCAAATCCCAGCACCCCAAGGTCCTGCACGAGGTCGGCGGCAAACCCATTCTGGCCCATGTGATCGCGACCGCGACGAAGGTCGTGCCGCCCAGCGACGTCTTTGCCATCATCGGCCACGAGGCCGAGGGCGTGCGCGCGGCGGTCGCTGGCAGTGGTGTGCAGTTCGTCCTGCAGGCCGAACAGCGCGGCACAGGACACGCCCTGATGGTCGCCCGCGAGGCGCTCGCGCCCTACGACCAGGTGATCGTGCTGTCCGGAGACGCTCCCCTGATCACGGCCGAAACGATCCAGAAACTCAGCGAATTCCACGCCGCGCACAAGGCAACCATGACGTTGCTGAGCGCCGATCTTGATAATCCTTTCGGCTACGGGCGAGTGATCCGGAAGAGCGCCAAGAGTCCCGAAGTTCGGGTCATCGTGGAGGAGAAGGCGGCCAGCCCAAGGCAAAAGAAAATCCGCGAGATCAATGCCGGGTTCTACGCATTCTCAGTTCCGGCTCTCTACCAGCATATCGGCCAGCTCACGACTGAAAACGCGCACCGCGAGTATTACCTCACCGACATGGCCGAAGTCTTTCAGCGCGCCCGCAGGAAGGTGGTCGCGATTAAGACCCACGACCCGGGAGAAGTGCTAGGCACGAATACGCGGACGGAAATGGTGGACCTCGATGCCAGCTTGCGCATGGCCAAGTGCCGGCAGCTGATGACTGATGGCGTGACCATCTATTACCCGCAAACCTGCGTGATTGATAGTGATGTCGAGATTGGCCCCGATACTGTCATTGAACCGTTTGTACAGCTGCTGGGCACGACAAAGATCGGCTCCGATTGCCGCATTCGTTCCTATAGCGTCATCAGAAACACCGAGATCGGCGAGGGCGTGACTGTGCTTCCCGGCTGTGTGATGGATGACTCCCGCATCGCCCGCAACGCAATTATCGGCCCGTACTCACGCCTGCGACCGGGCAGCGACATCGGCGAAGGCGCGCATCTCGGGAATTTTGTCGAAACCAAGAAGACCAGGCTCGGCAAGGGCTCCAAGGCCAACCACCTCACATACCTGGGCGATTCCGAAATCGGCGAAGGGGTCAACGTGGGAGCAGGCACGATCACCTGCAACTACGACGGCGTCCACAAGCACAAAACCATCATCGAGGATGGCGTGTTCGTGGGCAGCGATTCGATCCTGGTGGCGCCCATCAAGATTGGCCGGGGAGCCTATATCGCGGCTGCTTCGTGCATTACCGACGAGGTTCCTCCCGATTCCTTGGCCCTGGGCCGGGCGCGGCAGACCGTAAAAGAGGGCTGGGCGCGGGAAAGACGGGCAGCGAGAAGTAAGAAGTCAGAATGCTGAAGTAAAACCCTGCGAGTTTAGGACGTCGCTCGGGGCAGATGGCTCTTACTTCTGACTTCAATCCGACTGCACCGCCTCCGCCTGCATCTCTGCGTGTCGATCGCCGCGCTGGATCAAGACGATGGCCGCCAGAATCACCACCGTTGCGATTCCGATGCGCAGGCTCATGGCCTCCGAAGCCCACAACCATCCAACCAGTACCGCCACCAGCGGATTGACGAAGGTGTGCGTCGCCACCAGCGTCGGCGAGCAGTGCTGCAGAAGCCAGGTATAGGCGGTAAAAGCCACGACCGACCCGAACACGATCAGAAAGGCGAGACCGAGCAGCGATCGCATAGTAATCGCGTTCCAGTGGACCGCCGAAGACTCTCCCGTAACGCCGGCCGCCACGAGCAACAGAATTGCCCCGCAGACCAGCGGCACAGCGGCCCGCCCCATCGCATCCCGAGGCAGCCGAAGCCGGGGCGAAATGCAGACGCCGACAGCCCAGGAGGCGGCCCCCACAAGCACCGCGACCACTCCCCAGGTCAGGGAGCTCCGAGTCGTGAATTCCCGGGCGGTTAGAATTGCCACTCCGGCTAAGCCGAGCAGAAGTCCAAGCCCATTTTGCCAGTTGATCTTCTGTTGCCGCATGGCGGCGCCCATGAGCAGGATCCACAGAGGCTCACTCGCGACCAGGAGCGCAGCCAATCCCGAAGAAACGTACTGCTCGGCCCAGTGCAGGCTGCCGTGCCCGATCAAAAAAAACAGCACACCCAGAACCGTTCCAGCCAGCCAGTGTTCGCGCCGAGGCCGAAATCCGCGCGACCAGGCAACGCCCAGCAGGATCAGCCCCGCGGTGGTGTGCCGCACGCCGGCAGTGACGAGAGGCGGAATCGTTTCAACGGCATAGCGGATCGCCAGATAGGTCGTTCCCCAGATCACGTAGATCGCAAAGAACGCCAGCACCATCCAAAGACGGGAGGGCCGAACTGCCTGGCCTGCTTGACCTGCCACGGGCGCGCTGACCGCCGTCGTCGCCATAACCATCTACTCCGACTATTGATGGTTAGTATACCTTGGGTCCAATAACCTGTCAAGTGCTGATTAACAGGTTATAATGGAATCTCCGAATAGCGGAACCCACGTGGAGTACCAAATCATCGCCGGCGAGCTTTCGCTCGATCTCATCAACACACTGGACAACCGGCCCTTACCGGGACAGCAGAAGGACTTGCTGGGCTCCTACCAGGATCTAGCCGATTGGGCGCTCCAGGCAGGGGCGGTTGGCTCCCAGCAGCGAGCAGCATTGTTGCGGACAGCAGCAGCAGATCCCAGGGCGGCGGCCGCGACACTGCACAAGGCTGTTGAACTTCGCGAGTGTCTGTATCGCATTGTGAGCAGCCGTTTGAGAAATCGCCGCCCTGCGCTTGAAGACCTGGCCCTCTTCAGCTGTTTTCTGGCAGAGAGTCACTCCCACCTGCAGCTACAAGGGGGGCGCAGCGGGTTTCGCCTGGGCTGGCCAGCCTCCAAAGCTGGGCTTGATTCCCTGCTCTGGCCGATCGTCAAATCAGCGGCTGCGCTGCTGACATCCGCGGATCTTCACCATGTACGTGAATGCGATTCCGCCTCGTGCCGGTGGGTGTTTCTGGACCGCAGCAAGAACCACAGCCGCCGCTGGTGCGACATGAAGGTGTGCGGCAACCGGGTGAAGGCGCACAGGTTCTATCAACACCGGCGGCGCGCCTCGTAGATCTTCAGTGAATATCGCCTCTGTCTTGCCCAGGTGCTGAGCCAGGCCCCACAAGAACGAAGCTTCTCGCAAAACTCCGTCTCGTCGGCTCTTCCCAATTGCCCTCCTGCGGGGATCGTCGCTGCGGAGATCCGCAGATTGCAGGACTAAGGCCGGACGATCATCTTGCCGACTCCGTCCCGATACTGGCTGGCGATGGCGAAGGCTTCGTCGATCCGGTCGAGCTCACGCGCGTGCGTCAGCAGTGGCGCGAACCAGTCAGCGTGCGCCTGGAGCAGTTCCAGTGCCGCTTGCGACTCATGGTTCGATCGGCGCACGTTGAAGATCGTGAGCTCCTTGCGCCGCATTGCTGACCCGTCCATCGGCACGAAGGGGATCGAGTGAATACCTGTCAGCACGACGCGGCCGGCATTGCGGGCCATTTTAATGGCCTGACCGGTGGTGTCTTCCATGGCCGCACAGTCAATCGCACAGTCCACACCGCAGCGCCCTGTGCTGTGGAGGATCTCCTGGACAGCCTCCGACGGTTCGAGTACTACATCGGCGCCAATCATCCTGGCCAACTCACGGCGGTGGGCCACGGGTTCCACGGCCCAGATTCTTCCTGCCTTCGCGGCCCGAAGCGCGGCGATGGTCAGAAGCCCGATCGGTCCCGCGCCGATGACCGCTACCGTTTCGCCGGGGTGGATCGATGCCAGGCGGAGGGAATGCAGGGCAACCGCGAGAGGCTCGGCTAGGGTTGCCTCATCGAACGACATCCCAGCAGGAATGGGAAGAAAGTTGGTGCCAGGCAAGTTGACCAGTTCACGAAAGAACCCAGGATGGTGAGGGCTGCTGAGAAACCGCAGGTGCGCGCACACGTTGTGCAGCCCGCGCAGACAGAACTCGCAGTGATAGCAGTACAGCGCAGGCTCAAGCGCCCCGCGGTCGCCCGGCGCGAGTCCAGTGACGCCGGGGCCCGTTTTCACGATCCTTCCCGCGGGCTCGTGTCCGAGCACCATCGGGTAGACGTTGGGAGTGCTGCCAACCGCGCCTTCGGAGTAAGCATGCAGATCGGACCCGCAGACGCCCACGGCCTCGACCCGCACCTGCACTTCGCCTGCTCCGGGATCTTCAATCGGCATTTCCGCCAACCGGAATGTGAAGGGAGCAATGAGTTCCGCAACTCGCATAAAAACGCTCTCCGGAAACGATACCTCATGAGCAGGCGGGAACAAAGCCAAGCGGACGACTGACTCGATCCTTGACCCTGGTTGGTATGATGTCCAAGATTCCACGTGCACACCGTCAAAGACATCGTCATCGGACTCGACAGCAGCACCACCGCAACCAAGGCGATTGCCTGGAAGCCTGACGGCACGATTGCTGGGCAAGGACGCAGCCCGATCCCCCTTCTCAGTCCAGCTCATAACTGGTACGAGCAGAACCCGGAAGACTGGTGGCGCTCCGCCTGCGAGGCTCTGCGGGAATTGTTTCAACAAGTCGACGCCGCCGCCGTCGCGGCAATTTCCATCTCAAACCAGCGCGAAACTTTTGTGCCCCTGGCGCCGAACGGTGAACCGGTCCGGCCGGCGATTATCTGGCTGGACCAGCGCTGTGAAGACGAGGTCGCATGGCTCACCGGCCGAGTCGGAAGCGAGAGGATTCATCGCATCACGGGCAAGCCTCCCGACATGGCGCCGGTGGCTTATCGAATCGCCTGGATGCTGCGGCACGAAAAGGAACTATTTCGCCGTACTGCGATGTTCGCCGACGTTCACGCCTACCTTGCATGGCGGCTGACCGGTGTTTTTCGAACAAGTTGGGCCAGCGCGGACCCGTTAGGCCTTTTCGACATGGAACGGCAAGGCTGGTCGCCGGAAGTGCTGGAAGCCCTGGATCTATCCCCGGAACGACTGCCGCAGGCGGTGCGTCCTGGAACCGTGATTGGCGTCGTCAGCGAGTCGGCGGCCAAGATCACGGGGCTCCTTTTCGATACACCGGTTGTGGCTGGCGGCGGCGACGGCCAGGCGGCCGGGTTGGGGGTCAATGCTCTCGGCGGAGGCCGCGCTTATCTCAACCTTGGAACCGCGGTCGTAGGGGGCATTTACTCGACCGAATACCGAATCGGCAATGCGTGGCGCACTATGGGAAGTTGCACCGGCGAAGGATTCTACTTCGAGACAAGCCTGCGCGCCGGAACGTTTCTCATCGATTGGTTCGCGCGCCACATTTGCCAGGCGCCGGCTGACAGCGGCGCGCTCCTCCGGGAACTCGAAGCCGAAGCGGCAGCGATCCCCATCGGCAGCAACGGACTTCTAGCTCTGCCTTACTGGGGCGCCGTCATGACGCCCTACTGGGATCCTCGGGCCCGCGGATGTTGGCTGGGGTTGAGCGCGTTTCACCGCAGGGGCCACCTGTATCGGTCCCTGCTTGAGGGCATCGCGCTTGAACAAGCTCTGGTGACGAGGATGATCGAAGACGCAACCGGCGTTTCAGTCAGCGAATTCATTGCCATCGGAGGCGGGGCGGCCAGCGACCTGTGGTGCCAGATCATGGCAGATGCCACGGGCAAATCGATACGGCGGTCGCGAACTGTGGAAGCCTCCAGCCTGGGAGCGGCGATTTGTGCAGCGGTCGGAGCCGGGTTGTATGCGAACGCTCTGGATGCAGCCGCGGCGATGAGCGACAACGTCTTCCGGGAAACGCAGCCCTCCCCGGAGAATTGCAGGAGATACGCCGAGCTGCTGAGCGTCTATCGGGAGCTGTACCCCAATCTCCGCGGAACTTTCGCGAAACTGGCCCAATTCAGAGACTCGGCCGGCAACACCGGCGCGACTCGCTTTCCCGAATGAAGCTTAGCGCGAGACCGCGGCAAACAGCTCCGAATGCAGCAGGGACTGGAACTTCTGGTCATCGGTTTTGAAGTGCACCTGCAAATTCGAGCTGTCGGAATCGACCGTGATGCTGTCGATGGCAGTCTTCTCGACGGGCGAGCTGTTCATTTTCTTGAAAAGCATCCCGGCCTTGACCAGCGACGATAGCGTCGCTGCCGTCATCGAATCCGAGGTCAAGACGTTCAGGTCGAAACTCACCCCGTTGTCGAAGCTCATGGTGTAGCGCGAGGCCAGAATGCGCTTCTTGACCGCATCGTAGTCGGCGACTCTCGCCGCATCGCCCAGCGCCGAGCGCATCATGGCCTGGGTGCCTTGCTGGTCGAGGATGCTCCACACGGGGGAACCGTCAACCGCAGCCATCTGGTCGGCCATTTGCGAATTCGAATCGAGCGTGGCGCGCTTGCCATCGCGAGCATCCAGGGCGCTTTGCAGCGAGGCCTGGGTGCCGAAGGCGAGCGTGAACTCATCGAGGAACGTCATCAGCAAGCCATTGCCCATGGGATAGAGAGCCGTTGTCCCGTACTTGCTGGGTGTGATCTTCCGCAGCCTCATCTTCTTGAGGACGCTTTTGGCGGAAAACGACCCCTGCGCCACCCCGATCACCTGAATTCCCTGCTTGCCGGAGCGGAACGAAGCAAAGGTGAGCTGATCCAGGTCGCGGTCAATGTTGATGCCAACATCCTTCAGCGCCGATTCAAATTGCTTTAGGTTCTCCGGCAGCACCTGCTGCTTGAGCGCCTGCGCGGTGGGCGAATCTTTCAGGGCGCGGTAGTCCACGCTGATCAGTTGCTGAACCTCTGCAGGCACCATGGAGCGGGCGGAGGTAGCCATGGGGATGGCGTAGGCGGTGGTGGCAGCCAGAATCACGAGAGCGAAACACCATTTCTTCATAAACATCCTCGTAGGGGTCTGCATCGTTAGATGCGGGTCGCAGAGTCTATGTTAGCGGGTCTCCATTTATTCTAGTCCGAAACCGGAGCGACGCGCCGGTACTAAAGTGCATTCCGGGGTTCGTCCATAGATCGTCGGAGGCGGAGCGATCTTGCGCGGGAAATCACTTGGGAGGCGGCTGGACTGCCGGGGATTTGCCCTTGCCGTGTGGTTGTGGGGTGGACGGAGGGCTGCCTTGCCCGCAAGCCTCCTTCTGCGCTTCCCTGAGGGTTTTGAGTGACTCGACCATCCGATCCAGGGCTTTGAGGTAATCCTCAAGGGACGCAGCGGGCTCGCTTGGTTTTGTATTCAGGTAGCCGTAGTTCTCGATCTGTGGACCTGAAGCCGCGGTAGTGTCGATCTTGACATAGGTTTCGCCCAGTACGCCCGCAATCGAGACTTCGGCCAACGAATCTTTCGGAATCTTGATCTCGTAGGATGTCGTCACTTCCATTTCAACTTGGGCGGGGCAGTCTTTCCTCTGCGGATTGGCCTGTACGCGGCGGACCGTTCCTATGTCCACTCCGGCGAGACGAACGGTAGCGTCCGACCGAAGCCCCTGGACGTCGTCGAAGCAGGCCTTGATATGTTGACGGGCGTAGGGCTGCCTACCTATGAGTAGAATGCCGATTGCCGCCAGGCCAATCGCTACGATCAGAACGAGCGTGGTTCTTCTCAGCATGGCTATCCCTTCAGTGTAGCTGCCCGGCGCCGCGTTTCCGCCACGAACGCCTCGTCCTTTAGCGATTCCAGGTTGATCTCGACATTCGCCAGCGCCCCGACGAGCGCGGCTTGGGCCAGGGCCGCTGCCGTCGCCAGGTCGGACGTCATGTTGGGATTCGTGATCGGCTTGAGTTCCTCGACAATCCGCGCCACCTCGGCCACGCGCTCGGCCACTCCCAGCGGAATGCTGGTTGCCTGCTTCAGCGCAGCGTTGATGGCGGCGTCTCCGTCAGACGAGTCTTTCGCGGCCTTGTACGCCTTCACGACCAGGTTGTACGACTCGGCATCGGCGTCAATCGCCGCCTTAAGTTCTTCGCGAAGTTGAGAAAGGCGGGCAATGAGCACGGTGAGCTGACTTTCGTATGGCAGGTACGCCTTTTTGCCGCGCGACATAGAAGCGACCATGTTCGCCAGCCCGGCAGCCATGGCGCCACTGGCCGCGGCGGCGCTGCCTCCGCCGGGGGTTGCGGTCGGCGCAGCCAGTTGCTCGATGAACGGCTCAACCCCGGCTCGCAAGCCGCCCACTGCCGCCTTTCCGCTCATCACCGCCGCCAGCCGGTTTTCCAGGATCAGCGAAGAATCGAAGTTCTCGACCTGCAGGAACCACTCGGCGGCCTGCTCCAAGGCCTTCTTCGGGATGAGTCCGACGATTTCGCTGGAAACGGGCATCACGCCGTAACGGGCGGCCTCGCGCTTCACGTATTCAAAGACGCGATGGATCGGCGTCTGCTCAAAGTCGGTCAGATTCATCGAGACCTGCGCCAGTCCGCGCACCAGAAATCCCGCGCCCTTCACGAAGCGCAGGCCGCCGCTTGAGTAGCGCACCGCCTTGGCCACTTTCTTGGCGATTTCGACGTCGGGCGTATTGAGGAATACGTTGTACGCAATGAGGAACTTGCGCGCGCCGACCACCGTCGCGCCCGCCGTCGGATGTACGCGCGGCTCACCGAAGTCGGGTTTGCGAGCGGGGTTGGTCGCGATCTCGTCGCGAATGCCTTCGAACTGGCCACGGCGAATATTCTCCAGATTCTGGCGCTCCGGCGTGGTGGCAGCAGCCTCGTACAGGTAAACGGGGATCTGAAACCGCTTCCAGATCTCCGCGCCGACGTGGCACGCCATGGCCACGCAGTCTTCAATCGTTACACCCTCGATCGGGATGAAGGGCACCACATCGGCGGCGCCCATGCGCGGGTGCGCGCCCTGATGCTTAGTCAGATCGATCAACTCGGCGGCCTTCCCTACCCCGCGAATCGCGCCTTCCTGAATGGCGTCGCGCTCGCCGACGAGGGTGATGACGCAACGGTTGTGGTCGGCGTCCATCTCGCGGTCGAGGAGATAGACGCCGGGGATCTTCATGGCCTCGATGATCGCGTCAACTCTGGCGGCATCGCGGCCTTCGGAGAAGTTCGGTACACATTCAACCAGCGTGCTGGGCATACGCGAGAAGGATAAGCTCTGGGTTTTGGTCCCGCAAGTTTCCCTGGGAGGGACGGGCCGGGGTGCGACGCTGACCGACCCGGTTGTGGGGGTTTCCTGCGTTATGACAATTCAACGTCAACTACCCTGAGTCAAGGAGAGGACGGCCCTGCGGTGTCCCTGAACCATGAGCCGTCTGTCAATGACAGATGAGACTCAGCGGTTCGGGACAGCCCGCAACACCTCAACTTGCATCACTGTCCCGAACCTTCCAAGGATCCAGCTTGAAGACGGTTCCGTAGTAATAGACGCCACTATACCCGCCGTACATGGTTGTCCCGTACCGATTACCAGTCTTATCCGGTAGCAGGGCCCCACTGGAGCCCGGCCATCGTAACCGGTGAAGGTGCAGAGAACGGCTTCATTTCCTTTCTCATCGATGTTGAAGACGACGCTGCAGCCAATCCTGGCTAGGCAATTCACCAGATCGCATTGATCGACCCCGTGATCCCCGTCACAGCGGGCCGCGGAGATTGCGGCTACCATGTCAGGTCACATGAAAGCCGCCGTCTACACCAAGGGCAAATCGGGAAAGGTCCTCGAAATGAAGGACCTCGAACAGCCCGTTCCGAAGGATAGCGAAGTTCTCATACGAGTTCGGGCCGCTTCCGTCAATCCGTTGGACTGGCGCCTGAAGAGCCCCCGGCCCGGAGTGGATGTCGCTGGCGAGGTCGTAGCGGTCGGGGCAAGGGTAACGCAGTTCAAGCCTGGCGATGCCGTATTCGGCGCCGGCAAAGGGGCCTTTGCCGAATACGCGTGTGCTTCCGAAACCAAGTTAGCCCCGAAACCAGAAAGTGTGAGCTTCGAGCACGCGGCGGCGATGCCGATTGCAGGGCTGACTGCCTTGCAGGGGCTTCGCGATAAAGGACACCTTCAGCCGGGGCAGAAGGTCCTGATTAACGGCGCGGCGGGAGGCATCGGCACCTTTGCTGTGCAGATTGCGAAGTCGTTGGGGGCAAACGTCACCGGTGTTTGCAGTACAAAGAATGTTGAGCTGGTGCGCTCCCTCGGCGCCGACCGGGTCATTGACTACACACGCGACGACTTCACTCTGGACAGCGAACATTACGACATGCTTCTCGATAACGTCGGGAACCGCACGTTGGCGGCGATGAGGCGCGTTCTGAGCCCGAGTGGCAAGTGCGCCATGGCCGGAGCGCCTAAGGAACTGTGGGCGGTGTTTGCCCGATTGCTTAAAGCATTCGCGTGGTCACTGTTCTTGAGGCCGAAGTTCACTTTCTTCGTTGCGAAAATCAATCCAGGCGACCTGACGACCCTGTGCGAACTTGCGCAGGAGGGAAAAGTAACCCCGGTGATCGACAGACGCTACGCGCTGACTGAAACCGCCGCCGCTATCGCCTACGTAGAAGAAGGGCACGCCCGGGCGAAAGTCGTCATCACCGGGCAATAGACCGGGAGACGCTGCCTGCCTTTCCTTCGTTTTTAAGGCGGGCCGGCAGCCTGGCGGGCAGATCACCCAGTTGTTGATAAATGGCCTTTACGCTCACCTGCCGTCAGTAAAAAACACCTCGGAGAAAAACAACAAGAGCCATCTCCAGATTATGAAAAAAAACCAGCCGGCGCTATCGACAGTTGGCCTCAAGGGTATGCGCCTAACGCAATGAGGCGTGCGAGGCCCTATTTCATCCAGAAGAAGCGAGTTCTGTCGGGTTTGAAAACGGCGTTCGGATGTTCTTCTTCGATGTGTTTCCGGAAATCGCTCATTGGTCTTCTCGGCCCAATCGGCGAGGAGTGGAACTCTTCTTTGCAGATGGAGCACCGACCGATGCTGACGTCTGCGTCGGGAACTCGTTCTAGGAATACTTCTTCTTGCATGCATGTATTATGCCCCGAATGCCAACTGAGCATAAAACGCGCTTGCACTCATTGACCCCAGGATGGGTCCCGAGTGGCTAACACCTCTTTACACCATTCACAGCGAGGGTTGGCATGACACACGCACAATGCTCACTGAATCACGATGATGCGACGGAACAGAGAGACAGTTCTTGCACTGGCGATCGGTGTCGTTCTGTGCACCCTTGCTCTTGTTCGCGCTCTCAGCTCCAGGACCTAAGTCGTGTGCCAGGATGCCCGTAGCCCGAGGCGGCCATCTCGCAAGTTTCACGTCGCGAACCTCTGCGCCGAATGGCGTGACGCGTATCACGGTGCGGAGCGGGCTAAACGGGTATTCTTGTACGTATTGAGGCTCGCGAAGAACGGTGACACTCCAAACGCCTTGTCATCCCGAGCGACCCGGTCCCCAGCAAGCGTTCTTTGCTTGCTGGGATGGGGGAGCGAGGGACCTGCAGTTAGACCGCAACGAAGAAGCTACAGATTCCCCGCTCGTCCCTTCGGCAAGCTCAGGGCAGGCTCTCGCCTGCGGCTCCGGACGGCTCGGAATGACAAGACAGAGAGTGGCATGCGGTTTCGGACCGTCGCTATAATCTGCGAGCTTCAATAGAGAAATCGACTCGTGTCCGGTACCACAGTGCCACCACATCCGCTAGGCATGTCCGCGCGCCAGCCGGCCGGCATGCGTGTCATCAGCGCACGCCCGGCAGAGCGCCATGTCAATCCCTGGGTCGTCACCATCTCGGTGATGCTGGCCACTTTCATGGAAATCCTGGACACGACCGTGGTCAACGTGTCCATCCCACACATCTCAGGGAACCTCTCGGCCGCGGTGGACGAGGGCACATGGGTGGTGACGTCGTACCTGGTGGCCAATGCCATCATCCTGCCCATGGCCGGCTGGCTGGCGAACTTCTTTGGCCGCCGCCGTACCCTGATTGCCTGCGTCATCGGCTTCACCGTCACGTCGGTGCTGTGCGGGTTGTCGAACAGCCTGACTGAACTCATTATTTTTCGCATCCTGCAAGGACTGAGTGGCGGCGGGATGCAGCCGCTGGCGCAGGCCATCATGCTGGAAGCGTTTCCGCGGCAGAAGCACGGGCAGGCGATGGCGGCATACGGCGTCGGCGTGATTCTGGCGCCGATCCTGGGACCGGCGCTGGGCGGGTATATCACCGACACCTATTCGTGGCGCTGGATTTTCTATTTGAACGTGCCGATCGGGCTGCTCTCGCTGGTGCTCATGTCGCGATTCGTCTGGGACCCGGCGTATATCAAGCGCGGCAAGGGCGGTGTAGACGTGTGGGGGATCGGTTTCCTGGCGCTCGGCATTGGCATGCTCCAGGTGATTCTCGACACCGGGCAGCGGAAAGACTGGTTTGCCTCCGGCCTGATCCGCACCGAAGCTGTGCTGTGCGTGCTCGGCCTGATCTTCTTCGTAGCGCGCGAACTAACGACGGCGCATCCCATCGTGGACCTGTCGGTATTTCGCGACACGACCTACGCCGCGGGCGTGTTCCTGATTAGCACGCTCGGCTTCGTTCTCTATGCCAGCCTGGTGCTGTTGCCGATTTACCTACAGACTTTGCTCGGGTATCCGGCTTTTGACGCGGGGTTGGCGCTTTCGCCGCGCGGCGTCGGCGCCCTGCTGACCACGCCGGTCGCCGGCATTCTGACCAGCAAAGGACATATCCGCAAACTGCTGGTCTGCGGCCTGAGCCTGGGCGGCTTCACGATGTGGCAGTTGTCCCGGCTGAACCTGGGCGCCGGCTACTGGGACGTGTTCTGGCCGCAACTGCTGCAAGGGGTCGGCATGAGTTGCTTGTTTATTCCCATCATGGCGGCGGCAGTGTCGCGCATCCGCAAGGAGAAGATGGGGAACGCGACCTCCATTTTCAACCTGATGCGCAATATCGGCGGCAGCTTCGGCATCGCGGTGATGATCACATTCCTGGCGCGCCGCCAGCAGTTGCACCACAACCACCTGATCGGCAATATCAGCCAGTACAACCGGGGGACGTGGCAGATGCTGCAGGCAACGCGAGCCTGGTTCGTGAGCCTGGGCGCGGACCCTAGCACCGCGACCCAGCAGGCCTACGGGGCCGTGTACGGCATGATGCAGCGGCAGGCGGCCATGCTGTCGTTTGTCGAGGCTTTCCGGGTCATGGCGGTGGTGTTCTTGCTGATGATTCCCGTTGTGTTCATCCTCCGCCCCAAACCGCACTCAGAAAAGGACCACGACGAGGTGATGATAGGGGACTGAGCGTGGCTTAATGGCTTTCGCGGCACAGAGCGTAATGAGTACGATTTCTGCAGCTCTTTTCGCAGAGATTCCGGAGAATCATTCGAATCGGAAGGAACGACCAAAGTGAATGCAAAAACACCTAAGCGCTGGATCGTGTTTCTTCTCTTGAGCATTTTCAGCACTTGTCTGCCAACCTTGTCGCAGATGCCGACCAGCGGGCAGATACCCGCCGAGACTCCAATCCTGGGGGGCGTTCCCGCGGACAAGCCGACCGGGGAAACGCTGATGCTTTCTTTGCGTGAGGCTATCGATCGGGGCTTACGGCAGAACCTCGGCCTGGTTTTGGGCGAGCAAGGAACTCGTGCTGCCCGCGCCAACCAGCTCAGGAGCCTGAGCGACTTGCTTCCCAACGTCAATGCACATGTGGCCGAGACAGTGCAGCAGACGAATCTCGCGGCGTTCGGGTTGCCACCGAACTTTTTTGCTGGACTCTCGCCAATTGTGGGACCGTTCAGCCTTTTTGATGCGCGCGCAGCATATTCACAGAGACTGTTCGATTGGAAAGCTATTCAGACCGTCCGATCTTCAGGTGAAGAAGTGAAGGCTGCCCAGCTTTCTTACAAGGACACTCGCGAGCTGGTTGTCTTCGCCGTGACCGCTCTTTATCTGGAAGTGCTGTCGGGCCGGTCGCGCGTGGAGGCAGCTCAGGCGCAGTTGGAAACCGCGAGAGCCGTGTATCAACTAGCTGTGGACCGCGAGCAAGCTGGAGTGGCCGCCAGAATCGACGTGGTTCGCGCACAAGTGGAAATGCAAGCGCAGCAGCAACGCCTGCTCGGCGTCGAAAACGAGCTTGAGAAACAGAAACTGATGTTGGCGCGCGCCATCGGCCTGCCCGTCGGGCAACGTTTCGAAACCACCGGGGACGTTCCCTATGCTGCGCTGCCTCCGGTGACCTTGGAACAAGCATTGAGTGACGCCTATCGGAATCGCTCGGATTATCTGCAGGCTCAGGCTCTGCTACGATCGGCCGACCTGGCGCGGAGCGCAGCGGTTGCCGGCAACTTTCCCAGCCTTCGATTCGACGGCGACTATGGCGACCTGGGGCGCAGGCCTACATCCTCCCACGGCACCTTTGACGCAGCGTTTTCTCTGCAGATCCCAATTTTCCAGGGTGGGCGAGTTCGAGCCGATACTCTACGGCAGGATGCGTTGTTGGCAGAACGGCAGGCACAGCTTGCCGATCTTCGCAATCGAATCGAGAGCGAGGTTCGAACCGCTTTTCTGGACGTGAGCACCGCGGCTAAGCAGGTTGAAGTCGCGCAAAGTTCCGTGGCACTGGCGAATGAGCAATTACAGCTCTCCCGTGACCGCTTTGCCGCAGGCGTTACAGATTCCCTGGAATTGGTGCAGGCCCAGGAAGCAGTCTCGGCAGCAAACGAAACCCATATCGCCGCTCTTTATGCGCACAACATTGCGAAGGCTTCACTCGCAAGAGCCGCCGGCATAGCCGAACAAGCCGTCAAGCAATATCTCGGAGGCAATTGATCATGGCAGAGTCCGACGTAGCACCTCTCGCCAACCAAGCAGAGGTTGAAGGGGAAAACAGGACGGGAGGCGGAAGGAACCTTCCCTACTTCGTTTCGCACCCGCACGCGAAGCGGGGATTTCTCGCCCTTCTGATCGTGGGCGCGGTCATAGGATATTTCGTCTGGCGCCATTTTTCCTCCCGCCAGACAACGGATGATGCCCAGATCGATGGCAACATCGTGCCCATTGCGTCGCGCGTCTCCGGATGGGTGACGGAAATCAACGTCAACGACAATCAATTCGTAACCGCGGGCACCGTCTTGATCCGTCTTGATCCCCGCGATTATCAGGTGGCTTTGGACCGGGCGCAAGCGGAGTTGGCCGATGCGGAAGCGAATTTGAGTGCTGCCCGGGTCGGGGTACCGATCATCTCCACCACTACAACCAGCGGTCTGCGGAACGCCGAAGCTGGTCATGCTGCCAGTCAGCAGGAGGTAGAGGCGGCGAACGCGCGCCTGGCTGAGGCCGACGCCAACCACGCCAAAGCAGCCGCCGACCTGCAGCGATATAGCCAGCTCGTCGAAAAGAACGAGATTCCGCACCAGCAATACGACACGGCAGTTGCGGCTGAGAAAGCGACGCGCGCCGCGCTTGAGGCGGCGCGAGCCGCGGTTGCCGATGCGCAGAGCCGGGTACGACAGGCAGAAGCGCAAATGCGAGCGGCGGAGACCGGGCCGCAGCAAGTGCAGGCGAGCCGTTCCCGCGCGGAAGCTGCCGCAGCCATGGTGCAGCGGGCACGCGCGGCACTGGAAATGGCCCGGTTGAATCTCGACTACACAATCATCAAGGCGCCGGTCAGTGGAGTGGTCAGCAAGAAGCAGAACGTGCAGCTCGGGCAGATTGTTCAGCCGGGGCAACCTCTGTTGGCGCTCGTCCCGCTGGACGATATCTGGGTTACTGCCAATTTCAAAGAAACCCAGCTCCGAGACATGCGACCTGGGCAGTACGCCAGCGTCCATGTCGATGCCTATAGCCGCGACTTTGACGCGCACGTCGATAGCATCGGCGCCGCCACCGGCGCGCGCTTTAGCCTCTTTCCACCGGAAAACGCAACCGGCAACTATGTCAAGGTTGTACAGCGGATTCCGGTAAAACTGATTTTCGAGAAGGGTGCGGATCCCCAGCATCTACTGCGACCCGGTATGTCAGTCGTGCCCACGGTGTTTACGAAATGAGCGCAGGGCGCGTCTTTACGATCCGGCGACTACGGCAGCGAATCCGGGAAGGGCGGAAACGCACGTTGGCCGCATCGCGGAGCGACGGGCAAGGGCGCCCGTCGCTCCATCGTGGGAGCCATCTCGCGGTTACGGTTCCTAGGTAACTGCCTTCTTTTCGAATTGGCGCAGGCCGACGACGAGCAGGAGAAGATCGAAGGCCAGCAGGGCGCCGAGTACGGCGGCGATCGGCAGATGAGGGAATTGCGGGACCAGAGTGGCGCGCAGGCCTTCGCTGGCGTGGACCAAGGGGTTGATGAGGACGACTTTCTGGAGGATGGGAAACGTCTTCAGCGCGCTCCACGGGTAATAGGTGCAGCCGAAGAAGATCATCGGGGTGATGACCATTCCGAACATCAGGCCGATGTGCTGCTGATTGATGCTGCAGCCGAGGGCCAGGCCTCCGCAGGCGGAGAAGGCGGCGACCAGCAGAATGATGGCGGTGAACTCCAATGGACTGGCGATGCCGATGTCGACGCCGGGCCGCAACAGGAGCCAAGCCAGTGGGATCACGACCAGGCCGGCGACGGTAGCCTGGATCATCCCGGCAATCACTTTTTCGATGGCGATCCAGGAAATGTCGATGGGAGCGAGCAGCCGGTCTTCGATTTCGCGGGTCCACTGGAACTCGGCGATCAGCGGCATGGCCACGGCCCAGATGCCGGTAAGAACCATGCTAATGGCGATGATGCCGGGCAGCAGCAGGCTCTTATAAGACGCCGGCATGTAGCCGCTGCTCACCATGACGCGTCCGAAGATGAAGACGAACAGCAGCGGCTGCAGAAAGGTCTGGAGGAAAATTTGAATGGCGTTGCGCCGCGCCACGTGGGCGTCGCGCGCCAGCATCGCGCCAAAGGTTTTCCAGTTCAATCGCGCAGGCTCCTTCCGGTGTGATGTAAGAAAAGATTCTCCAGGCTCGGCTCAGAGATGTGCACGTCGGACAGTTCCGCGCCGGTCGCAGCGGCGACGGCGGCGATTTCCGGGATGAGCGAGCCGCCACGGTCGGCGTAGACGTCGGCGCCGGTGGAATCCGCGGTCTGGACTTCGCGGACTCCGGCCAGCGATTGCAGGCGTTGGATCAGTTCGGATGTCTGGTTACCGAAGCGAAGGCGCAGAAGAAACCCGCCAGGGATGGAATGTTTGAGCTCGGCGGGCGTGCCGAGAGCGATGACGCGGCCGTGGTCGATAATGGCGAGGCGCTGGCAGAGGGCGTCGGCCTCCTCCATGTTGTGCGTGGTCAGGAGGATGGTTTTGCCCTGGCGATTGTAGTCGCGAATGATCTCCCAGAGCAGGATGCGCGTTTGCGGATCGAGGCCGGCGCTGGGCTCGTCGAGAAACAGGACCTGCGGGTCGTGCATCATGGCGCGGGCGATGGAGAGGCGCTGCATCATGCCGCCGGAAAATCCGCGCACCATCTGGCGAGCACGCTCGGTAAGTTTGAATTTTTCGAGCAGGGCGTCGGCGCGCTCGCTCCTCTGTTTCCAGCCGATTCCGAAGTAGGCGGCGTGAAAGAGCAGAATCTCGCGCGCGGTCAGGGAGAAATCAAGATTCGGGCGCTGCGGGACGACACCGATCAGGCGCTTGACCGCGGCCTGTTCCTCCCACACGTCGTGGTCCCCGACCCAGGCCTGACCGCTCGTGGGCCGGACGCGGGTGGTGACCACGCCCACGGTGGTGGATTTACCGGCTCCGTTGGGACCGAGCAGGCCGAAGATTTCTCCGGGCCGAATCTCTAGGGAGAGTCCGTCGAGGGCAGCGATCTCGGGCTTGGGCTGCTTGGCGCCTTTGTTGTTGCCGCGGGTGTTGTTGGCGCGCGAAGCAGGCCCGGCGCCTGCGCCCATGGGAGGCGCGGAGGTGTAGACCTTGCGAAGATCTTGGGTGCGAACGCCAACTGTCATGAAAGTTCCTGGATTCCCCACGGAGTGCTTGAGTGGAGAGTATATCGTAGTTCGGGTGGGGAAGGCGGGAGGTGCATTTCGGCCAACGAGGGAACATACGAAGTCTGCGATTGGGACCCGTGTGCGGTATCTGGGCGCAGATTGGCGTGAGATAATCGGGTTGCAGCCGAATGGCCCCGTAGCTCAGATGGATAGAGCAGCGGTTTCCTAAACCGTTGGTCGGCAGTTCGACTCTGCCCGGGGCCTCCACTCCATCC
>Ga0335070_10001594_pt1 | contig 26203 bp, 22 predicted proteins | sample Lox_Sample_13_FD_206722 | JGI IMG/M metagenome (GOLD analysis project Ga0335070, IMG submission 206722) | Soil microbial communities from Loxahatchee National Wildlife Refuge, Florida, United States - Lox_Sample_1.3 | ecosystem: Environmental > Terrestrial > Soil > Wetlands | place: USA...
CAAGAAGGGTGAGAATGTAATGCCTTACTGTATTGAGGCTGTGAAGAATCTGGCCAGTGTCCAGGAGATATGCGATGTCTATCGTGAAGTCTATGGTGAATACCGTGATCCGGGACTCTATTAGAAGCGATTAAGGAAGGAGAAGGAGATGGCTGAGAGAAAGATTCGAATAATGGTGGCGAAGCCTGGGCTGGACGGACATGACCGGGGAGCCAGGATATTAGCCAGGTGTTTCCGGGATGCGGGATTTGAGGTAATCTACACAGGATGTCATCAGACACCGGCGCAGATCGCGGCTTCGGCGATCCAGGAAGATGTTGATGTTGTGGGCTTAAGCTGTCTGTCAGGAGCCCACCGTTATTTATTTCCCCAGGTCGTTAATCTGTTGAAGGAAAGGGGTGCGGATGACATTACCGTGATCGGAGGCGGGATCATCCCTGAGCAGGATTTTCAGAAGCTCTATGACGCTGGTATCAAGGCGATCTTTGTACCGGGTTCCACCCTTGATTCAATCGTGGAGTGGGTTAATAATAATATAAAAGCGGTGGAAAAGGATTAATGGAAATAGATAAGAAGATTAAGGCTGGTGACATCCGGGCCGCATCCCGCCTTATAAGAGATATAGAAGATAATATACCTGAGGCGAAATCGACTATTAAACACATTTTCCCGTATACGGGCAAGGCTCAGGTTGTCGGTATTACCGGCTCACCGGGAGCGGGAAAGAGCACTATTATTGATGGTCTGATTGAAACGGGCCGTAAGAAAGAAAGGACGGTTGGAGTCCTCGCCGTTGATCCAACCAGTCCCTTTACGGGAGGGGCTACCCTCGGCGACAGGATCCGTATGCAGAGGCACGCTGAAGACCCCGGTGTCTTTATCAGAAGCCTCGCTACCCGGGGGTCCCTTGGCGGGCTCTCAAAGGCCGTCGGTGATGCTATTCATGTAATGGATGCCATGGGTAAGGATGTTGTTCTTGTAGAAACTGTGGGTACAGGACAGCAGGAGGTAGAGATCATTAACTATGCCCATACTGTCCTCGTTGTCCTTGTGCCGGGAATGGGAGACGAAATTCAGGCGATCAAAGCAGGAATCATGGAGATTGCGGACATATTTGTCATCAACAAGTCGGATCGTGAAGGCTCGGGCAAGCTCCAGCGGGAGTTAATGGCCATGATTGAAATGTCTCCCATACCGCCCGGCGGCTGGCGTCCGCCGATTGTGACTATTGGAAATTCCTTTAAACCCGATGACTTTCAGGCGGATATTGAAAAGTTAGCCGACAAGGTTCTTGAGCACTATGACTTCCTCGTTAAGAATGATCTGATTGGCGATCGTATCCGCAGGAAGACAATGCATGAGTTGAATGAAGCGCTAAGGTCAAATATTCTTGAACCGGTGCTGAAAGTTCTGGTCAGCACCGGTGAACTTGATCGTATGATTGAAAGATTGCTTACTAAGGAATCAGACCCCTGCACGCTGGCCGAGGAGGTTGCCCGAAAATATCTGCAGGGGTGTATTTGATAGAGACTTCTGCACATGACCTTTCCTTTCGATAGCAAGACCTAAGACTCGTTTAAGGATATAACTTGTTTAAATACTAGTATGCCTCTACGGCTCATGCGTAGGGGTTTCTTTAATTACCGAATGCCGGAAGCCATGACCAATTTTTTGAAATCCTCTGGAATTTGGAAATATGATCCTGTTGTGTTATACTTAAAAAAATAACAATTATAATGAAGGAATACAATGATGCCCAGCATGGTTCTCAAAAAATGTCCCAAGGTTTACATACTGGAGACCCACCGTTCTAAGACACCGGACTCTACACTTCATTTCATCGAAAGCATTAGAGACATGGTATCCATGATAGACTTTCGTGAAGCATCGGATCTTGACAGGATCGGCATTCCGGTTTTTACCTGTCACCGGATCAGACCGGATAATTCAAAGACAAGTCACACCGGAAAAGGCGTATCCCCGATTCAGGCTCAGGTATCTTTGACAATGGAGTCAATCGAGCGCTATTCGTCGGAATTCATGAACGACTACAGAAATAAACTGGTCAAGGGCAGCTATAATAAATTGAAACGGAAGTTCAATGTTCTTGATCCCAACGAGCTGATTTTGTCCAGTTACAACGATTACAAACATGATCGGGATATCCACTGGGTCTGGGGATGCGATATGGCACGCCAAGAAGATATCATGGTTCCAGCCTGCGCGGTCTATCACCCTTACCATCTGGACGATGTCTTTCTCATGGATACTCATACAAACGGCATTGCCGCGGGCAATACTCTTGAAGAGGCCGTCGTTCACGGTCTTGCCGAGGTCATCGAGCGCGATGCCTGGAGCATAGCGCGGTACACGCGCAATTACAGCGATGCCCTGCTTATCGAGGATGAAGATGCGAACCGGTTCATCATCAATATCTTTGAAAGATTCGAAAATGCGGGTATCGAGATAGTCGCAAAAGACATCACAACGGATATTGGGGTTCCTGTCATTGCCTCCTTTTCACGCGATCTGGTTTATCCGATGATGAAACCTATTGACGGTTTTGGCGCCCATCTTGATCCCCGCGTTGCCATGGTCCGTTCCCTTCTCGAGATCGTGACCACCAGGGCTCTGTTGATTCAGAAATTCGGGATCGACGGACTATGCGAACCCATAACGGCCTATCTTGGAGATCATGAAGCCATCGATGATCCGCGGTTTTATGCGTATAATCAGAAGAGTCTTCAGGATATTGAAGTAGACTTCAGTACGGATATCCTGCTGGATATCAGGAATATAATCGGTAAACTGAGCGCGAAGGGGCTGGATAGGGTAATCGCGGTAGATCTTACGAGGCCGGATACACGCATACCAACTGTGCGTATGATCGTTCCGGGGCTTGAGGCGTATTGTTATGACAGGACGAGAATCGGAACGCGTATTCTAGGAAGTGATTAGATCTCATCTGAATGTACAAGGGAACCGATAAAGCGGGCCATTTCCTTGAGAACACGTTCGCGAGCCTGGTTATGAGGGACGTGTCCGCAGTTCGGTAATATTAAGCCCTCCACCGGACCGGCTACCTGCGATACGATCGATTCCACCTGTGCCCTTGTTCCGTATTCATCATCTTCTCCCTGGATTACGAGGAGAGGACAGCTGATCCGTGAAAGATATTCTTCGATGTTCCAGTCTCGAAACCATGGGGCAAGCCAGGTATCGGCCCAGGCACGAAACATCGAATCCGTGTTATCCTTGTGAAATTTGCGCAGACGATTCTTGAGATCGGTTGTCTCATATAATTCGACGGCCTGGCGTATGCCGGTTATTGTTACATCTTCAACAAAAACGTGTGCCGCCTCTGTAATGACCCCACGAACCTTGTCTCCATGAATGGCCGAGAAAATGAGGGCAATAGAACCGCCATCACTGTGGCCGATCAGAACAGCATCACTGATATGTACATGCTCCAAGACCTCAGGGAGGCTTATCAAAGCTTCATCATGAAGGTAGCGCGAGGTTCTTGGGGTGTCGAGGGTATCGGAACTTCCGTATCCCCAGCGCTCATATATCAGCGCCGGCAATCCGGTTATACTACTCAGGCAAGCAGGAAAGTCACGCCACTGATCGATGCCGCCGAGTCCTTCATGCAAAAAGACAAGAGTGGACGGAGTCTTTTTAGTATATTCAGAATCCGGTTGGATGAATTGAGCAAAGAGGCGATGACTGGCGGCACGGACATAAAAATTACGTGTTGATAAGTGTCTTTTTTCGACCAAGCCGGACATCTATTTAATTCATGGTTGTGCTTCAAGTTCATTTATCAATTTCTGCTTTTCCTCTATCGCTTTTTCTTGTTCATCTAACATAGAGCGCCAGTGACGTCTTTGGGAAAAATTGGCAGACTGGTTCATATTCGACCTGTAATGGTCTGCATCACTCTTTGCTTTCTCCAATTCCTCCCTGGCAGTTTTGATTTTTTGATCCTTCTCCAGCCTTTGTGCGTCGGCCTCCAGATTTTTTTGCTTCATTGCTTCGTCATCTTTTGCCGATTCTGGTTGTTGTTCTACCGTAGCGTCAGGCTGTGAAATCACGGGTTTGGCTGAGACCCCTTCGGGTGGGTTATCCGTAATAACAGTTGAGCCATCCTTATCGATATACTGGTAAATGGTACCTCCGTATACTTCTCCCGATAAAGCAATCCATACAGATAATACCAGCATCAAAGGCACCGCCGGAATTAATACACTATATTTATGAGCAGACATATTTTGTTCCTCCCAATGTAGAAGAATATTTTAAAATTATCCTAAATATACAATCATGTCAATCACATTCGATGATTTGGGTCATATGGCTAAGAATGTAAATTTACAGAATTTTGGTATGTGTATAAATGCTTCTTTACAGAGTTGATTATACAGATTCGGACGAGAATATCAAGGATGCATAATTTACAGCACTGTGTGTTTCTCGCTCATGATAGGTTTCAAAATGAAGAATGTCTGCGCGGCTTTCCGCAAATAGGCTGGCAAACAGCAGTATAGCAGGAAGACCGCATACACGGTATTTGTCCTGGGTTTCAACCGCGTTTAGGAAGACACTTTCCGCCTCCCCCCGTGTAAGGAAAGAGAGTATTTTTTTATCATTAGTTGTCGCCTGAGGCAGAATGGCGTCTGCTGGTAATTGATCTCCAAACTTGCGTCCTACATGGGAGAGGTCTACTCCTGCTGCTATAAGGATACGGTTTTTTCTTTTTTGCATTACCTCCTTCATTACATGCACCATCCCCCGGAATTTCTCGTCAGTAAGGGGACTTTTCTTTTGGTGGATAAACTCATGAATGCCGCCGCACAGAATCGTCACTATTGAAAAAGGTTCCCGCAGATAGTGTTGCAGGAAAATAGTTTGGAACTCAATTGAATGCTCAGTCATATGTCCAAAATCATCTTTTGTAAGCGTCCCTTCAGGCAGGTTACTCTTTAAATCAGAAATGAAATTTCTATCTGTTTTAATTTCCCCGAAAGGCGTTACATAGTTTTTTTCCGAGACGCAATACAGTCCGTCCTGTTCGTGGTGATTAATACCAAAAATAACGACGAGATCATAAGTCCGGTTCTTCAAGCAGCGATAAGAGTTTATATAAGTTTCCTTGGCGACTTTGATATCTATATGCGGAGCGAGGATGCCAGTAATATTTGCCCCAGTATATCGTGAATTATCCTGATTGAGATTATTTTCAACATCCTGTATAAACAGGGCAAGTTTATCGGGTTCTGCCGCATATGACTTTCCCGCATGAACGGGGAGACGACTTTGCCGGCTATTGAAGTCGTCTCGAAGGTTGCTCATTTTATTGTTAAAGAATTCGCTGTTTAAGAGACATGCACCGTCGAGCGTTTCAATAAAAGATTCGATTTCAGAGATGTAAACCATGCGGCCGCCCTGCTGTTTCATCATTATTATCTGAATATCTCTGAGATCATGCTTCCCGTCGAGAAGCTGAAGGATGGGAAGGGTCTTAATATCGATGGCAATGCCATGGTCGGTCAAGTGGTAAGGATCATGAAAGACGATCACCTGGCGACCATTAACTGTTGTGGCAATCGGTTGAATGTCTCTTCTTAGAACAGGCTTTTCCATATGCTCTCCAAATTGTCTTCATATTTATAATAGCATTTGTCTCAAATTGCAACTCAAGCATTAGGACGAGTGATGTGCATGATAATTAATGAATGTCGGTAAGTCTGATATTTTAGAAATTGGCTTTTTATTTATTATTTCATGGAATAGAGTATGGTATAATCTTTGCTGATACTATACATTATATCCTAAAGAGGGAATTATAATGGAGAAGAAAATGAGAATTGCCATCAATACAGGGGGAGGCGATGCTCCCGGACTTAATGCGGTCATTGAATCCGTTGTCATGGCGGCCTACAACAGAGGTTGGGAAGTGTACGGAATCAAAAACAGTTATACCGGACTCCTTAATACAGACGAAGTTGTTCGCTTGACTCCGGAGGTTGTAAGTCACATTTCCAACACCGGTGGTACAATCCTGGGGACGACAAACCGGGGCAATCCATTTAAAATGCCGGTAGCAAATATTGCCGGCGAGGTCGAAATACGTGATGTATCGGATAAAGTAATTGAAAATTTTAAGCGCCTTCGTTTTGATTGCCTGATAGCGGTAGGCGGTGACGGCAGCCTGGGAATTGCCTATGATTTATATAAGAAAGGATTACCGGTAGTCGGTGTGCCCAAGACCATAGATAATGATATTTGTGAGACGGTAATAACCTTCGGTTTTGACACTGCTGTAAGCATATCGACGGAAGCCATTGACCGTCTTCATTCCACGGCCAAGTCACATGAGCGGGTGATGGTTGTAGAGGTTATGGGGCGTCATTCAGGATGGATCGCACTGAACAGCGGCTTATCCGGGTCGGCGGATGTTATTCTCATTCCGGAGATTCCGTTTCATATCGATAAGGTCTGCGACCACATAATGGACTATGATGTTCGCGGTCAACATTACTCAATCGTTGTCGTTGCGGAAGGGGCATCCCCTGCCGGCGGCCGCATTCTTGATAAAGGCAAGGGCGAAGTCGGCAGGCAGGACGTCGTTCTAGGCGGCATAGGGGATTATTTAGCAAAGGAGATTGCCGCTCGTACGGGTAAAGAGACACGATCGCTTGTTCTCGGCCATTTGCAGCGCGGTGGTCCCCCCACAACATTTGATCGGCTGATTGCCCTCCGCTTTGGCGCGGCTGCCGTTCGCAGTGTGGGTGAGCAAAAATTCGGTACAATGGTGGCGCTTGATCCGCCGCACATAAAGGTAGTGCCTCTTGAAAAGATAGTCGGACGTATAAAGAACGTTCCCAGTGATAGTGACAAAATTAAAACAGCAAGGGAAATTGGGATCTCTTTCGGCGACTAGTGTCGTGCTTTCAATGCTTCTTTATATTAATCTAAGACCTTCATTAATTTACTCACCCCCCTTGTCTAAAGAGGACAGGTGGCTGTCCCGCGCTGGCGGGGGTTGGGGGTGTTGTCCCCCTCTGGAGGGGGCAGGGGGAGGTCAAATCCCTCTAAATCTCCCTTTATAAAAGGGAGACTTAGTAAGACTTCATAGTCCCCCGTTGGAGCCTGCCGCGAATACTTTTAAAACTATTCCTTTTTTGGCTTTTTAAGCGCACTCACTTCAGGCAGAAGAATTAACCGCGGCGGCAGTTTCTGGGCTCCCAGAATGTGCACGAGTTCATCCAGGCCTTGAGCTATATTTTGCAGTTTTTTAAGAGTCAGTACCTCCAAACCGGCAACCAGTAAGCCTTGAGCAACTTCCGGAGCTTTCCTGACGAGTTTCTTTCCCACGTCCGTCAGTTCAACCTTTACGACCCGCTTGTCATCTTTAGACCTCACTCTTTTTACAAGTCCTTTTGATTCGAGACGATCAAGTATGCCGACAGCCGTGGCGGGGTGAATATACATGCGGTGTGCCAGGTCGGAGACCCTTACCGGGGAAAGGTCTCTGATAATCTTGATTGCCCAAAGCTGAGGCCCCGTGATACCTGTGACCAGTTTTGCTTTCTTTGAATGTTCGTTCACGACTTTAAAAACCCTGCGTATATTATTTATAATTTCAGAAACTGCTTTCGCTTTCTGCGGCATGTCTCTTCTCTTCCTTTAATTTTCTGGTTTCATCTTTCTACAAAAAAAGAATTTAAATGTCAATCCGGACTTGATGCCGGCAAATATACTGCTAACTATCAGTGCCCCGTTTCCTTTTCTTGTCATTCCTGCCCTTCGACATGTCATACTGAGCATGTCGAAGTATGAACATGTCGAAGTATGAGCCTGTCGAAGAGTGTCTAGAACGGAACCACCTGAACCCTTCCCAATTTGCTCCCGAGGGCTCAAAATAAACTCCGGCGGGAATCTATCAACCCTGTCATTCCCGAGAAATCGGGAATCCAGTACAGTTATTTACCGGAGTAAATGAACATTTTATGTTTCTATACAAATAATTTGTGTAAAAATCAATTGACAAATTTAAAATTATTAAATATTGTAGGCAAAATTAAATTCACGAGAGGAGGGTCATGATGAAGAGGCGTTCGAAATTAATGGCGTGGATTGTTACTTTATTTTGGCTTTTATCGTTATTTACTGTTGGATGTGCACAAAAAGCTGCTGTAAAAGAAAAACCTGCAGGTGGGGAAGCAGTCGCCCAGAAGGAATCGGCTGCCGGTGCGGCTTCTGAAAAGGGGACTACTGCCGAAGGAAAAAAGGTAGCAGCAGATAAATCGAAGAGAAAGAAGGGGAAGGTTGAATCGTATGTCGTCAAAAAGGGAGACTGTCTGTGGCGTATAGCCAAGATGAAAGGCATCTATAACGATCCGTTCCTGTGGCCGGTTATTTATGAGGCGAATAAAGATAAGATCAAAAATCCAAATCGGATCTATCCAGGCCAGAAATTAGTCATCCCCCGCAGCGGTATGACGATGGATGATATTAAAGATGTAAGAAAAAAGGCCGGAGCCCGCAAGCCTTATACGCCGCCCTCCGGAGCATGCGCTCCAATGAGTTGAGCATCAATAAAAAATAAATAGAAGCATATTCCATAAATCACGACAGTTCAGGCAGGGTCATCTCGACCCTGCCTTTTTTTGATCAGATCGGGAACAGTTAGAATGTGATGTAATAAATACCCGACAGGATAACCGATGTGAGCAGAATGATAATTACCGGCCAGATAATATAATGATAAGCGCCGAAGACATTTGTACGGAAGTATTCAGCAGTAACAACAAAGCAGGCATGCATGGGAGAAAGCATCATTCCCATATAGCCGAATGAGTAGGCGAATGCTGTTGTTGCCGCGGAGAGTGCCGCCGAAGGCTCCGGGCCGACGAGGGCAAATACAATCGGGAAACTGGCGCCGACAAAGCCGAAAGCGACTCCTGTCACCATGCCGGAGATGAAGGGAATAAGCATGATTACCGTGATCAGGGGAATGCCTGTCCGGATGAATTCATCGCGCATTCCTGTGATTAATGTCGCCCCGGCGGTATCCAGGGGGCACAGCAGGGCTGCGGAAAAGGTTTGTATGCCCACGACGAGGGCCATCATAAGCCAGGTATCCAGGCGTGCGAGCATACGGAGTGAAGGCCGGAATGCCGCGGAATAGCCGGAGAATACGGACACAAGGGCGATGATCAGGCCGACCAGCATGGCTATCAAATTCGCAAGCGTACCCTCGACGCCGAAAAGAGGCAACACCGCCGATCCCAGGAGTGATATCACGACGAGGAGTCCGATAGGGCCCATTGCTGAAAGGACTTCGCCGGTATCTATCTTTCCGTAGCCGCGGTTCTGATCATCTTTATCTTTAATTTTCCGCAGGATGAAAATATATCCACCGAACACCGCTGCAATGGTAAAAGGAATCTGTATTAGAAAAAAGGCAATTACGGGAAGCCTTGAATACTGCATGGCGAGAATTACGCCGGGATACAGAGGCCACCAGTACTCCCATATGTGGCGGAACCAGTAGTTGATCGCAACCTTGTGAGACAGCTCCAGTTCTTCTTTTTCATCAACGGAGGCCACAAAGGGCGCTGAGAACAGAGCACCGGCTGGCATGGGAAGCAGTCCCACCAGTGCGGGGAGTCCGGCAAGGATAATGTGCTTGCTCTTCAGCCATTCTTTCAGAGCTGCGATCGTGCGTTCCATCCGGCCCGTTTTACTCAGCGATTCGGTGAAAAAAAGGAGAAGGAGAATGATGACGGGTAGTATATAATTTTGGGGCTCTGTAAAACTTGCAATCTGGTAATAAAGGCCGTTCATACCAGTGCCGGCCCACAGGGGAAGGAGAATGGAAAAGAGGAGGATGGCCAGTCCCAGGGGTGTGCCGAAGTGGTTGAGCAGCAAAATCCCCAGGAAGGAGCCGCCCACCTTAATATAGGAAGGAAGATGTAAAAGCCATTCCATACTCATTGTGTAATCTTTTTCTGTTTAGATGTTGTATCAGAGAACAAACTCGTAATCCAAGTCGTTTTAGACCATGAACTTTCGCACTTCTTATTTTGTGAAGAAATATCATGTCAAGTTAAAGGTAACAGAAAAATATAGGGACGGGCAATGCATTGTTTGAGGTTATTTTGAGTAATCGTTCGGTTTAAAGTTCTTCTCAAATCTTCCAAAAAATGAGGAATCCATGTTTATTGTCAAACCCACAGTGGCAACAGAGCCACTTGCAATTCTAAACTTTAAATCTTGGTCCGAGGGGATATTAAATAAAATTGCCCATGTCTTGTCAGGTAACTGAGTTACTCTTCCCTGACCTTCTATAACCATAACGGAATTTATTTCGCCATTTTGAGCTTTGATTAAAGCTTGACCGTAAGAAGAAAACCAGTTGGACTTATTTGACAACGTGTAATCATTTATGACTTGATTATTATAAATATAAGAAGTGTAATTGAATTGGGATGGATTTGTAAGAAAATATTTTCCAATTATCACTACGATAATACCGCCAATAATACAAACAGTAACACCAGAAATAATCGGATGTCTTTTATGGAAATGCTGTTCTTTATTAGTCATTATAATTCATATACTTTAGAACATTTTTTATAAAAGTTGTCATAATCCCATTCTGCATACCAGTTTATATATACGATAGATGATTTATAAAAGCTGTGACTTTATGAATTATGGTTTGAAAGAAGTAGCACTATGATTAGCAAATATCCTTTATCAGTGATGCGCTGTATATTTTGCCAAGAGAGTTTGGTGGGCCGTAGGAGACTCGAACTCCCGACCAACGGATTAAAAGTCCGCTGCTCTACCACCTGAGCTAACGGCCCATCCCTGTCCAGGCTGTTGAAAAACAGCTTTCTGCGTACCGCCACATCCTTCGACAGGCTCAGGATGACAATGTCGAACCATGCGCGCCTTGCATCTGTCATCCCGTATCAAGTACGGAACAAGTTTTTGACTAGCCTGGTAATAAGCGTCTTTTAGCGCCCTTGATTAAAAGGGAGTGCTCTCTTACTAAGAAGTCTTCTAAGTTGTCAAGAAAAAAGGTCACTTGGCAAAAGGGTTTTTCAAGATGATCGTTTCTTCTCTTCCCGCACCCACTGAGACCAGCACCAATTTCGCGCCTGCAAGCTCTTCCAGTCTTTTAACATATCGCTTTGTATTTTTCGGAAGCTCCTTGATATGCCTTGCCTTGCTAATATCTTCCGTCCACCCTTTCATCTCTTCATACACGGGCTCGCACTGCGCGAGGAGGCGGGGGTTTGAAGGAACAGATTCCGTGAATTCTCCTTGCTGTGTCTTGTAGCCTACGCAGATATTCAATCTTTCGATACCGGTGAGGACATCGAGTTTGGTTAGGGCGATTCCCGTTATGCCGGACGTCCTTACAGCCTGTCTCACGAGGACCATGTCGAGCCAGCCGCAGCGGCGTTTTCTGCCCGTGGTAGCCCCGTATTCATGCCCAACATCTCGTATCCTATCTCCGGTTTCTCCTTTCAACTCCGTGACGAAGGGACCTTCGCCTACCCTTGTGGTATATGCTTTGCAGATGCCGACAACAGCGCCAACTGCCGATGGGCCTATACCAGTTCCGCTGCTGGCGTTTCCGGATACGGTGTTAGATGACGTAACATAGGGATATGTGCCGTGGTCGATATCCAAATGCGACCCCTGGGCGCCCTCAAAGAGGATTTTCTTCCCTTTTTTGATTTCCTCGTTAATAATAATCGATGTGTCTGCGACGTATGCTCTTAGCTGATAGGCGTATTTGCAGTATTCGTCAAGGATCGCTTCAACGTCCAGCGGCTCTTCCTGAAAGAGTTTTGTCAGGTAGAAATTTTTTTCCTCAATGTTTCTGGTGAGCTTTTCCCTGAATAACTGTTTATCAAGGAGATCGCACATTCGTATTCCCACCCGCGCGATCTTATCCTCATAGGTCGGCCCGATGCCTCTGCCGGTAGTTCCTATTCTTTTGCCGACACCGTGAGACTCGCGGGCGACATCAAGCCTCCAGTGGTATGGCATGATGACATGGGCCTTTTCACTGATATACAGTTTTGTGTTTGGGGGCAGCAGTCCCCGGCTTTTAAGACCCTCGATCTCTTCAAGGAGAACTTTGGGATTGACTATCACACCGTTGCCGATGATACATATCTTGTTATCATGTAGTATCCCTGAGGGGATCAAGTGCAGAATGGTTTGTTCGCCCTTTATGACTATAGTATGCCCGGCGTTATTCCCTCCCTGAAACCGTGCAATCACATCTGCATCTTCTGAATAAAGGTCGACAACCTTTCCTTTGCCTTCATCACCCCACTGAGTTCCGATTACAGCCACATTTGCCATGAGAATATCCTCTGTCTACATCTCAAGCTGAACAACCGAGATGACGTTGGGCAGGCTTCGGAGCTTGCCGATCACATCTTCCGATACCATTGTATCTGTCGTAAGGACAACCAATGCCATTTTATCGACCTGCTCCCGGCTTAGATGGAGTCTTCCGATATTGACATTGTTACTTCCCAAAGTTGTGCCGAGATTGCCTATTACGCCGGGCTTGTCATAGTTGGATATAACCAGCATGTGACCCTCCGGTATAACCTCTACCGTGAATTTGTTGACCCTGACGATACGCGGATCGAGGCGTCCAAAGATAGTGCCCGCGGCATAGCTTGTTTCTTCCGAGGTCTTTATGGTCAAAGATATCATGCTCGTGTAATCCTTCGCCTCGCTGCTCTTTGATTCAACAACCCTGATGCCGCGCTCTTTAGCAACTACCGGCGCATTTATGTAATTGACGTTTTCATTCAGAATGGGCTCCAGCAACCCTTTCAGAAGAGATAGTGTAATAGGGGCTACATTATAGTTCAGGATTTCCCCGCTATATTCCACAACAACTTCCTTAATGGCGCCTTTTACTACTTGCGCCTCAAATTTCCCTAATTTTTCTCCAAGATCCAGAAAAGGCTGGATGACGGTCAGCAATTCAGCGCTGACAGACGGAAAATTAACGGCATTTTTTATTTCTCCCTTGGTGAGATAGGCAACTATCTGCTCGGCAATGGCTATAGCAACATTGATCTGGGCTTCATCTGTCGACGCACCTAAATGAGGCGTGCTTATTACATTATTGAGTGATAGAAGCTCCGTATTCTTAGTCGGTTCTTCTTCAAAGACGTCAAGGGCGGCGCCGGCAACCTTTCCGGATTTGAGGGCGTCATAAAGGTCTTTTTCGCTGACGATTCCCCCTCGGGCACAATTGATAATAAAGACACCCTTCTTCATTTTTTCAAAGGCCTTTGCATTAATAATTCCTCTCGTCTCTTTTGTCATGGGAGTGTGCACAGAGATAAAGTCAGCCTTCTGCAATAACGCATCCAGAGTAACGAGTGTGATTCCCAGTTTTTCGGCTGCCTCGGGGGAGATGAACGGGTCATAAGCGATGACATTCATCTTGAGGCCCAATGCCCTGTCGGCCACGATGGTACCAACACGGCCGATACCGATAATTCCAAGGGTCTTGTTGTATAGCTCCGCCCCCATGAATTTATTCTTTTCCCACTTTCCTCCCTTCATAGATGCAGTGGCCTGCGGAATCTTTCTCGCGAGCGCGAACATCATGGCAATGGTATGTTCGCCTGTGGTGATGGTATTACCGCCAGGGGTATTCATGCAGACGATGCCACGTTTGCTCGCCGCGGCGATGTCCACATTATCAAGGCCGATTCCCGCCCGCCCGATCACGGCGAGTTTTTCCGCTTGGTCAATGATTTCCTTGGTGACCTTGGTCGCGCTCCTTATGGCTAGGCCGTCGTAGTCCTTGATTACGCCTTTAAGTTCGTCCGGTGTAAGGTTCGTCATCACGTCTACTTCAATGCCGGGTGCGGCCTTCAGTATTTGTATACCCTCCGCTGCCAGGGTGTCACTCACGAGAACTTTCTTCATAAAATATGATCCTCCTGAAATTAATTAATAGAAGAATAAATTTCCCACCCCCTTTTATAAAGGGCCGGTTGGCTGTCCCCCGCTGGCGGAGGTTGGGGGTGGTCCTACATCAGCAAAATCCCTCTAAATCTCCCTTTACAAAGGGAAACTTGATGGTTCATTTATGGTTCCCAGTTTCCACGATGATTAGTACAATATTTAAAACAGATCACAGCTCTTTCTTTTTCTGGTAAAAAACTTTCTCCATTTCTGAGAGAGCTATTCTGATGTCGTTTGGTTCGATCGTCGGGCCGCACCAGAAACGGAACCCCGGTGGGGCATCCCTGTAAGAATTAATATCATGCGCAATATTCTTTTTGGAGAGTTCGCTGGCGATACTCTTCAGGAACTTTGCCTGGTCGTCCTTCGACAGCTTCTTTACTTTTTCATCAGTAACAGAGAGACATACGGATGTAGTGGACCGTGTTTCTTTTGATTCAGCAAGAAACTCAACCCAGTCATTATTCTCAACCCACTCTTCAACAATCTTGAGATTTGCTTCACTTCTTTTGATAAGACCCTCAAGTCCTATTTGCTTTGCCCATGTGAGGGCGTCAAGATAGTCCTCAACGCAGATCATGGACGGGGTATTTATGGTATCTCCTTCGAAGATAGCCTTGTCTATCTTTCCGCCTTTTTTCAGGCGGAAGACTTTGGGCAGCGGCCAGGGCGGATCGTAGGTTGTGATGCGCTGAACAGCCCTTGGGCTCAAGATGAGCATGCCGTGGGCTGCTTCACCGCCCAAACATTTCTGCCAGGAGTATGTCAGGGCGTCGACTTTTGACCAGTCAACGTCCATGGCGAAGACGGCGCTCGTCGCATCGCACAGCGACAAACCTTCCCGGCTTTCAGGAATCCAGTTCCAGTCCGGGATTCTGACGCCGCTGGTAGTGCCGTTGGCGACAAAGACGACGTCATGTGACCAGTTAACGGCCTTCAGGTCGGGAATCTTCCCGTAATCGGATTTCACGATGTTTGGGTTCAGCTTCAGATGTTTGGTTATATCCGTCGCCCACCCTTCAGAAAAACTCTCCCAAACCAGGACGGTGACCGGCCGGGGCCCAAGTAGAGTCCACATGGCTGCTTCAAAAGCGCCCGTATCCGATCCGGGTAATATGCCGACAAGGTAATCAGCGGGGATTTTCAAAATTTCTTTGCTTTCGGCGATGGCCTTGGCCAGTTTTTCCTTTCCCTGCGAAGATCGATGAGACCGACCGACAAGAGAATCCTTGAGCGCCTCCAGATTCCAATGCGGTCTCTTGCTGCAAGGGCCGGAACTAAAATTTGGATTGTGCATACGTCATTATCTCCTGATTTTATTAAAAGCTTTAGAAATATATCAGTATTGAAATGATTACTCAAGAATTTTTGGAGTCGGTTTCATATTGACTGTTATGGTAAAAAAACATATGGTTACATTAAATTAAAGCTTTGTAAGGGTTTTTTTAAGTTGAAGAAAATTAAAACCACGTTTTTCTGCCAGAACTGCGGGCACCAATCGCCGAAGTGGCTGGGGAAGTGTCCCTCCTGTGATGAGTGGAACCGCTTCGTTGAAGAAGAAATTAGGCCTACCGATACTGCGTCTTCCATGGGTATACAGTTCAACGACCCCCCCTTGCCCATTAATGAAATTGTGGCCGACGAGAAAGAACGAATTACTACCGGGATTGACGAAATGGACAGGGTCCTGGGAGGCGGGATTGTAAACGGGTCGGTCACCCTGGTAGGTGGCGACCCCGGTATCGGGAAATCGACGCTGCTTCTCCAGATACTTCACAACCTTGCGGCAAAGGATTTAAAGATTCTATATGTTTCTGGTGAGGAGTCAGCCAAACAGATAAAGCTCCGTGGGAAGCGGGTCGGGGCCTCATCGAAAAACCTTCTTGTTCTTGTTGAAATAGATCTGGAAAACATAATCAGGCACATTAAAGAGATATTACCGAGCGTTGTCGTGATCGATTCCATTCAGACTGTTTATTCTTCTGTCCTCACATCCGCACCGGGAAGTGTAGGACAGGTCAGGGAATCGTCAGGGCGGCTCATTATTCTTTCGAAGAAGACAGGTATCCCCGTCTTTCTGGTAGGTCATGTAACAAAAGACGGCTCTATCGCCGGACCCAAAGTCCTGGAGCATATGGTTGATACGGTACTCTATTTCGAGGGAGATTCAGGCCATGCATACCGGATTATCAGAGCAATAAAAAACAGATTCGGGCCAACGAATGAAATCGGCGTCTTTGAGATGAGAGACAATGGCCTGATTGAGGTATCAAATCCCTCCGCATTTTTTCTGACAGAAAGGCCGGAAGGGGCCGCGGGTTCCGTGGTTGTGCCGAGTATCGAAGGAACAAGGCCGATACTTATTGAAATCCAGTCCCTCGTCAGCCCGACTAATTTCGGGATGCCCCGCAGAACAACCATCGGAGTCGATCCAAACAGGGTGTCTCTGCTGGCTGCCGTCATGGATAAGATCTGCGGTTTTCGTCTCAGCGGCCACGATATTTTCATCAATGTGGCCGGCGGCATTAAAGTGGATGAACCGGCAGTAGATCTGGGGATTGTCGCGTCCATGGCCTCCAGTTTTCTTGACAGACCTATAGATCCCGGTACTGTGGTTTTCGGTGAGGTGGGTCTTACCGGCGAGGTGCGGGGGATTTCCCAGATGGACATCAGGATAAAAGAAGCGGCACGCATGGGGTTCCGGCGGTGTATACTTCCTCAGACGCCATCCCGGAATGGTTCTCTGGAAAAAAAGATGGAGTTTATCAAGGTCAGCAATCTGAAAAATCTAATGGAATGTCTTTTTTGAAATTATTATGACTAAAAAAATACTTGTTATCGATGATGAAAAAGGAATAGTGGATTTAATCACCTACAATCTTGAGAAAGAAGGATTTGACACTATACGGGCCTATGACGGGGAAAGTGCCCTGGAACTGGTCAAGACAAAAAAGCCTGATCTGGTAATTCTGGATCTTCTTCTTCCGGGAATAAGGGGATTGGAAGTTTGTAAATTTATCCGAAGGAATCCGGAGACAGAAACCCTACCCATCATTATGCTTACGGCCAAAGGTGATCAGGTAGATAAAATCTTGGGCCTGGAAATGGGGGCAGACGATTACGTCACGAAGCCGTTCAATGTTAGAGAGCTGATAGCCAGAGTCCGGGCGGTTTTGCGAAGGACTGAAACTCGGCCTGCTTCGGACAAAGAGGAGATATTTACATACAAAGGAATCCACATGGATTACAGGTCTTATGAAGTAACCGTGGATGGGAAAAGGATTGATCTCGGTCCTACGGAACTAAAGCTGTTGCGCTTCTTCACCCAGCATCCCGGCAGGGTTTACACCAGGGATCAGCTCCTGGATTATGTCTGGGGGGATGAAACATTTGTGGAGCCCCGCACCGTGGATGTCCACATCAGCCGCCTGAGACTGGCCATAGAAAAAGACAAAGAAAAACCGCAGTATATTCTCACTGTGAGAGGTATCGGGTATAAATTCGCTGATACAAAATGAGCTTCTGTCAATAGCTCACAGATTTCCTTTCTGTTCATTAATTTTCATCATATTTTAATAATTCCTTAATCAAATTTTAACATTTATTGACTACCCTACAACTCATATTTTGCGAGAAAGGAGGTTGATGTATGAACTGGAATGAGATTGCTTTCCATTCTCTGCCAGACTATTGAAAGAGATCATGAAACCATTTCTATTGTTTTAAATTATGTGCCCGGAAAGAATTATTACAAAAAATAAACCAGGAGGAAATAAATGAAAAAGTTTTGTATAGTTTTACTATCGGTAGGGCTGATCGTGGCCCTCACAGCGCCTGTATTGGCCGCGGACGTGAAGTTCAGCGGTTCTTACGTCATACAGGGCTATTATGAGGACAACCGCCGGATTGCGGAAATCCCCGGCAGCACCCTCGCAAACAGCCAGCGGGGCCCGTCCGATTCCTTCACCTGGCAGAGGTTGAGAGTAGGGACGGTCTTCCAGGTTGCCGAAGGCCTGAGCCTGACGACCAGGTTCGACGCGATGGAGAAGGTTTGGGGCGCCGCCCGGGGTGTGAGCGTTCCTGGTGTTGCCGCTACATATGCGACTGCATACGATTCTAATGGTATTCAGATTCCAGGGTCGGGTGAAGCGGAAAACATCAAGTTCCAGCACGTGTATGTGACCTTTAACACCGGTATCGGCAGATTCATAGCTGGTTACGTACCGACAGGTGCGTGGGGTACCGCTTTCGGTGATAGTGCCGATTATGCATACGCCCCCAGACTCAGATGGGATATTACCACAGGTCCCTGGGTGTTTGGTCTTTACTGGGAGAAGTATGAAGGTCAGGACAGCAGCTATGTATCCATAGGCACCGCAACTCCGCAGGTAGATGCCTCAAAGGACAAATACAATGCATTCGCTATCTACAACTGGGGCAAGGGTGACGCAGGTCTGAAAGTGCAGTATGCCCTCTCGACAAGGGCCAGCGGTGTAACGGGAGCCGCCGATTCCGATACCACCAACTATAAGGAGATCTCTTATAAGTTAGAGCCATATATGAAAGCCACTTTCGGCAATATGTATGTTGAAGCTGAGCTTATCTATACCTGGGGCAAGAAAAGGATATGGGAGACAGGCTCTTCAAGGACGGATATAGATTTTACCGGTTTATCAGCATATGCTATGGCCAAAGTAGATCTCAAACCGGCCTATGTGGGAGGCGTTTTTTTCTATGTATCGGGTGATGACGCAGGCACCACCGATAAGATCGAAGCCGGTAACCCCAGCGGTTCCGACTTCAACCCCTGCCTCATCCTGGGCAACTATGATCTAAGCAGGTGGAGCGGCGCTATGGGTAATTCCAATCTTGCGGCGGTCAACACCGCATTAACGAATGCCGCGGCCAATCCGCTCGGCGGTGTTAGCGGTGTCGGGTTGGGGAACATCTGGGCTTACCAGGTGTTTGTCGGTGTAACGCCGGTACCAAAGCTGGATACGAAGCTCGCTCTCACGTATGCCTACTTTGACAGGACGCCGTCCACGACCAGTCCTACTATCAGCTATACGACACCCAATAATGGAAGCGATGGCGCCTGGGTATCCAAGAACCTCGGTTTTGAGGCCGATCTCATGGCGACCTATAAGATCTATGACAACCTCTCCTATATGGTCGGCTTCGGCTACCTGTGGGCAGGGGATGCCTTTAAGGGAACAAATATAGCAGCAGATGTTAAAAACGACTATCTCCTGACGCACAAGCTGACACTTACCTTCTAATACAGTTGATATAAATACGTTTAACTATTGAGGGCCCCGGGTAACATCCCGCCGGGGCCCTTAGTAATATCATTTAGTACGAAAATAAAATTTACTCACCTCTTTTCTAAAGGTAGCGACTGTCCCCCGCTGGCGGGGGTTGGGGGTGGTTCTCATCAGCAAAATCCCTCTAAATCTCCCTTTATAAAAGGGAGACTTTAAAACTGATGCTTCATTATGATTGTCACCAATTTTCATCATTTCTTAATATTTGTGTAATCATGTTTTAATACTACACGGTTAGAATACAGCAAAAAAAATTTTGTGAAAAAGGAGCGTAAATTATGGGTTGGGGCGAAGCTGCCTCAGAGTTATTTCCTCGGCAGAACATCAAGAATGACACCGATGTCCGGTCACTCCGCAGGATTATGGAAATGCTTGATGTTTACGGACTCTTTGGCGTGAAGATCAATTCACTTCCATTTGCCGTTTCCGATACGACGGCAGGAAGCGAGACTGAACTGCAGGGAGCTGTTGTGGGAAAAATGAGTGACGTGGACCTTCCCATCACCATTGAACAATCCAATTACTTTGAAAATATTGTCAGGCGTGTGAATGCAGGTGACGCGACGGGGAAAATCATCACAGACCTTGAGAGGTTTCTGAATAAGAACTCGGAAAATGTTTGGGAACACAGTTGGGTACGCTTTCCACGAAACCGGTTGAGTCCTTTTGCCGAAGAAATGTTTAAACAGGACCTTCTGGCTGATAAGGATGATCCGTCAAGAGGATCAAGAAAAGATATTCAGAAATTTACATTCTTTTCCCGGGGCGAAGAGTTTATCCGTATGCCGATAAGCTATTTGATAAAATTATGCCTCGCCGATGTCCTGGGTTCTCAGAAAGACCTTCCCCCGGCTATACACGGCACGGGTCGAGATTTGCTGGATCATTTCCTCAACGATAATACCTCGCCGGAATCGTGCTCGTTTCACGTTGTGCATTTACATCCTGACACAGGCATGGGTAGGGCAATTGCGAAGGAAACAGCGAATCGGTTTCTCCTGACGCACCTCTTATTAATGTACGGTAATCGCAAGTTTTCACTCACGGATAGCGGACAGAAGGCAATGGTCTTTTTTTCTCCCCATCCACCTGTCCGCCTGCAGGAGCTTAACAACTGCATTTCCGATTCCTTCTATAGGGAACTCTTCATGAATCCGTGTCTCTCCGGATGGAGCAGAGGTGAGGATAAACATGACTACATGCATCTCTGTCACAGCGTCCTGAGCCGGAGTCAATTGAATGCAATAGCAAAACTGCGGGAGGCCGGGATTATAAATTCCAACCTGGTAGTATTTCCCAAAACATACAACATAAGCCTTGCGAACAATGGCACGCATATCAGTATGGGGAGCCGCAAGATCAGCAGCTGTCTGTCAGACAAGATGTCAGGTCTGAATATGATTCATGAGAAATATGTGGGCGATCTGGTTATCAAGATAGTGGAGCACTTTTTGCCGCTCTTTGTCGGTACTTACAGCGCCGCTCCGTATCGCCTTGGTTTTGCCGATATGCATCCGGAAAGGGTACTGGGATTTCTGCCGCACGAACTGGATTACACGCATCTCAGGATGTTATGGCGCAGGTGGCGGAAAAAGGCGGATATAAAGATATTCGGGAACGTGCTGACACCGTTTGGGCCCGAGTGGCTGGATCATATGATAAGTGTTCTTTTTAGTCTGAAAGGAGATTTTATTCCGGACTTCAGGATGATTGATTATCTTGTGTCCCTTATGAGCACGGAAAAAAGTCCGGCGTTGGACGGCACGTTACAAAATCATGAAAGGCTGAAGAAAGACCTCTCCGATCTGGGAGTGTTCGATACCAGGATGGCCGTTTATCTGCTCTACAGGCTCCGCGAGTATCACAAGATGGGCTTTTCCGGGTTCGAAGGCCGTCACTACAGCCTCTTCGAAAATATTGAGGAGGATATGGGGAGGGCGGCAGACCTGCAGAATCTCCTCAATGTTCTCGCATTCAAGTATATCGCGGAGGGCACAATAACTCATGCCCACATCCCTGATGATCCGTGTGTTGAAAGCGAGCGCAGGCAGATAGTCTTCGGCTCTGCCATTGGAATCCCAACTTTTTTTGTCCGTCATGACACGGGCAACGTCTTTCTTAAAAGGATTATTGAAAAAGCATCAAGAATTCGATTGAGCAGGAGGTATCCGGGGTATCTCCGCGTCTACAATCTGGAATATCGCAGGGCCCTTCTCAATATCATAAGGGAAGATGCGGCTGATCTCATTGAGATGCTGAGACTCGAAGAGACCATGGAAGACCTGGCTTTGAGATTGGAGCGGCCTGAGGATCACGCGGTGGCAGGCAAGCTTACGAAAGCGATTCTCAACAGAGCCGGCGCGAAATCTCCCCTTCATATGAAGGCCGATGATTTCAACAGGGCCGCGGAAGAATTCTACCGTAATGACCTGAGAATGCATCATATCAGCGAGGCTTTCCGTTTTCTGGAAGAAGATGTGGAAGGCATTGAGGCGGCGTGTCGGGAAAACAAAAAGGCAGTACGAAGCGCGCTTCAGTTTGCACTCAAAGACCAGGAAGCACGCCGGTTTGTCGGAATTGCCCGGCGAAAGGTCATGGAAGAAGCAATATCCACAGCAGACTTGACTAAGCTCATTAACCTGATTCTGATTTCGGTAGGTATCGATCGAAGCCAAAGTGATGTAGATTGAAACAAAGAATATGCGGAGGGGATACCGTGGTTCATCAGTATATCGAGCGTGAAAGCAGTAGGGTTTGTACAGAGATGCCTTACGGGTTGAGCGCTGTTAAATTTCTGTACTCTGATTTACGGGAATACGCGCCCTTCCTTTTCCGGAAGCTTACGAGCGCCAGGATCTCCAGGCTTCTCAGTTTCATGAACTATGAGACTTTTCTGGGAGAAAAAATATTCGGCTACATGGATTTCCTGAGAGCATCCGGTGTTGACCTGCGGGAATGCCTGTGTGATCCGGAGGAACTGGATACCCCCAGAAAGATCTTTGAAAGGAAGATCCGTTACCGGGAGTGCCGCCCCATGCCGGAGGATCATGATGTTATAGTGTCTCCCGCCGATTCACGAATGCTTGTCGGATCCCTCAGCGATAATTCACATCTGTTCATCAAGGGTAAATTCTTTGACTATGAAGAATTGTTTGGTAAGGACAAAGTGACCTGGCTGAAAGCCTTCCGGGAAGGAAGCTTTGCCGTCTTTCGCCTCACGCCTGAAAAATATCATTATAATCACACACCGGTTGCTGGGAAGATAATTGATTTCTACCAGATTCAGGGCGGATACCATTCCTGCAATCCCCATGCAGTATTGTCCATAGCCACGCCTTATTCAAAGAACAAGCGGGTTGTAACCATAATAGACACGGATGTTAGCGGCGGCACAGGGGCGGGACTTGTAGCAATGATCGAGGTTGTCGCCATGATGATCGGCGATATCGTACAATGCTACAGCGAGGAGGGGTATGATAACCCGGTTCCCATAGGTACGGGTATGTTTGTAAAAAAGGGATTTCCCAAAAGCCTATATCGCCCCGGCAGCAGTACGGATGTATTGATATTTCAAGATGGACGCATGAGGTTTGCGGACGACATTGTTGTGAATATGTTTAATAATGGCGCCACAAGCATTCTTTCCAATGGATTTGGCATGCCGTTGGTGGAAACCGAAGTCAAAGTCCGTTCACATATAGGAAGGGCAACCTAAAGTGATAAAACCAGAAAGTCTTCCTTTTATAAAGGGAGATTTAGAAGGATTTTATACCTCCCCCAGCCCTTCCAGAGGGGGACAACCACCCCCTACCCTCGCCAGCGGGGGACAGGTATAACAATATTCTTTTAATTTATTTTATGGATCAGAGGTTTATATGGAAAATGAAATATTTCTCAGTATACTGGCGGTTCTGTCTGTTTCTCTCCTGTTATGGGGCTTCAAAGTGCTGCCGGATGAACGTTGGCAGATCATGGCTACCGTGCCGATCAGGAAGATCGACCAGGATAGATGGGACGGAGTTAACCTGACATATTATGGTGTATTCAGTGCAAATGCTTATCTGGCGTCCATAGTGATCATGCTTATTCTCTTTGGCGCAATTAAAATTGACATCAGAGCGACTTTTGTTCTTATCCTTGTCATGCTTGTATTTTGCCTTCCTATGGCTAGAATTCTGGCCATGGTCGTGGAAAGAAAGGCGCATACCCGAACTGTCGGAGGGGCGGTTTTTGTGGGTATATTGGTTGCGCCGCTCGCCATAATGATAGTAAACCAAATTATGGGTCCGGTAGTTTCTATCCCTATTATGCCTGCTTTAGCCGCTTTGGCAATTTCTTATTCGTTTGGAGAAGGGGTGGGACGCCTGGCCTGCATCAGCTTCGGCTGTTGTTACGGAAAACCTCTCTCCAAATGTTCTTATCTTCTGCAAATGTTATTTCGAAAGCACAACTTTATTTTTTCGGGAAGGACCAAAAAAATAGCCTATGAGGGCGGCCTGGAAGGAGAGCATGTAATTCCCGTGCAGGCTGTAACCGCGGTTGTGTACGTGATGATCGGTCTTATTTGCACATACCTGTTCCTCAATAGCTTCTATGCCTTTTCCTTCCTGCTTTCTGTGCTGGTTACGCAGGGCTGGCGATTCGTGTCGGAAATATTCCGGGCCGACTACCGCGGGAAAGGCCGCATTTCCACCTATCAGATCATGGGAATAGGGGCGATTATGTATTCGTTCATACTCTGGAAATGGCTTCCCGATTTGCGCGTGACGACAAATGTTATGGAAGGCATACGAACACTTTGGCAGCCGGAGGTGATAATATTCTTGTTACTTTTGTGGTTGGGTATTTTTCTCCATACGGGCTGCAGTAAAGTGACCGGCTCGATTGTATCTTTTCATGTTCATAGCGACAGGATTTAAATTTAAGAAAAGCGAGTAGGTGAATTTTCTTAAGGAGAAAATTCTCAAGAAGGATTGAAGGTGCAATTATGAAACCAGAAAAGCTTCGACATATAAAGAAACATCTTCTCAGGAGATTGAATGAACTCCAATTTGAAGCTATTCAAGCTGCCTTCGAGAAGAAATTTATGAATGATAACCCTTCGGATACCGTTGATAAGGCATCAATGGATTTTGATCAAAATACGAAGTTAATGATGAAAGAAAGAAAAATGTCACTTATAAAAGAACTCCAGGAAGCGATCATGCGTATTGATCGAGGGGTTTTTGGAATATGCGAGGCATGTAAAGGCAGGATAACGGGAAGGCGTTTAATCGCGGCACCGACCACCCGATTTTGTATGGTATGCATGGAGAAAATGCGAGGACCAAAAGCCGCATAGGCGTTGACAAATAAAAAGGGAAGACTTACGGTGGAGCAGGATATTTTTATTCAGGAGCGTGCCTGCCGAGCATTTATTGAGGCATTGCCAGGAGTGACGATATTTTATTCTCCAAAGAAGGAATTGTTATATTTATACCCACCACACTAGAATCGATACAGAAAGCTGTATCAGCGCTCTAATCAACAAAAGCATGAAATTTCAGAATGACGTTCAATTTCTTCCGCAATTGGCCAAATCTGATTTCTGACTAAAGTGAGAAAGAGTCGGTTATCTATAACACCTGCAAAGCGAGAAAATCGACATACCATAAAAATATCGTTTACCAATTATAATCTTCTATCATAAATTATATGAAGCTAAGCGATGGTCAATTTTTAATCTTATCGTTTCTCTGATTCTAGTTTTAATCTCAGATTACGCCAATAATAATCTATAAATTTTTTTTCTGGTAAATCATATTTTTAGATGCATATTTTTAATGAACCTAAATAGGTTTCTTTTTTGATTGACAAGCACAATATATTGTGGAAATAAAGCTTAAACTATACTATATATTGAAACGCTTAAATACTGATTAAAAGCTTGCATAACTGCTTATTGAACTCAAATAAGATAAAGAACAACAATTATACTGAACACGGATTTTATCGGTGATGCTATGAGGGTACCTGGATTAAATTACGGGAAGCTAACTGAGTTTTTCCTGAGACTATCGGACGCAGGTGTGGAACAGGTAACTGAAGCAGATGTTACCTTTTATAATGCACCGCATTTTCACCATATGCTCCGAGTCGAGCGGAGAAGAACGGAGCGATCCAAAAAACCTTTTCTCCTGATGCTCCTTGACCTCTCAGGATTACACCATAGACAGAAAAGTGCTTACATTTATGAGGAAATAAAATCAGTCCTTGTTTCCTGTTCAAGAGAAACAGATATCAGGGGATGGTACGAACCCAACAAGGTCATGGGCACCATCTTCACGGAAATAGCCTCAATAGATGAAAGCGCCATAGAAAAAATATTCCGCAAACTCCACAGGGTAATCTGCGAGACCCTCGATGCAGAACGGGTAAAAAGAATCAAGATATCATTCCATGTATTCCCTGAGGAAAACGGACAGCCCTCAATCGACAACGGAATATTTAATATAGCCTTCTATCCGAATCTCTCCAAGCGGAATGTTTCTAGGCAGGCCACATCCTCCATAAAGAAGCTTATGGATATTACAGGAAGCATATTTGCACTTCTGGTTTTTTCCCCGATCTTTCTGATCATTGCGGCGGCGGTCAAGCTGACATCGGAAGGGCCTGTCTTTTTCAGGCAGGAAAGGATAGGGCTTAACGGTGAAACATTCACCTTCCTGAAGTTCCGCTCCATGTATACGAACAACGATCAGACCCGCCACAAGGATTACATCAAAAAACTCATCAAGGAGGGCAAGGACGACGCAAATGCCCCGGGGGTCTATAAACTAAGCAATGACCCGCGTATTACGCCCGTC
>Ga0335070_10001595_pt1 | contig 26198 bp, 16 predicted proteins | sample Lox_Sample_13_FD_206722 | JGI IMG/M metagenome (GOLD analysis project Ga0335070, IMG submission 206722) | Soil microbial communities from Loxahatchee National Wildlife Refuge, Florida, United States - Lox_Sample_1.3 | ecosystem: Environmental > Terrestrial > Soil > Wetlands | place: USA...
GCCTGAATATCTCGCGCCAGGAGTCTATGTCGAGGAAGTCAGTTTTCGTGCCAAATCCATCGAGGGTGTCAGCACCAGTGTAGCAGGTTTTATAGGGCCGACCCGCTATGGTCCGACCGAGGGCCCGCCAGAACTCCTCACCAGTTTCGCAGACTTTTCGCGTATCTATTGCGGCCTGGACCCGCTGCAGTTTGACGTCGGAGGCCAACCGGGCGACCCACAGGACAACTATATGGCCCACGCCGTCCGCGCCTTTTTTGACAATGGCGGGACCAAACTGTACGTGACCCGCGTCTACGAGCCGGTCACCACCGACGCGACCAGCGGCCACGCCAGCCTGCCGCTCGGCTCGCCATTATCCATCACGCTGCGAGCGCGTTTCCCTGGACTGGCAGGCCGGATGCGAGTCGTGTTCGCTGTGCGGACGACTTCGAACTTGCTCGTCGCTTCTCCGACCCAGCCGACGGTGGCCCAGCGCGTGAGTGGGGCGCGGCAGCACGACGTCGTCTACATCAAACGAGCGCTCAATGCGTCGGGCACGGTGACAGAGGGCCTGTACGATGTGGCGAACGACGCAGGCGACACTTTCACCAGCCCGTCGCTGACCACCGTCCACCTCAGCGACTTGGACCCCACTCGATACCGTGTCCACCGCGTCACCCTGACCGTGCGTGTCTTGCTGCCAGGCCGGTTTGAAGACGAGCAGGCTTGGCCCGACTTGGCCCCGCATCCCAACAGCCGCAACGCCGTGATGACATTGTTCACCGATACGCCTAACTCTCGCTTGCGCTATTTGACCATCCCCTTTGCGATCGAGCCTTCAAGTGCGGTGACCTCGGGCGCGCAACTGGTGCTGTGGCTCGCCGGCCAAACGGTGCTGAATGCCGTCAGCCGCAACCTGGATACCGACGCAGAACTGCAAATGCAGTCCCCTCCGGGCACTCGTCCAACGCCCGCGGAACTGGAGGCAGCCTATACTCTGCTGGGCGGGAGTGATGGACTGCTGCCTACGGCCCAAACCTACGACGGCACGGACAGCGGTCAGGACAAGACAGGTCTCAAGACCTTTGAGGACGTGGATGAAATCTCGATCGTCGCCGCGCCGGGCTATTCGGCTAATTACAATGACAGTCCTCAGCGAGCCAACCAGATTGTCCAGAGTCTGATCATCCACTGCCAGGAACGGATGCGTTATCGAGTGGCCGTGTTGGATTCGCCAGACGGCCAGGTGGTATCTGAAGTGCGTGCCTTCCGGGGTCAATTCGACTCTACCCATGCGGCCCTCTATTATCCATGGCTCACCATCGTCGATCCACTCGACCCCGATGGACGCAAGGAGATCGTGGTGCCGCCAAGCGGCGCTGTTGCCGGTATCTATTCCCGCAGTGACGTGCTGCATGGCGTGTCCAAGGCTCCGGCGAACGAGGTCGTCTTGGGGGCGGTGGCCTTTGAGACGCTGCTCAACAAGGCCCAGCAGGACATCTTGAACCCGGAAGGTATCAACTGCTTCCGCTTCTTTAAAGGGCGCGGCTTTCGACTATGGGGCGCGCGGACGATCAGTTCCGACCCGGAGTGGAAGTACATTAGTGTGCGCCGCTACTTCGCTTACCTTGAGCACTCCATTGACCGGGGCACTCAGTGGGCGGTTTTTGAAAATAACAACGAGGCACTCTGGGCGAATGTGCGCCAGACGGTGACGGATTTTCTGTTTAACGAGTGGAGAAACGGCGCCCTCATGGGCACCAAGCCGGAAGAAGCCTTCTTCGTCCGCTGCGACCGCTCGACCATGACCCAGAACGACTTGGATAACGGCCGCCTGGTCTGCCTGATCGGGGTCGCGGTGGTAAAGCCGGCCGAGTTCGTCATCTTCCGCATCGGCCAATTCACGGCTGACCGCAAGATGTAGCTCGCTTCATAAAGAAAAGGAGGGCAAACCATGGCAGTTCAACGAGATAATCCTTACGGTGCCTTTAATTTCCTAGTCACCGCCGACCCCTTTGGGGGCGATGCCTCCGCGGTCCGGGCGGGTTTTCAGGAGGTCAGCGGTCTGGGCATGGAGGTGACCGAGGCTGAGTACCGCAACGGCAATGAGAAAGAGAACCACGTCCGCAAGATGAATGGAATTTACAAGGCGACGGACGTCACTCTCAAGCGGGGGATCATCGGGGTCACCGACTTTTTCGACTGGATCAAACTGGTACGTGACGGCGACCAGAACCAGCGTAAGACGGTGAAGATCGAACTTCTGGACGAGGCCCACTTGGGCGTGGTCATGACCTGGACCCTGACCAACGCGAAGCCGAAGAACTATAAAGGTGCCACCCTGAATGCCAAAGGCGGGACCGACGTGGCCATTGAAGAGCTGGTCCTCTCCTGTGAGAAGATAGATGTAGCGTGAGCGCCATGCCTGCTGCCTTAGATATCCGGCTGCCTGGGGTCTATTTTCTGCGGGCCCCGCGTCCCGCTGGGTTGGGGCTGCCGCCCCTTGACGTTGCCGCCTTCGTCGGTTTCGCCGAGCGAGGTCCGCTGGATCTTCCCGTAGCGGTGGAGGACGTCAGCACGTATCAGGCCATCTTCGGCGGGGACCTACCCCTCGCGCGGGAGGTAAGGTTTCCTCCAGATGAAACGCTGGATCCGTCTCCTCCCCTATCTAATGGCGAGGCCCAGAAACATGATGAACGTGGACGGATCGTCTATGCGAACCTCCCCCGCGCCGTTGCCGCGTTCTTTGCCAACGGCGGGCGACGTTGCTACGTCGTTCGGGTGGCGGGCAAACGCAAACAGCCCACAGCCACGCGCTTCCAGGTTCCCGGCATCGTCGAGGTCGGCGTGGGTGGGGCCGTGAATCTTGCCTCCATTCGTGCCTCGTCGCCGGGGAGCTGGTCAGCCAGGCTCCGACTTGGAACCCGCCTGCAGCTGACCCCGTTGCCGGTGGCGACGCTGCCGGTGCCAACGTTTCAAGTCAAAGATCCGCTGCACCTGCTCTGGCAGACCGGCAGCGCACCCCAGGCCATCCGGGCTGGCGATCTCTTGCAACTCAGGTTCGTGGACGACCAGCAATGGCTTTTCCCAGTCACCGCTGTGCAGTGGTCGTTAGCGGCAACCCCGGAGGTGATTCTGGCGACAAACGAGGGCTGGCAGTTGATTTCCAGTCTCCCGGCCACCCCGTCGCTCACGGTCCAGAAAGCTTTCCGCCTGACGCTGGAAGGGGCCGAGGTATTGGACGCCGGCGGTCCCGGGGCGATTTCCAGTGATTTGGGCATCATCCTGGCCGGGGGCGATCAGCCCCAGGTACGGCCCGGCGATGTGTTGTGGCTGGAAATAAGTGACGGTTTCAGGTACCTGTTTCCCGTGGCCTCGGTGAACTCGACCGGCGACCCGGCCTCACCGCCCTCGGTACGGGTCGAAGCGAAAGCGCGAGTCCTGTTGCGCCTGAACCCCCAGGCCAGCCCGGGGCGACTGCCAACCCTGGCCCTGCGCCGGGTGGATCGCCTGCGTTTTGACCTCTTGTTGCGCGAAGGAGACCTGCGCCGTCCTACGGTAGGCGATCTGGCCTTCAACACGGGCCACCCACGCTTTTGGGGGGAGGCGGCCTTCTTGGAGTCCAGCCCCCTGCAGCGCCAATCACCTGCGGGTGGTATGTTTCCAGCCAGCCAACCGAAGGTCAAAACGGCAATACCGGACCTCCCCTCGGCCGCGCAGGCAGGCCGGCTGTTTCGTGAGCTGCAGACCGGCCGCCGCAGCGAACCGGCCCAGGATGGAAGCCTGGATAATGTGGCCTGGGCTGCTCTGTTGGCTCCAGCGGACGCGGATCCCTCGTTTACGTACCTGCCGCTGGACATGCTCTTGGTCACGACGGATGACGATCTGGTTGGCCCGGATGCGAGTCAAACGGGTGACGATGGCCTGGATACCTTCGAGGCGAGCGCGTTTCTGGATGAGCATATCGTCCGAGACAACCTGTCCGGTTCTTCTTCGGGCACTGCGCTCATGGCCGCGGCCCTTGACCGGTACTACGTGCAGAACGTCCGCCTGCGGGGGCTGCACAGCCTGATGTTCGAAGATGAAGTGGCCTTGGTCTGCGTGCCGGATGCAGGGCACCGCGGATGGCAACGTCACCCTGCCGCGCCGGCGCCCGTATTTGCCTTATCCGTTGCTCCGCCGCCCAGTCCTGAACCCTGTCCCCCGGTGGGGCCGTTTGTGGCTTGCCTGCATCCACCCACGGTATCGGTGTTGGACCCTGCAACCGGCCCGACGACCGGAGGCACGCGGGTGACAGTGACCGGCACGGGCTTCACCTCGGGAACCGGGACCATGGTGAAGTTCGACCAGAGTCCCGCCCAGGATGTGCACGTAATCAGCGAGACCCTGCTCGAGTGCAAAGCCCCCGTAACCGGCCTCGCCGGCCCGGTCACGGTCGAAGTTGTAAACACCAGGGGCTCCGGCTCCAAGGCAAATGCTTTCACCTACACGCAGCCGTCCACAGAGCCCGCGCTCCCCGACCTCACATCCGTGGATGATTATGATATCCATCCGCTCCTGACAATCCATTGCGCCCTAATTGGCCTTTGCCAGGCGCGGGCCGATGTGGTCGGCATCTTGACCCTGCCCCGGCATTTCGAAAAGCGGCAATGCATCGAATGGCAGCAAACGCTGCGCCAGAATCTCGGCCTGCCACGCCGGGGCAGTTTCTTTGACGACGTGCGCGACATCGCCGACCTGAGCTACGTGGCCGTCTATCATCCGTGGCTCTTCATGTCGGACCCAGCTTCCCCCGACCGTTTGCGGCCGGTTCCGGGTGATGGGGCGGTATGCGGGATGATCGCGGCCCGGGAGCATGCCCGCCAGGTGTGGGTCGCCCCGGCGAACGAGCCGCTCCAGGGCGTGCTGGGCTTGGTCCCGACCTTGGCAACGGATGACTGGGCGGAGCTGTTCGATTTGCAGTTCAACCTGATCCGGCCGGAGCCAAAGGACTTTCGGGCGATGAGCGCCCATACTCTGAGCGACGAGAGGGCCTTGTTGCAGCTATCGGTGCGGCGGTTGATGATTCTCTTGCGGAAAGTGGTGTTAGATCGGGGGATGGACTTTGTTTTTGAGACCAACCACGAGCGGTTTCGCGAAGGGGTCCGGGTCGCCTTTTTGAATCTGCTGCGATTCATGTTTGAGCGCGGCGCATTTTCCGGCCCGACGCCGGAGGTGGCTTACCGGGTCGTGACGGATGCGAGCGTCAATCCTCCCCAGAGTATTGAGCAGGGACGCTTCGTAGCCCAAATCCAAGTCGCCCCTTCGCAGCCGATGGAGTTTATCACCGTGCTGTTGACGCGGACCGGCGAAGGATCACTGCAGGCGACGGAGGGATGATGACGTGCCGAACACAGAATACCCATTCACGACCTTTAACTTTCGCGTCCAGCTGACCATCGCCAATGCGAGCGGCCTTGGGCTTTCCAGTCCCCTATGCGAGTCCGAGTTCTCCGAATGTGATGGCCTGGAAATGACCATGGAGCCCAAGACCGTGCGGGAGGGCGGCAACAATACCCAGTCCATTCACCTGGTCGGCCCGGTCTCCCACGGCAACCTGACGCTTAAACGCGGCATGACCTCCAACCAGGACTTGTGGAAATGGTTTGCCATCTCTACGGGCAATACCGGGTGGGGCACCCGGGCGAGCGGGGTGATTCTGCTTTGCGATGGGGCGGGCACCCCCCGAGTCCGTTACACGCTTTTCGACTGCCTGCCGATCAAGATGAAGGGCGCTGCGATGAATGCCAAGGACGGAATCCTGGCCATCGAAGAGATGCAGATCGCCTATCGATCCTTTACGGTTGAATTGGCCTAGCGGAGGAGAGGTCGCCCATGCTGGCGAAAGCGCGACTGGTCGAAATAAAATGGGACGCCAAACAGCAGCAGGCCAAAGAGGTGGGCGGCGGGAAGAACGTCGAGGTGCACTTCAATCCGCAGAGCCTCAAACTCACCTACGCCAATGAAAACAAGGGCGGCGACCAGCCGGGGGGGAACACGAAACAATTTGTCGGCAGCGGCACCTCCAAGTTGGCAGTGGAACTCCTCTTTGACACCACTGAGAGCGGCCAGGATGTGCGCAAGATTACCGCCGATGTGGCCTACTTTATCCAGGCCAAGAAGCAGGCCGATCAAAAGAACAAGCGCGTGCCTCCGGGCATCAGCTTCCAGTGGGGCAGCTTTATCTTTCGGGGGGTCATGGATTCACTGGCCGAGACGCTGGATTACTTTTCCGAAGAGGGGGTCCCGCTGCGGGCAACCTTGTCGCTGAACATCTCGCGCCAGGATATCGAGTTCCTGTTTGGCGAGGCCAGAGCCTCGCAGGGGGGCCCGGCAGGGCCCGGGGCCGGCACTCCCGCGACCGCCCCGCTCAACGCCGCCCAACCGGGCGACAGCGTGCCCAAGATGGCCGGCCGCAGCGGCAAGAGCAGTGACTGGAAGGCCATTGCCGCGGCCAACAACATTGATGATCCGCTGCGACTCTCTGCCGGAGCACTCCTTAACCTGGACGTGAGTGCCGGGGTCGGCGCCGGGGCCGGCATCGGCGGCAGCGCAGGCGCGAGCGCGAGCGTCAGCGCCGGAGCGGAGATCGGCGGGGCGGCGGGCTTTAGCGCCGGATTGGGCGGAGGTGCGGGGTTTGCCGCGGGCGCAGGAGCGGGGGCAGGTTTCGGTGTGGGTGCCGGGGTGGGGGCTAGCCTAGGCGCGGGAGCCGGGGCGGGCCTGAGTGCGGGCGCAGGTTTCAGTGCGGGCACGGGTGCGGGAGCAATCGCAGGTGGGGGTGTGGGCCTCGGTGGGGGGGTAAGCGCCGGGACAGGCCTGAAAGCCGGCGGGGGTTTCGGCGCGGGTGTAGACGTGTCGGAATAGCGAGGAAAACCCATGCCGATCATCATCAATGAGTTTGAAGTCGTGACTGAGCCGCGACCTGAGCCGGCGCCGGCGGAGACGCCACGTCCGGGCGAGACCCGTCCGGCTCTCCATCCAGAGGATATTGTGCGAGTTCAGCGCCGCCATCGTGAACGGATGGACCGTGTCCGGGCGGACTAGGGCTACATTGGTACCGAATATCAATGCCTATTGACGCAAGTGGGTACTAGGACAGCATGGCTGACGAAAGCGCCCAAACCGGTTATTACGCTTCGCGACCCGCGATCCGCATCGAAGGGCAGGTCCAGACGTCGCTGAGCGACCTGCAATTGCAGTCCTTGCTCGTGGAAGAAACGACGCTGGGCCTGTTTCGTTGCGAGGCAAATTTTCTCAACTGGGGACCGAAGGACGACGCTGTGGGCTTTCTGTTCTTTGACCGGCAACTGCTGGACTTTGGCAAGGCTTTCTCGGTCGAGTTCGGCCCACCGGGTGACAGCAGCCCGGTCTTTGCCGGGCGCATCACCGGCATCGAAGCCGCTTACCCGCCGCATCGCCCGCCCGAGGTCGTCATCCTGGCCGAAGACCGCTTCCAGGACTTGCGCATGGAACGCCGCACACGCTCATTCGAAAACGTGACCGATGCCGACGTGATCCGCCAAATCGCCTCGCAACACGGCTTGACGGCACAGGTAGATGTGGATGGCCCGACCTATCGGACGCTGGCGCAAGTCAATCAGAGCGACCTGGCCTTTTTGCGCGAGCGCGTCGCGGCCATTGACGCCGAATTATGGATGGATAACCGCACCCTGTACGTGCAGGCCCGGCCCCGGCGCAGCGCCGGCACGGCATCGTTCACGTATGGCCAGACCTTAATCGAGTTTACCGTGCTGGCCGACCTTGCGCACCAGCGTAGCTCCGTTCAGGTCAGCGGTTGGAATGTCAGCGATAAAGAAGCAATTGATGTGGAAGCGAGCGAGAGCGTAATCGCGGCGGAATTGAATGGCGGACGCAGCGGCAGCTCCATCCTGGCCCAGGCACTGGCCCAGCGGCGCGAGCGCATCGTCACGGCCACGCCCCTGTCGCAGGCGGAGGCGCAAAAGATGGCCGAAGCGCGCTACCGGGCCCGGGCCCGCGGCTTCTTGCGGGGCACGGGCGTCGTGGATGGCAACGCCAAAGTCCGCGTAGGCGGGAGGGTGGATTTTCAGGGCCTGGGGCCGCTCTTTGACGGGCAATACTACATTACCCTCGCCCGCCACACCTTTACTTTGCTCGAGGGATATCGCACCACCTTTGAGGTGGAGCGGCCGGGTATCGGAGGCTAACCCACGGTGGCAGACCTGTTCGCCGAACTGGAATTGGCCGTGGAGCGCAAGCGGCTCTATGGGGTATATCCGGCGCTGGTAACGGACATCAAAGATCCGGACGGCCAAGGGCGGGTGAAGGTCAAACTGCCCTGGTCGCCCGACAACAGCGGCGGCGGCTACGAGGCCTGGGCGCGATTGACGCTGCTCATGGCCGGCAATAATCGCGGCACCTGGTTCATTCCCGACCCGAACGACGAGGTGCTGGTGGCCTTTGAAGGCGGCGACCCGCGCCATCCCCATGTGATCGGCGCTTTGTGGAACGGACGGGATACGCCGCCCGAATCTATGGATGGAGCCGGCTCCAACTTCAAGAAATCGATCCGCTCCCGCAACGGGGTCAAAGTCACGCTGGACGACTCGGACGGGCAGGAGAGCCTGACCCTGGAGACGCCGGCCGGACAAAAAGTGACCCTGAAAGACGGGCCCGGGTCGGTGGAAATCCAGGACAGCAACGGCAACTCGATCAAGCTGGAAACTGGGGGCATCACGGTCCAGGCTGCCGCCAAAGTCACAGTGCAAGCCGGAAGTGTCGAAGTGAACGCCGGCATGGTCACCGTCAACGCCGGCATGTCCAAGTTCAGCGGCGTCGTTAAGGCCGATACGGTGATCACCAACTCGGTCGTGAGCGCCAGTTACACGCCCGGCGCTGGCAACATCTGGTAGCCGACGACGAACCCGGACTGCCATCCCGGGATTGACCGGTCATCCAGTTTTTCGTGGCAAATTTTTCGCAGACCCCGGTAGGGGCGAGCTTGAAACCCGCTCCTACAAGAGCTCTTTCGGGGCTCGCATCTCGACGCTTGTTAACGAGGACAGACCTATGGGCGCAACGTTCGACTGGCTAAAACCTTCGCCGCTGTGGCAGGCCAATGGGCTGGATGTGAGGGAACGGGACTTCTTCCAGCCGCGGCTATTGGAGTTCCGCTCCGATTCCTTCATGGAAGACTTTTATGCCGCCGCCGGCGCGCCCAAGGCGGACGCCCTGCAAAAGGCCATTGCTGCCCCACCAGCCAATGGACATCCTCGCAAACTGTTTCAGCCGGCTCACGGCTGTTTTTACCTGGTCTGCGGGTCCCTATGCTGCCGCCAGCCCGGCTTCCCAGACCGCGAAGTCCGGACGGCGGAAGGCGAAAGCGTGTTCTTTGTCTTGCGCAAACGGATCGGCAATGACGAGTACGGCTGGGTGCCATCCGGCCTGACCAAAGGGTGGCAGGTCTTGACCGACCCGGCCAAAACCATTCTGGATGGCGAAGAACGTCTGCCGCTTTCCACCGTCGTTAGCGGGAACGGGCGCCCGATCCTGTTCGGCTACCTGCCGGTATCCAGCCGGGAGACCTACGCCGTGGCCCCGAGGGAACTGGCCAGGCAGGCAGGGGACCCCAAGGTCGAGATCCCCGACCCGCGGGTCGAAGAACTGCGGGCGCGATTCGCCGACCCGCTTACTCGGCCCAGTGTGCTCGATGCCGCGAAAGACGATGCCATGGCCCTGACTCTATCGGTCTATTTGCTGCTCGACCTGTACGAGTTCTTCCAAAGCCAACTGGCCGATGTGGCGGATGCCCTGAAGCGGGGCGACCTGACGGCGACCTTTAGCGGCGACCAGGCTCAGTCGAAATCGGGTCTCATGGCCTTCCTGCGGGGCCAACCCCTGGGCGGCTCGCTCACGTTGGCCGGGGCTCTGGGCGCGGTTGGCCGGAAGCAAAAGGACCTAAATCAACCGGGCGGCGGCGTTCTCAGCCCTCTTGGATTCGACGCGACCTACAACCTCCAAGGACGGCCGGTCAATACGGACGGCCTCCTGAGCGCTGTCCAGCGAGCTCTGCCCGCAGAGTTGCCGCCCATCGAGCTGCCCAAATTTGGGCCGGGAGCAGACGCCCAGTATGTGCTGCGTTGCGTTTATGAGCGCCCCCAGTGCTGCAAGCCGGCCGAGTATACCATCAGCCAGCGCTGCGACCCGTTCCAGCTTGCGCCCTTCTTCGACCCCGATGCCCCTGCCCGGCCGGTCAAGATCCCGTTGCCCACAGATGTAAGTATCGCGGCCCTGCGCCGGGCCAAGAAAGGCGTCAGCTTCATGATCTCTGACGGGATGCGCAAAAAGATGGCGAGCCTGGCCGGCCATGAGCAGGACTTGATTACGAAAAGCCCGAGTCTCACGGAACCTTCGGACGGATTGGCTTTCATCTGTTCTTTCTCGATCCAGATCATTTTCATCGTCGCTTTCTTCCTGCTGATCATGTTCGTGGTCATTCTCAACCTCGTCTTCTGGTGGATGGCGTTCTTCAAGATCTGCCTGCCCATCCCCAAGAAGCTCATGCCGGGGTAAATGGATGAAGACCCAGAAACCCAACCTGTTTGGCCAGGGCTTGAGTTTTCCACCCCGGGTGGACGCCGACGGGCGATTGGCGTGGTCGGCAGGGGAGGATAATGTGCGCGAGTCCATCCGCATCATCCTCCTGACGGAGCCGGGAGAGCGACTGATGCGCGAAGAGTTCGGCTGCGGGCTGCGGCGATACCTGTTCGAGCCGAACACGGTTGTTACTCGCCAGTTGATTCGCGAGCGCATCATCAGTGCGATCGGGCGATGGGAACCGCGGGTGGCCGTGGATGACGTCACCGTGGAGCCAGACGACAGCAATCCCCGCCTGGTGGCCGTCAACATTTTTTTCCGCCTAGTCGCCACCCAGGCGCTGGGACGCTTGGGGATGACCTTGCAGTTGGAGGGCTAGCTCGATGCCGCTGCAATTGCCCGTGTTGGATGACCGCAATTTTGAGCAACTGCTGGACGAAGCCAAGAGGCGGATCCCGGCCTACACGCCCGAATGGACCAACTTTGGCGTGGAGAGCGACCCCGGGATCACTCTGGTCCAGCTGTTCGCCTTCCTTACCGACACCCTCCTGTACCGGGCCAACCGCATCCCGGAACGGGACCGCTTGAAATTCCTGCAACTGCTCGGTGTCCCCCTCCAGCCCGCCGCGGCGGCCAGCGGCATCATCACCCTTCGAAACGACCGCGGCCCGCTGGAAGCCCTGCCCCTGAACCCGGGCGTGGTCATCTCGGCCGGCAATGTCAATTACCTGAGTGTCGACGGAGTGAATGTGCTGCCGGTGGAGGGGCAGGTCTATTATAAGCTGAAGATTAAGGAGACCGACCCGCGTTTTGCGGAGTACAAAACCATGTATGAGGCGGTCGTGATCGCCCAGCAAGCCGAATTGGACGCAGCCGCCGCGACCCCGACTCCATCCGGCGGCCCATCGACGAGCGTGACCGTCCAGCCGGTTTTTTACGAAACCACGCCCATGCCGGCCCCCACCCCCAGCAATCCCAGTCCCGTCGTTGACTTGGCCAATGACACGATCGACCGAGCGATCTACATTGCCCTGCTGGCGCCCAAGGGCGTCGACAAGAATGAGGTTCGCGCCGCGATCGCCAATCAAACACTCTCCATTGGCGTTGTGCCCGCCCTTGCGGGCAATCTTCCGCCGCTCGAGCCGCTCCGGTCCGCCTCGCAGCCCGCCTCGGCAAACAATCTGATCTATGAGCGAGCCGATGTACAGCCGGGTTCGCCAGTTGCGGCCTATGTCCGCCTTCCCGTGCTGGTGGGCCCGGATGTACTCACGAGCACCGGCGTGGTCCAGGTGCAACTGCCGCCCACCGTGGACGGGCTGCAGGCCTGGTCGTTTCCCGATCCGCTGCAGGAAGGGACGGGGGACTTCCCGCCCCGCCTGGAGGACGACCAGGTCGCCGAAAGGCTGGTGACATGGATTCGCCTCCGCCTGCCCGCGCCCGACCCCAGCGCGCCGACCAGCCCGGCCAGCGCCCGCCTCACCTGGGTCGGCGTCCATGCCAGCCGCATCGTCCAGGCGGTAAGCGTGTTCAATGAGTTCCTGGGCACAGGCACGGGGGAGCCGGAACAGGTTGTCACTCTCGCCAACACCCCGGTCATCGCGGATTCGACGACCCTGACCGTGCAAGACGTCAACGGGATCGACCAGCGGTGGCGGATGACGGATGACCTGCTGTCGGAAGGAGTGGGAGAGCAGGTTTTCATCCTGGACCCGGAGGCGGGCCAGATCCGTTTCGGCGACGGGCTGCATGGCGCTCGCCCGCAGGCGGGGCAGCGCATCCTGGCGAGCTATCGGTACGGCGGCGGGCCACAGGGCAACGTCGGTATTGGGGCGGTCAAGAGCAGCGGGGACCTTCGCTTGCAGGGCGGCTACAAGATCGAGAATCCTGTGCCGACCTCGGGCGGCGACCTGGGCGAGTCCGTGGCGGAGGCGGAGCGCAATATTCCGCTATTTTTGCGCCATCGCGACCGGTTGGTTACCCTGCAGGACTTCCAGGACGTGACCCTGCGCACCCCCGGGGTGGACGTGGGCCGCGTTGAAGTATTGCCCCTCCTCCTGCCGAGCAGTCCGCAAGATCTCACCCCGGGCGTGGTGACGGTGATGGTCATCCCCAAATTTGACGCCCTTCGACCGCTCTGGCCGACGCCCGACCGGCTGTTTCTGCAGAGGGTCTGTGATTACTTGGACCCTCGCCGCCTGGTGACGACGGAGATTTACGTGCGGGGACCCGAGTATGTGTCGGTTTATGTTTCCGTCGGCATTCAGGTTCGGGGAGGGTTTTTTGCGGACGTGGTCCGGCAGACGGTGCAAGACCGGTTGAACGGCTATCTTTCCTCGCTGCCGCCGGGCGGGCCGGACGGCAAGGGCTGGCCGCTCAACAAGCGGCTGATCCAAAAGGACCTAGAGGCAGTCATCACCCGCGTTCCCGGCGTCGAGTTCGTGGATTCGATCCAACTGGGCGTGGACAGTATAGTGGACGTTCCGGACTACAGCCTGTCGGGTCTGAAGCTGCCCCGCCTGGCCGGCCTAAATGTAACCGAGGGCTCAGCGGAGCCGCTTTCGTCGGCCTTCGGCTCCCAGGGCCAGCCAACCGCCCCCGGCATCCAAGTTTTGCCGATGCCGGTGATAAAGTGCAAGTGTTGATTCCGTGTTTTCAGGAGGCATGTTCCCGTGGACCTCAATGGCACCCGGTTCCACCTGATTAAAGGCGAGGCCGACTGGCTGAGGTGCCAGGAAGAAGAAGACGAACGTCGTGGCCCCCTGGTTCACATGGGTTGGGACGGCGATTCCCGGTCGCTGACGTTGAATCCCCTCTTGTCGCTCTTTCCGCACGACAAGCGTGATATGCCACTCTCCCCATCTGACCGGCGTGGCGCAGCAGCCGATCACTTTGGCAACTGGTATTGGATTGCGAGCGACCGGCGGCGCATTTTCTGGCAGCCCTCCGGCTCCCGCCGGCCAGTCGTGTTTTGGGCGCTGACGCCCAGGCCCGCACCTGCTCCTACCGGCGAGTTTCGGTCAGTACCGGCCCAGGCGCCGCTCGAGGCCGAGCTGGCCGGGCTGGCGGTCACCGAGCACCACTATTTGGTCGTAGGCAACGTGACCCAGCACGGGTTGTTCCTGTTTGACTTGCATTCGGGTGGAGAGCCGCTGTTGCTCCTCTTTCCCCAAGACGTGCCCTTCGAGCCATTCGATATCGCCCCCGCGCCTGGGGGTGGGGTGTGGGTCCTTGACCGCAAGAATCAGGTGTACTGGGGACTCGACCGCAACTTCCGGGTTCTGACTGAAACGGAGTCCGAGCACGAAATGGGAGCTGGCAATGAGCCCGCCTTTCGCCCGGTGGATGGCGTAGCCCTGGTCTGCCCGAGTCGCCGCTTTCCCAAGGGCTTGGCGCTCGCGGCACAAAACCCGATCAGCATCGAGGCGCTCCCAGATGGCAGTGTCCTCATCTTGGACAGCCCCGGGCTCATCTCGCCGCCCGGCGTGTTGCCTGGGCCATCGACGCTCTATCACTACCGCCTGAGCAAGCAGGTTTCCGCACCCCTGCCGCTGAAGGCCGATGTGGAGGTCGGCATAGGCGGCACGGAGACGACCATCCGTCACCTGGCGGTGGCAGGCCATGACATCGCTTACACTCCCGACGAGAAGACTCTGTACGTGGTTGAGCACGATGGAAAACAAACTATCGCCTTCAGCCTGGACTTCCAGAAGTCTCCCTTGCTGTTGAGCGTGAATCGAGACTTTCTGCCGATGCACTCCTTCGGCCATCGGGCGCTGGTGGCCTACAAAGGGAAGGTTTTTTACGATGTCGTCGGCGGCGATGCAAGCAATGATGCAGTCATGCGCTGGATACAGTTGCGCGCCGTTGAGCAGCCAAGCTATGACCGCGACGCGGTGCTGGTGACGCCCGTGTTCGACGGGAAGGAGCGCGACTGCGTGTGGGACCGCCTGTTTCTGGATGCCTGCATCCCCCCGGAAGCTAAGGTGCAGGTGTCTAGCCGAGCCTTGAATGATCTGCAGCTTTTGGAGACCGCGCTGTTCAACCCCGAACCAAACCTGTACCTGCGCCAGGCTGGGGCCGAGATCCCCTATTACGATCCTTTCTCCGACCTGGAGGCGCGCCCCAGTGACGCTGGAACCTGGGAATTGCTCTTCCAGCAGGCGCGCGGGCGCTATCTCCAGGTCCGGCTGGAGCTGAGCGGAAACGGCAGGGTCACGCCGCAACTGCGCGCCTTGCGGGCCTACTACCCGCGCTTTTCCTATCCCCGCCGTTACCTGCCAGCCTTGTATCTTGAGGATCAAGAGTCGGCGTCGTTTCTGGAGCGATTGCTGGCCAACCTGGGCAGCATGTACGCCGAGCTCGAAGGCAAGATCAACGATGTGAGCGTGCTGTTCGATCCTCGCAGTGCCCCGGCCGAAACGCTGGACTGGCTCGGTGGCTGGGTCGGGCTGGTGCTGGACCCGATTTGGGCCGGCATCCAAAAGCAGCGGGAGGCCGTGCAGGGACCGTCGGCATCAAAGAAGCCGGCTGCCGATCGCCGTCGTCTGTTCATCCGTTTTGCGCTCAGGCTCTATAATTGGCGCGGCACGCCTGACGGAATCAAGTTTGCGCTCCATCTTCTGCTCGACCCATGCCTGGAGACCATGCTTCAGCGGTTCAAAGCCGCAGCTCTTAACCCCAGTCCGGCATTGCGCGATGAGCTGGCCCGGCTGGGTTTGTCCTATCCCACGCCTGTCATGACCGACGACGAGTTCGAAGACCTGCTCCATGACTATCTCGTGTCGCCGGAGCGCCCCTCGAAGGTTCGCCTCGTGGAACGTTTTCTGGCCCGCAAGGGTCAAGCCGCAGTGGCCGGAGACGTGACCCAGGTGAACGAGCCTCCTGGCTTCCCATATACCGTCCAGGAGACCGCGCATCGTTTCTCCGTCCTGGTTCCTGAGGGGCTGTCAGCGGCAGAGACGGCGATGGTTGAGCGCATTGTGAATCTGGAAAAGCCGGCGCACACGCGCTTCGATGTTCGCCGTTACTGGGACTATTTCCGTGTGGGTGAGGCACGCCTGGGCCTGGACACCGTGCTGGGCGAGGAAAGCCGCTTTGTGCCGATGATCCTCGGTCGAAACTACGTAGCGGAAGGGTACCTCTATCCAACGTATCCGATGGATGTGCGCGAACGGGTGATCTCGGACCGTGACCGCACAGATGCCATGCCACCGCTGTGACGAAGGAGAATGCCATGAAGAATTGCTTGCCTGCCTCGGCGGAAAAGGCGCCGTTGGACCCGAATAAGCGGGTGAACTATGCCTTCGGCATGGTCATGGGAGTGAAGGATTTTTGCCAGGAGCAGGAGCACTTTGAATGGAAGCACCGGATAAGCAACCTTTTGCTCCACGGCTCCGGCACCGTCTGCGGTCTACAAGTAACCGCCGAGGCTCTGCCCGACGCCTCCGATGTTCAAATCCGCGTCTCCCCGGGGTACGCCGTCAGCCCGCAGGGCAAGTGGATCTGGGTCGACAGCGACCAGTGTGCGCAGCTTAATGAATGGCTGCAGCAACACAAGGGCGAGTTCAGTCCACCGCTCGGCTCAGGCGCGTGCAGCGTGTACGTGAAGCTATGCTACACCGAGTGCCCGGACGAGCTGGTGCCCATCGCCGGGCGAGCCTGTGCCTCGGACGAAGATACCCGCGCCCCGTCGCGTATCGTGGAGACCTTTGCCTTGGACTTTTCATGGGCGCCGCCATCTCAACCGGCGGAAGAGGCGGTCCGGGCCTTCGGCGATCTGATGGGCCGGGTGGAAATCACTCACGGAGAGCCGGCGTCGCCCCCAGCACCGGATGACAGCAACCAACTGCTCGAACTGGTGCGGGGAGTGGGCTTCCCTGCGTCTCCCCCCCTCGCTTCGCCGCCAGCCAGCGGGCCGATTCATCTTTCGGAAACCACCGCCTGTGACACCATCCGTCAGGCGCTGGCGATTTGGGTGACCGAAATTTCCCCGCGGGTGCGCATGGCCCAGACGCAAGATGGGGAAGATTGCATCCTCCTTGCCTGTATCCACTTTCTTCTTGATGCAGGCGGCAACCTGGTCTTGGACGTAGATGCTCGGGGCAACCTTTTGCCTGGCAGCATAACGGTGGATAACCGCGAGCGGCCGCTCTTGGTGCCCGACCGGCTCAAACAGGAGCTTTTCTGTCTGATGGGGGCGGCGCAGGTAGGTCCGACAGGTCCGACCGGCCCTGTTGGGCCGAAGGGTGATAAGGGAGATGCAGGTCAGCAGGGCCCCAAAGGCGACAAGGGCGACCAGGGAGAAGTGGGACTAAAAGGCGATAAGGGGGACAAGGGCGATGCTGGTATACAGGGCGCCAAAGGCGATAAGGGTGATCCCGGTGCTCAGGGTGCAAAGGGAGATCCTGGTCCTCAGGGACAGAAAGGAGATCCGGGCTCGAAGGGAGACCCAGGCCTCCAAGGAGATCAGGGTCCCAAGGGTGACCCGGGACAAAAAGGAGACCAAGGTCCCAAGGGCGACCAGGGACTACCCGGTTTAGGGATCGATCCGCAACAGCCATTTATCAACCGGGTCAACTGGCAGCAAGGGGTCACTCTCAAGGTTACCGAAGCAAAGGCCCAGGTCAGCACACTGCGCTGCGATTTTTCAGCTCCTTTTAACCCAAAGTTGGCAGACCCTCTGCCCCAGGTCGTCCAGGTTTGGTTTGAACCAGGAGGACAGCGGCCGATGGGTATACTTACCCTGCATGGCACCCTGGCCTCGAGCCCCGATCGGCTGTCCCTCACCTGGAAATTAAGCGATCCTGACACCGCTCTCGATGAGCCGTTCAAACTAGGAGGAAGGATCCTGATCCGCATTCATTGCGCGCACCTGTATGACGAAAAAGAGCGCGTATTTTCTGCCGCCCTGGACACGGTAATTCGCATTGCAACGCCACATGTGCCCGGCGGTGTGTTCGAAAGCTGGTTTTTCGTGGTCTAGCCGGCGGGTTTCTCGGGAGCAGGAAGCGGTCAAACCGCGGAGGCAGTTATGGCTGAAACTCTAATGTCCAAGAAACTCTGGGAACCTATCCTCGATCAAGGGATTCCCAATACGCACTTCTTTAACGGTCGCATCCTGGCCGCCGGAGACCTGAAGACGGAACAGGAGGCCAACCGCCGGCAGCATCAGCAATTGGGTCAGGCCATCGGCGCGGGTGTCGTCCGTGGGCTGGAGGTCAGCCTCGTCTCCGATGGCTCGGATGGCAAGGCCCCCGTCGTCGCGGTGACCCAAGGCCTGGCGCTCGATTGCACAGGCCAGGCAATTGCTTTGCCCTTCGATGTGCAGGTTGCGTTAGAGAAGGAGAATCAAACTGTTCCTGTCGAGGCCGGGCTGTTCAAGACATGCACTCCTCCTAAGAAAGGCACCTCTCCAATCGATGCGGGCGTCTATCTCCTGGTTACGTCCCCCGCGTCCGGCTTCCGCGAGCGAGCCCCGATGACGGGAGTGGGCAGTGGCGGCAAGGTCGTCGGCTGCGGCGCGCGCTATGCGGTCGAGGGTGTCCAATTCCGCCTGGAAGAACTCAAGGTAAGCAGCCTCACAGGACTGAGCCAATCGACCCGCGACGCCGTGGCCCAGCTGATGACCCAGAAAGATCAGGCCAGCCTTTCCAAGCTGCGTAATTGGCTGGCCCATGTGTGCCTGGGCACAGAGGAAGTGGCGGGCTTTCTGCGCGACCCGTTCACTCGGATCAGCGGACAGCGTCTCAATACATCTCCCTTCATTTCGTACGGCGCGCTCGATGCCATGAGTGGCTCCGGGAGCCTCGCCTGCTGCGATGTTCCGCTGGCACTGCTGTATTGGCCCAAAGGGGGAGTCCAATTCGTGGATATGTGGTCCGTGCGGCGCAGGCCGTTCTCGCGGCCGCGCTCGTCTGTTTGGCCGCTTCCGCTGAGCGAAAGGCGGCAGGCCGAGGCAGAGGCCGGCTTTCATCAATTTGAAAACCAGGCAGAAGAACTCCTTCGGTCCAAACTCAGCGACAGCGATCTCTCTGCCGTCAAAGCGACCGACTACTTTCGCTACCTCCCGGCAGCCGGGATCCTTCCATTGGCGGGCAAAAAAGGTTCCAGAGGCGTCAATCTGATGAACTTCACCTCGGGGCTGACGATCCGAGACCGAGTCGCTCTACAGGCCTTGCCCATTCCAGACCGAGTGTTCATAGAGGCGGCGAAGCTGGAAGCTTTGATGCGCGATTCCTTGGTCTACCCACCGATCGACCTGAACAGTGGCGAGATGATCTGGTTTCACTTGGTCCGCGAGAATATCCAGGCAATCGACAAGGCTGCTTTCAAACAGCCTCAGCCTTACCTGGTCTTTGCCAACGGCCAGATACCATGCATGGGCGACGCGCGGTTCGACCTCAACTACTGGGATTACAGTAATTACGCATAGCGGTACAGAGAACCAAAGGAGGGCAAGAACATGGCAACGAAATGCGAGCAGGTAAAGGCGGGCGACCTGATCACTGCGGAGTTCATCAACGTCTGTGTCTTGGATCGCCTCCAAAAAATAGAGGCCTGGCTTGCTGACTTGGAGACCAGACTGAAAGATTTGGGTCAGACAGTGACCACAGACTTTAGGGTGGTGCCGAACGTCCAGGGAAGCACACTCATGGCTCGAGCTTCTCTCGAAGCCAATGACCTAATACTGGGCAAAATATATGATGCCGCGGGAAATTCAATAACAGATCTCTCGTCTCTCATTGTCAGCGGGGACAAAGTGACAAGCCAGAGTCCACCCCCTGGGACAAAGGTTGATACCGGCTCAAAAGTCGATCTCGGCTTCAAGACTACGGTGACACCATCAAAGGGCCCGGTGATCTACGACTTCGATCCGCAAAAGGCTACTCCCCTCAGACCCGTGAGGATTCTTGGCGATAACTTTGATTCGAACGCAAGCGTTACGATCGGCGGCAAGTCTGTAACCGTTGCGTTCATATCCGCTAAACAATTGGCCATAGAAGTACCAAGGGCTGCTGCTCTGGGGTTGACGCAGACTTCAGCCGTGAAGGTCGTTGTTACCAACCCGGATAAAGCTCATTATTCCAAGAATCTTACGGTGATTGTGGAGACCGATTATCAACCACCGAAAATTGGCACCATCGTCGCGGGCGGAAACCAAATATTCATCGATAAAGGGGACCCTGCGAGTCGGGAAGACTGGGCGATTAACCCGGGAGACATTTTCACGATTACCGGGCAAAACTTTGCTATCGACCCAAACGATAACCAGGTGAGCGTCATTTTGGGAAGCCAGGAAATTGTTCTGCCGGTCGTGGCGGTGAGTCAAGACGGCACCTCCATGCAGGTGCAGGTGCCCGAGACTCTTTCGAATACCGCCAAAACGGCCACGGATACTATCGTCACCGTCAACGTATCCAAACAGTCAGCAGTCGACTCGGCATCGTCGTTTGTTTCAAGTGCCAGCGGCATCAAATTGGCATTACGTTAGATTAAGAGCGATGGCGACACAACTGCGAGTCCACACCCATGGAACGGATCCGCTGCTTAGCCAGCTTCGTCTTGCGCGCGCTCTGAGTACGGTGGGTTTAAACCCGGCTAGACTGCCGCCATCTGCGATTCTCTGCATCAAGAAATTTTGCGATCCGTTGCCGGGCAAGCTCTCTCTGCAAAGCATCGGTGCACTTCTCCCACGGGTTTGGGAGGCAGCGGTCATTGCCTCGCTCGAGCAATTAGCAAAACAGGCGCTACGCCCTGCGCACGGCCCTGTGCCGCCCAGCGCCGATGCGGTGCTCTTTGCCGATGAAGGCGAGATGCTGGCCTGCCTCGCCTTGGACATGACCCTGGGCCGAGCCGCGGGGCTCTGGTGGTGGCGGGGCATTCTGCGGAGCTTGCCATCCTCGTCATCCGCTGGCTTGTCAGCGTTGCTTTGCAGCCGGGGTTCATGTGTGCCGGCTGCGCTGCATCATCTGGCCAAAAGAGGAGAGGCAATGACAGTGGTCAAGGCACTTTCAGCGGAAGAAGCCAAAGCAGTCCTCTCCGCCGTAAATCGGGCGTATGGCCTGCGCGATTTTCACCTCCCTATGCCAGACTTGTCCTGGAGGGAGAGGGGCCACGGTTGGACGGACCACCCATTAGAGTTTCCAGGCTCGAAAAGTGAGGGACATCAGCTCCAGGGGCCAACAAAGATTTCCGGGTTTGTTGCGCCAGTTCAGGTTAACCAGCCGCCGGGGTCAGTCCCTGGATCCCGAGAGGCACCCATGGATCTACGGGCTGCCGTCCTGCCGGGAGCGGCCGGTCCTGCGCCCTGGGACCGATGGCTGCCGCCCGGACTCATTCCGTTCAGCCTGGGAAAAGAAAGGGCTTGCCTCCTGGGATTGGGGTTAAGTCTGTATCATGCCCCTGCCGTGGTTCGCAGCGATGCCTTTCTGACCAGCCTCCGCACCTGGTGGGCGGCGCCCAGAGCAGGTCTTCCGCCAGCGACAGACCGTCCGATGAAGCGTCTGCCACCGCCGACACCGCGCGGCGATCACTTGCGCAAGAGACCGGACGCACAGGTCACCATCGCGAGTCCGTCTCCCGATCGCGTGTCAGAGAGGCTGTCTCCCCATCCGGCCTTCCTTGGGCCCCAGGCCGCCCTCGAGGATTCACCCAAGGTGGCGCAACCGTCGGTCGCGGCCAAGCGGTCTGAATCCGGCCATCCGGCTACCGCTTCGCCGGGGAGGCACCAGGTTCACAAGATCGAGCCACATCAGGCCCTATCGTCCGAACTAACCAGGCAATTGGATTTAGGTCCCGAAGGTCCAGCACCGCTGATTGTTGGGACCGCCCCAGGGGCTCAGGCGCTGCGTGACCCGCAGGCGGAGGCAGTCCCTGTCGGAGAGGCACATCAGGCCGTCTCTACTGAGGCAGCCCTGCTCCTCGAGGGTGGCTTAGACACTCAATTGGGCGGCGTCCTCTATCTAATCAACCTGATGCTGCGGCTCGATCTGCCCGCCTGCTTTGAGCAGGACTGGGGTCTTGCCAGCCGGGTTGGGACGTGGGGCGTTCTGGAGACGCTAGGCCGAGGTTTGCTGAATGAGGATGGCCGCGCTCTGGGCGACGATCCGCTGTGGACGGCGCTCGCTAAGCTGGATGGGCGCGAGTCGGGGGACCTGCCCGGCAAAGATTTTCGCGGCAGTGGGCCTTTTCGCCTGCCAGCCAAATGGCAGGCGCAGATTGCGAACAGCGCAGGCGAGCCGTTTGACGAGGTCGAGGTCGCCACCCTCACCGGCACACTGGCTGCCGGTCTGAACTCGCACCTGGCCTGTTGGCTGTCTTTTGTCCTGCCTTATATTCGCTTCCGTTTGCAGCGGGCGTTCGATCCAAACAGGACAGAGACATTAGACCTGCAAACAGCCTTGCTGCTTCGCCAGGGTAGGTTGTATGTGACCTCGACTCACGTGGATCTGGTCATGAGACTGATGGATGTCTCGACGCCGATCCGCATGGCCGGCCTGGACTGCAATCCGGGCTGGCTTCCGGATTTCGGCCGTGTGGTGTTGTTTCACTTCGAATAAGGGAACAGGCAATGGCCCACTCCTTTGAATGCGTGCCGCATACGGCCAGAGGGCATTTCCGACTGAATTTCTACGCGGCGATTTATCACATCGTCCACTACCTCCATCGGATCGACAGATCCGGCGGAAAAGGTCTAAAGCAGCTGCTCGAGAAGTTCCCGTTCATGGCTCGATATGTCGAGGAGATGCTCCCCCACATGCCCGATGAGGTCTCCTGGGATGAAGGCTGCGCGTGGTGGGAAGCGGAAATTGCTGCCTGGGAGCGAGCGAGCGCCGAGCACCTGCCGTTGGTGGCGTTAAGCCGACAGGGAAACCTTAGTTTTTCGAGCCGTATCGCCTTCATGACCGTGGGCCTGGTGGAGGAAGATTCCCGCTTCGGCACCCTGGTTGCCAGGCTCCAAGAGCCACTACCGCACCGCCGGCCCTGCCTGGAATTGGTCGGGCAGGTGATGAGAACCCGTCCCGCAGGTGATTTGGACGCCTGGTCCATTTGCCGGCCCCTGGTTTCGAGCGGCCTGGTCGAGGTGGTTAACCGGGAGGCGCCCCGGTCGGAGTGGGAGCTCAGAGTACCCTCGATGCTCTGGGATGCGGCCAGGGATGAGGTCGAGGTTCATCCAATCGGGTGGTGCCAGTACCACCCGCCCGAGGCTTTCCCACGGGTCAACGAACTGCTCTTTCCTGAGGAGTTCCTGCAGCGCTTGGAGCAGCTCCCTGCACTGGTGACCGCCGGTAAAGCGGACGCCATTGTGCTCCGCGGCATGCAGGGGAGCGAACGCCTCACAATCTTGGGAGCGGTGGCCCGCGCTCTTGGACAGGGAGTCATTGAAGTGCATCCTTTCCCCGGCAAAGAGAGGGGAAGGGCCGATGCGGCCGAACGGCCATGGCTGCTGTTGGGCTTGCTGTGCTCCATGACTCGCTCCGTGCCGGTCATAACCTGTGACCTGGGTCCGGGAGAGACGGCGGAGGTGCCTGCCCTGAGTGGCTACCAAGGGGCTGTGGGCGTGATGATGGGGTTCGAAGGGGGACTGAATGGGCGGTTGGCTGAAAAGGCCGTCACCCTTACGGTTCCGCTCTCCAACGCGGCGCAGCGCCAGCGTTATTGGCAGACAGCGCTGGCAGGACACACGCAGGACCTCACCGAGGTGAGCGAGCGCTTCCTCATGCCAGGCGGGTACATCCGCCAGGCCGGGACGATGGCCATCGCTCATGCGGCTCTGGATCGGCGCGAGGAGGTGCGTCTGGCCGACATCCGCGAAGCCTGCCGGGCGTTGAATCGCCAGTTGTTGGATACGCTGGCAGCGCGCCTCGAAGTGGAGGGGAGATGGGACAACCTCGTCGTCAGCGAGGCCACGGCCGATAGACTCCGGGAACTGGAACGACGTTGCCGCCACCGGGAACGGCTGCTCGAGCACCTGGGTCCGGGCTTTGGCTCGGCGAACAACCGAGGGGTGCGGGCGCTGTTCACCGGGGCCAGCGGGACCGGCAAGACACTGGCCGCCAAGATTCTGGCCTCCGAACTCGGAATGGACTTGTACCGGGTTGATCTGGGCGCAGTGGTTAACAAGTACATTGGCGAGACAGAAAAGAACCTTCACCGAGTCCTTTCCAGGGCCGAAGAGCTGGATGTGATTCTCCTTCTGGATGAGGGTGATGCGCTCCTCAGCAGCCGCACGGAGGTCAAGTCTGCCAATGACCGCTATGCCAACCTGGAGACCAACTATCTCCTGCAGCGACTCGAGAACTACCAGGGCATCGTGGTGGTAACGACCAATGCCGCGCAGTACATTGACACCGCCTTTCAGCGGCGTATGGACGTGGTTGTGAATTTTGTTCCCCCGCAGGCGCAAGAGCGCTGGCAAATCTGGCAGCTTCACTTGCCGTTCAATCATGCTGTGCCTTCCGAGTATCTCAAGGAAGTGGCCGTTCAGTGCGAGATGAACGGCGGGCAAATTCGCAATGCGGCCCTACACGCCACCCTGCTGGCGGTGCACGGAGACAGTGGCGTCGTGAACCGCTGGCACGTTGACGAAGCGATCCAGAGCGAATACCGAAAGGCGGGCGCTCTCTGCCCCCTTGACGCCGACAGCCGAGCCGGAGAAGCACGCGGAGGCATGGAAGCATTTTTAGGTGCACTGGCGACATGAGTGAATCACAGGCTAGAGCCAGATCGAAATCGAAGCGATCCAACCATGCTCCCCAGCGGGCTGCGGCAGGCGGCCCTGTAGCTGTGCACGGACCCTCCTCGGCCGCCGATTCTGCTCTCGGCGCGTTCTATTCCGCTGGGCCGGTCATGGGTCTCGGTGGCGGAGTGCAGAGGCAGGTCGCGATCGGCAAGGCCGACGATGCCTATGAACGCGAGGCCGCCGTTGTCGCGGATCGCGTGACTTCCGGCAAGAAGGTCGAGCCTGGGGATATTTCTAAGATCGAGCCGGGCGCGATCTCTCAAACCATGCCTGTGCAGAAGGCGGAAGCGAAGCCGGAACAAAAAGTCGAAGACAAGAAGCCCGTCCAAAAAGCGGAAGCCAAGCCCGAAGAGAAGAAGCCGGAGCCGTTGCCGGTCCAGAAGGCTGAGGAGAAGAAACCGGAACAAAAGGTCGAAGACAAGAAACTCATCCAGAAAGCGGATGCGAAAAAACCAGAAGAAAAGAAGCCAGAGCCAAAACCTCTCCAGAAGGCAGAAGCCAAGCCGGAACCAAAAGTCGAAGAGAAGAAACCGGTCCAGAGAGCAGAAGCCAAACCCGAAGAGAAGAAGCCGGAATCCAAGCCGGTTCAGAAGGCTGAGGCAAGGCCGGAAGAGAAAAAGCCCGAGCCGATCCCTGTCCAGAAGGCAGAAATCTCGGATGAGAAGCCGGCGGAACCGAGTGCTCCGGAGACTGGCGCTGAGGAACAGGAGCCTGTGCAGACTCAACCGGCGGGCGCAGGTGGAGCGTCGAGCTCCTCTTCAATGGCGGCTGCGGCGCAGCAGGCGATCGCCGGCAAGGGCGGGGGCACGTCGCTCAACCCGGTGACCCGGGGTGCATTAGAATCGAGCCTGGGCGCTGATCTTGGTCACGTGCGCGTCCACGACGACGGCCCTGCCCGTCAGGCCGCCCGCGATCTCAATGCCCGCGCCTTTACGCACGGGAGCGACATCTGGCTGGGACCCGGCGCATCGCAGAACGACCTGCGCCTGATGGCCCACGAGGCGACGCATGTGGTGCAGCAGGCGGGCGGGGTGCACCGAATGGTGCAGCGCAAGAAGGGAGCCGACGGACCCGTCGAGCAGAGCGACGTGGACGTCACCGGTAAGACCATCAAGATCCCGGCTCTCAGAGTCCCCAAGAACGACTCGCGCAAGGTCGACGCAATCAAGAAAAAGCTCACAGGCGAGGGCTTCCCACTGCCCGGCGCATGGACCCGCTGGACAGACCAGAGAAAGGTCTGGGCCGAAAAGATCGTGAACGATTCGGGTTTCCGAAAGAAGGTCAGCGACAAACTCAAAGGGAAGCCGGGCGTTCCGCTATCCGAAAAGGGCGGAGCCGGGGCAGGGGGCGGCGAAGAAAAGAAAGTCCACGTCCTGCAACGCGCCGATGGCCAGGAGTACTACGTCATTGGGACCGCGGAAACCATGTTGCCGGTACTTGCGCTGCCGAACTGGGACAAGGTGGGCAACTACCATCGGTTCCACGTCGATCACGTTCTCGAGGCCTATCTCGGCGGGCCGAACACCACGGACAACATGGAGTTGCTTGACGAAAAGGCCAATGAGAGCTCTGGCTCAAAGATCCAGAGCGAGGTAGATGGGAAGGTCACTGCTGCCATCCGCCAGTACGAGTACGGGACGGCAGAACCGGTCAAGAAAGGAGAGAAGAGAAAGAAGCAGAAAAAGTGGCCCGGTTCACGGAACGTGGACAAGGTTCGGAAAAGCTATCAGATCCTTTTCAAAGAGTTGCGTCCGGAGCTCGATCTAGTCAAGAACGCGGACGCTGAGGAGAACTACTGGACGCTGAAGGAGGTCAAGGACGAGGCGAAGCCCCTGGACCAGCTCAAGGCCCTCAGTGAGAA
>Ga0335070_10001596_pt1 | contig 26187 bp, 18 predicted proteins | sample Lox_Sample_13_FD_206722 | JGI IMG/M metagenome (GOLD analysis project Ga0335070, IMG submission 206722) | Soil microbial communities from Loxahatchee National Wildlife Refuge, Florida, United States - Lox_Sample_1.3 | ecosystem: Environmental > Terrestrial > Soil > Wetlands | place: USA...
TGAAACCTGACCTGGTGATTATGGACCTCTGGATGGAGGGTATGGATGGGTTTAAAATACTGCAGCTTATGCGGCAGAATAGCGAACTCAAGAATATTCCCGTGATCATTCTTTCAGCAAGGACCATCCCGGTTGACATCCATAGGGCTACGGCGCTTGGGGCAAGTGACTTCCTCCCAAAGGCAACCACTACGCCGCTGAACCTTGTGGAAAAGGTACGGGAACTATTTTCCTCATTGGGTTGATGCGGGATCAATACGCAGGCCTCTCTTTCCTTTCGCACTTAGGTGAAGAGATACGAATCATAGGAATGGTATTCCTTTAAGGGAGGACGAGATGACTAAGAAGTTGCTGACATTATGCGCAACGTTCACGATAATGCTTGTAGGCGTGGGGGGGTGCCAGAAGAAAGGGGAGATTATCAAGATTGGTGTTGCCGCGCCCATGACAGGAGATCAGGCGAAGATTGGAACTGACTTGAGAAACGGGGTGACCCTTGCAGTTGAGGAATGGAATGCCAAGGGAGGCGTTTTGGGCAAGAAGATCGAAGTGGTGGCAGTGGATGACCAGCACGATCCTAAACAAGCGGTCTCTGTAGCGAACAAACTGGTAAATGAGCGAGTGGCGGGTGTTGTTGGGCATTTCAATTCCAGCTGTTCCATCCCTTCATCAGATGTGTATAATCGGGGAGGGGTCCCCATGATTTCGCCTGGTTCTACTAACCCTCAGCTCACCGAAAAGGGATACCGGGGCGTATTCCGGGTATGCGGGAGAGATGACCAGCAGGGGAAAGTGGGAGCTGAGTTTGTAATAAACAAGCTGAACCTCAAGAGGATTGCGGTCATTCATGATAAAACCACCTATGGCCAAGGACTTGCTGATGAATTCAGGAAGTTTGTGAAAGGAAAGGTTGAAATTGTGTATTACGGGGGAATCATCCAGGGAGACAAGGATTTCAAGACAGTCCTCACCTCGGTAAAGGAAAAGAACCCGCAGCTTATCTATTTCGGGGGTATTTACCCTGAGGCTGGCCTGCTGGTAAAACAAGCGAGAGAATTGGGTATGACGGTTCCCCTTATGAGCGGTGACGGTACTATAGACCCGAAGTTCATAGAGATTGCAGGGGTAAAGGCTGCCGAAGGAACCTACCTTACCTTCAGTCCTGACACAAGACAAATCCTCACCGCAAAGGCGTTCTTGGAAAATTATGAGAAGAAGTACGGGGAGATTGGTCCTTATTCGGTATACGCCTATGATGCAGCAAATATTCTTCTTGCCGCAGTCAGGGAAGCAGGGAACAGCGAGGGCAAGGCGGTGATGGATAAGCTCCACTCTATGGAATTTTCAGGGGCATTGGGAAAGATACAATTTGATGAAAAGGGGGACGTGACCGTTTCGCCCTATGTGGTCTGGGTTACAAAGGACGGAAACTTTATTGAATACTGGAGACCGTAGTTACAGTCTCTCCATGGTTTTGATAGTCTCCTTTGTTGAAGGGTAATTCCTCGTTTCCCCATGTTTTTTCAGCAGCTCATAAATGGTCTTACTGTGGGAGGTGTCTATGCCCTCATAGCCCTTGGCTATACGATGGTGTATGGAATCCTTGAGCTCATCAATTTCGCCCATGGTGAGATTTATATGCTGGGCGCCTACCTCGGCATCATCTTTTTTGGCTTTTTTACTGCTTCGGGCCTAACCTCTTTTAGCCTTCTGTTGTCCCTCCTGCTCACCTTTGCCATGGCAGTGATATTCTGCTCTGCGTATGGATTCACCATGGAGAAGATTGCATACCGGCCGCTCAGAAACGCGCCACGTCTCAGTCCTCTCATAAGTGCTATCGGCGTATCCATATTCCTCCAGAACTATGTGATGCTCACCCAGGGGGCAACGGATAAGGTATTTCCCCACCTCTTTGGCACCTCAGGGTTTACCCTGTTTAACGCGAGGGTCACCCATCTGCAAACTGCGATTGTACTCGTCTCATTATTCCTCATGGTGTCCCTCCACCTCTTCATCACAAAAACGAAGATGGGGAAAGCCATGCGTGCGGTGGCACAAGACAAGGCAATGGCGTCACTCCTGGGCATTAATATTGACTCCATAATCTCATTGACCTTTATTATCGGCTCAGGTCTCGCGGCCATCGCAGGGATCATGATCGCACTCTATTATGGCCTCGTGAATTATTCCATTGGATATATCGCCGGGATCAAGGCATTTACCGCTGCAGTGCTGGGCGGGATCGGAAGCATCCCGGGAGCAATGTTTGGAGGGCTGTTCCTCGGTTTTGTGGAGAGCATGGGGGCGAGCTATATTTCGAGCGAATACAAGGACGCGTATGCGTTTCTGGTCCTCATCGTAGTACTGCTCATCAAGCCTTCAGGAATCTTTGGGAAAACAACGGAGGAGAAGGTGTGAGACAATGCTGAGATCGGTCCTCATTGCCCTCTGGCTTTCCCTCCTCTTCCTTCCCTTCAGGGGGCTGAAGGCTTCTCTCATTCTTTTTGTCATTCTCTCATGCTCGTTTATCGTATTCAAATACCTTGGGGCTCCACTTCGGTCATTGCGCGCGACTATGCAACCCCTTGGGAACAGGGTATACACAAAAGGGATCGCACTCTCCCGATTAAAAGGCTCACGCTATTTAGTTCTCCTTATACTTCTTGGGCTGCCATTCGTTTTGGAAAATTATGTGCTCGACATATCCATTCTCACAGGCATCTATGCCATCCTCGCCATCGGGCTGAATGTGGTAGTGGGTTTTGCCGGTCTTCTCAATCTGGGCTATGTGGCCTTTTACGCAATCGGGGCGTATACCTATGCCCTGCTCTATGCAAAGATGGGGCTTGGCTTCTGGGTATCGTTGCCCCTCTGTATCGGACTGACCACCCTTTCGGGCTTCGTGCTTTCTGTCCCTGCCCTGAGGTTAAGGGGGGACTACCTTGCTATTGTGAGCCTCGGTTTCGGAGAGATTGTCCGTTTGATACTGAACAATTGGGATTCCCTGACCAATGGGCCCAACGGCATATCCGGTATTCCCGTACCCTCTGTCCTCGGTTTTTCCTTGGGAGGATTGAACAGGTATTACTATCTGATTCTTTTTTGCGTTATTCTGACCTATGGTGTGGTGAAGCGCATCCGGTCCTCGAAAATCGGGAGGGCATGGATGGCAATAAGGGAGGATGAGATCTGTGCGTCCACCATGGGGATAAACACCACCATGTATAAACTCTATGCCCTCTCCTTCGGGTCTCTCTGGGCCGGACTTGCGGGTGCCCTTTTTGCCGCAAAAATGCAGTTTGTGTCCCCTGAGAGTTTTACCTTTATGGAGTCTGTGCTCATCCTTTGCATGGTGATACTGGGAGGGATAGGGAGCCTTCCCGGTGTGGTGGCGGGGGCCTTTATCCTTATTATGCTTCCCGAGGTCTTAAGGGAAGTACAATCCTACAGGATGCTTGCCCTTGGAGTAGGGTTGATTCTCATGATGGTCTTCAAGCCCCAGGGACTTCTGGGTGGTCCGGGGAGCAGGAGCAACGAATAATGTACCTGCTTGAGGTTCGGGGATTAACGAAGCATTTTGGAGGCGTAAAGGCTATTGAAGATGTGAGCTTCAGAGTAGAAGGGGGCTCCATCGCAAGTATCATTGGACCTAATGGCGCAGGCAAGACGACCCTCTTCAATTGTCTTACCGGAATCACGAAGCCCACAAAAGGTTCCCTCTCCCTCTCCGGGACAGATATCACGGGACTCCCTTCCCATGAAATCGTCAAACTGGGCATTGCGCGAACATTCCAGAACATACGGCTCTTCAGGGAGATGACCGTTCTGGAAAATGTGCTCATTTCCCAGCACCGTAAGATCAACACCGGGATTTTCGGAACCCTCCTGAAGGATAGGGCATTTCTTTCAGAGGAGAGGGCCGCACGGGAAAAGGCCTTGGAGTATCTCGACTTCGTTGGTCTCTGCGAAGCTGCACACATTCCCTCTCTCAACCTGCCCTATGGTGGTCAGAAACGCCTCGAGATCGCAAGGGCAGTGGCCACTGACCCTGTCCTTCTTCTGCTGGATGAACCGACCGCAGGGATGAATTCCCAGGAGACAGGAGAGATCATGGAGATCATTATGAGGCTCCAAAAACTGGGAAAGACGGTTCTCCTCATCGAGCATGACATGAAGGTGGTCATGGGAATTTCAGAGAACATTGTGGTCCTCGACCATGGGGTGAAGATTGCGGAGGGAGTCCCCGGGGCTATCAAGAGGGACCAGATGGTGATCGAAGCGTATCTGGGAAGGCAGGAACATGCTCAGGCTTGAAGATGTCCATACCTTCTATGGCAATGCCGAGGCGCTCAGGGGAGTGGAGATCGGGGTAGGCCAGGGAGAAATAGCCTGCATGATAGGGAATAACGGGGCAGGCAAATCAACAACCCTCATGGCCATCTCAGGGGTTATCAAGCCGAGGGGAGGACGGATTCTCTTCGAAAACAGGGTGATCAGCAATCTCCCGCCCCATGAGATTGTGAAGTTGGGGATAAGCCAGGTTCCTGAGGGAAGGAGGATATTCCCCCGCCTTACGGTAAGGGAGAACCTTGAAATGGGTGCATTCCTGCACAGCAGCAAAACGAGAGCGAACTATGAAAGGGTGTATTCACTCTTTCCCATCTTAAAGGAAAGGGAGAAGCAGCCGGGCGGGACCCTGAGTGGCGGAGAGCAGCAGATGCTCGCCATCGGCAGGGCCCTCATGTCAAATCCCAAAATGCTTCTCCTTGATGAGCCCTCATTGGGCCTGGCGCCGATTATTGTGAGCAGGATTTTCAAGACCATAAAGGAGATAAATGATGAGGGAATGACCATCCTTCTTGTGGAACAGAATGCCCACGCTGCCCTGAACCTCTCAGGAAAAGGGTATGTATTGGAAAGCGGAAAGATAAGCGCGCAGGGCACCGGCGTGGAACTTCTCAGGAATGAGCAGGTGAAAAAAGCCTACCTGGGTGAATGAAGTGATTTCTGGTATAATCAGCGTATGCAGCTGGCAAGGGTACATCTTTTGATCAGGGGGAGGGTGCAGGGAGTGTATTACAGGGGATTCACCCGTGATATCGCAAGTCACCTTGGCATCAGGGGATGGGTAAGGAATCTCTCTGATGGCAGTGTGGAGGCGGTTTTTGAGGGCAACAGGGAAGATATAGAGCAGGCTATAAAACATTGCCGCATGGGTCCTCCGGGAGCAGGGGTTGAGGATGTCGTGGAGGCATGGGAGGACTATAAAGGAGACCTGCAGGGGTTCCAGATAAGGTACTACTGATGAATTCACGGAATGTACTCGTGGTAGACGATGAGGCTGACCTTGTCGAGCTTGTCTCTTATAATCTGAAGAAAGAGGGCTTTGCCGTGGATTCAGCATCAGACGGGGAGGAGGCGCTTTCAAAAATCAGAAAGAAAAAATATGACCTCCTGATACTGGACCTCATGCTGCCCGGCCTCCAGGGCATGGAGCTCTGCAGGATACTCAGGAATGATCCCAAGACTTCTGGTCTGCCTATCATCATGCTTACGGCAAAGGGGGAGGAAGTGGACAAGGTCCTCGGGCTGGAGATGGGAGCGGATGACTACATGACAAAGCCCTTCAGTCCAAGGGAACTTGTGGCGAGGGTGAAGGCAGTATTGAGGAGGTCTCCCGGGGAGAGGCCTTCCGGAGAGGGGATGCTGAAGATAGGAGGGCTTGAGATCGACAGGGAGAGATATGGCGTTTCCATCAAAGGAAAACCGGTCAAACTCAGCGCAACTGAATTCAAGCTTCTCCTCTACCTTGTGGAGAGAAAGGGAAAGGTATTCAGCAGGGAGCAGCTTCTTGACGCAATATGGAGTGACGAGGCATTTGTGGAGCCCAGGACAGTGGACGTGCATATACGAAGATTGAGGTCCCAGATCGAGGAAGATCCTGCAAATCCAGGGTATATCAAAACCCTCAGGGGCATCGGATATTTTTTCGCAGAGAAGGAATGAACGAAAAAGCCTTATGGTCTCAGGGGAATCTTATCGCTGAGGAGATTCCGTCGACCTAGCCTGTGAACCTGTACGTTTTTTGCATGTAGTGCAGTGCGATAACCGAGGCGAGGATTGCTATCATTGACGGTTCAGGCAGTACCATCACTGCTGCATATTATTCTTCCCTCATAAGGAGCCACCCCACATCTTTCTTGCTTTTTTAACAGAAAATTAATCCTCCCGTAATAATCCTGTAACTCAAAGATTTTATCCTAGCTAGAGTAGTGTAGCGCAGGCAACTTTCATATCCTCACAAAATAGTCGGACGGTTCGGTGAAGGGAAGCGAGTTCTGACCTTTGCGGTCAGGCCGGCTTGAGACAAAGCATCTGAGGATTCCTCCGGATGTGGGAAAAGAGGTAGGGTATAAGCGTTCACTGTAGCATACTCGGTCAGCCTGGTATGATAATGCGGAGATGGTGGATGCGAACGAAAGTCTTAATAAACCTTTAATGAGGCTTTCATCATAGTGTAATATTTGAAAGGTAAAGTTTCCATAAACCGAACACAAGGATGAATAAGCTGGCGAGCATCATTACTATGATAAAAGAACTCCTGCAAAGGAAGTTTACGGGATACATAAAGATCAGCTTCACGAGCGGGACTGTGAAGAAAGTGGAGAAATTTGAGGAAATACTAAAGAAATAGTGAATATAAGGGTCCTTTGCTGACCGGCAGAACTATCTGTTAAGGAACCAGAAAGCCCGAATCAAGAGACGCAGCTTCCGTCTTGATTCGGGCTTTCTTTTTGGGTACTTGGCTGACCTCTTTAAAGGGAACAGGAAGCCCCATCGAAAGCGTGTCGAAGTTGTTAGACTTTTTTGGGAAAAGTCGACGGGCTTGAGAAATCCAGGCAAAAGGGGGTGATAAAAAGCAGTACCGGTCAAAGTAAGGATGCGCGGCATGAGCCGGCATCCGGCCTTCAGAAGAACTGAAGAGCCCTGGGTGGCAGGGCAATCTGTAGGCGATAATCAATCTCACAAACTTGGAGAGAACTAAGGAGGAAAGACAGTGAAAAAGTTAATGATGCTCTTCGCAGTTGCAGTGCTGCTCCTTGGCGTAAGCGGAAATGCCATGGCGTATTTCACAGCAGATGGCGAGCTGATCCGCGCAGTGTACTCTGGAAACGGCTCAGGACAGGAAATCTTAACAGACCTGGGCCCTGTTTCGTCACTCTCGTCGGTTCAGAACTTTAACACCAGCAACTTCAGTCTCGCCGGTCTGGGCGGGAGCGCAACATGGGCCAATTCCTATGTGGGCTATTTTGCGGTAGCGTTAAGCCCGACCCAGCAGGCATGGACGAGCGGTCCTTTGACCGGTCAGTCAAATGCTGGTATGCAGAATTTCAACAATATCTATTCTGCCGCGGGCTACGTGATGGGAAATGCGAGTCAAAGCGTAGGTCAGTCATTTACGGTATCCCAAAGCGATCCGAACTCCTACCATACCCAGATGAATGCGGGATCTGCCGGAGCAGGATATATGGGCGGTTACCTTTTCGGAGGAGGCGACCAGAACCTGGCTGCCCTTGGCTCAACCGGTTATGTGGACCAGGTCATTTACAACTATGCCAATCCTGACGATGCGGCCCAAGGTGTTGGGATTGCAGTTATCAGGACCTTTGCTGACGGTCATTCAGAGTCCAATCCCGCTGTTGTGCCGGTCCCTGCGCCGATCCTGCTTTTTGGCTCAGGGCTCATCGGCCTGGTAGGGATTGGGAGAAGGAAACAGTCTGCCTAAAGCAGCCTGAAGCTTAGTGAACTAACCAGCAATTCAACAAAAGGAGATTCAAATGAAGATCAAGAAATTCTTGACATCGCTGCTTGCCGGGGCCTCCCTGCTGACGCTTGTGGGGACCGCCTCTGCAGTGACCGGGGACATAAACATTTACGGCGCATCGGCCCAGTACAATTTCTGGAAGGGTCAGGCCCCCGGCTTTCTGTCAGCCCAGGGCTGTACCGCCACCGCTAGCGGTGCCACATCAGACAACAAGAACGCCATCACCAAGGGGACAGGGCCTGCGGGCAGCTGCGGCGCCAGCGGCACAGTATATTTCCGCACCTCCTCGAAGGCATCCTACGACGGCCCCCTTGCCATTCAGGGTGACACCGCAAACCCGAACGGCACCGACTATCTCGATAACGGTCCATGCCGCACAGCTCTCGGCTACGGCCCCACTTACAGGCCGATGGTCGATGAAGGTACCTGCAACTTTTCAACAGGTGTGTGCACCGGCACAAAGTGCGTTCAGGTGACCGGCGGCTCTTCTGATGTCGTGGTTTCGTCCTTTAACCAGAAGACCGTCGGTAATCTGTTAGGTCCCAACGGCGGCGGTTCCATCACCAGGGACTTCGTGACAGCAGCAAATAAAATAACTGCTACGGGCTTAGCTGATTGCCGCGACATGGTCGTGCCGTTTGCGTTCTATATTAACAAGAAGGTCGAAGGCGGAGACGCGGTCGGCGCAACGGCTATCACGAGTGGGGGGAGCGGTTATACCGTTGCCACAGTCGCTTTTGGCGGACCCGGTACGGGCGCAACAGCAACAGCAACAGTATCAGGCGGTCAGGTTACCGGAATAACTATTACGAACGGCGGGAGCGGTTATACCTCGGCCCCAACCGTTACCATCTCAGGCGACGGTTCTGGCGCCACTGCAACGGCCTACAGAACAGTCACGGATCTGACCACCTCTGATGCAAAACTGCTCTTCTCAGGAAAGATCAATGACTGGTCAGACCTTGGCTTTGACGCCCATCCTGCAACCGTCTGCTGGCGTCATGCCGGCTCAGGCACCATGGCGACACTCGCGTACGCCGTCATGCCGCCTGCCGCGTTGCAGCAGCTCCAGGTTGCCGGGACCCCGGCAACGAAGAATTACTGGTTCAACGACGGCTCTGCTGACGAGATGAAGTGCGTAAACAACACCGGCAGTGTGAGCGGCGATTATGCAGTCGGCTACGCCGATGCGGACCAGGACCTTAGCTCATATCCGAACGTTATACGGGCCTCCTACAACGGTGTTGCCCCCAGCCACGCGAATGTCTCAAACGGTCTCTATGATTTCTGGACCGTACAGAACCTCTACACCACATCACCGGTCCCGGCGGATATGGCCGCAGTGTGTACTTACTTCACGACCTGTGCTCACAATACGAATCCGTACTATAACACCTTGAGCCAGATGCATTGGAATAAGGTTTCCGACACGACTTATCTTATCCGCGCAACCCAGAGTTGCGACGACACCTGCACCTATACCGGCTCCGGCACTAACAATTGCCATTAATCTTCAGCTGAGCCACTGTTGACACAGCCGCAGGGCCCCTCCGGGGGCCCTGCCCTATTATCTGCGCGCACTCCGGGCATAAGGGATTTTCGAAAGGGTTCTGCTCTTATTTAACCTCATTGAAACAATCCCTTAACATTCTCTTAACATAACGATAGTAATATTATCGAGGGGTTTATAACAGGCATTCGGGGGTGACTATGGACAGGACAAAGAGGCTCATCGAAACGATCAGGACGCTGATGGAAGGTGAGTTCAGCGGCCATATCAAGATCAATTTCACTCAGGGAAGCATCGGGAGGGTCGAGAAGCACGAGGAATTGGAGGATGTCCCGGTCTTTTCCTCGGGAGATGAAGAACAGTAATGTTGAAAAGGGAGGATTTTTTTGAGATGTCACAGCCACGTCATTTTCTCGTTGTGTCAGTATCGCTTTCTTTTGCCCTTCTTCTGGTCGGTTGCGCTGCCACCGGAGGCGTCAAGCAGGAAAGCGCCAGAGTTGTCCATACAGGGGACACCGCTGATGTTGATTATCTTTGCCGGCTCAGGAACAGGGAGATCGCGGCCGCTACAGGGAATGTGGCGCAGGACCAGCCCAAATCCGGTCTTTATGTCATGAGAACAGAGAAAGGTCCGCTTTCTGTTGTGGCGGCAAGGCCGGACGGGCAGCAGAGCGGACCAAAGTACGCGGTTCCCGAGGAAGAAATCACCTACCGGATTTCGTTCAACATCGTCGGCATGAAGGAAGGAGAGAGCAAACAGATCGAGCTCACATCAACGGACATACCCTTAAGCAGTGAAAAGAGTCATGTCTCACGACTGGCACGTGTCCGAACCAGACCGAAAGAAATGACCATGTCAGTAGAGGAATACCGGAAGCAGACCGGCAAATCACCGGAACCGGGACAGGAGTTTACCATAGACCCGTCCTTTCCGGGTCGGGTCGAGACGGTCACAGATAAGGATGTGGTCATCCGCTTTGCGAGACCGGGTGATGTGATCGAAACCCCGTTCGGACCCGGCGTGGTTGGTGAAGAAGCAAATGACTACAAAATCCGTATCGACGCCCGGAAAGGCGCTCTTATCCGGGTGGACACCCTTGTAGGCCGCGTCACTGATGTAAGTGATAAGGTCATCACCATTGACTTCCGGAACCCGTTCGGAGGAGAAACTCTTGTCTGCGACGTAACGGTCGGAAAAATCACAGCTGCTAAGCCGACGGAGGAGACGGAAGAGGAGAGCGGCCATAACTGAAAAACAGAATGAAGTGTACAGGGGGGACTATTTCGGGAGAGAGAGGACAGAGAATTGACGACGATGCTCACCACAGAGACCCCGATACGCAGAGAAAACAAGTGTGAACTATGAAGCGGGCAATAAGAATTTTTTCACTTTTCACTTCTCTGGGTCCTCTGCGGTCGATCGTATTATTTGTGATAACTATCCTGGCGCTTCAAGCTCGCCTGCCCGACATATGCTTAGCCGCAGAGGGCGCGGTAACAGATTTTGAAATACAGGCCATTGAGGTGACAGGAAACACCGTTCTCCCGGCCTACAAGGTGGAGGATGCCCTGGCCCCTTTCATCGGTTCGGGTAAGACGGTCCCTGACGTGGAGAAAGCGCGCGATGTGCTCGAAAAACTCTATCATGACTCCGGCTATCCGGCCGTTATCGTGAATATACCGGAACAAACCTTGGAAGGCGGAATGGTCAAGCTCCAGGTCATCGAGAGCAGGATAGGCAGGATAAAGATTGCCGGGAACCGATACTTCGCCGAGGAAAAGATAAAGGAGGACCTGCCCTCTTTGGCCCCCGGCGGGATGCTCTATCTGCCCAAGGTGCAGGAGGAAATCGGCCGGGTGAACAGAAATCAGGATATCAAGGTTGACCCGGTCATGACGCCGGGTGAGCAAACAGGGACGATCGACATAGAGCTGAAGGTGGAGGACCGGCTTCCCCTGCACGGGTATCTGGAGCTCAACAACGACGCCAGTCCCGGCACAAAAGAGCTGCGGCTTGGCGCAATGGTCCGCTATGACAATCTATGGCAAAAGGAGCACTCACTATCGCTCCAATATATAATCGCGCCCCAGAGTCCGGAAGAAATGCAGGTGCTGGGCGCCTCTTACGCCCTTCCCACACCCTGGGACAAAGACCACCAGCTGGCCTTTTACGGCGTCTGGTCAAACAGTAATACCACTTCAGCTTCGGTCTCGGGATTAAACGTCATTGGTAAAGGATATATTTACGGTATGCGTTATGTCGTACCCCTGCCGCAATACAAACTCTATTCCCATAACATGACTCTCGGAATCGATTACAAGCATTTCGATCAGGCCGAAGGGCTCACGACGGCCAGCGGTGGTCCGACAACGCCCATTTCATACGTGCCGCTCTCCCTCGCGTATAATGCCACCCTGCCTGATGAGTGGGGAGGGGTGACCCAGTTCGGCGTCGGGCTGAACCTTTCGTTACGCGGGCTCGGCTCGGGACAGGATGAATTGGATCAGTTGCGCGCGAATGCGAGGCTGAATTATTTCTATGCGACCGCGAGCATCCAGCGTATGCAGAAACTGCCATGGGGAATGAATCTCCTGGTGAAAGTCGATGGCCAGGTGGCTGATCAGCCTCTCGTAAGCAACGAACAATATTCTGCCGGCGGCAGGATGAACGTGCGGGGGTATTTGGTGAGCGAGGAGTTGGGCGATAATGCCCTTCACGCCACGGCAGAGCTTTCTTTCCCGAACCCTTTCGAAAAAATCATTAAGGATTTTCAGATGACTCCTTTTGTCTTCTACGACATTGCAAGGCTGATCATCAATGACGCGCTCCCGGGCCAGCAAAGCAGGTTCACCCTTGCGGGGACAGGCGTGGGGGTACGGGGCTTAATTACGAAGTACGTGGATTACGAGGTCGATTGGGCAGTGGCCCTGGACGCGACAAACATAACAAGCACGTATGACCAGAGGATTTATTTCAAGATCAGAGCGGTCCTGTGAGTAAGGTTGTTTCGTGATAGGAGATGGTTAAGATTTTTTTGTCAAAAGATATGGTGGAGGTGCATGTGAAAGCCGGCATTTTTCGGATTTTATCTCATCTTCTCTGCTGCGCGATGGTCCTTTTGCCTGTGGACGCATCGGCGGGCACTCTCAATATTCCCGGGTTTAACGGACCGGTTATCAAAGCGCCGACGGTCCAAGCACCGGCCACGCAATCGCTCCCTGTCAATATTCCGGGGTTTTACGGGCCGACTGTGGCGCCCCCGCCACCTCAAACGCTTCCCGAATTGAAGGATGGCGGAGCCCTTCAGGGAGCTACCGTTGCCCAAACCTCGCAGAACCAGCTGACGATCCAGCAGAACCAGCAGCAGGCAATTATCGATTGGTCCCACTTCAACATCAGCGCCGACTCTACGGTGCAATTCCTGCAGCAGGGAAAAGACCAGCAGGGCAATGCGTGGGTCGGTTCAGCGCTGAATCGGATTTGGAGCAACAGTCCCAGCCTTATCTTCGGGAAGCTTTCGGCGGACGGAAAGATATATCTCATCAATCAGAACGGAATCCTCTTCGGACCGGGCTCACAGGTGAATGTCAACAGCCTGACTGCTTCTGCCCTGAATATTACGAATGAGAATTTCATAAATAATATTTTTCAGTTCAGGCATGAAGACTATAACGGAACCGGGCTCGACCCGCTGGCAGCGGTCTCCAATCATGGCGAGATAAATGCCGTGGACGGGGGATATATCTTTCTCATGGCCCCGCGCGTCGAAAACATAGGCTCTATCAATGCCCCCATTGGCCAGATCGGCCTTGTCGCCGGAACGGACGTGACGTTGTTGTCGCCGGGCTTGAACGACACATCGAGGTCGGGCTTTTATGTCATCATCAATAATGATTTCAGCAAACCAGGGAGCGACGACCCTACATTCGGCAATGCCGTGAACCGGGAGCACGGCTCCCTGACCGCTGACGGAGGCGTGGCCGGCATGTACGGCAACAACGTCGACCAGTGGGGGATCATCCGTTCCATTACCGCATTCCGGAACAGACAGGGCCAGGTCGAGCTAAGGGCCTCAAATAAAGTCACAACCTATGCCGGCAGCACCATTTCCCTTCCGGTCAATCCTTCCACAACTGATACGGTCAGTGACACCTTCGACATTCAGCCTTTAGTGGACATAGGCGGGCTGCATCAGCCGACAGCCTCCGGAGTGGCGGCCCCGGCTCCCGTGAAGCAGATTGAGCTGAATGGCGCTATCCAAGCGCCCACAGGGAGAGTCACTCTGAACGCCGGCGAGCGGGTATATGTTGGGGAAACGGGCAGCATCGACGTAAGTGGCGTTGTTGCTGACTTGCCAGCTGCCCTCTTAACGGATTTCAAGCTGACCTCTGTCGAACTCCGTGACGACTATGAACAGAAGGGGGGTGTTCTGCAGGGACAGAAGATCACGACACCCCTTCTTTCCGGCTCTGCCATCGGCGATGTATCCCAGGCCATATTGACCCGGGACAAGACGGCCCTTGAACGAAGCATCGGCGGTGACATAAGGAAGGTGATCGATCCGACCACCGGGGCTTCGTCCTATGGAACGCAGAGCGGACAGATAAACATAACGGCTGCGAACGGCGATGTAATCGTCAAGCACGGGGCGGTCATCGATTTCTCTGGCGGCGCAATCAATTATCAGAGCGGCTTTGTCGACACGACGAAACTGCTGGCCGGCGCTACTATCTATGACATCAGCAACGCCCCGGCATCCCTGCATTATGACAGTATACTTGGAGACTACAGCAAGGTATACAGCCGGTTCGGCATAATAGAGACATATTCGGGCCTTTATTACGGGGGTGCTGCCCCGCTGAAGACTTATGTGAACAGTTATACACAGGGCGGCGACGCCGGCGTGCTTCAACTCTCGGCATCCCATATAGTCCTCGACGGTCAGCTCAAAGGCGGTGTGACAGGCGGCACGTATCAAAATACCTGGACGTCCAGGGGTTCATATGCTAACGATACTGATTATTATGATGCGCTTATGCTTTCCAAGGCGCGGGGCCTCGAAGCGCCGCGGGCCGGAACGCTCACAATGGGCAATGACAATCCGTTCACTAATCCTGCGTCAAACATCACCGCGATTTCGGTCGTCTCGGATTTCCAGCCAAGCCAACTCGGGCCTGATTCTCCTTTGCAAACGGGTCCGACCATGCTTTCCGCAAAGACCCTGAACGACGCGAACCTGGGCACAATCAGACTTTATGCGGACCTTACTGTCTCTACGGCGCAGGATGTCAGCCTCTCACTCCAGCCGGGCGGCACTTTTTCGGCCTCCGCCCGGAGGATCGAACACGCCGGGCAAATCAAGGTCCCTGCGGGCACGATCGGTATGTTCATCTGGCAGGACCCCGCGAGCCAGGAGGACCAGAATGGATTTAACCGGACTACAGATCAGGGCTATGTGCCGCTCCAGGAAAGGATAGTCCTGGAGTCGGGGAGCCGGCTCGATGTCTCAGGGGAAAGGATTGACAACAGCATGGTCGGAAAGACTGGCAGCGCCACGCTCAAATCCGGTCAAACCAAGGGCGGGACCGTTACTATTATGGATGAAACTGACCTTGGTCAGGGAGTTTTTATGCAAGAGAAGGCGGTCGTGGACGTGAGCGGCGGTTATGTCATCGACCAGAGTGGCAAGGTCACGGGGGGGAACGCGGGCGCGCTCAGCATTCAGGGGTCCAATATCATGCTGGACGGAGAACTCAGAGGGTATGCGCTGAGCGACGCGAGTGGTAAGATCGCGGGAGGCTCTGTGACCCTGGCATCAACTAATATAGGTGTGGCTTCCTTAATGCCCGCATGGTACAGCTGGAGCGGGTTTGACCCTCTCTCATCCCCTGTTCCCGAGGCTATGAAGGGCAAGTTCATTCTGGACGGGGGCCGCCTTGATGATACGGGCATCACCAGTATCACACTTAAGAGCTTCAATGATGTGGTCGTACAGCCGAACACAGTAATTGCGCCGTCGCTCGTCAGACTGAACAACCCGTCGTCTGCTGCTCAGACGGGTTCAGCAGCATCAGAGGCCGGAAGCAGTGGAGTCCCCGGCCAACAAGACCTCATCCGTATTGATAACTCCATGGCCTTTACAGCAGGGCCTTCCTCATTCACTGCTATCGCAAGCTCTCCTTTCCTGGGCGCTGCGCCGAAATTTACAGGCAATCTTTTGGAATCAGGCAACCCTGACGCGAAGGTAGTGATTTCCGCGGGCTCCGTGATCCAGACGGTCCCCGCCGCGTCATCGGCGACAAATATATCCCTTAGAGCGCCTGTTGTCGACATAGCAGGAGATCTGGTATCTCCCGGGGGGAACATCAGCGTGAATGCGACGGTCGGAAGCCTTACGGTCGAAAAGGGTGCTGGAATAAGGGCAGGCGGTTACAACTTGCCCGATCCGGCAACTACGCCAAAGGGTTTCAGCATTAACTACAAGCCTGTCAGCGGCGGGAATGTGGCGCTTTCCGCCTCTGCCATCGGCGGCGACCTTATTATCAATCAGGGCTCATTGATAGATGTCTCGGGATCTGATGCTGTTCTGAACAGGGCGTTGTCTTCTGGCGCGGTTTTCACTTATAAAGAAGCAGGTAATCCTGGCAGTCTCTCCCTGACCTATTTCCGCAACCTGACCCTTGACGGCAGCGTGAGCGCCAAGGCAAAAATGGACGGGGTTCAGGGCGCGGCTTTGACCGTGAGCAGGACCGACACGCTGAATGGAATGGAGGTCAGGGCCGCTGACGTAATAATGTATCGGGACATGGGGTTCGACGACCTGACACTGAAGAGCCTTAATTCGCTCAAATTCATCGCCCCGATGGACGTTACAATAGGAAGAAAACTTACCCTTGATGCTCCTATAATTCAGGGGGTGGGGCAGGCCGTAACACTGAAAGCGCCCTGGATACTCCTTACCAACAGTAATTCATCTTCTTCGTTGTCTCCCATCACGACAGCCACCCCTGCCGGAGGGGCTCTTACACTTTCAGGCCAGTGGCTTGACGTAATCGGCTTCACTCAGTTCAACGGGTTTCAAAATGTCGCTTTGGATGCGGTCCGGGACATCCGCTTAAGCGAAGCGCTATATAACACTGGGTCGGGCGGAGCACTGGTCACGGCAGGAAACCTGTCCATGGATGCGGACCGTATCTATCCCGGCAATTCCTACTCATTTAGAGACGGAGGGAATATCATCCAGCCTTCCTTCTATTCCGACTATACACTTCAGGTCGGCGGAAAAGTTACCATTATGAACACCGGCCCCTCTGTGGGCGGGCCTATCTATTCGGCGGGCGGGAGCCTTACCGTCAACGGACTGGGCGGTATCGATATCGAAAAGGGAGGGACCATTGCGGCGCCTATGGGCGCTATCACACTCAGCGCACCCGGGAAGAGGATTTATATAGCAGACGGAAGCGTTGTGACCACCGCAGGAGATATTCCGGTGAATTACGGCCTCATCGATTCGAGTAATATCTGGGTCGAGCAAAATTCAACTCCCTTCGACGGAAGCAGTCTTTCCCAGAAAGGCATTACCATCAACGCCGGAACAGGTGAGACCATTGTCATGAGCGGGGCGAAGATCGACGTCTCGGGAGGCGGATCGCTTTTTGCCTATCAATTTCAGCCCAGCATACAAGGATCTACCAACCCCCTCACCAAGTCCGGCAGCTATGTTGTGTTTAAGGACAATTCCTTTCAGATGCCGGCCACAGAGGTTTACCTGAATGGAGGAGGAGGTCTTAGTCGGGGGGTTTATACCCTGATTCCCCTTGCGAATCATCCTGAAAATGAACGATACGCCTTTATGCCGGGGGCCTATATTATTCAGGCTCAAACGACGGGCGCCTCGCTGCCGCAACAAGGTTCTCTATCAACAGACGGATATCCCCTTACCGTAGGATATACAGCCGTGGCGGATACGTCGATACGCGGCACGCAGCCTCTGGTTTACAGCGTGCGGCCTGCCGCCGATCTCTTGGCAGAGGAGGGGAATTATGTGAAACCTGCTCCTCTTATCTCAGGCAATGCCGGCGATATATCCATTAAAGGGAACTCAACGATCATTAACGGCGACCTGCATGCCGCCCCCCTAAGTGATAGTTATACAGGCGGCACTATCTCACTTAGCGGGAAGAACGTTATTGTCCAATCCTCGGCAGCAACGCAACTGCCAAGCAATTTCGGCTTCGGAACAAGTTTAGATTCTACGGCTGATCTGAGTAAGCTCAAAGGCACTTTGACCGTGACCGCCGACAGTATTTCGGGCAAGGGATTTCAGGAGGTGAGCCTGGGGGACAAGAATACGGACACCATAACGATTAAGAACGACCCCTCGTCTCTTACAGTTCTAAGTGCTGCCGGCATATCGCTTGCGGCGAACACAAAAATAACCATCGAAGCCGGGGCGCAGCTTCAGGCCTTGGCGCAGACAGGCTTCGGAGAGATCGACCTGAACTCGCCGGCAGGGACGGCCGTTATCGGGCAAGGCGCTTTGCTTCACGCCTCCCATGCAATCAATCTCAATGTCGGGATTCAGAACATTCAAGGAGACCTGCAAGTGGACCACAGCGCCCTGACGCTGAAAGGGGCGGAGATATTCTTCGTGCCTGATACATACACAGGGTCGAAACAGTCGGGCCTCTATATTACAGACAGCATGTGGAGTAAATACAGTGCGATTGGGGACATTACCCTTGATGCCGGCTCTACCGATCCCTCCACTCATAGGTCTGTTGCCGGCGAGATCCAGTTTATGGAATCATTCAACCTTTCGGCCGCCAACAGCCTGACGCTGGATGCGTCCCGGATCCTGTACGCCGGTGCCGGATCCTCCGTGACTGCCGTGACGCTCAGCGCCCCGACAGTCAGCCTTAGGAATTCGGGGCCCTCATCGGCGTTTCCGGGCTCGGCAGGCGCCGGAACATTTACTGTGGGCAACTCGAGCGTGGTCAAACAGATCAACATCGGCGGTGGAGACGTTCTTTTCAGCGGTTTCAAGACCATTACGCTCAACAGTTATGGCGATGTGACTCTGCTGGGGAAAGGAAGCCTGACCACTGGGAATGCAGAACTTGTTATTAATGCCGCACGTGTAACGACCGGCAGTACGACCGGAGCGACCGTAACGAATCCTGACAGCACAACGTCGTCGCCTATTACGGCGGCCAAGTTCGTGGTCTATACGGGGGCTGATTACTATAATGACCAAAACAATCTCATCCCCGCCAATGCCATCACCATAGGCACAAGTGGCGGAACTCCGGGCAAGTCTTCTACGCCAGGGGGCATGCTGGAGTTCTGGGGTTCGACAATCGCAATCAATCAGGGAGGAGTAATACAGATGGACGGAGGGTCGATCAAGCTCGTTGCAACAGGCGCCGGGCCGACGGACGGCATCTTCATGCATGACGGCGCCCAGATCCTCGCCAGAGGGACCGATGATGCGCCCGGAGGCTGGGTCGCATTACGGGCTGACAACGGCAGCATAGGCCTGGATGCGAATTCCCTGATTGATGTTTCAGGCAAACAGCTCGACGCGAGTTCCATAGTCAATGTTGCAACCCAGCTCGATGCGGGCAGCGTAACCTTGCTGGCGCCGGTAGGGGGCGTGTCGATAAATGGAAATTTAAAGGGCACCGCGGGAACAGGAAAAGATTCGCTGGGCAACATGGTTAGCGGGGCTGGCGGTTCATTTGTGCTCGATACGCTGACCGTCGATACCGATTACATTAACACGAACAAACTTAATGTTACGGACATGACGAAACTCATCGGGACTCTCACCGCAGGCGGCTTCACCGAATCTCTTGACATTCGGGCGAGGAGCGGGAATGTAGATATCAGTCCTGGCCATACGCTGACGGCGAGCCACGTCAAGCTGACCGCAGATGGCGGCGAAATCAATGTTTATCAGGATGGGACAATTGACGCAAACGCATCTCCTAATGCCGGGACTGTTGAGATCTATGCCAATAATGATCTTAACATCGGAGGGAAGATATTAGCCAAGGGGACAACCAAGGGTGAGGAAGATGTGGTCCTTTCATCAGCTAACGGTTTCGTCAATCTTAGGGACACAGGGTTGATTGATGTTTCAGGGAACGGAGCAGGCCAAGGTGTGGTTCATCTCCGTGCTCAGCAGCAAAACGGAAATGATGTGCAAATGAACCTGGATGGCACAATTAAAGGCGCATCAGCGGTCTACGCCGAAGCCTTCATGGTATATGATAATGTCTCCACCATAGATCAGAATAATATCACCACCTGGCAGACAGACACAAAGACGTATATGGCAAACTCTGATACGATAAAATCGAGACTGCTGGCGAGCCTCCAGAGCGCTGACGCAGGAAACTTTCATCTCGTTCCCGGAATCGAGGCGCGCAGTGACGGCGACATCATCCTGAATACGGCTTGGGATCTGAGTTCTATAACTAATGGCCAATACGATTGGCGATACGGCGGAGAGCCCGGCGTCCTGACCATCCGTGCCTCGGGCAACCTCTCTGTCAACAGTGATCTCGTTGATCACCCAACCGACATGGACCGCCTCATCGCTGCTCCTGCCGCGCGGAATTCCTGGGCCTTTAACCTTGCGGCCGGCGCAGATACATCGAGCGCCAATTATATGTCCGTGAACAACGGCAAGGGGAACTTTTCCATTGCCGATGCAAAGGTCGTTTACACCGAGAGCGCCCCTATCCGCTTTGCGTCAGGAAACGACACGCTTATCAGCTCAGGCGCACATCCAAACTACATGATCAATGCGTCTCTCGGTTACAATCTGGCTTCTTACAGCGGTTCCATTGAGGGATGGGTGGGACGGGACCTCGTCATCACCGGCGGCGCTGTTCAGACCGCGACCGGCGATATTGACATCAACATTGCGAGAGATCTCAATATTAATTTTGGCTCCGGTTATCTGGGTGCGGTCCGCACGACAGGCCAGGCCCCTGTAGGACCGCCCCTCACAGGCGACCCTACGCCAACTACTTATGATCCCAACTACCCCTCTTCGTACGACCCGAGGAATGATTACTGGAGGTATGCGGGAGGCGGCAATATCACGCTTAACGTGGGCCGATATGCGGGAACTTTCAATAGCTCCTCAGGATGGGTTACTGCGCTCAGCAGGGACTCATGGGACTATTTTACGCCTATAACCGTAGCTCTTCCGTCAGGCGATTCTATAGAATACAAGCAGTTCTCTGCGAATTATGCGTACGGGACGTCCGGTCTTGCCACCATGGGAGGGGGCAATCTCGCCGTCCGTACCGGTGGGGATTTCCTGGCCCAGGCCGGGACCTTTGGGGCCGGAGACCTTAGGGTATACTCCGGCGGCAACATCGAGGGACGGTTCCTGAACATGAACGGGCAGGGGGTTCTGCTCGCAATGGGAAACTTCGGAAACGCCGATGCGCGCCAGCAGATCGAGCTTTTCAACAGCCGCATGACGGTAACTGCGCTCGGCGATATCCAGATCGGGGCTATTTTGAACCCTTCGCTCGCAAGCGATCAGGTCCAGAACGATAGAGTATCCTCTTTTGTGAACTGCACCTATACGCAGGACACGGCCATAAGCCTGAATGCAGGAGGCGATGTTACGATTGCCGGCAAATCGCCCTTCTATCTCAATACCTATCCAATCTACGAAACCATACTGCCGGCGACACTCAATGTCGAGGCGGCGGGAAGCATTTACCTGTTAAATAATCTCACGCTCACTTCGTCTCCGACCGGTAATCTCCGCCTCCTCGCCAGGGGGGGAGATATAAGTGGTTCGTTCCTCGATACCTCAAGGAATGTCCATACTGCCTCGATACTGATGTCGGATATCGCTCCGGAATACTGGTATGGACTTTTAAACATCTATGGAAACATCGCTGAAGAAAATAACAATTGGATAAACAACAGGACTCATAACTTCCACGGTTTTTACAAACCCGAGGACAGCGCAAGACAGGCAAACGCCGGACCTTTGCACCAGGGGGACCCTCAAGCCATTGAGATTGGCGCCGGGGGGAACATCGAGAGCCTGAAATTGGCGTTGCCAAAAAAAGCCGAGGTGACGGCAGGAGCGGATATCCTCGATATTGTGTATGAAGGTCAGAACATCGATCCTGCAGATGTATCGGTGATCAGGGCGGGAGGCAATATCTCAATGAAATATGCCACGGCATCCCCGACCGCTTCTGCTGACATCCAGCCGCACAACGGGTTTATTCAGGGTGGTCCCGGGGTCTTCCTGGTCCAGGCAGGGGGATCCATTGATTTGGGTTCATTACAGGACGGTATCCAGGCAATCGGCAATGGCAGCAATCCTGCTCTCGGGACCGGAAAGAGCACACTCGTCGTCGTGTCGGGGTATGGGTTCGACAAGACAGCAGGTGATATCAGCGTCTTCTTCGATGCGATTCGCAAGGCCGGCGACGATTACGCAACATTATCAGCCGAGGGGAAGTTGAATGACGCTTCGACTCTTCTTCAGGATACCAGGGCGAATACGATCAAGACTTTCTTGGGGACGCCGTCCGGCGCCGGCGACATCGATATGACCTCTTCGCAGATCGCGACATCGATCGGTCAGTCCGATATCTATGTCATAGCAAATGGCAACCTGAACCTCGGGAAGACCTCCCTGCCAGTTTCCGGCTCGACGAATACAAAGACAGGCATCACCACAGGCGGAGGAGGGGGAATAAATATCTTCGCGAGGAAAGATATCAATGTCGAGGAATCGAGGATTATGACCTTTTACGGTGGTGATCTCACTGTCTGGAGCGACGAGGGAAACATCAACGCGGGCAGGGGCTCGAGGACCGCTGTCAGCGCCTCACCGCCCCGGAAGGTGCCGACTGCGGTGCCAGGTGTGTACGCAACGGTGTTTACGCCCCCTGCGGTAGGAAGCGGCATACGGGCCGTCACTTTCGGGGACAATCCTCCGCCACCCGGTAATATTCATCTCTTCGCGCCGAGCGGTATCATTGATGCAGGCGAGGCCGGGATTTCAGGGGGACAGATAATATTGGCGGCGGTTCAGGTTTTGAACGCGTCCAATATTTCCTTTACTTCCGGTTCGGTCGGTGTGCCGTTGCCTTCTGAGGGAACTGCCGGCATAGGCACTCTCTCCGGCGCGGGAGCTGTAACAGCGGCGGCGACTCAGTTCTCCCAGGACACGGCAGGAATCGCAGCAACGAGGGCTGTACAGGGATCGCAGATGATCGAAGATATCATCGCAAAGTGGCTGGATGTGAAGGTCATCGACTTTGTTCAGGATGATAAGCAAGAGGGTGAGAAGGAGAAGGAATGAGGAAGACCATGCAAACGGCCAGGAACGCTTCTGTTCTCCCTGATCGGTTGCTGTCACGAATTTCATTGGCGATCTCGGGGCTGGTTTTTTTCTTCTGTGTGCTGTCAGTCCCACAAGCTCACGCGTGGTGGGACGGTAAGTGGAAGCAGAGGAAACAAATCCAGTTTGACGCTTCATCCAAGGGCGCCGATATTCAAGAAAGCCTCACCGATGTTCCGGTGCTCGTTCGCCTCCATACGGGCAACTTCAAATTCTCCAATGCCAAGGCCGACGGCTCGGACATCCGGTTCGTAAGCGCCGATGACAAATCGCCTCTCAAATATCATATAGAGAAGTTTGATCCCAAGGAAGAGATTGCCCTGATTTGGGTCAAAGTCCCTCGTATCACTGGCGGGTCGAAGCAGGATTCCATCTGGATGTACTACGGCAATCCCTCAGCTCCGGATGGCCAGGATGCTGGAGGTACCTATGATGTGAACCAGGTGGCGGTCTACCACCTGCGTGAGCAGGAAGGTCTCCCGAAGGATGCAACAGCCTACGGCAACCATGCGGCGGGCTTTACCGGCAAACTGGGGATTCCCTCTGCCGTGGGGAGCGGTGCGCAGTTCGGCCGGGCCACCGGCGCGCAGATGACCATCGCCAGATCGCCCTCTCTTAGCTTTGTCAAGGGATTCACCTTCTCTGCCTGGGTCCGTCTCAACCAGTCCGCAGGCAGTTCCCAGCTGTTTTCCTGGGAGGACGGGATACAGGCGATCATCATCGGTATCGACAATAGAAATGCATACTGCACCCTGGGATACGGCAAAGGACACGATGCGGCGACGCCGAAAACAGCGGCCCTGACCCCGGACCGCTGGCAGCATCTCGCCGTGACTGTTGACCCGGACAAGCGGATCACCCTCTATGTGGACGGCAAGGAAGCTTCAACTGGGAACTTAAACAGGGGCATTCCCGCGCCCTCCGCGGACATCATCATTGGCGGAGCGGCGAAAGGCGGCAGTGCGTTTATCGGAGACCTCGATGAGGTGCAACTTTCGAACACCGTCAGATCAGCAGACTGGTTAAATGAGGCTTTTCAGAGCCAGGGACCGGACGGCAAGCTGACGGCCTATCTGGAGGAAGAGTCTGCGGGGGGTAACGGTGGCGAATCGCTGACCGTGCATCTCATGAAGGTCGTCGTGAGGACAATTACCCTCGATGGATGGCTCATCATAGGATTTCTGGTCCTGATGGGATCGGCGTCCGTATACGTGTTTCAGCAGAAGATGGCGATTCTGAACCGTTCGAAAAAGGAAAATGCGATATTTTCAAAATCTTTTCGTAATATCGACCATCCTCTGGCCTTGATCGAAAAGGATGACGAATTCTCAGGCTCTTCGCTCTACCGGGTCTACCGGGGCGGATGCGAAGAATTGGGGGACTGGATGCAGAGGAAGGGAGAGTCCTTCGCACAAGGCAGCGGGATCTCCCCGGTCGTCATGAACGGGTTCAGGGTGGCTCTCGAAACAGAGGCTATGAATGAAAGCAGAAGGCTGGATGCGGGAATGGTCATCATGAACATGAGCGTTGCCGGCGGACCGTTCCTGGGACTCCTCGGCACTGTCTGGGGCGTCATAAACACCTTTGCAGGACTGGCCGAGAGCGGGGAAGCGAACCTGACTGCTATCGCACCCGGAGTTGCCTCGGCCCTTGCCTGCACACTGGCGGGGCTCCTGGTCGCGATTCCCGCATTGTTCGCTAGCAGCTATATTTCAGGGCGCATAAGGGACATGAACGCCGACGTGAATGTCTTTATCGATAAATTTATTCTCAGACTGGAAGAGGAGAAATGAGATGAATCGCAGGAAAAACCCGTATGCCGATCAAAAAAGATACGACGAGATCAACGTGGTCCCCATGCTCGACCTCGCCTGGAATCTCCTCCTTGTGTTCATGATCGTCGTGACGGCATCTGTGCAGGGTATCGCCGTAAATCTCCCAAAGGCGAGCGCAGCTGCGGGCAAGGTCAAGTCAACGACAAAGGCTATCACGATAACCGCGGAGGGCACCATCTATCTCGACAGCTTTCCCGTTACCATGGGAGAGCTCGAGGACAGGCTCCGACAATACAAGGCGGCAGATCCCAATTTCCCTGTAGTCATAAGGGGGGATGAGAAAATAGCGTATAAAAGCGTCATCGAGGTTTTGGACCTGCTGCAGCGGCTTGACATTAATCAACTTGCGCTGGTGACACAGAAGCTTGTCAAATAAAGAGAAAACTGCTGATGGCTAGCAACTGAAGGTTCAGGGCATAGATTTCTTTGGTGGTTGTCTTTTGCCAGCAGCCACACGCCTGGGGCTGAGAGCTTATATCCAGAGAACCATATGTCAGCTAAACAGAAAAAGCGTTCTATCATGCCATGGGTCCTTATCGCTCTTATGGTGATCGGCGCAGGTATTTCGATTTATGTCATAAAGATGGTTTTATCCGAAGACAGTCCGCACAGAAAGAGTCCAGCTGTGACCGTGACGCTGGTGAAGCCGCCACTTCCGCAGATAAAGGAAAAACCGCCGGAGCCGGTCAAGGAGATCGAAAAAAAGGAGGAGGTTTTCACTCCATCGCAGGAGGTGGCGAGTCAGGAAAGCAAGCCCGCCGGAGAACAAGACAGCGCACCGCAGGGTGACCAGTTAGGAGTGGATGCGGAGGGGATCGCCGGCAGCGACGCCTTCGGGCTGGTCGGGAAAAAGGGTGGAAGAAGCATCCTCGCCGGGGAAGGAGGAAGCGGAGGCGGTGGCCTGGGAAGGCTGTCCCTTTTGAGCAAAGTCTCAGGCTATACCCAGATTGTCGAGAACGAAGTCCGGAGGTCAGTGATGAAGTACCTGGATGAAAACGGCGGGATCCCGAAGGGAAAACTCCAGACGATAGTCCGGATCATCGTGGACAGTAAGGGCGCCATTGTGAAATACTCGATTATCGGTTCGTCCGGGAATCACAGGATGGATGAGGCTGTGGAGCGGTCACTCAGGGATATCAGGATCAGCGCACCGCCGGAAAATAAGTCAACGACGATGAGCATCAAGATTACTTCGCAGGGCTGATATCCAACTGTGAGAATTGTAGGCCATTAAGAAACGAGTCCGATCAATGATGGGCAAACACATCCTTTAACGAAGAATTAATGTAATTATCATTATTTTGTAATTAAGGATGTGATTTAATTTTCCGTAGACTGCGAGGCAGATGAATAGAAAGGTTGTATTACTCTTTGCAGCGGTTATGGAACTGGGCCTTGCAGCACAGTTGGGAGCTTGTTGGCCTGGCAGCGCGGAGGGAGTTGTCTATGTGGCTGGATGGATGATTTGAAAAACAAAAGGACGGTGTGACCTTACCGTCGCGGTGTAAACAAGATGTTGAAAACAATACTGGTCTTCATTATCGCTCTGGTCATGACAGGGGTTATTGCTGGCGTAGCATATACGCCACCCGCCTATGGGCGGTCACCTCGCATTATAGA
>Ga0335070_10001597_pt1 | contig 26186 bp, 21 predicted proteins | sample Lox_Sample_13_FD_206722 | JGI IMG/M metagenome (GOLD analysis project Ga0335070, IMG submission 206722) | Soil microbial communities from Loxahatchee National Wildlife Refuge, Florida, United States - Lox_Sample_1.3 | ecosystem: Environmental > Terrestrial > Soil > Wetlands | place: USA...
GAGGTCGACGGCGCGGCGGCGACCGCGAACCTCGCCGGCTGCTTCGCCGGCGGCCAGCGCGTCCACGAGATCATGTTCGCGGCCATCGAGGCCGGCCAGCGCGACGGCAGCATCGCCGCCTCGGCCGGCTCGCCGGTGGCGATCGCGATGACGCTGTGGGGATTCATGCACGGCATCATCCAGATCGTGAGCACCAAGGCGGGCCTGCTCGGGGAATACGGGCTGGGTTCGAAAGCGCTGGTCGACCAGGCGCTGAAGCTGGCGGCCGACGGCCTGCGGCCGGCCCGCGGCTGATTTTTTTTGCTTATGCTGGACACTTATCCAAAATATAGACGAGTGTTATTGCTGTGGGCAGGCCTGTTTGCGGTGGCGCCGCTGGCGGCCCAGGAAGCCACGCCGGCGCGACCGCTGCAGTCGATCATCGACGGATACGTGCAGGCCGGCATGGCCTCCAATCTCGCGCTCGCCAACCAGCAGATCGAAGTCGACAAGGGACTCGCCGCGCTCGCGGCCGCCCGTGCGCGTTTCTTCCCGGAGCTGGCGCTCGCGGCTCGCTACACGCGCGCCGAGGGTGGCCGGCAGATCGACCTGCCGGTGGGGCAGCTGCTCGATCCCGTCTACCAGACGCTCAACGACCTGCTGCTCGCCAACGGCGGGGTGGCGAGCTTCAGCGCCATTTCCGACCAGGCGATCCCGCTGCAGCTGCCGCGTGAACAGGACACGCGCGTCACGCTGCGCCAGCCGCTGTATGCACCGGCGATCGCGGCGGGGGTGGATGCGGCTCGCGCCAGCCTCGGCGCGGCCGGCTACTCGCGCGACGCCTACCGCCGCGAGCTGCGGCGCGACATCAGCGTCGCCTACCTCGAGTGGCTCAAGGCGCGCGATGGCGCGGCGATCCTCGCCGCCGCCGAGGCCACGCTGGCCGAGAACCTGCGCGTCAACCAGTCGTTCTACGACCAGGGCAAGGCCACGCACGATGCGGTGCTGCGGGCGCGCGCCGAATGGCTGGACGTGCAGCAGCAGCAGGGCGCGGCGCGCAATGGCGTCGACCAGGCGCGCAGCTACCTGAACTTCCTGCTCAACCGGCCGCTGGCCACGCCGCTCGAAGCGCCCGCCGATTCGCCCATCGCCGGTGCGCGCAGCGACACGGCCAGTCCTGCCGCGGCCAGGGCGGCGGATGTCGCGCCGGCACCGGGCGAGGCCGCCGCCACGGTACGCCCGGAGTTGCTGGCGCTGGAGGCCGCCCAACGCGCCGCCGACGCGCAGCTGCGCGCTGCGCACGCCACGCGCCGTCCGAGCCTGGCGCTCGGCGTGGATGCCGGCACGCAGGGCGTCGACTACGCCACCGGCCGCAACTACGACTTCGTCACCGCCTCGCTGGTGCTGAGCTGGACCCTGTTCGACGGCGGCGCGCGCGCCGCCGCGGTGTCGCAGGCGCGCCTCGCGGGCCGCCAGCTCGCCAACCAGCGTGAATTGCTGGCGGCGCGCATCGGCCTCGAGCAGCAACAGGCCGCCGACAACCTGCGCACCGCGCAGGACTCGCTCGCCACGGCGCAGGCGCGCGCCGACGCGGCCCGCGCAGCCTTCGCGATCGCCAGCAAGCGGCGCGATGCCGGCATGGCGGGGCAGCTCGAGTTCCTCGATGCCCGCAGCGAAATGACCGGCGCTGAACTCAACCGCAACCTCACCTACTACACGCTGCTGGAGCGCCAGGCCGAATTCGCCTGGGCGCGCGGAGACCTGCCATGAGAGTCCTGTCGACGGCCACCGCCACGGTGCTGGGGCTCGCGCTCGCCGCCTGCTCCGGTTCGAAGCCGACGGCCGCGCCGGGCGCCACACCCGTGGCGGTGGCCGTGGCCGCCAGCGGCCCCGACCAGCCCGCACTCCTGTTGCACGGCGCGATCGCGAGCCGCGACGAGCTGCGCCTGGCCTTCAAGGTGGGCGGCGTGATCGCGCGCATCGACGTCGAGTCCGGCCAGGGCGTGCGCGCTGGCCAGCTGCTGGCCGAACTGGATCCCACCGAAGTCGAGGCGCAGCAGACGCAGGCCCGCGAGCTCGATGCCAAGGCGGCGCGCGACCTGGAGCGCGGCGAAAAACTCTACGCCGACGAAGTGCTGAGCCTCGAGCAGCTGCAGAACCTGCGCACGCAGCGCGAGTTGGCCGCAGCCCAGCTGCGCGCGGCGCGCTTCAACCGGCAGTACGCGCGCATCGTCGCCCCGGCGGACGGCGTGGTGCTGAACCGCCTCGCTTCCGCACACGAGCTCGTGGCCGCGGGACAGCCGGTGCTGCTGGTCAGCTCCGGCAGCCGCGGCTACGTGCTGCGCACCGCGGTCTCCGACCGCGAGTTGCTGCCGTTGCGCCTCGGGTTGCCGGCGCAGGTGCGCATCGACGCCGCGCCCGAGCTGCCACTCACCGGCACGGTCAGCGAAATCGCGCGCGCTGCCGACCCGGCCACGGGCCTGTTCACGGTCGAGATCACGCTCGCGCCCACCACCCTGCGCCTCGCCAGCGGCATGGTGGCGAGCGCGCGCCTGCAGCCGGCCGGTGCCGGGCAGCTCGTGCGCATTCCGGCCGGCGCGCTGGTCACCGGCGAGGGGCTGGATGGCCAGGTCTTCATACTCGATGCGGGGCATGCGCGCCGCCGCGCCGTGACCGTCGCCTTCATCGACGGGGATGAACTCGCCCTGCGCGCCGGCGTGCAACCCGGTGAGCGGGTGATCACCGACGGAGCGGCCTACCTCGACGATGGCGAAGCGGTCGCGGTTGCGCCGGCTGCCGCAGCCGCGCACTGAGCCGGGACACGGCCGATGCGCCTGCTCGAGATGCCGATCCGTCGCCACCAGTTCACGCTGGTGGCCTTCCTGTGCCTCGTGGTGCTGGGCCTGTACGCGTTCCAGAACATCCCGCGCGAGGAGGACCCGCACATCAAGTTCGCGGGCTTCTTCGTCACCGCGATCTGGCCCGGCGCCGACCCGCAGGACCTCGAGCGGCTGGTGGCCAAGCCGCTCGAGGATCGCATCGCCGAACTCGACAGCGTGCACAAGCTCGAGACCACGCTGGTCGACGGCGTCGCCTTCGTCGCGGTGGAGTTCGAGGCCAGCGCCGACCCGGACCGCAAGTACGACGAGATGGTGCGCGAGATCAATGCGCTCCGTCCGACGCTGCCGGCGGACCTGCGCGAACTGGAGATCCGCAAGATCAGTCCTGCGCAGGTCAATATCCTGGAGCTGGCGCTGGTCTCGGATACTGCCGCCTACGAGCGGCTCGAGGACGCAGCCCGCGAACTCAAGGACACGCTCAAGGCCGTGCCCGGCATCCGCACCGCGGAGAGCTGGGCCTACCCCGCGCGCGAACTGCGCGTCACGGTCGACCTGACGCGCATGGCGCAGATGCGCGTGACCCCGGGCGCGCTGCTGCAGGCCATCCAGAGCGACAACGCCAACATCCCGGCCGGCTTCATCGACATCGGCGCGCGCAGCTTCAGCCTCAAGACCGCCGGGCCCTACGGTTCGCCGGAACAGGTGCGTGACACGGTGATCGGCGGCGCGGGCGGGCGCATCGTGCGCGTGCGCGACGTGGCCGACGTCGCCTGGGCGACCGATACGCTGAGCTACGTCGGCCGCTTCGACGGCCGCCGCGCGCTGTTCGTCACCGCGAACCAGAAGGACGGCTACAACACCCCGCGCGTGCAGCAGGACGTCGACCGCGCGCTCGATCGCTTCGAGGCCACGCTCCCGAAGGACATCCGCCTGGCGCGCGGCTTCGAGCAGGCGCGCAACGTGACGCGCCGGCTCGACCGGCTGTACCTCGATTTCGGCATCGCGGTCGCGCTCGTCGCGCTCACGCTCCTGCCGCTGGGGCTGCGCGCCGCGGGCATCGTGATGATCGCGCTGCCGCTGTCGCTCGCGATCGGCATCGCCGCGCTGTATTTCATCGGCTATTCGCTCAACCAGATCTCGATCGCCGGCTTCGTGGTGGCCCTGGGGCTCCTGGTCGACGATTCGATCGTGGTGGTGGAGAACATCTCGCGGCACCTGCGCTCCGGCTCGACCCGCCTGCAGGCGGCGCTGGCCGGCACCGAGCAGATCTTCAATGCGATCCTCGGCTGCACCGCCACGCTGATCTTCGCCTTCCTGCCGCTGATCGCGCTGCCCGGCAACGCCGGCAAGTTCATCCGCGTGCTGCCGACGGCGGTCGTGACCACGATCGTGGGTTCGCTCCTGATCGCGCTGTTCATCATCCCGTTCCTCGCCAGCCGGCTGCTGCCCAAGGAAGGCGCGCAGCACGCCAACCCGCTGCTCGAGCGCGTGATGGGCGCGATCCACCGCTACTACCGGCCGGCGCTCCACTACTGCCTGGCCCGGCCGCGCGCGACCGCGGCCACGGCGATCGGCGGCTCGCTGCTGCTCGCGGCGCTGCTGGTGCCGCTGCTCGGCTCGAGCCTGTTCCCCAAGGCCGACACGCCGCAGTTCCTGGTCAGCGTCGACACGCCCAACGGCGCGAGCTTCGCGGCCACCGACCGCGCGCTGCGCTTCGTCGAGGCGCGGCTGGCGCAGACGCCCGAGGTCAGCGCCTACTACTCGAACCTCGGGCACGGCAATCCGCAGATCTACTACAACCACGTGGTGCGCAACAACGCCTCGAACTACGCCGAGGTGTTCGTGCTGCTCAAGCGCTTCGACACGCACGACACGCCGCGGGTGCTCGATCGGCTGCGCAACGATTTCGCCGGCTATCCGGCCGCGCACATCTACGTGAAGGAATTCGTGCAGGGCCAGCCGATCTCCGCGCCGATCTCGGTGCGCGTGGTCGGCGAGGACCTCGCGACGCTCGATGCGCTCTCGCGCCGGGTGCAGCAGGTGATCGAGCGCACGCCCGGCACGCGCGACGTCAGCAATCCGCTGCGGGTGCCGCGCACCAACCTGCGGCTGCAGATCGACACGCAGAAGGCGGCGCTGCTGGGCGTGCCGGCCGTGGAGATCGACCGCGCCGCGCGCCTGAGCATATCGGGGCTCCCGGCCGGCGACATGCGCGCCGGCAACGGCGAGCAGTACCCGATCATGGTGCGCACGGCGGTCGGCGCGCGCGCCGGCCCGGAGGCGCTCGCGCAGGTGCGGGTCGCCGCGCGCAATGGCGCCCTGCTGCCGCTGGCGCAGCTGGCCACGCCGGTGTTCGAGCGCGCGCCCACCGTGATCCAGCGCTTCAACCGGCAGCGCGCGATCACGGTCGACGCCGAGGTGCAACGCGGCCTGAACACCGGCAAGGTCACGGCCGCGGTGGTGAAGAACCTGCGCGCGATGGACTGGCCGCGCGGCTACGGCTTCGTGCTCGGCGGCGAGGCCGAGTCGAGCGCCGAGTCGTTCGCCGGCATCGGCACGGCGATCATCGTCGCGCTGTTCGGCATCTTCGCGATCCTGGTGCTGGAATTCGGCAGTTTCCGTGCCACGCTGATCGTGCTCACGGTGGTGCCGCTGGGCATCATGGGCGGCCTGCTGATGCTGCTGCTCACCGGCAACGACATCTCCTTCGTCGCCAGCATCGGCTTCGTCGCGCTGATCGGCATCGAGATCAAGAATTCGATCCTGCTGGTGGATTTCACCAACCAGCTGCGCGCGCAGGGCGTGCCGCTCGACGAGGCGATCGAACGCGCCGGCGAGACGCGCTTCCTGCCGATCCTGCTGACCTCGGCGACCGCGATCGGAGGGCTCCTGCCGCTGGCGCTGCAGAACATCGCGCTGTATTCGCCGATGGCCTGGGTGATCATCGGCGGCCTCATCACCTCGACGCTGCTGGCGCGGCTGGTCACGCCGGTGATCTACAAGCTGATACCGCCGGACATGGCGCGCGACGCGCTCGCCGGCTAGGACGCGCCGGCGAAGCTGCAGGTCACGCGCAAGCCCGGGGCCAGGTCCCGCAGCTCCAGCCGGCCGTGGTGGAGCCGCACGACCGCGGCCACGAGGCTGAGGCCCAGTCCGCTGCCCGGCGCCGCGGCGTCGCGCTCCAGGCGGCGGAACGGCAGCAACATCTCGGCCTGCGAGGAACCGGGAATGCCCGGACCGTCGTCGGCGACGCTGACGGTCACTTCGCCGCGCTCCTGCCTGACCGCCAGCGTGACGCTGCCGCCGGCGGGCACGTACTTGATGCTGTTCTCCAGTAGGTTGGTCAGGAGCTGCGCCAGGAGCTGCTCGTGCCCGTCGATGCAGGCGGGCGCGTCGGCGTCGACGCGCAGCGACAGCCGGCGCGACTGCGCCTCGGGCGCGTACAGCTCGCCGAGCTCGCGCGCCATGCGCGCGAGGTCGACGCGCTCGGGCGGGAGCCCGGCGCCGCCGGCCTCGGCCTGCGCGATCTGCAGCAGCACCGCGAGCGTGCGCTGCACGCGCTCGAGGTCCTCGAGCGCGGCCTGCACGGCGATGTCGGTGGCATCGCCGGCCTGCGCGCCCGCGAGCGCCTTCTCCAGCCGGCCGCGCACCCGCTGGAGCGGGGCGCGCAGGTCGTGCGCGGCGCTGTTGAAGGTGACGCGCACCGCCGCGGTCTGCTGCTCGATGCGATCGAGCATGCCGTTGACGGTGCCGGCGAGCTGGTCGAACTCGTCGCCGGTGCTGCCGATCGGCAGCCGCCGGCTCAGGTCGCCCGAGATGATGCTCTCGCAGGCCTGCGCCACGGCGCGCACGCGCGCCGCGACGCGCCGGCTGAACCACCAGGCACTGAGCGCCATGAACGCGCCGGTCAGGCCGACGCCCCAGTAGGTCAGCTGCCGCAGCCGCAGCGCGAAGCGCCGGCGTTCGGAGATGTCCGTGCCGACCAGCAGCCGGTTGCCGTCGAGCGTGACGACCGCCGCGCGCACCGGATGGTCGACCGCGCGGCCCTGTTCGTTGAGCGTGATCTCGAATTCGATCCACGGGCCGCTGGTCTGGAAGCTCGTCGGCCACGAGGTCAGGTTGCCCGCCAGCGGCACGCCCTGTTTGTCCACCAGCAGGTAGGCCGCACCGAGCCGGCCCCAGTCGTCCTCGCGGTGATCGAGCACGCTGACGAGGCGCTTGATGCCGCCGCCGCGGAATTCCTCGCGCAGCGATTCGATCTCGGTCTCGATGACCAGGTCGACGTTGCGCTCCATGGTCCGCTGCGTGAACAGGTAGGCGCTGCCGAGCAGCACGCTGACGCCGACCACGACGCCGAACATGTACCAGAGGGCGAGCCGCGCCGTCGACGCGAACAGCCGCGGCAGCTTCAAGCGGCGGCTCCGGGGTCCTTCAGGCAGTAGCCGGATCCGCGGATCGTGTGCAGCAGCTGCGGGCTGAAATCGCGGTCGATCGCCTGCCGCAGGCGGCTCATGTGCACGTCGATCAGGTTGGTCTGCGGATCGAAATGCAGGTTCCAGACCGACTCGAGCAGCATCGTGCGCGTGACGACCTGGCCGACGCGCCGCATCAGGAACTCGAGCAGCTGGAATTCCTTCGCGGTCAGGTCGATGTTGCGGCCGGCGCGCGTCACGCGCCGCGCCAGCAGGTTCATCTCCAGGTCGGCGACGCGCAGCGTGCTCACCAGCCGGTTGTCGCCCGAGGCGCGCCGCATCAGCGCCTCGACGCGCGCCAGCAGCTCGGCGAACGCGAACGGCTTGACCAGGTAGTCATCGCCGCCGGCGCGCAGGCCCTCGACGCGGTCATCGACGGTGCCTAGCGCGCTAAGCACCAACACTGGTGCAAGTACGCCCCCGGCCCTTAGCTGGCCGACCATCGACAGGCCATCGAGCAACGGCAGCATGCGATCGACGATCAGCAGGTCGTAGCGCGCCGCGCGTGCCTCGGCCAGCCCGGCGGCGCCGTCGGCGCAGTGCCTGACCTCATAGCCGGCCTCGCGCAGGCCCTGGCACAGGTGCCCGGCGGCTTCGACGTCGTCTTCGACCAGCAATATCTGCACGGCTGCTCCAGCGATCCAGCGCGAATCGTAGCTCTGACGGCGTCGCGAGGCGAATGTTCCCGACGCCGCGGCTGCGCGGTGTCCGCGCCGGATCGATTGATCCTATAATCGCGATAGACAACTCAAATGGCGTCCGATGGCCGACCTGAAGCTCAAGGACCTGCGCTACCTGACCGCGCTCGCCGACACCGGCCACTTCGGCCGTGCCGCCGCGGCCTGCTTCGTCAGCCAGCCGACGCTGTCGGCGCAGTTGCGCAAGCTCGAGGATTACCTCGGCGTGCGGCTCGTCGAGCGGCAGCCGCGGCACGCGCTGCTCACCGAGGCCGGCGCGGCGGTCGCCGAACGCGCGCGGCAGATCGTCGCCACCAGCGACGAGATCGTGCGCCTGGCGCGCGACTGGCGCGATCCGCTCGCCGGCAGCCTGCGCCTGGGCCTGCTGCCGACGGTGGGGCCCTACCTGCTGCCGCAGGTCATGGCGCGGCTGCGCAAGGCGCTGCCGCGGCTCGAGCTGCTGCTGTTCGAATACCAGACCGCGCCGCTCCTGCAACGGCTGCGCGCCGGCGAGCTCGATGCCGGCGTCATCGCGCTGCCCGCGCCGGAGCCGGGCTTCGAGTCACGGCCGCTGTACGACGAGCCCTTCGTGCTCGCGGTGCCCCAGCACCACCGCCTCGCGGCGCGGCGGCAGGTGCAGGTCGGCGAGCTGGGCGATGAAGCGCTGCTGCTGCTGGACGAGGGGCATTGCCTGCGCGACCAGGCGCTGGCGGTGTGCGCGCGCAGCCGCGCGCACGAGAAGCAGGACTTCCGCGCCACCAGCCTCGAGACGCTCCGCCAGATGGTCGTCGCCGGCGCCGGCGTGACGCTGCTGCCGGCGCTCGCCTGCCGCGGCGCCTACAGCGCCACCGCCGGATTGCGGCTGGTGAATATCGTCCGGCCCGTGCCGGTGCGCCGCATCGGCGCCGTCTGGCGGCCCAGCACGACCCGCGCGCCGGCGATCGCCGCGCTGTGCGATCTGCTCGCGCGCCACTGCGGCATCGGCCGCGCCAAATGAGCGCTGCGGACGGCGCCGGCGTCTCGATCTACGATCGCCTGTGGCGCAGCGACGCCGAGACCTGCGCGCTGCTCGCCGCGGGCACGGCGCGGCGCGAACTGGTGGCGGTGTTCGGCGTGGTCGAGCAGGCGCTGCTCGCCGCGCTCGCCCGCCGCGCGTTGGCCGCGCCCCGCCGCCATGAGGAATCGGTGTACCTGTTGCCCGGCATCATGGGTTCGCAGCTCGGCGCGCTGCGGCCCGCCGGCGCGCCGGCCGACCTGTTGTGGCTCGATCCGCAGGATGTCATCGGCGGCGCGCTGACGCGGTTGCGCCTGCCCGATGCGGCGCCGCTGTCGGCGCTCGGCGCGATTCCATTCAGCTACCTCGCGCTGCAGCTGCGCCTGCGCGCGGCCGGCTTCGCCGTCACCGTGCACGACTACGACTGGCGCGGCGATCTCGACGAGCTGGCCGCCGCGCTCGCAGCGCGCCTGCGCGCCGATCCCGCGCCGGGCATCCACCTCGTCGCGCACAGCATGGGCGGCCTGATCGCGCGCCGCGCGCTGCAGTCGCCGGACCTGGCGCGCGTGCGCCGCCTGGTCACGCTGGGCACGCCGCACGGCGGATCGTACGGCGCCGTGCAGGCGATCCGCGGCACGTATCCGGTCGTGCGCAGGCTCGCCGCGCTCGATCGCCTGCACGATGCCGATTTCCTGGCCTCGCAGGTCTTCAGCACCTTCCCGAGCCTGTACCAGATGCTGCCGCCGCCGGCTTCCGCCAGCGGGGCGGATCTGTTCGACGCCGCGCAGTGGCCGCGCACCGGCCCGCAGCCGGATGCGCGCCTGCTCGATGCGGGGCGCCGATTCACCGTGGCGCTCCGGGGCGCCGAACCACGCTGCATCGCGATCTGCGGCACGTTGCAGCGCACCGTCACCGGAGTGCGGCTGGCCGGCGATGAGTTCGTGTACCAGGTCAGCGATGCGGGCGATGGCACGGTGCCGCTCGCCAGCGCGCAGCTGGCCGGGAGCGACAACTACTTCATCCGCTGCGAGCACAGCGCATTGCCGCGCAGCGCCACGGTGGCGCACGCGGTGCTCGAGCTGCTGCGCCAGGGGCGCACGAAGCGGCTCGCCGCGCTCCCCGGCGCGCGCGGCGGCCGCGAAGTGGCGGTCAGCGACAGCCAGCTGCGCACCACGTGGAACGACAAGATCGACTGGGCCGCGCTGGCGCCCGAGGATCGGCGCAGCTACCTCAACCAGCTCAACCAGCCGCCGCGCCAGTACGCCCCCGCGCGCTGACTGATCCAAGCCTGCGCGCTTTGCGGCTGCGGTGGCGAGGGCGTAGCATCGTCCGCACCAGATGCCACGGAGTCCGCACATGGACAAGCACAGCAAGACGGAAACGCCGCGCCAACTCACGCGCCGCGACCTGCTGATCTCGACGGCCAGCTTCGCGGCCCTCCGCACCGCCGTCGCCGCGGAGGCCACGCCGGGCACGCCGCCCGCGCCGACTCCCGCGCCGGCGGCGAGCGCGCCGGCGGGCCCGTTCACGCTGCCTGCGCTGCCGTACGCCGACCATGCGCTCGACCCCGTCATCTCGGCCAATACGCTCGGCTTCCATCACGGCAAGCATCATCGCGCCTACGTCGACAACCTGAACAAGGCGATCGCCGGCACGCCGTATGCCGACATGAAGCTCGAGCAGATCATCGCCGCGACCTACGGCGTGGCCGACAAGAGCGCGGTGTACAACAACGCCGCGCAGCACTGGAACCACAGCTTCTACTGGCGCAGCCTCCGCCCGCAGGGCGGCGGCGAGCCGCCGGCGGCGTTGCGGCTGAAGCTCGAGAGCTCGTTCGGCAGTGTCGATGCCTGCCGCAAGGAACTGCAGGCGGCCGCCACCACGCAGTTCGGCAGCGGCTGGGCCTGGCTCGTGCAGGATGGCGGCCGCCTCGCCGTCGTGAAGACCGGCAATGCCGATTCTCCGCTCAGCAAGGGCCAGCGGCCGCTGCTGACGATCGACGTCTGGGAACATGCGTATTACCTCGACTACCAGAACAAGCGCGCCGACTACGTCTCGGCGGTGATCGGCAAGGCGCTCGACTGGCAATTCGCGGCCGACAACCTCGGCCTCGCTTGAGCGCCCCGCCGGCGATCACGGTTCCCGCGCCGCACCGGCGACGGATACTGCGAGAGCGTCGTGCTCGATCCGGACGGCAACCGCATCGAGATCACCGCATGAAGGAGCGCCCGTGAGCGAGGAACTCTGGCACGACATCGGCGACGCGGCGCAGCTGGCGCAACGGCCCCTGCAGCAGGTCATGGTCGGCAAGACCAGGGCGGCGCTGTCGTATGCGAACGGGCAGTTCGGCGTCATCAATGGTTCCTGCAACCACGTCGGCGGTCCGCTGGGCCTGGGCACGCTCGAAGGCGACTACGTCTCCTGCCCGTGGCACCACTGGAAATTCCACCGCATCACCGGCGAGGGCGAGCCCGGCTACGAAGCCGACCGCGTGCCGCGCTACGAATGCAAGGTCGAGGGCGGGCGGCTGCTGGTGCGCGATGCGCCGGCGAGCACGCGCAACCGGCTGCCGCACGCGAAGCATCCGCTCGACCGCGACCTGAAGCGCGCGCCCGGACCCTTGCGCGTCTGGGGGCTGTCGACGACGATCATGGACGACGCGCACCCGCGCTACTCCACTTCCGAGGCGCTGCTGCAGTCCGCGCTCGAGCACGCCGGCGCGAAGCACGCGCTCGAGTTCCGCATGACGAAACTGCGCGCGCTGGATTTCCGCGCCTGCGAGGGCTACTACTCGAAGAGCGCCTACGCCTGCACCTGGCCCTGCAGCATCTCGCAGGTGCACCACCACGACGGCATGAACGAGGTGTACGAGAACCTGGTGTTCTGGGCGGACGTGATCCTCGTGGCCACGCCGATCCGCTGGGGCGTGGCGAGCTCGCTGTACTTCAAGATGGCCGAACGGCTCAACACGGTGCAGAACCAGATCACGCTGCGCAACCGCGTCATGCTCAAGGACAAGGTGGCCGGCTTCATCATCACCGGCGGCCAGGACAACATCCAGGCCGTGGCCGGCCAGATGCTGCAGTTCTTCGGCGAGCTCGGGCTGCAGTTCCCGCAGTTCCCGTACATCGCCCACAGCCGCGGCTGGACCGCCGAGGACATGGAGCGCAACGTCGAGGTCGTGCAGCACAGCCAGCAGCTGCACGACGGCGCCCGCGCGCTGCTCGACCGCTGCGTCGACCTGGCCGCGCGCCTCGCGGTCGGCGCGGCGCCGCCCTTCGAGCGCGCCGGCCGCAAGGCCGCGGGCGTCGAGCGCCGCGGTCCGCCCGCAAGTGGCTGATTTGCAGGGACCGCGCTTCGGCCGGCGCGACGGCCTGCATCCTTTTGCGCGCTGCCGGGTCTAGCGGGAATGTCGGCAGCGTTTGCCAACCTCAAGGGAGCATTGCGATGAACAGGCGCATCGGGATTCTGGCCGGGGCATGGGTGGTTTCCACGCTGGCGCTGGCGGGCGCCAAGGCGGGCGCGGCCGAAAGCGGCCGCCTGGCACTGCCGGATTTCCACGCGCTCGAGTCACAGGCGAGCGAGAGCACGGTCGTGACGCTCGGGCCCTGGATGCTGCATTTCGCCAGCCATTTCTGCGACCGCAACGATCCGGATGGGGCCGCGACGCGCCGCATGCTCGCCAGCATCAGGAGCATCACCATCCACAGCTACGAGTTCGACCGCGACTTCGCCTACTCGAAGGCCGATGTCGACGCGGTGCGCGCGCAGCTGCGCGCTCCCAACTGGAACCGCCTCGCGCAGGTGCGCAGCAAGGACCGCGACGATGTCGATGTCTACGTCTCGACCGAGAACGACCGGACCACCGGCCTGGCGGTGATCTCGAGCGAGCCGCGCGAGCTGACGATCATCAACATCGTCGGCTCGATCAGCGCGGATGACCTGCAGCGCCTCGGCATGCACCTCGACGTGCCGGGCCTGCGCGCCACGCGCGGCGACGCGCAGCAGGACCCGCCCGCCACCTGAGCGGCCAGCGCCATCGCCGGCCGTGGCGCGGCCGGCGCCACGGCATCGGCAGGTCGGGTATCCTTGGGCCCCATGCCGCTCAAGAGCGCGAACAACCTGGAATCGGCTCGCCTGCTGATCCGCCCGGTGACCGAGGCCGACCTGCCCGCGCTCCTCGAGGTCAACGGCGACGATGCCGTGACGCAATACCTGCCCTACGCGAGCTGGCGCAGCATCGAGGACGCGCGCGCCTGGTTCGCGCGCATGAACGCGCTGCAGGCCGCCGGCGGCGCGCTGCAGTTCGTCATCATCGAGAAGCGCACCGCGCGCGCCATCGGCACCTGCCTGCTGTTCCACCACGAGGAGACGAGCGCACGCGCCGAGCTCGGCTACGTGCTCGGGCGCAGGCATTGGGGGCAGGGCTACATGGATGAAGCGCTGCGGCGCCTCGTCGACTGCGCCTTCGGCGAGCTCGCGCTGCGGCGGCTCGAGGCCGAGGTCGACCCGCGCAACGCCCGCTCGGCGCGCGTGCTCTCGCGGCTGGGATTCGTGCAGGAAGGACTGCTGCGCGAACGCTGGCTGACGCGCGGGATTCCCTGCAGCGTGAACGTCTACGGGCTGCTGCAGCGCGAGTGGCCGCGGGCCTGAGCCCGCGCGCGGCGCGTTCAGCCGCCGGCGACCGTGATGCGGTTGCCGCCTTCCTGCCTTGACAGCGCCGTGCCCTGCTCCGCGCGCGCAATGCTGGCCGCGAGCGCTTCGCCGCCGTTGAGCATGACGGCGCCGATCGAGACGGTCACGTTGGCGACCGCGGTCTCGCTGTCCTGGCGCCGCACGCGGCAGCGCTCGACGCCCAGGCGGATGCGCTCGGCCTGCGCGAGCGCCTCGGCGCTGCTCCGGCCGGGCAGCAACAGCAGGTAGTTCTCGCCACTGCCGCGCGCCAGCAGCGTGCCCGGGCCCGCCCCATGGCTGATCACCTGCGCGATCGCCGCGAGCACCCGGTCGGCGAGCATGTGGCCGGAGCTGTCGCCGATGCCGGCAAAGTCGTCGATGCTGAAATGCAGCAGCGCGCCGGCCGGCAGGCCCGACGGATAATGGTCGCGCACCCGGTGCTCGAAGCCGCGCGCGTTGAGCAATCCGGTCAGTGGATCGACATGGGCCTTGCCCTGCGCGAGCTCGAGTTCGCCCTGCAGGCGGCGCGCCTCGCGCGAGTTGACTTCGAGGTTCTGCTGCAGGTCGCTGGTGCGCGAACGCACGCGGTCGGTGTCCGTCAGCAGGGCCAGGACGACCTCGGTGATCGCCGTCTTGTCGACATTGCGCTTGAGCCGTTCCTGGTAGTCGTTCAGCCCGTCGCTGTAGCGCCCGACTTCCAGGCTGGCCTGCTGCGTCGTCTCGGTGACCTGTTCGACCACTTCCTGGATGCGCGCGCGCACCTTCATCGACGACTCGATGTCGCGCATCGCCACGTGCTTGTCGAACAGCTCCTCGATGTCGGCGTCGGTCAGTCGCGTCGTGGCAGCCACGCGCGCGTCGACCGCGGCCTTGAGCTGCTGGTTCGTGCCGGCGGCGTACTCGTACCAGACGGCGAAGCTGAGCGGATGGAAGCCGGCGGCGTGGCGCGACATCAGCGGCAGCACCATGCGCAGCAGTTCGGCGGTCTGCTCGCGGTTTTCGCGGTAGCGCATCTACCGGTGTCCGTTCACGCGTGGATCACCCGGCGTCGCTCGCCGATCAGGCGCTGCGCGACTTGCCGAGCTGCGCGGCGATGAGCGCGCCGAACGCCGGCTTGCCGGTCGATTGCTGCGCCTGCAATTGCCGCAGCAGGTCCTCGATGGCCACCGCCTCGCCGAACAGCCTTCCCTGGGCAATGTCGCACCCCCACATGCGCAGCGGCAGGACCTGGTTGGCACGCTCGACCCCCTCCGCCACCACCTGCAAACCCAGGCCGTGCCCCATGTCGATGATCGTCCGCACGAGTGTAGCATCGGCCGGGTCGTCGGCAAGGTCGCGCACGAATGACTGGTCGATCTTCAGCGTGCCGATCGGGAACTGCTGCAGCGCCGACAGCGAGGAATAACCGGTGCCGAAGTCGTCGATCGACAGGTGCAGCCCCATGCCGGCCAGCTGCGCCAGCAGCTCGACGGTGCGGCGCGGATCGGCCATCAACGTCGATTCGGTGATCTCGAGCTCCAGGCTCTGCGGCGGCACCTTGTGGCGCTCGAACAGCGAGCGGCAGTTGAGCAGGAAGCCGGCGTGGCGCAGCTGCTTGAGCGAGAGGTTGAGCGCGATGCGCCCGGGGTTGCCGACCGCCCGGCGCAGCAGGTTGAGGTCGAGGCAGACGCGCTCGAGCACCCACTCGCCGATCGCGCTGATCAGGTTGTTCTCCTCGGCCATCGGGATGAACTGCGCGGGCGGGATGTCGCCGTGCCCGGGCAGCCGCCAGCGCAGCAGCGCCTCGGCGCCGACGATGCGCCCGTCGCGCAGGTCGATCTTCGGCTGGTAGTGCACCACGAACTCGTCGCGCTCGACCGCGCGGCGCAGCTTGCTCTTGAGCATCAGCCGCTCGACCGCGGCCGCGTTCATCTCCTGCGAATAGAACGCGAAGGTGTTGCCGCCGTTCTGCTTCGAGTAGTACATCGCCGCATCGGCGTTGCGGATCAGGTCGATGACGTTGTCGGCGTCGCGCGGGCAGAAGGCCACGCCGATGCTGACCGTCAGGAACACTTCCTGCTGGTTGATGTGGAAGGCCGCGCCGGCGGCGTCGAGCACGGTGCGCGCCAGCTGCCCGACCTGTTCGCCGGCGACGGCGGCGTCGGCGCTCAGGCCGTCGACGAACAGCGCGAACTCGTCGCCGGCGAGTCGCCCGAGCACCGCCTCGCTGCTCAGCACGCTGGTCAGCCGCTCGGTCAGCACTTCGAGCACGCGGTCGCCCGAGGCATGGCCGAAGGTGTCGTTGACTTCCTTGAAACGGTCCATGTCGATGTACAGCAGCGCCACGCCCTGCCCGACGCGGCGCGCGCGCGCGATCACCTGCTGCAGCAGGTGCTGGAACTGCATGCGGTTCGGGATCTTCGTCAGCGCGTCGTAGCGCGCCAGGTAGCGGATGCGCCGCTCGGCGCGCTTGCGTTCGGTGATGTCGCGCGCCACGTAGATGTCGCCGGCGAACTGCGCATCCGCGCTCTCCACCGTCGAGGCGACGAACGAGACCGGGATCGTCTGCCCGGCGCGCGTGCGCAGCACCGTCTCGCCGGTATCGCGCGCCGCCGCCAGCGCGTCGCCGCCCGCCTCGCCGGTCGCGGCCAGGAGCGAGCCGATGCGCATGCCGATGAGCTCGGCGCTCGAGTAGCCGGTCATGCGCTGCGCCGCGTCGTTGACGATGCGGATCGCGCCGTCGGGCGCGACGACGAACACGCTGTCGCTCATGCCGTTGAGCACGCTGTGCAGGTAGTCGCGGCTGTAGGTGGTCTCGTTCAGCGCCACGCGCGTGCGCTCGAAAGCCCGCAGCAACCGGCCCAGGTGCCCGCCCAGGCCCGCCTCGATCGGCTGCGAGAACTCGCCCCGCCCCAGGCGCTCGGCCGCGCCGATCAGCTCCTCGACGCCATGCTGCAGGCGCCGCCGTTCGCTCCAGGACCAGTAGGCGGCCGCCGAGGCGCCCGCCAGCGTCAGCACGCCGGCCGCCCACAGCAGCGGCGCCGGCACGTGGTGCCAGAGCAGCCCGACCGCCACCCAGCCGCACAGGGCCAATCCCAGCCCCATGGCTGCCAGATGCCGGCTGGAAAGCTGCAGGTTGCGCACGCGTATCCCCTCCGAGGCAGCTTAGAATCATGCCCGATGGGAGCCCAATCCGCCAATGGACGGCCTCCGGGCGCCGTCTTGTCGCCGCTGGAGCTGACCGGACGCGCCCGCACGCATGTCGGCGCCCTGTCCGAATTCGGCTGCGAGCTCGGGCCGCAGGCGGCCGCGGCGCTGCGGGCCATGCGCGCCGCGGCGGCGGCGGCGGACATCGACCTGCAGCCGGTCTCGGGCTTCCGCGACTTCGACCGCCAGCTCGCGATCTGGAACGGCAAGTTCCGCGGCACGCGCGCCCTGCTCGACGCGGCCAGCCGCCCGCTGGATGCGGCCGCGCTCGACGCGCCGCAACGCGTCGCGGCGATCATGGTATGGACGGCGCTCCCGGGCGCCAGCCGCCACCACTGGGGAACGGATTGCGACGTCATCGACCGGAGCGCGCTCGGGCCCGGCGCGACGGTCGAGCTGCTGCCGGCCGACTACGCGCCCGGCGGCCGCTACGCGCGACTGTCGCAATGGCTTGCGCGACACGCGCACGAATACGGCTTCTTCCTGCCCTACGACCGGGACCGCGGTGGCGTGCAGCCCGAACCCTGGCACCTCAGCTACGCGCCGGTGGCGGCGCCCGCGCTGGCGGCGCTCGACGTGCCGCTGTTGCGCGCGGCACTCGATGACGCGGCGCTCGAGGGCCGCGCGGCGGTCATCGCGCGCTTGCCGGAGTATTTCGAGCGCTACGTCGCGGCCGTCGCGCCGCCGCCCGCGGCCGCGCTCGCGGCCGCGGCGCTCAATCGCGCAGCCAGGCCCGCTTGAAGTAGCCGAGCATCTGCCCGCGCACCTCCGCGATCGTGTCGGGGTTCGCGGCGTACAGCGGCGGATTGCGCCGCAGCATGCGCCAGCTCTCGCTGCGCAGCACCTGCTCGAGGAACTTCAGGTTGCGCTCGATCGATTCCATGTACGGGTTGCGGCCGTCGAACAGGATCTCGAGGTAGCGGTACGCGCGGTTGAACTCGCCATCCAGGCGCTGGCGGCGCGTTTCATTGGCGAACTGCGGCGTCTGCCGCAGCAGGTCGAGCCCCGAGGCGTAGCGCACGTTCTCGGCGCTGGCGTTCGTGTACGGCAGCGCCATGCCGGCCAGCACGAACTCCGGATACAGGCGGTCGCGGCATTTCTCCAGGTAGCAGCGATCCGCCATCTGCGTGATCATGTCTGAGGTGCCGAGCAGGTGGCCGAGGCGTACGTCGCGTGCGTCCTCCAGCACCAGTTCGCTGAACGGCTTCTCGTAGCCGGTGAAATGCAGGATCTGGCTCGCCGGCCCGGCCCAGGCGCCGAGGCCGATCTGCGGCAGGTAGCCCTGCAGGAACTCGATGCCGCGCGACACGTGCGTGCGCGTGAACTCCGCGCCGTTGCGCTGCGCCGTGTCGGTGCTGCGCCGCAGGTAACCGACATCGTGGAACAGCGCCATGATGACGCCGGCGAGCGCGCGCTCGGCGCCGAGCTTCCACAGCGGCTCGACCTGCCGCTCGTATCCGGCGCAGATGCGCGCCATCGTCAGCGTCACGTCGAGCGTGTGCTGCCGGTCGTGGTAGAGCGTGTCGACACCGGCGTAGCCGGGAGCGCGCCCCGAGAACATGTCGTCGAACTGCGCGAACGCCTGCCGCAGCGGTTCGGTCGAGGCGGCGGGCCAGGTGGCGGCGAACAGCTGTTCGATGGCCTGCAGCACCGCCAGCGGCGAGCTGACGCGCACCGTGTTGGTGATGTCGTAATCGCTGCGGCGGATGTTGATCGAGCCGGTGCTCGTGCCCGGCGCGGGAGGGCGCTCGTTTGCCGCTTGTGCCATGTGAAGGGCCAGTGTAGGACAGCGCGCAGCGCCGTTCCAGCGACCTGCCGCACAGTCCCCGGGCCCGCGGGCGGCGCCCGCGACGGGCCGGTATCTATATGTCAAACGTGGCGATGACCGGGGTGTGATCGGAGGCCCGTTCGCTCCGTCGCGGCGCGACATCGATGGTGCAGGCGCGGCAGCGTTCCGCCAGCGCCTGCGAGGCCAGCAGCAGGTCGATGCGCAGCCCGTGGTTGCGGCGGAACGCGCCGGCGCGGTAATCCCACCAGCTGAAGGAGCCCGGCGGCTGCTCGAACTGCCGGAACAGGTCGACGAAGCCGATCGCCAGCGTGTCGCGCAGCGCCTCGCGCTCCTCGGGGCTGACGTGCACCGAACCGGCCCAGGCCGCCGGGTCGTGCACGTCGCGGTCCTCGGGGGCGATGTTGAAATCACCGAGCACCAGCAGCAGCGGATGCGCGGCCAGTTCCGCGCGCAGCCAGGCGCGCAGGGCGCGCAGCCAGCCGAGCTTGTAGAAGAATTTCTCCGACCCCACGCTCTGGCCGTTCGGCACGTACAGGTCGATGACGCGCACGCCGCCGATGCTCGCCGCCAGCACGCGCCGCTGCGGATCATCGTAGCCGGGCATGTCGCGCACCACGGCATCGGCCGGCACTCGCGACAGCAGCGCGACGCCGTTGTAGGTCTTCTGCCCGTTGCACACGCTGTGGTAGCCGGCCGCGCGCAGTTCCCCCGCCGGGAAGGCGTCGTCGGTCAGCTTGGTTTCCTGCAGCGCGAGCACGTCGACGTCGGCGCCGGCCAGCCACTCGAGCAGCTGCGGCAGCCGCACGCGGAGCGAGTTGACGTTCCAGGTGGCGATGCGCACTGCAGGCCCGTTGGCGAGCGCGGCCGCGCTTCAGGCGGCCTTCGGCCGGGCGATGCCGTGCAGCTCGAGCAGTGCCGCGATCTCGGGCTTGCGGCCGCGGAACTCGACGAAGGACTCGAGCGCATCGCGGCTCCCGCCGCGCGCCAGGATGCTGTCGAGGAAGCGTGCGGCGGTCGCGCGATCGAAGGCGCCGTGGCCGCGGAACGCGGCAAACGCGTCGGCCGCCAGCACCTCCGCCCACTTGTAGCTGTAGTAGCCGGCCGCGTAGCCGCCGGCGAAGATGTGCGAGAAGCTGTGCGGATAGCGGTTCCACTCCGGGATGCGCGTCACCGCGACCTCGGCGCGCACCTCGGCCAGCAGCTCGTACAGGCGCGAGCCGCGCGCGCTGTCGTACTCGGCGTGGATGCGCATGTCGAACAGCGCGAATTCCACCTGCCGCAGCGTGTGCAGGCCCGCCTGGAAACTGCGCGTGGCGATGAGCTGGCGGAGCTTGGCCTCCGGGAGCGGCGCGCCGGTCACGGCGTGCTGGGCGGTGCGCGCGAGCACCTCGGGCAGCCAGGCGTAGTTCTCCATGAACTGGCTCGGCAGCTCGACCGCGTCCCAGGCCACGCCGTTGATGCCGGCGATGCTCGGATACCCGATGCGCGTGAGCATGTGGTGCAGCCCGTGGCCGAACTCGTGGAACAGCGTCACGACGTCATCGTGCGTCAGCAGCGCCGGGCGCCCGTCCTGCGGTGGGAGCGAATTGCACACCAGGTAGGCGACCGGGAGCGTGAGCTCGCCGCGCAGCTGCATGCGGCCGACGCAGTCGTCCATCCACGCGCCGCTGCGCTTGCGTTCGCGCGCATAGGCATCGAGGTAGAAGCTGGCGAGCGGCGCGCCGGCGGCGGACTGCACTTCGAAATAGCGCACGTCCGGGTGCCACACCGGCACGCCGTGCTTCTCGGCCAGCCGCACGCCGTAGAGGCGCTCGGCGACCTCGAACAGGCTCGCGAGCACGCGCGGCAACGGCAGGTACTCGCGCAGTTCCTCCTGCGACACCTGGAAGCGGCTTTCCTGCAGCCGCTCGGAGTAGTAGGTGATGTCCCAGGCATCGAGCGGCCGGCCGGCGAAGGCCTCGAGCTCGGCCAGCTCCGCCTGCGCGCGCTCGCGCGCCGCCGCGGCGAGCTGCCGCAGGAAGCCGGTGACCTCGTCCACCGTGTGCGCCATGCGGTCGGCGAGGGCGAATTCGGCGTAGGAGTTGAAATCGAGCAGCCGCGCGGCCTCGTGCCGCAGCCGCAGGATGTCTTCGATGACCGCGGTGTTGTCGAACCGCCCCGCCGAGGGTCCGCGATCGGAGGCTCGCGTGCACCAGGCTTCGTAGTAGCGCCGCCGCAGCTCGGGCGAGGCCGCATCGGTGACCACGGCCACGTAGGTCGGCTGGTCGAGCCCCAGCACCCATCCGGCCACGCCCTGCTGCTGCGCGCGGCGCGCCGCCTGCTCGATGATCGCGGCGTTCAGGCCCGCGAGCTGGGCCTTGTCGGTGACGGTGTACGACCAGTCGTTGGTGGCGTCGAGCACCTGCTCCTCGAACTTCGCCTGCAGCTGCGCCAGCTCGCTCATGATCGCCTTGAAGCGCGCCTTGCGCGGCGGATCGAGCCCGACGCCCGCGAGCCGGAAATCGCGCAGCGCCCGCTCCAGCACCGCGCGCTGCACCTCGTCGAGCCTCGCGCCCTCATGCTCGCGGATATACTGGTAGGCGCGGTGCAGCGCCTCGCTCTGCGACAGGTCGGTGTAGTACTCCGTCAGCAGCGGCAGGCAGGCGTTGTAGGCCGCGCGCAGCGCATCGGTGTTCATCACGCCGTTCAGGTGGCTGACCGGCGACCAGGCGCGCGAGAGCCGATGGCGCAGCTCCTCGAGCGGCACGACCACGCTGGCGAAGGTCGGCTCGCCGAGCGCGGCGATCTCGGCCAGCCGCGCGCGGCAGCGGCCGAGCAGCTCGGTGATGGCCGGCTCGATGTGCTCCGGGCGTATCGAGGCGAAGTCCGGCAGCGGGCCATCGGCCAGCAACGGGTTGGCAGGGGCGGTCATCCGGTTAGACTGCCTGATTTTGCGGTAGCGGGGAAGCTTGGGGACCATGGCCATGGACTACGACCTGATCGTCATCGGCGGAGGGAGCGGCGGGCTCGCCTGCGCCCAGCGCGCCGCCGAGCACGGCGCGCGCGCGCTGGTCATCGAATCGCACCGCCTCGGCGGCACCTGCGTCAACGTCGGCTGCGTGCCGAAGAAAGTGATGTGGCACGCGGCGCAGCTCGCGCACGCCGCGCACGATGCGCGCGATTACGGCTTCGACCTGGCGCTGGCCGGCCACGACTGGGCGCAGCTCAAGGCGAAGCGCGACGCCTACGTGGCGCGGCTGAACGGCATCTACGCCGCCAACCTCGACAAGCGCGGCGTGACGCTGCTGCGCGAGCGCGCCCGGCTGGCGGCGACGCAGGGCGTGATCGCCGGCGGGCGTGAATACCGGGCGCCGCACATCGTCATCGCGACCGGCGGCCATCCGCTCGTGCCCGACATCCCCGGCGCCGGCCATGGCATCACCTCCGACGGCTTCTTCGAGCTGCCGGCACGGCCGGCCGGCGTCGCGATCGTCGGCAGCGGCTACATCGCGGTCGAGCTCGCCGGCATCTTCTCGGCGCTCGGCTCGCACACGACGATCGCGGTGCGCGGCGACGGGCTGCTGCGGCATTTCGAGCCCTTCCTCGGCGATCACCTGCGCGAGACGATGCGCGACGAGGGCGTCGACATCGTCACCAGGGCCGTGCCGCAGGCGCTCGAGCGCGACGCGGCCGGGCAACTGCGGCTCACGCTCGCGGATGGCCGGCAGCTCGGCCCCTTCGACGGCCTCATCTGGGCGATCGGCCGCGGCGCGGCCGGCGGCGACCTCGGGCTCGACCAGTTGCGCGTGATGCGCGACGCGCACGGTTTCGTGCGCACCGACGCACTGCAGGAGACGAATGTCTCCGGGGTCTACGCGATCGGCGATGTCACCGGCCGCGCGCCGCTGACGCCGGTGGCGATCGCCGCGGGCCGCCGGCTCTCCGACCGGCTGTTCGGCGGCCAGCGCGAGCGCCGGCTCGACTACGACAACATCCCGAGCGTGATCTTCAGCCATCCGCCGATCGGCGTGCTCGGCCTCACGGAGGCCGCGGCGCGCCAGCAGTACGGCTCCGCCGTCAAGGTGTATTCGAGCCGCTTCACGCCGCTCTACCACGCGATCACGACGCACAAGCCCAGGACGCTCATGAAGATCGTCACTGCCGGCGCCGAGGAACGCGTCGTCGGCCTGCACGTGATCGGTCCGGGCGCCGACGAGCTGCTGCAGGGATTCGCCGTCGCCGTGCGCATGGGCGCGACGAAGAAGGATTTCGACGACACCGTCGCGATCCATCCGACCGCGGCCGAGGAACTGGTGACGATGCGCTAGCGCCGCGGGGCGCGCTACGGACCGAGGCGCGAGGCGAGCTGGTCCAGCGCGTCGCCGACCGCTTCCTGGAAAGCCGCGACCACCGCCTGCATGCGGTTGGCGGCCGCCGGCTTGCTGCTCCCGGCCACGACGCTCGCGACCAGCGTGCGGTCGGCGCGCTGGCCGAGCGTCGCCAGCAGCTGCACGTGCACGACCGGCGAGCCCTCCGGGGAATATTCCACCTCGCAGTGCCGGATCTCGATCTGCAATACCTGGTCGGCCACGAAGGCGGTGGCATCCGGCTGCACCGCGCGGTAATGGCCCGCCGCCCGCAGCGCGTCGATCGCCAGCGTCTGCAGCAGGTCGGGGAGCGGCGCCGGCCAGCGGCTCGCGCTGAAGTAATCGAGCCGTTGGGTGTCGCGCAGCAGCGCGATCTGGTCGGTGTCGAGGCCGGGCGCGGCCAGCGGCCGCAGCACCTGCAGCGTCGCGGTCGGCGCGGCGCCGGCGGCCGCGGTCGCGACCGCCGCGTCGGCCGGTGCCGCGGCGCCGGCGTGCCGTGCGGACTCCCTCAACACGTAGGTCTGCGTGACCGCCTCGTTGCTGTGGAAGCCGGCGCAGCCGGCAGCCAGCGCCAGCGCGGCGCCCGCGGCAGCGGCCGCGATCGGTAGCGTGCGCATGTTCATCTCGGGATCTCCACGCCTGCCGCGGCCGGCTGGTACAGCAGCCGCGAGGGATTCTCGCGCAGTGATTTCGACAGCCCCTGGAACTCGCGCGCCGCCTCGCGCGCATCGTGCACCAGCGCCTCGACCTGCGGCAGCCCCTGTTGCGTGAACCCGCGCAGCGCGCCGCGGTTGTCGGCCAGCAGCCCGTCGAGCTGTTCGCTCGCCCTGGCGAGGTGATCGGCCGTGAGGCGCATCTTCGCCATCGTCGCGGCCAGGTCCGGGCCGGCGCTGTCGCTGGTGGCGCGAACCTGCGCGACGACCGCATGCGCGTCGGCGGTGACCGCGCGCAGCTCCGACACCAGCTGTTCCGCCTCGCGCATCGCCTGCGGCAGCGCCGCGCCGGCGCGGTCGATGTTGGCGACGACGCGGTTGTAGGCGGCGATGTTGTCGTCCGACAGCAGCCGGTTGGCGCGCGTCGCCAGCTCGCCGACGCGGCTCGCCACCTCCGGCAGGCTGCTGAGGAACACGTCGAAATCCGAATGGATCGACCGGATCACCGGGTAGTGCTCGCCCGGCACCGGCTCCATGACGCGCTCGGCATGGGCGCCGGGTTGCTGTTGCTGCAGGTCGATGAACAGGAGCCCGGTCACGCCCTGCAGCGACAGTTCCGCGAGCGTGCGATCCGAAATCGGCGCGCTCGCGTCGATGTCGACGATCACCTGCACGCGATCGGCCGCGCGCCGGTCGACGTTGATGCGCACCACGCGGCCGACGTCGACGCCGAGGTAGCGCACCGGACCGCCGACGCTCAGGCCGCTGACGGTGCCGTCGAAATACACCTCGTAGCGGGTGTAGTTGCGCTGCTCGCGCCCGTCGCTGTACCAGTACACGAACAGGGTCGCCATCGTCACGACCAGCAGCACGAAGGCGCCGACGGCGACGTAATTGGCCTCACGCTCCATGCCCCGTCTCCCTTTGAACCGTCTCCCGCTGCCGCGCGCGTGGACCACGGAAGTATGCATGAATCCAGGGCTGCGGATTATGGACGATACCAGCCAGCGTGTCGGTGATCATCTTGCCGTCGACCAGCACCCCCACGCGGGTGCAGGTGCCGAACAGCGTATCGAGGTCGTGCGTGATCATGACCACCGTCAGCGCCAGTTCGCGCTGCAGGTAGACGACCAGCTCGTCGAAGGCCTGCGCGCCGATCGGATCGAGGCCCGAGGTGGGCTCGTCGAGGAACAGCAGCTTGGGGTCGAGGGCCAGCGCCCGCGCCAGCGCCACGCGCTTGACCATGCCGCCGGAGAGCTGCGCCGGGTACTTGCGCGCCGAGTCGGCGTTCAGGCCCACCAGCCGGAGCTTCAGCAGCGCGAGTTCATCGAGCGCGCGGCGCGGCAGTTGCAGGTGCTCGATCATCGGCAGCTGCACGTTCTGCAGCACGTTGAGCGAACTGAACAGCGCGCCCTGCTGGAAGGTGACGCCGTAGCCGGCCTTGACGCCGCGCAGTTCGGCCGCGCTCATGCCGGTGATGTCGCGCCCGCCGAGCAGCACCGTCCCCGCGGTCGGCTTCTGCAACCCGAGGATCGTGCGCAGCAACACGGACTTGCCGGAGCCCGACCCCCCGACGATCCCGAACACCTCGCCCTCCTCGACGCTCATGTCGAGGTCGCGATGCACCGTCTGGCGCCCGAAGCGGTTGACCAACCCGCGCACTTCGACCACCGCGGCCATCAGATGTCCATCTCCATGAACATGACCGCGAACAGCGCGTCGGCGAGGATCACGAAGAAGATCGCCTGCACGACGGCCAGCGTGGTGAGCCGCCCGAGGTCGCGCGAGGAGCCGCGCACGCGCAGGCCGCACCAGGTGCCGGCCAGCGCGATCAGCAGCGCGAACACCGGCGCCTTGATGATGCCGACCCAGAAGGTCGTCGACGCGATCGCTTCGTTGGCGCGGTTCAGGTACTGCGACAGCGGCATGTCGAGCAGCGTGTGGCACAGCAGGCCGCCGCCGACCAGCCCGATGCCGTCGGCGATGACGGTCAGCAGCGGCAGGGCGATCACCAGCCCGATCACGCGCGGCAGCACCAGCACCTCGATCGGATCGACGCCGATCGCCTGCAGCGCGTCCACTTCCTCGTTGAGGCGCATCGCGCCGATCTCGGCGGCGAAGGCGCTGCCGGAGCGGCCCGCGACGATGATCGCGGTCAGCAGCACGCCGAGCTCGCGCAGCACGCCGACGGTCACGAGGTCGACGACGAAGATGTCGGCGCCGAACTTGCGCAGCTGCTGCGCGCCCATGTAGGCGAGGATCACCGCGATCAGGAACGCGATCAGCGCGACGATCGGGATCGCGGTGATGCCGGTGTCGTACACGTGCCGCGTGATCGAGGTCGGGCGCCAGCGCCGCAGCTGCACGCTGGCGCGGCCCACCGCGTAGCTGACGCGGCCGAGGAAGGCGAGCAGCGACTCGACCAGCCGCCAGCCGGCCACCGTCTTGCGACCCAGGCCCTCCACGGCGAAGGCCGGGTCGAGCCAGGCGGTGCGCGACATCGCATCCTCGCCCACGGCGGCCGGTTCGTTGCCCAGCGTACGCGCGATCAGCGCCAGCGCCGGCGGCGCCTCGCC